>LZQP01000020.1_pt1 | contig 25685 bp, 29 predicted proteins | sample 768551 | NCBI WGS metagenome assembly LZQP01 (sample SAMN05207184, study PRJNA324509) | oil field metagenome | isolation source: sample BH-FW-16 from oil reservoir | place: India: Bombay High | collected 2015-12-03
TCGCTGCTGTCAACGTCGTCTTACCGTGGTCAACGTGACCGATTGTGCCGATGTTCAAATGCGGCTTGTTTCTTTCAAACTTTTCTTTAGACATTTTTTAAGTCCTTTCTTTAACTTTTCCTAAGGCGAATTATGCGCCCAAATTTTCTTTAACTTCTTGTGCGATGGCTGCTGGTACAGGCTCGTAACGGTCAAAGACCATTGAGAATTGAGCACGACCAGATGACATAGAACGCAATGGGTTGATGTAACCAAACATATTCGCAAGAGGAACAGAGGCTGTGATAACTTTTGCGTTACCGCGATCTTCCATTGAGTTTACTTGACCACGACGTGAGTTCAAATCACCGATGATATCACCCATATATTCTTCTGGTGTTACAACTTCGACCTTCATCATAGGCTCAAGCAACTGAGGACCAGAGGCTTGCATACCTTCTTTGAAGGCTGCTTTCGCAGCGATTTCAAACGCCATAACAGAGGAGTCAACATCGTGATATCCACCATCAACAAGTGTTACTTTGAAGTCCAACACTGGGAAACCGGCGATAATACCTGTTTCTTTTGCAAGAGTAAGACCTTTTTCAACACCTGGGATGTATTCTTTAGGAACAGAACCACCAACAATTGTGTCAGCAAATTCAAAACCTGCGCCTGGTTCATTTGGTTCAAAGATAAGGTCGATTTTCGCAAACTGACCAGAACCACCAGATTGTTTTTTGTGTGTGTAGCTGATTTCAGATTTCTTCGTGATTGATTCACGGTAAGCAACCTGAGGCGCACCAATGTTCGCTTCAACTTTAAATTCACGTTTCATACGGTCAACCAAGATATCCAAGTGAAGCTCACCCATACCTTTCATGATTGTCTGACCAGATTCGTGATCCACATAAACTTGGAAAGATGGATCTTCGGCAGATAGACGCTGAAGCGCTGTTGACATTTTTTCTTGGTCAGCCTTTGTTTTTGGCTCAACCGCGATTTCAATCACAGGCTCAGGGAATTCCATGCGCTCAAGAACTACTTGATCTTTCATGTCACACAATGTGTCACCTGTTGTTGTCTCTTTCAAACCAACGAAGGCTACGATATCACCTGTTGATGCTTCTGTGATTTCCTCACGGTTATTTGAGTGCATCAAAAGCATACGACCAACACGTTCACGTTTATCTTTAACAGAGTTTGAACATAAGACCCTGAATTAACTGTACCGGAGTAAACACGAGCAAATGTCAAAGAGCCAACAAATGGGTCGTTCATAATTTTAAACGCTAGCGCTGAAAATGGCTCTTCATCTTCTGGCTTACGGTTAAGAGGCGTATCACTGTCAACTTCGACACCTTTTGTTTCACCGATATCTAGTGGGCTTGGCAAGTATTCAACAACCGCATCCAGCATAGGCTGAACACCTTTGTTTTTAAATGCAGAACCACACATCACAGGAACAAGATCGTTAGAGATAACACCTTTACGGATACAAGCTTTCAGAGTTTTCTCATCAGGCTCGTTACCTTCTAGGTATGCTTCCATGGCATCATCATCCATTTCAACAGCCATTTCGATCATCTTCTCGCGGTATTCAGCAGCTTTATCAGCTAGATCCGCACGAATGTCTTCTTCACGGTATGTTGCGCCTAGTTGCTCACCATCCCACAAGATCTCTTTCATCTTGATAAGGTCAACAACACCTTCAAGCTGGTCTTCAGCACCGATTGGCAATTGAATTGCCAAAGGCTCAATACCCAAGCGATCACGCATCATTTGCAAACAGTTATAGAAGTCCGCGCCGATTTTATCCATTTTGTTTACGAAACACATACGTGGCACGTTGTATTTATCAGCCTGACGCCAAACTGTTTCTGTTTGAGGCTCAACCCCTGCGTTTGCATCAAATACAGCAATCGCACCATCAAGAACGCGCAAAGAACGCTCAACTTCAATTGTGAAGTCAACGTGTCCTGGTGTGTCAATAATGTTCAAACGGAAATGCTCGCCTTCGTACTGACCGCCTTTAGCACCATTCCAAAATGTTGTTGTCGCAGCAGATGTGATGGTAATACCACGCTCTTGCTCTTGCTCCATCCAGTCCATAGTGGCAGCACCATCGTGCACTTCACCGATTTTATGGCTTTTACCAGAGTAATACAAAATACGCTCAGTCGTTGTTGTTTTACCAGCATCGATGTGCGCCATAATACCAAAGTTACGGTAATGATCAATTGCGTGTTCGCGTGCCATAGTTTTAATTCCTTATATAAAAATCGTTCTCTTAAATATTACCAACGGAAGTGAGCAAAAGCTTTGTTTGCTTCCGCCATTTTATGCGTATCGTCGCGTTTCTTAACAGCAGAACCACGTTCGTTAGCAGCATCAAGAATTTCACCAGCAACGCGGGCAACCATTGTGCTTTCGCTACGCTTACGCGCCGCATCGATAATCCAGCGCATCGCAAGAGCGATACCGCGCTCGTAACGGACCTCAACAGGAACCTGATACGTTGCACCACCTACGCGGCGAGAACGAACTTCCAATTTAGGCTTTACTGATTTCAATGCTTTATGGAACAAAGCTAAGCCCTTGCTTTTAGAAATAAGAGCTACATCAGCGCCCTCTTCATCTGAAGCAAGATTTTCATTAGACGCTTTGCTTTCTAGAACTTCGATAGCTCCGTAAACGATTTTCTCGGCAACGAATTTTTACCATCGATCATGATATTGTTCATGAATTTAGACAAGACAACATCACCAAATTTTGGATCTGGTAAAATTTCTCTTTTTTCTGCTGCGTGACGACGTGACATTCTTATTATCTCCTACGAAAATTCTTATTTAGGCTTCTTAACACCGTAACGTGAACGTGATTGTTTACGATCACCAACACCTTGCGTATCAAGAGCACCACGAACGATTGTATAACGAACACCAGGTAAGTCTTTTACACGACCACCACGAACAAGAACAACTGAGTGCTCCTGAAGATTGTGACCTTCACCTGGGATATAACAAATAACTTCGTGACCTGTTGTCAAACGAACCTTAGCAACTTTACGAAGGGCCGAGTTTGGCTTCTTAGGTGTTGTTGTATAAACGCGGGTACAAACACCACGACGTTGAGGGTTGCTTTCCAGCGCACGGTTTTTCTTTGACTTAACAACCTTTTGGCGCGGCTTGCGAATTAACTGTTGTATTGTTGGCATACTTATTCTCGCCCTTAGCTTAACGTTAAAAACATTCACATATAATTTATGGATGGCTGCGTATACTGGAAAAGAACATGGTTTGTCAACCATTTTCCTTTAAAGAATTAAGCAGAGCATCCATTGGATCGGATGGTGCGCCCCTATTGTTTTTTGGCCAATAAAGGCAGTCTTCCCGACTCATGTGGGCGCAACTTAGTGGATATTGATTCCAGCGTCAAGTTTTATTTTACGAATCACAAAAATGATCTTTTGCGCCACCAAAAAACGGCACCGAACCAGCCCCAAAAGCTTTTCCCCAGATATTCCCTCTTCAAAAGGCCATCCCGCTTGTAGCCTTATTTATAGCGTGGTTGAATATCTCCGTTTACTGATCCAATAACCACCGCGCGCGTATGCTCTCGCATCAAACAGGCCCTTTATATCCATGAAGACCCAAGCTTCACGTGTTGTTTTACTTTCCCTTGCCAGCCTATCGCTGACGGGGTGCTGGTCGGTGGGGCCGGACTTTAGCGCGCTAAAAGGGCAAGTGTTGGGCATGGTTTCCTTTAACAAAGGGGGGCAACTGAATAATGATTCTGTTTTTCAAAACCTGTCAAACACGGATCAAAACGATTCTAGCCAAGGCCTGACCAAGTGGTGGGAGGAAATTGATGATCCGACCTTTGACGCTTATATGAAGCGTTTGCTTCAGCAAAATCTTGATTTACGCCAAGCCACGGCCCGCATTGAACAAGCTGGCGCCAGTCTTAAAACCGCACAAAGTTCTTTCCTACCCTCGATCGGTGCGTCGTCTGATGCGGGGCGTGAATTTGGATATAACGCGGCGACGGGTAAGCGTCGTTACACAAATAACTATAATGCGGGACTAAGTGCCTCATGGCAGGCGGATATTTTTGGTAAGCTCCGCCGCAGTGAAGAAGCCGCCCAAGCGAACTTTACCGCCAGCATTTACGACAAAGATGCTTTGGCACAAAGTCTGGTTGCCGCGCTGTTTGATCGTCACATCGCAACACTGGCTACGCAGGAGGCATTAAGCCTGTCCAAACAGATCGTCAACAACCGCCAGACCTATTTTGACACGATCAACCGCCGCTATGAGGCTGGTGCGAACGGCGTGAACGCCTCAGACGTTTATCAAGCGCGCAAGGACTTAGAGACCGCAAAATCAGACACGCACGATTACGAAATTGCCTTGAGTGAGAATTTATACGCGATTGATATCTTATTAGGCCGCACCCCCGGCACAACCCCTGCCCCGCAAAGTGCTTTAACCTTAAACCAGCCTGCGCGCGCAGCGCCAGCCTGCATCCCAGTATCATTGATTGATCGCCGCCCCGATCTGCGGGCTGAGGAACTGCGCCTCAAAGCAGCGAACGCCGAGGTTGGCGTTGCCGTTGCTGATTTGTATCCAAATCTTAGCTTTAGCGGGAATTTAGGCGTTTCCAGTGATTCTACAGGATCTTTGTTGAGCTCGGAACGGCTCGCGGGCTCGCTGATCAGTATGATCACCGCCCGCTTGTATGAAGGAGGCGCTTTACGCGCGCGTATTCGTCTAAGAGAAGCCGAAGTCGAAGAAGCGGCCTCTGCCTACGCGCAATCTATTTTAACCGCGATCGAAGACGTTGAAAACGCGCTTAAGGCTGAAAATGAGCTTGGCAAGAAACTGGGGGCACTGAATAAGACCTATACAAGCCAGCGCACGACAGCCGCTATCACGGATGAACGCTACAGCAAGGGCGTTGCCTCCGTTACCGATGTACTTGATGCGCGTTATCAAACATTACTAACCCAGATGAGCAAAGTATCAACCCAGCAGGAGCTATGGGCGGCGCGCACGGCGCTTTATCTATCCTTAGGTGGGGACTGGTTCGGGCAAGATGCGCCTTGTAATGCGCTGACAAACATTCCGGATTTCATTCCTGCACAAACCAAGACGACAAAAACAAAGATATAAAATCATGACAGAAGAAACCACATATCCAACAGAGCACCACGAACATTCCCAAACCGATACGGTTAAGGGCTATATCCAGCTTGGGTTTGTGATTGTCTTTATTGTTGCGGCCTTTGTGATTTCAGGCTTATTGAATGTAACGAAAAAGCCCATCCGCCAGCAAGAAATCGCCCAGCGCACATTAATGGTCGAAGCTGCCCAAGTCGTGCCAGGTCCTCATCGTGTGGCCTTTAGCGCGACAGGCATGGTCAAGCCGCGCGCCTCTGTCACGATCACGCCAGAGGTCAGCGGTCGCATTGTTTCGGTCAATGATAATGTCTTTGCGGGTGGCGTGTTTAATACTGGCGAGTTACTCTTCCAGATAGAGCCAACTGATTATCAGCTAGAGGTCAAACGTCTGGAGGCCACCGTTGCCGAAGCGGTTACAGCTTATAACCTAGAGGAAGCCGAAAGCGATCTAGCCAAACAGGAATGGAAACAACTGCACGGCAAGAAGGCGATCCCTGATCTGGTCGCGCGGAAGCCTCAGATGGAGCAAGCTTGGGCGCAATTACAATCCGCGCGGGCGCAACTGGAAAACGCGACATTGGATCTGGAGCGCACAGTCTATGCCTTTCCTTTTCAGGGGCGGATCATTGATAGCGATCTATCGTTAGGGCAATATGTGACCGCCAGCCAGTCTTATGGCACCGCGTATGAAATGAAAGAGCTTGAAATCCAAGCCTCGATTGATCAAAAGAGCTTATCTTGGTTAATGGCTGCCCCTAACCCCGATATTACCGTCACCACGCATTATCAGGCAAGCAAGCCTCGTTCAAGGGGGTGCTTAAACGCAGCGCGGCAGAGCTGGAAAGCACAACCCGTCTGGCGACGATCGCTATTGGCCTAGGGAAGGATGCTTTGATCTCTCAAATGGTTAGCGAAAGCCTGCTGCCGGGCGTTTTTGCCTCTATCGATGTTAAAGGCCCCGTGCTGGATTATGTGATGGCGCTTCCTAAAAGCGCACTTCAGAAAAACGGCATGATGTATGCCATTGATACAGATAGCGATACCTTGGTACCGTTTACGCCTGAGATTTTATTTGATGATGGCAATGTACTGTTTATTAAGCCTATTGCGAATCAAGCCACCATTGTTACAAGCCCTGTTGCTGGGGGCGATATGGGCATGGCTGTGCGGTATAATTTAGCCGCTGAGCCTATTGCTGCGGATACATCAGGCCCGCAAGCTGGGTTAATGTATCAGCCTCAATCAACGATGCGGAGCTATGAATGACCAACAATAGCGACGATCAAGATAAAATAGCGGATGATATCCTCAATTCCGGTCACAAGATCGGGGCGAATTGGGGCGGCGTTATCGGCTGGTTTGCGCATAACCATGTGGCAGCGAATATTTTAATGTTGCTGTTCGTTTTTGGTGGGCTCCTTAGCCTATCGCAAATGCGCACGGAAACTTTCCCTGCCATTGACCCCAAGGTTATTACCGTTACCGTGCAATATCCCGGTGCAACGCCATATGAGATTGCAGAATCGATTACCAGCCGCGTTGAAGATGCCCTTGTCGGTTTAAACGGAGTCAAACGCATCGTTGCCCACGCTAACGAAGGCGCGGGCACAATCATGGTCGAGCTTGATGACTTTGCTGATGCTGATACCGTTTATGATGATGTGGACACGGCGGTCAACGGGCTTACGAACTTCCCGCCTGAAGACGCTGAGCGCCCCATTGTTACAAAAGTCCAATCCACGCCGCCAGTTGTACGGTTTGCTTTATATGGCGATGTTAGCGAAGAAACGATTAAGTACTGGACGGATATTATAGAAGACGAGCTTCGCGCCCTCCCTGATGTTGCCCTCATTGATATTGCAGGCGTACGGGATTATCAAATCTCGATCGAGCTATCAGAGGATGCTTTACAACATTACGGCATTACGCTGAGCGAAGTTGGCGCGGCAATTGCGAATTTTTCCGTCGATATTCCAGCTGGCACGATCGAATCTTCACATGGCGAAGTTCTCCTGCGCGTTCAGGAAAAGCGCTACACCGAAGCCGATTTTGCTAATATTGCTGTGCGCACTTTGCCCGATGGCGGCGTCTTATATTTAAAAGACATCGCCCAGATCAAAGATAATTTTGCCGATTCCAATTTGATTAGCGAATATAACGGCAAGCGGGCGTCCTTTATCACGGTTAATCGCAATGAAAACCAAGACACGATGAAGGTCGCCAATCAAGTCTTGGATTATATTAATCATGTTTCCCTACCTATAGGGCTGGATATCGGCATTCAAGAAGATCAGACCTTTATCCTTGAACAACGCATTAGCCTGATGCTGCGTAATGCGGTTGTTGGCTTTATGTTGGTTTTTGTTATCTTGCTGCTATTTTTGGATTTAAAGCTGGCATTTTGGACTAGTGTCGCTATTCCGGTTTCGTTCCTTGGCGGACTGATGGTCGTGCATTTCTTGGGGTACAGTATCAATATGGTTTCCCTTTTCGCATTAATTGTCGTGCTGGGGATTGTCGTTGATGATGCGATCGTCACGGGCGAAAGCATTTTTGATGCGCAGGAGAAATACAGTGATAATCCACATGCCGTTATGCATGGCGTGAAACGCGTCGTCGCGCCTGTTAGCGTTGGCGTTACGACAACCATTGCGGCGTTTGCTCCGCTTATTTTCAGCACGGGCACGTTGGGACAAATCATCAAGGTTATTCCCATTACTGTTATTCCCATTTTGACCATTTCTTTGCTAGAAGCCTTTTTGATTTTGCCATCGCACTTAGAAAGCTATAAACGCTGGAGCCACGGCATCATCGCAGACATGCGCGAATTTTGTACGGCAAAGCTGTTTTACTTTATTGATAACTATTTGGTTCCTATGGCGCGCTTTACCATCAAATGGCGCTATGTCACCTTGGCAGCTTTTTTAGCGTGGGCTGTAGTCACAGGAGGGCTTTTTACATCCGGTAAGATTCGTTTCATATTCTTCCCCCAGATCGAAAGCGATAATGTCGACATCTCCCTGACAATGCCAACAGGCACTCCGTTCGACGAGACCGCCGCAACCATGGAAAAATCAAACGCGCTGTTTTTGCGGTTCAGACTGAGCTTAAAAACGAAGCTGGATATGACCTCTTCGAAAGTGTTGCCTATAGCGTCGGGCAAGATATCAGCGATGTTAGCCCCTTTCACGCCTCCGCGGGGAGCATGTCGAATAATTTAGGCAAGGTTTTAATCCGCTTAATTTCTTCTGACTTACGCGATCATTCATCCTCGGAGATCGAAACCTTAATTCGCAAACGCATTGGCGATCTGCCCATGGCTGAAAAGCTTGAATTTGAAAGCTCGCTTATGGGTGAAGACGCCGATATCGAAGTTGATCTAAAACATCAAAATGAGAGCTCTCTTAATCAGGCCTCTGCCTTGTTGCAAGAAAAGCTCAAGGCTATTGATGGCACCAAAGAAATCACAGATAGCTCAGAAGACGGAAAATTAGAATATATGTTCGAGCTAACACCCGAAGGTTTAGCCGTAGGACTGACCCCTGCCGCCTTGGGATCGCAATTACGGGCATCGTATTTCGGGGATGAAATCCAACGTGTGCAACGCAACGGCGATGAAGTGATTGTTTATATTCGCTATCCCAAAGCGCTACGTGAAGACCTAGCCACGCTACAAACAACACGCATTCGCACACCTGACGGACGTGAACTGCCACTATTAAGCGTTGCAAAGATCAAACAGCATACTGGTTATTCCGAGATCAAAACCGTTGACGGCCAGCGCATTGTAACCGTCTATTCCGATGTTGATTACAGTGTCACAACGCCTAATGATATTATGGCTGAAATGCGCACGCATATTTTGCCAGAACTGCAAGAGATGTATCCAGGGCTAAGTTATAGCTTCGAAGGGGAAAGCCGTGAACAAGCCGAGGATTTAACAAGCTTAGGCCGTAATATGACCCTCGCCTTGCTGTTAATTTATGTCCTGATTGGCTCTCAGCTGCGCAGCTATATGCAACCTGTCATTATCATGACTGCGATTCCTTTTGGCATTGTCGGAGCGATTTGGGGGCATTTCCTATTGGGGCATGATTTGACCTTTATCTCTATGTTTGGGATTGTTGCGCTATCGGGCGTTGTTGTGAATGACAGTGTTGTTTTAATTGACTATTTCAACATGCAACGTACGGCTGGGCTTTCCGTCAAAGACAGTATTGTCTCGGCAGTGCAGCGCCGTTTCCGCCCTATTTTACTCACGACACTGACAACCAGTTTAGGGTTAATGCCGATGCTGTTTGAGCAAAGCATGCAAGCGCGCTTTTTAATTCCAATGGTGATTTCACTGGCAACAGGGATTTTATTTGCTACGACGATTATTTTAATTTTGATCCCGGCATTGATTGTAATTTTAGATGATGCAAAGCGTGGACTAGCTTATATACACGGCGCTGTTGATAATCGCTGTGCACGATTGACGCATAAGCTTTTAGACAGACAAACAGATGCCGACTAATATGGTTCAGACATATAGCCTTAGCGTTTCATACCCAAAAGCGCCGATGAATTAATGTTTGGGGATTTGCGTCCGATACGACCGCGACGTCCGCTGCCGCCGCCGCCATCCTCGTCAAGCTCTTCGTCGATCAGCTTATCAACGTCAGGAAGCTCATCCATTTGGATCGATTGCACACAGGCGGTAAAGAATTTAGCCCCCTTTTCTTCCCAATTGCCGAGCGTATCAGACAACATTTTGTCTTTGACGCATAACGATTTCGGCATCCAGATCCCCTCACCTGAGAAATGAACCACCATCAACATAATTTGCTCTGGATTGCGTAAGGGGGCGTTTGCAGGATCGTCATACATGAATTGTATTTCAGCCTCGATCCGATCTGCTGACGCATTCATACGGACCTCAGCGCTGCACGATATGCCTTGATCTTCATCATAGACAAGCCAAGGGTAGGTTTCATAAGCTTTGAGCTCTTTATAGACACCAAATTTTTTTAATATGTCGAGTAACGGCAGTTTCATAAAGGCTTATCTATTTTCTGTTTAAGTTTTTAACCTATGTTTTGACGGTGCATGTTCTATACTAATACAGTTGTTTATAACCATTGCGGGTTATAGATACTATAACATAATTTATATTAACGATTATATCGACATACAAACTTGATGCGACGCTTTCTTATTTTAACTGTTTTAGTCCTCTGTTTTTCAACGACTACATGGCCGCTGCCTGCTAGTGCCCAATCTGGAATAGAGCGCCATTTATTTCAACCCACCTACATTGTTTCACCCAATGTTATCAAAAACCAAGGCGTTGTTTATCACTTGTGGGGGACGTCAATACCTGAAAGCATTGATCCCTTAACCTTGGAACGTGGGCGGGCTTTTTTATCTCATCTGATCGGTGATAATACAATATCCTGTTTTATCTATGGTGATAATTTAGTTCAATGTACTAGCGCAAGTGGCCAAGATTTATCTAAGGCTGTGATTGAAAATGGGTATGCCTATGTTGATCGAAAAATTATAGCCGGCACAAACCAGCAAGACGAGTATTTAAAGGCTGAAAAAATGCACAAACGCGTCAGCTTGGAGTTTGGCATGTTGATACCCACTTAGAAAAATCATTTGATGCGCTTTACCAACAGCTTGTGATCTTAATTACAATTGTTTGTATATCGTCGCTCATCGTTTTATTCGCTGTATTAGCCGGTATATTCCGCAGCAAACAAAATTTAGATCGGATTTATCTGTCTTTAACACAAAGCAATCAGCTCTATAACAACGAAGCCCAAACCCGCAAAAAAGAGCAAGAGCTTGCCGCGATTATGATCCATGCGGAACTTAAATCCAATCACTCTAAGGTCGAGGCATTTTTGATTATTTATCAAGACTTATTGGATACCTTACGTGATCCATCAACCGATCATAAATACATGCATTCGGGCGAGATTGTCCGTAGTGCCCCTGCGCTGGACCGTTATATTTTCGATGCTAATTTGGATAAAATGGGTGCTTTGGGTGATGAGCTAGCACCACGCGTAATTAATTTCTACAACAAAATCGAAACTGATCCGCCCTACACAAACCTAGAGCCTGATATGTCTCATGAAGCGGCGCTCACCATTGTTGAAAATGTTGTTCAACGGGCGCAGTCTTTGAAAAATGAGATTGAAACCTTGACCGAAAGCTTTGATGACAAAGGATTTAAATCGGTTAATTTGGCGTTATCAAACTAAACAATCTGTTAAAACAAGCTTTCCTGACGATCGTCCGTTTTCTTTGCGGGCTTCTTGCGCGGTTTTGGCTTTGACGATTGCTGGGACGATGCTTGTGGCTTTGCTGGGGCGAGAGTTGCCGAGCTTGCATCGTCGTTCACGAAAACTGTTTGGGTGTGTTGGCCGTAAAATTCAATATCAACCGTGCCTTGTGCTGGCATAGCCTCACGCGAAGTAATTAGCTGTCCATCCGCGCCCTTAATCACCGTGAACCCCCGTTTGAGAACATTTTGAAATGAGTACGCCTCTAACATTTTATCTGCATGGGCTAAGCGCACGGAGCTTGTTCGCACAGCCGCCCTGATAACGCCTTAATCTGATCGCTCCAGCGCTCTAGTTGTGCTGTTTTTGCGTCAATAAATCCCGTGGGTGCTTTAGGCGTGACGCTATTTTTAAGACATTCGTTTCATGGTGGCTCATATGCGTTTTTACGCTATAGCTTAGCTTTTCATACGCGCGATCCAAGCTTTGTGTTTTGATATCCAGAACCTGATCTGGTGTGCCTAAAGCGCGGTTTTGGACATCCAAACGGGTTTTTCGTTCCTCTATCACGCGGCTTACAGCGCGCGATAAACGCAGGCCGTATTCTTCAATCCCTGCTATTAATTCGGCGCGCACTGGTACGGCGATCTCTGCCGCACCGGTTGGTGTCGGCGCCCGCATATCTGAGGCATAATCAATCAGCGTTGTATCAGTTTCATGCCCAACAGCCGATATAAGCGGGATCGTACAGGCAGCAGCGGCGCGCACGACATTTTCCTCGTTAAAGGCCATTAAATCCTCTAGCGAGCCACCACCACGGGCGACGATAATCACATCAGGTTGCGGCAGGCCATGTTCATGTAATCGTTGCAGGCCCTCGATCCCGGCGGTGATTTGCTTATCTGCGCCCTGCCCTTGCACCAGCGCAGGCCAGACAATGACATGGGCGGGCATGCGGTCTTTTAAGCGGTGCAGGATGTCACGAATGACGGCCCCTGTTGGTGAAGTCACAACGCCGATGACTTTGGGCAAACGGGGCAAAGGCTGTTTACGGGCGACGTCGAATAGCCCCTCAGCGGCTAGCTTCTTACGGCGATCCTCTAGCATTTTCAGCAAAGCGCCCTCGCCCGCTAGCTCCATGCTTTCGATGACCAGCTGGTATTTTGAGCTTTTCGGAAAGGTTGATAGCTTCCCTGTACAGATGACCTCTAGCCCTTCTTCGGGGCGCACGGACAGACGGTTAAGCACGCCTTTCCAGCACACGGCATCAATCACCGCGCCGTCATCTTTTAATGACGAATACATATGCCCTGAGGCTGCAATAGACACGCGTGATAGCTCCCCGCGCACGCGCACATACCCATATGTGCTTTCAACAGTTTTCTTAACCGCAAAGGCAAGGTCTGAAACCGAAAATTCCGGTACGTTTGAGCCTGTATTCGTATCTGTCATGCGTGCTGTTCCACTTCGCTATTTTGACAATTGCTTTGAAGTCATATCGTAAATACGTCATAATAAACATAATGGATGAAATAACAATCGCAAGCTTATCTCCATCTTTATCCCCGAACGAGCAAAGCTGTGTGCGGCAGGCGATTGACACGCTAGGCCATGACCGCGAAATCTCTGCCCGTATTTACTCAGTTGCCCACGATCTGGTTGAACGTGCACGCAAAGACACACAAGCACAAGGCTTGTTAGAGCAATTACTCACGCGCTTTCCGCTGAGTGGTGATGAAGGGTTAGCCCTTATGCGTTTAGCCGAATCTATGTTGCGCGTTCCTGACAAGCAAACAGCCTACCGCCTGATCGAGGATTATCTGTCATCGGTCGAATGGACGTTGAGCCCGGATACTCAATCATCTCCTTTTTTGAAATTATCCAGCTTGGGTCTGGTTGCTGGTCATGCTGCGCTAAAAACGCCCTTATCATCAGCGGCCCTGCCCGTCGTTTATCGCAGCATTAAATTGGTTATGAAGAAAATAGGCGCGCAATTTGTTTTGGGAGAAACAATTGAAAAAGCCTTATCCCTGAGTGCAAAATCCACGCGTAAAAACACACGTGCATCCTTTGACATGCTAGGCGAAGGCGCGAGAACACACAACGATGCGGATCGTTATTTCAGTCATTACAAAAATGCACTTGGTCAAATTATCAAACGAAACGGATCGAAAAACAACGCAGACAGCGCTACATCCCGCCATACAAACGGTTTGTCTGTTAAGTTATCAGCGCTCCACCCGCGTTATGTCGACACGCAAAGCCGCTCCTGTATTCCTGCGATCACCGATAAAATGCTGGATTTATGCTTGCTGGCGGCGCAGCATAATATTCCTATTACGATCGATGCGGAAGAATCTGAACGGCTATGTTTGTCCCTACGCATCATAGAAAATATTCTTGCCGATACGCGCTTAAAACACTGGGATGGATTTGGCTTTGCCGTGCAAGCCTATCAAAAGCGCGCCACTGGCGTCATTGAATGGGCAGCGCAAACCGCGCACAAATATAACCGTAAAATTCATATCCGCCTTGTTAAGGGGGCGTACTGGGATCAGGAAATCAAGAAAGCTCAAGAAAAGGGGCTTGATGATTTTCCCGTCTTTACGCGAAAATATCATACGGACATTAACTTCCTAGCCTGTGCGAAAACGATGTTACAGCATAATGACGTTATCTTCCCATTATTCGCCACGCATAACGCTCATACGATTGCAGCTATTTTGCACATGACATCGGATGTACATGCCAATTTTGAACTGCAAAAGCTGCACGGTATGGGGGATGCGGTTTATAATGCCCTGCGTCATAAGCTGCTCGCTAAAAATATGGTTCAGGTTTGCACCTATGCCCCTGTTGGATCGCATACAGATTTGCTCCCTTATCTGGTGCGCCGCATGCTGGAAAACGGAGCCAATTCATCTTTTGTCAATCGTTTGCTAGATCATGATTATGCTATTGCGGATTTACTAAGCGATCCGTTTGACAAAGCGATCACTCATGACTGTGCGCCGCACCCCGATATCAGAGCGCCCGCAGATTTATTTGCACAAGAATACCCCACCCCGCGCAAGAATTCATCCGGCATTGATTTTCATGATGCTATATCACGGACAAGGTTTTTCAAAAAATTGAACCGTTTTTACAGCCTGATTATCACAGCTATGCGCAGGCCATTATCAACGGGTTGCCTATCAAATCTGCCCATAAACACGATGCCTACAACCCTAATAATGCGCAGGATCATATTGGCTTGGTTTATACGTCTCTTCGCAGCATGTTCAGGACGCGATCAAAACCGCTTGTGATTTGTTTCCTTCATGGTCTGCGACGCCTGTCTCCCAGCGCGCTGCTTATTTAAGTAATTACGCCGATGCGCTAGAAGATAACGAAGCCGAGCTTATCGCTTTATTGGTACGCGAAGCGGGCAAGACCCTGCCCGATTGCATTGCTGAAATTCGTGAAGCGATTGATTTTTGTCGTTATTACGCTAACCAGATCATACATATAGCGCCCGATAATGGCGTCGCCCTGCCTGGTCCGACGGGAGAGAGCAACCGGTATTTCCGCCAAGGGCGCGGCGTGTTTGTTTGTATTTCACCATGGAATTTTCCGCTGGCGATCTTTACGGGGCAAATTGCCGCCGCCCTTGTCAGCGGCAATTGCGTTGTTGCCAAACCTGCGGAGCAAACACCGCTGATTGCAGCCTTTGCCGTGCAGCTATGGCATAAAATTGGTTTGCCCGCGGGCGTATTAAACATGGTTATTGGCGATGGTGATTTAGGCGCAAACCTGACCCACCATCGTGATATTGCCGGCGTTTGTTTTACGGGGTCCGTTCCCGTTGCCCGCAGCATCAACCATGCGCTAGCGAAAAAGCCTGGAGAGATTATTCCACTCATTGCCGAGACTGGCGGACAAAACGCAATGCTTGTCGATAGCACGGCGCTGTTAGAGCAAGTCATTGATGATACGCTGATCAGTGCCTTTGGTTCAGCGGGGCAGCGCTGTTCAGCGTTGCGGGTGGCTCTGGTGCAAGACGATATTCTGCCAGCTTATCTGGACATGCTCAGCGGCGCTATTGATGCCTTACAGGTTGGGCCATCGCATGCGCTGAGCTCTGACATTGGGCCGATTATTGATGACGATGCCTTACGATCTCTCAAGGGCTACTGTAAATCCCTTGATAATTCGGCGCAACTGATTGCCGCCGCGCCTATAACAAGCGCGCCTGAGACTGGTAATTTCTTTGCCCCGCGCGCCTATCTGTTACAGGATTTAGGCGCATTAGGCCATGAGATTTTCGGCCCGATTTTACATATTGCGCCGTATAAGCGCGATCACTTAGATACCACTCTTGAGCAGCTCAATAGCAAAGGCTACGGCTTAACGCTGGGCATTCACAGCCGTAGCCCTAGCTTTATCGCTCATGTTCAAACCCATGCGCGGGCGGGTAATGTCTATGTGAACAGGTCTATGATCGGGGCGATTGTCGGGTCGCAACCATTCGGCGGGCAAGGCCTCTCTGGCACAGGACCTAAAGCTGGCGGCCCTGATTATCTGCGCCGTTTCATGCATGAGCGCGCTATCAGCACGAACACCACCGCTGCGGGTGGAAACGTATCGCTTGTATCTTTACAAGACTAACGTCGCGCTCTATAAACAGATCAGACTTACAAAGGGATCATAACACCATGAAAATTTTACTTGTTGGGTCAGGTGGCCGCGAACATGCTTTGGCTTGGAAATTAGCGCAATCTCCGCGCTGTGAAACGCTATATTGCGCCCCTGGGAATGCTGGGATTTCTCAACACGCACAATGTCTGGACATTAAGGACACGGATGTTGAGGCCTTAACAGATTTTGCTGTATCCAATGCGATTGATCTGGTTGTTATTGGTCCCGAAGCGCCTTTGGTCGCTGGATTATCGAACGCCCTGCGCGCGAAGAATATCGATGTGTTTGGCCCCTCCCAAGACGCAGCGCAGCTAGAAGGCTCCAAAGGGTTTATGAAAGATTTGTGTAAGGAATTTGATATTCCTACAGCCGCCTATGAACGCTTTACCGAAATCGACAAGGCCGAAGCCTTTATCCGTGATATGGGTGCACCGATCGTTATCAAAGCAGACGGTCTGGCCGCTGGTAAGGGCGTTATCGTTGCCATGACACTGGACGAAGCGCTAGAGGCAGCGCGCGATATGCTATCAGGTAACAGTTTTGGCGAATCTGGTAGCTCCATCGTGGTAGAAGAATTTCTGGATGGGGAGGAAGTCAGTTTCTTCGTCATTACAGACGGCGAAAACAGCGTGCCGTTAACCTCTGCCCAAGACCACAAGCGCGCTTTTGATTGCGATAAAGGCCCCAATACAGGTGGCATGGGGGCTTATTCCCCTGCGCGATTGATGGATGATGCTTTATTTGAAAAATGATGACCCGTATTATTCAGCCCACTGTTGCGGGTATGAAGCAACGTGGCATGCCTTATAGTGGTGTGCTTTATGCAGGGTTGATGGTTGTTAATGGCGAACCTTATTTGATCGAATATAATGCCCGTTTCGGTGACCCCGAATGTCAAACATTGATGATGCGTTTAGACAGTGATCTCGTTGATCTGCTACAAGCCTGCGCGCAAAGCCGCCTTAACGAAGTTAAAGATCAGGTTAAATGGTCAGATGACATCGCCCTATGCGTTGTTATGGCGACCCAAGGCTATCCTGGTTCCTACCCAAAGAACACACCAATCCGCAATTTGGAGCATGCCTCTACCCTTGCCAAGGATACTGTTATTTTCCACGCTGGCACCGCCAAAGGCGAAAAAGACCAAATCGTCAGCACGGGCGGGCGTGTATTAGGCATCACGGCAAAAGCCCCCTCTGTTACAGGCGCGCGCGATAGTGCTTATAAAGTCATCGAGGGGATAACATGGCCAGATGGTTTTTATCGCAAGGATATCGCTTGGCGGGCTTTGTAAAAAAGCCTGCTAAAGATCAACAGATGACTTTTGCATGGCATCAATGCGCAAATGCGAAGAATGTGACAAAAGCGACCCTCTAGGAAAATCAAAAAACGATTTTCCTTTGGGACATAGGAAACATAACTGTCGCCGCTTGCTTCATGGGTGTAGATCTTAAAAAGGCGCACCGTTGCCGTTTTGTCACCATCATATCCGCACTCAATGTCACGCGGAAGCTCTTGCTGGGTTATGTCCTGCTCAGAGAAATGCTGTTGAAGGCAGTCTTGAATATCAGCTTCATTATTTTGAAACTGTTCTTGCCTGTAATCATTAGCCGCCATTAATCCAGCCATTATACCGCCAATAGCGACAACTCCGAATAGGTTTGTTAGGGACTCTTTGATTGTCATAAACCATCCTGCTGTTCAATCATTTTCTTGTTCTTTGACAAGTTATGAGCAGACCGTAGTCATTTTATTGCCATAACGCAACAATTTTACCGTTTTTCTTTAAAAAAACTGCGGAGAATATCACCGCATTCATTGTCCATCACCCCCGACACGACCTGCGGGCGGTGGTGACAGGTTGGCTGATCGTAAAATTTCACACCAGAAACCACAGCGCCGCCCTTGGGATCAGGAGCACCAATAACCACACGGCGAATACGAGCAAAGCTGATCGCGCCAGCGCACATAGTGCACGGTTCTAGCGTGACATACAGATCATAATCAGGAATGCGCTGCGCCCCAGCATGCTCGCACGCTTGACGGATGGCTAGAATTTCAGCGTGAGCGCTTGGGTCATGTAGTTCACGCGTACGATTACCAGCACGAGCGATAATTGCGCCGGTTTGCGGATCAACAATCACAGCGCCGATGGGAACCTCATCCCGTGCGGCGGCTGATTTTGCCTCTTCCAGTGCGGCAGTCATTGCTATATGATCGCTATCCATGAGCCAAGATATACACACATCCGATAAAAAAGGCGAGTCCGCAAAGGGCGAGCGCATTGCGAAATTCATGGCACGGGCAGGATTATGCTCCCGTCGGGAGGCCGAGCTCTGGATTGAAAAAGGCCGCGTACAGGTCAACGGACAGGTGCTAACCTCTCCGGCGTGTGTCGTTACCGCCGCAGATGAAGTCATCGTTGATAAGAAAAAAATCGGTGCGCCCCAAGAAACGCGCTTATTCTTATATCACAAACCATCAGGGCTAATTACCAGCAACCGTGATGAGCAAGGCCGCCCAACCATTTTCGAACGCCTGCCCGAAACTTTGCCGCGCGTTGTCACGGTTGGTCGACTAGATATGAATACCGAAGGGCTGCTTTTACTGACCAATGATGGCGAGCTATCGCGCTATCTGGAATTACCCGCAACGGGCTGGAAACGGAAATACCGCGTGCGCGTGCATGGCCGCGTTGATGAACGCAAATTAGACAGTCTTAAAAACGGCATTACGCATGAGGGCGTTAAATATCGCTCCGTCATTGCGAAATTCGAAAGCCAAAACGGCGCAAACTCATGGCTAGAAATCACATTGACCGAGGGTAAAAACCGCGAAGTTCGCCGCGTGATGGAGGCTATTGGCCTGACCGTTAACCGTCTGATCCGCGTATCCTATGGCCCTTTTAATCTGGGCAACATGCAAAAAGGCAGCGTACAAGAAGTCAAACCATCGGTCATGAAACAGCAAATTGCGGGCTTTTTTAAACAAAACAAAAAGCGTGAGCACAAGTCATGAGAATTGTCTCTGGCCGATTGGGGGGCGCCGATTAGAAACGCCTGCAGATAATGCTATTCGTCCGACATCGGATAAAGTCCGCGGCGCGATTTTTAACGCGTTACTTAGCCGCGTTGCTTTGAATGATGCACATGTCGTTGATGCCTTTTGCGGGAGCGGCGCTTTGGGGTTAGAGGCCATCTCACGCGGGGCGGTGCATTGTATATTTCTGGACAGAAGCCGTAAATCATTAGCCTTAGCGCAAGGTAACGCGAAAACATTAGGCGTAAGCGCGGATGAAGCCACGTTTCTAAGCGCCGATTCCACAAAACTTCCTGCCGCCACACACAAGGCTCAGCTTGTTTTTCTTGACCCGCCATATAACAAAGACCTCATCATTCCGACCTTACAAAGCCTGCATAATCAAGGCTGGCTAGAACACGGCGCATGGTGCGTGATTGAAAGCGAAGCTAGTTTCGATGTACACAGCCAGCTTGCTGCGCTATCGGATTACCTGACCATTGATGATGAACGCACATATGGCACCACAAAAATCATCTATGCCCGCTACAATTAAACAATCACGTTTAAGGCTTCCTTAACCGATTAGCCCGATAACCGCCTTATGATGGGTGATATGGAGCGTAAAATCGTCCAGCACTATATGCATGCTTTTAATACGGTTGGGCTAAGTTTAGAGCCTGCAAACCTCTCTGCGGACAAAGCCCCTGTAACGCCACCTGTTGAGAAACCTTTTATGCCGAGTCAGTAAAATATTTTTTATGATTTGGCTGTGACTTGGCGGAGCGATTTTTCAGCCTTTTGCCAATCAAGAATATAATCAGGAAATTCAGGTGATTGCAGGTTGGCTCCGATGACCTGCATTAAGTCCTGTGTTGGGACTGTTGTTTTCGTCTGCGTGCTATAAAAGCTCCCCTTAACCAGGGCTATGGCAGCGATGGCTCCTGTTTTTTCGCCTTTGGTGATGATAAAGCGCTGCTCGATATACGCCCATTTCTCATCCCAGCAAACAAGGCGTGTTTCCAGATCAAATTCCTGCCACAAATATAGCGGAATGCGATAGCGGATTTTTGCGGATGACAATACAGGAATACATTTTGATTTCGCCATCGCGCGCATCATCCCGATCCGCGTCACAAAATTTAAACGCCCCAGATCCATCAGTGTTAAATAGCGCCCATTATTCATGTGCAAATTTGTATCCAGATCGTTGGGTAACACCCGCATGCGCAATCGAAAGGCTTGTAAAATATCCGTTGTTTTTCCTGCCAAAGCAGTAACAATCACCGTCCAGATTAAGCGAAGCCATAAATTCATCTTATGCGATCCACCCCAGCGCTAATGCGGCAAACAAAGCGCCGCCCAATATAAAACGGTAAATCGCAAACACACGGAACGATTGTTTTTCCAACCAGCGCATCATAACCGCAATAGCGACCAGCGCCGATACGCAGGACAGAGCCGCAGCAATTCCTAACATTGTCCAGACTTGCGCCGAATTGATATCTGCGACATCCAGCGCGCCAAGCAAACCTGCCCCGCTGATCGCTACAATAGATAGCAGCAAACTATAACGCGCTGATTCGGTGCGAGAATATCCCAGCATACGGCTGGCGGTCATGGTAATACCCGATCGGCTCGTCCCTGGAATGAGCGCTAAAATTTGCGAGACCCCAATCATAAACGCATCTTTTATGCTCATACGATCAGCTGATTTCCCCTGTTGAGCAGCGGAACATTCATCCGCCCACCATAACAACGCCCCGAATACAATCGTGGTAGTCGCAACAATCCATGTCTGGCGCAGCCACAACGGATCAAACGCGTGCAAAATAAATCCAGCAATGATAACAGGAATAGATCCGATCAAGATATTCACGTTCAAGCGCGCACCCGCATCATCAAACCGACAGCACAAGAAGGGAAAAATCCCGCGCACCATTTGCAATACATCGCGCCAGAAATATGTTAGCACCGCAATCAGTGTTCCAACATGCACACCGATATCCATCAGCAGGTTCATTTCCTCGGCGCTGGTGCTAGCTGGTGGCGTAACGATATTATGGAACAGCAATAAATGCCCACTAGAGCTAATCGGTAAAAATTCTGTAATGCCTTGGATCAGGGCTAATAAAATAAGATGAAATAACGGCATATGATTCTCTTGCGCCTGATGTGCATAACACGAAAAATGCGTTTCATATCAGGGTCATGTTGATTCTTATTGTAAAACAGGTTAAGGATAGTAGAATAAGTAAGCTTTGACTAGTCAGGGTTATAGTCTTTTTGCCTGCTTATCCCTGCGAATTAGTAACTGATATCTGTTAAGGACACTCTATGCGGACTTTGTATTATCTATGGCTTCACCCTTTCTCACGCAAGGTTCGCATTGTTATGGCGGAAAAAGGTCTGGATTTTGACCTGCAAGTTGAAAATATCTGGGAACGCCGCACAGAATTTCTTGCCCTGAACCCCGCTGGTGATGTGCCGGTTTTGGTTGAAGAAGACGGCACAACATTAGCTAACTCTCAGGTTATTTGCGAATATCTGGAAGAAGTTTATCCTGAGATTAATTTGCTGGGTGATAATCCCGTTCAGCGTTCAGAAACACGCCGTTTGGTCAGCTGGTTTGATGTGAAGTTCGAAACTGAGGTTTCCCGCAATTTAATCGGCGAAAAAGTCATCAAGCCTTATTTAAAACAAGGCACACCACACGCTCCATCAATCCGCGCCGGTTATGCGAATATTCACTATCATTTGGATTATATCGGTTTCTTAACTGAAAAACGCGAATGGCTGGCAGGGAATAATTATTCGTTGGCGGATATCACTGCGGCCGCTCATTTAACATGTATTGACTATTTGGGCGATGTGCCATGGGAAGAACATCCAGCCGCCCGCGAATGGTTTGAAAAAGTAACTGCACGCGCTAGCTTTGCACAATTGCAAGACGATCACGCGCCTGAAATAGACACCCCACACACGCAAAGCGCTCAATAAAAACCAAAGGATAAAGGCTTTCATTCATGTCCAGTTTTGATAAAAGTCTTTTTTGTTTTGGGCATGGCTATACATGCACGTTTTTAGAAAAAGCTTTATCACGCCAGCCCACGCAATGGAAAATTTCGGGAACGACTCGTGATGAAGAACGCCTAAGCTCATTAAAAGCTCAGAATATTCACCCGTATTTATTTGATCGCAACAATCCCCTGCCAGACGCTGAATATTTACTCAAAGACACGACGCATTTGCTCATCTCAACACCCCCTGATGATGATGGAGACCCCACGTTTTTGACGCATCATCTGGATATACAAAAGCTCAAGAACCTAGAATGGATCGGCTATCTATCGACGACAGGCGTTTACGGCGATCGCGAAGGCCGCTGGGTTGATGAAACATCCCAAGTCAACCCGACATCGCGCCGCGGAAAACGTCGTAAAAAAGCCGAAGATCAATGGCTATCCCTATATCAAGCTCATGGGCTTCCTGTTCATATCTTTCGTCTGGCCGGCATTTACGGGCCACGGCGCAATGCTATGGATTCTGTGCGCGCAGGGTTAGCCCGCCGCATTTTAAAACGCAATCATAGCTTTGGCCGCATTCACGTTGATGACATTGTCGGGGCTCTTTTACGATCCTTCAAAACGCCTACACCAGGGGAGGTTTATAATCTATGTGATGATCTGCCCGCCCCTAGTCACGAGGTTATCGAATATGCCTGTGAACTATTGAACGTAAAGCCACCCCCACTTATTGATTTTGAGGATGCTAACTTAGCCCCTATGACGCGCAGCTTTTACGCCGATAACCGTAAAGTTCGCAATCATAAAATTAAGCACGATCTTCATATGGAATTCAAATATCCTGATTATAAATCTGGCTTAAAAGCATGCTTAGAGGCTGAACAGCAAGACAAACAAAAAGCAGCCCAAAATGGCACAAACATCCCTGCCATTTTCAAACGTTAACCCTATACGATTTTATTGAGGCTTGTCCTCTGTCTTTTCAGCTGGTGATTCTTGGTCGTCTTCCAAGCTTAAATCGACCGATTCTACATTACCATCCAACTGAACGGTTGCATGTTTTTCTGTTCCCTGCTGAGCATGAACAGGCGCCGCTTGTAAAATACCGTCTTCACCTTTGGACAGTTCTAACGCTGGAACGTCAGATAAAATTTTCTTAACCAACGTATTAATTTTTTAGGATTATCCAAAGGCAGCGGTAAATCAACCCGCAACAAGAACACATCGTTACGAAAGCCCAGCAACACCCATGCGTTTTTAACCTTCATCCAGCGCGTAATAATCTCAAGACGCGTCTCGGTCAAATATTTCTCCATCGCGCCAGGTTTATCCGTCAAAATAATAGCCTCATCATTCCATGCCTCATAGTCAGGCTTATATTCGTGAGGCAAATTCGCCGTTTTGGCGGCATCAATAAGCATACCCGATGCAACGAACCCATCACAAGGCACAGAACTTTTCAAAGTCACCTCAATCGCTGTCATCTTACGGCTATGCCGCACATCACCAAGCTCATATTGCGCAGGAAAAAAAGAAAATTCATAATCATCAATAACCCCTTCCATTTGCGGAGCCTCGGCGAAACTTCCAGGGATGTAGCGTAGTTTACGTTTGGCGGCAAATATCTTCCATGCCTTTTTCTGGCGCTGGATAATGATGATCGTCCACGCAAAGAAATACAGCAACGTTAATGATAAAAAGAGCCACAAAAGGAACCAAATCGACATGGCTTCGGACAAACCTTACGCTAAAAATTATTTACTCGGATAAGTATAGCAAAATTATTTCTGTAATAACAGGGAAACGCACCAAGCAGTGACTATATTTCCTCTAGTTCTGTATCCCAATATAAAAAATCCCCCCAGCTTTCGTGTAAGAAATGTGGAGGGAATTTACGGCCTTTGGCGCGAAGCTCATAGATAGAGGGTTGTTTAGGGCTTTGAATAGGGTATAACCCGCTTGCCCTATCCGGCATTTTGTGGCCTTTTTTGGCGTTACAGCATCGACAGGCCGCAACAATATTATCCCAACTGGTTCGCCCGCCTCGGCTTCGCGGTATCACATGGTCAAAGGTTAATTCCTTCGTTGTAAAATCACCACCGCAATATTGGCACTGCCACTCATCCCGCAAAAACACATTAAAACGCGTAAAAGCAGGGCTGCGCTTGACCGCAATATATTCTTTTAACGCTAAAACTGATGGCAATTTCATTTGAAACCCCGGCGCATGCACGACCCGATCATATTCGGACACGACAGTTACGCTGCCGCGAAAGATCGCACGCACGGCGTCTTGCCATGATACCGTCGATAATGGAAAATAGCTAAGCGGCTGATAGTCTGCATTTAAAATCAATGCAGGACATTGATCCAATTGCATAGGCTTACCCGTCAGCGGCGCTGAATATGTCATCATAAGATCTCCTTACATGGACATAGCCCGCCAGAAACAGCGAGGGAGGTAAAGTGAGATAAAGTACGCGTACGCAGTGAAAGCTAAAGAATCCTCCGCGAATCCATATCTGTCATTATTGTATCACAAAACCCAAAACCGCGCCAAAATCGCATGAAACACTCTTTTCTCTCTTAACCCTTGATTTTGCACATCAACGCCATATTTCTTGACGGTATAATACGCTCACTCATACATCAAAGGTCTGTAATCACATGTATAAGCTTTATTCTATATCTGGCTCTTGCTCGACTGGTATCACTGTTCTTCTGGAAAAATTAGGCGTTCCTTATAGCGTAATGATGTCCCCAATTACCAAGAGATCGTTCCAACGAATCAAGTCCCTGCTTTGGAATTAGAGGACGGAACCATCATCACCGAAGGTGCAGCCATCGCGCTATATCTGTTGGAAAAGCACGCCCCTGAAACATTACCTGCAACACCCGAAGACAAAGCTCAATTTAACCGCTGGCTGATGTTAATTATGCCACACTGCATCCTGCTTATGGACGCCTGTTTACAATCCATAAACGCACCCCATTGGATGACGACACCAAAGCCAAAGCTTTACAACAATTGGCGCCTTTGGTTTCAAAAACATGGGCTATTTTAAATACGCATTTAGAAAATCGTACATATGTCTTTGGCGATGCACCTAGCATTATTGACTATCTATTGGCCGTTTATGTCAGTTGGAACACAATGCTTCCCGCTGAGATCAACATCACCATCGGACCTAATGTCGATAGACTTGTCAACACAATCAGCGCGTTCCCTGAATTCAAAGCGGCATATGCTGCCGAAAATGCAGAATATAAACGCGCTGCCTAGATTTTTCTCGCAAGGTTAATTTTTATAAAAATCGACCTTGCGTGCGGAATTTTGAAACCATCCTCTTCTACCTTCACAGATCAATATAAACAAAAAGCCCGATCAAATGACCGGGCTTTTCAATTCTTATAAGGGTACGTCTAAAATTACGCGATAATTTTAGAAACGACGCCAGCGCCGACAGTGCGGCCGCCTTCGCGGATCGCAAAGCGTAGACCTTCGTCCATCGCAACTGGAGTAATCA
>LZQP01000021.1_pt1 | contig 24545 bp, 32 predicted proteins | sample 768551 | NCBI WGS metagenome assembly LZQP01 (sample SAMN05207184, study PRJNA324509) | oil field metagenome | isolation source: sample BH-FW-16 from oil reservoir | place: India: Bombay High | collected 2015-12-03
ATCGGACCCTATCGTCAAAGCCAGCCGGGGAGGAACCTCCATTTCAGCACCAGACTGGCAGATGGTCACTGGCAGACAGTAGCACTCGTGTTGCTGCCCTTCATCGTGCAGTGGCCCAGCGGTATTTCTGCTTCGTCTCAGCCGAGATCTGCGAAGCGCTTTTCATCGGTGGGGCCGAGAAAGACGGGCTGCTCGACGTATAGGTTGGTGCGTTGGAGCCATAGAGTTGATTCCAGCGGGCGTTGGCCATGCCAGGTTCATTGGTACCCGTGCCGAAGGTGCCCTCCAGACCGGTGCCGCGGGCAGCCATCTCTGCGTCTGCTGCAGCGCGCACCGGACCAGACTGGAACCAGAGGGCTGTAGCATAGAGATCGTTGGTGGCGACCTCGCCCATGCGCCCGGCAGACTTGGCGGCGAGGATGGCTTTCTGCACGAGGTCTCTGGAGCCGGTAGAGTTGATTGCAGCGCTGACCGCATCACCGTAGCGGCCTTCAGACAACGGCGTGTCGACCATGGCGCTGAGCGCGGCCATCCTCGCATTGTACTCAGCCATTTCCCGGTTGTAGGTCTCCCATTCGGTGGCACGGGAGCAGGAAGCTTCATGGCCATACTCGCATGCGCGACGCAGATACATGGCGCCGAGTTCGTATTCCTCGATATTGAGGTAGACGCCTGCAACATTCCGGCAGTCCCCGCCACTCTTCTGCTCGTCACAGCGGATCATGGAATAGGTGAGGCCTTTCTGCGCATCGAAAGTCGGCGCATCCGGATTGGCGTAGACACGTGCAGCGACGTCGCATCCCATCACATCGTGATATTTGTCACAGACACGCTCAGCGAACCATCCGGCGTTCACCTGGTTAATCATTGCGGGGTACTTGCCCTCGTTTCCATCCCACGCCCAGTAGAGGCCCCAGAAACAGGGGTTTTTCACGCCGGCCTCACAGCCAGCTTTTGCGGCCGCCACGGCCTTGTCAAAATCATGCGCAGGCGACTGCACGCTAAGGCGCTGGCCGATCGCCTTGTCGCAGCCATCGACATGCCCCATGCCACAGGCGCGCTCCATGTATTGGACGCCCTTCTCCACGTCCTTCGGCACATTACCGTCGCCGTTGACGTAGAAATAGCCGCTGGTCGTGCAACCGTCGGGGATACCCATGTCACAGGATTTCAGGAACCAGGTAACGGCTGTCTGTTTATCTTCCGGCACCCCGGCGCCTGTGCGTATTCTGCACCGGTGTAGAAACAGGCTTCGGCATCTCCATTACCGCAGGCAGCTTCGGACGGCGCCTCCCCTGCGTAAGCGGTTGAAGCGATCCAGAGCGATACGGCCAGAATAACCAAGCTTCTAAACATTCCATTCCCCTTAACATGAGTATGGATGTCATGATCGCACGGATCGTCAGGATCACGCTTCCCCTGTTCGGGTGAACCGGGCTTCCCCTACCCGATATCACTGGTGTTGTGACTGTTTCCAGCTACCCCGCAATTACTCGCAGACACTCAGCTGGAAGCTTTACCCGCATCTGCACGGGAAGTGTTGCAGGTCCGCTATTCTGGACCCGTCTTATTTCAGACGCGCACGCTCTGTCGACGTGAGCACGCCATCTGAATTTTTATCCAATTTGTCGAATGCGCGAGGCGGGCTCTGATCCCATTCAGCCTGGCTGATGACCCCATTTCCGTCCGTGTCCACCTTGGCAAAAGCACGGGAGCTGAAGCGCTTCATCCGCTGGGAAACCGCAAGCTCGAATTCGGCCGCTGTAAGAGAACCTGACCTGTCTGCGTCAAGGTCCTGAAAGGCTTCAGAACGGCGCTCTAGAACTCGGCTTCGAGACATTGCCGTCTCCGTTAGTATCGGCCTGACCAACAAGTGTCGCGGCATCCTGAGACGTGACGCCCTGTGCACAGGCTGGCAGGGCTATAAGCGTCAGGGCTGAAGTGAAGAGGTATGCGAGTTTCATCAGATGTTTCCTTTCCAGAAGGTGAAGCTTGGGAAGGCGCCGGCGAACGCGTAGTGATCGTGTTGTAGGTCAGCTCATATTTTGGATGCATGGTTCCAAAGAGCCTGTCCCAGACCAGCGTGTAGAGGCCATAATTGAAGTTGTAGGTGCGGTGATGCTGATTGTGACTGGTCGCAGTGTTCAGAAGCTGCCCGCCCCACGTGGCCTGCAAACCTGATGGGTAGATCTCGTAACCGAGGTGCCCAATCACATTGATGGAGATCATCACGGTCGAAACGATCAGGAAGGCCAACGGGTGCATCGGCACGACGATCAGGATCAGGATGAACCCCAGTGCCTCGATAACCGCTTCGAACGGGTGGAATGCAAAGGCCGCAAGGGGCGATGGATTGGTCGAAAGATGATGAACCCGGTGCACGCGCTCGAACACGCCCGGCAAATGCATGAACCGGTGAGCCCAATAAAAGTAGAAATCATGCAAAAGCAATGCGACGGGTATCGACAGGCCAAACCACACCCAACCATACTGATCGGGCGTTCTATAGATCGCGAAAATACCGAATGCCTCATTTAGCCTGAAAGCCGCCAGCCCAACCAAAGCAAAAACAAGAAAGGATGAGAGAGAATACAGAAACTCCCGACAAAGGATCAGTGGCTTGAAAGAAACAGGTTGAATTCTGCGAGAGCGAAGCCGGTTGCGGAACAGTGAGGTGAGCGCAAGCGCACCACCAGCAAATATCAGATAGCGGATTAACACCAGGATCGCAAAAGCACAGCCAATCACGAAGGGACCGGCACCCGGCGCATAGTCTTTCAACAGGCTGGCAAGCATTGGAACTGTCCGTTTCGAAAACAAGAAAGAATGACCGGGCATCCGGGGAGGATGCAGACGCCCGGCCATAAGGAACGGGCGATCAGTGTTCCACAACGACCCAGCGGGTCCGTGAGCTGGATTCGCCATCCGGACCTGTCGCCGTCGTGGTTTTCGTTCCCTGACCATCACGCTCGACCGTGCGGCCGGCGGTTTCACCTTCCGGGCCATAGACGCCTGTGTCTTTGACATAATTGCCGTTCTCATCGACATAACGCGAGACGTCACGCCCAGCCGTCTCACCATTCGGCCCTGTTACGGAACCCGACCGGTTGCAGACACCATCGGCACAACTTGCAGACGAGTCGCTCGAAACCGTATTGCCGGAATTGGTCGTCGTCGAACCGCTGCGATAGCGCGTGCCGGTATCGGCATCATAACCCGACTGGCGGGAACGGGTCGCCCCATATCCCTGTCCGGTCTGAATGGAACCCTGACGGGTGACGACTCCATCTTCAGCACCAACCTGACGGGTTGCTGTCGCAGTACGACCATTCGAATTGGACACGGTCGTCTGGCGGGACCGCTCGGCCTGAGCCGCTGGCACCAGGACAAGTGTGCTGGCCAGTGTAACACCGGCGAGCAGGGCAGAAAATTTCGACATGCGTGTCATGATTGCTAGTTCCTTCCGGATTTCAGTTCCGACGGGTCATCTTGCCCGACACGGATACATCTAGCCCCTTGCTGTAACGCCCGTTTTTCCCCTTGATTTCGCTATGTAACGATTTGTAACCAGCGCAATTCCGGAGTGGATTCTTCCAGTCAAAGCCGTATGTCTTCGCATATGGAACAGCGCCCCCTCATCCTGATCGTCGAGGATGACGACGAAATCCGCGAACTCGTCTGCGATTATCTATCCGGTAACGGCTATGAGTGCGTCAGCGCCCGCAGCGGATCAGACGTGGACCTGGTACTGGCCGCCCAATCACCTGATCTCATTGTTCTCGATATCATGCTGCCAGGTGGCGAAGACGGGCTGTCCATCTGCCGCCGCCTGCGCACAAGCGCCTCCACCCCCATCCTGATGTTGACGGCCAAAGGCGATGAGATCGACCGCATTCTAGGCATGGAGCTCGGCGCGGACGATTACATGGCCAAACCCTTCAATCCGCGTGAACTGCTGGTACGGATTCGAGCCATTCTCCGGAGGAGTTCGGGCAACATACCAGCCGCTGCAAATGAGGTTCATTGCGGGCATCTGATCATCAACTTTGACCGGCGCGAGGTGCGCACACGCGAGGGCACACCGATTACCCTGTCCAGCGGTGAGTATGCACTTCTGACGGTTTTTCTCAGCCGACCGCAGAGAGTGCTGGACAGAGATCTTCTTCTGGACCTCGCCAGCGGCCGCAGTCTCGGCGGCGCCTTTGATCGCTCAATCGATGTACAGGTAAGCCGCCTACGCCGAAAATCGAACCAGACCCTGCGAACCCGACCCTGATCAAGACTGTACGAAATGGAGGTACATCCTGGCAGGAAAAGTGAGCAGCTGATGCGCATACCCGTGTTCGGATCAGTCGTTGCAGTCAGAGTGCTGGCTCTTATCGCCCTACTAATATTTGTGTCACAGCTTGCCGTCATCCTGGTTGTATGGCGTCAGGCACAGACACGTGCGGGTGCAGAATATCGTCTTCCCCTACCGGACCGCGTGGCCTCTATTGTCAGGCTTGTGGAAAGTACGCCCCGGGAAGACCGCCGCATATTGTTGCAATCACTGAATAGCCGTGACCTGACAGTGCGGTTCGAAGATCAGCTGACTGCCTCAGACAGGGAAGATACACGCCAGTTCCCAGCCTACCGCAATGCGATTGACAGATACTCCAAGGAACTTGCCGGGCGGGAAGTGATCGGCATGATCGGTATCGGCCCACAAAAGCTCAGTGGCTTACGCGAAGGGCGTGATGCACTGGAGGCGGGTTTTCCCATGCGGCTCATGATTGAGCTGAACGCTGGCGGCTGGCTCGTCATAGAAACACCGGACCTGTTGGCCTCACGTGTCCGCCGTCTTCCTTTCGGGTTTCTCGCCGTCCTGGCCGGAACGATTGTTGCAGCGATGGCATTATGGTCCATCTGGCAGGAAGTCCGGCCCGTCCGGGACATGGCCAAAGCCGCCCGCTGCTTCGCCGATACGGGCAAACCTTCGCCCGTCATTCCGGCAGGCGGGCATGATGTGCGAGAGCTCGTGCTATCCTTCAACGAAATGCAGGAGCGGATAGCCGCTTTGCTCGCCAATCGTACTCTGGTCATGTCTGCCATGAGCCATGATGTACGCACCTATCTGACCCGCCTCCGCCTTCGGATAGAAGCGCTGGAACCCCAAAGCCGGGAGGCCGCTGAACGTACCCTTGCAGACATTCAGGCCCTTCTTGATGATACGCTGGCTTTCGCTGAGGCAGGCATCGCGCCAGATCAGGTCACCCCCGTCGATCTTGCGCAACTTTTGGAAACCTTGCTTGAGGCTGGCCAATTTCCAACTGACAGGATCAAGCTGAACATCGACGGTCACCCGATAGTATCGGGACATACAGGACGTTTGCAACGCGCGCTCGTGAACCTCATCTCCAACGCGATCAAATACGGCTCCTGTGCGGATATCCACCTATGCACTTCACGGGACACGGCGCGGATTGAAATCGCAGACCGAGGCCCCGGTATTCCAAAAGAAGATCGCCAACGTGTGTTTGATCCGTTTTACCGGCGTGACACCTCGCGAAACCGTAACATTGAGGGCGCTGGCCTGGGCCTGGCAATTGCCTCCAACATCTTGCGCAATCATGGCGGGTTCATCACGCTGAAGGACAGACCAGGAGGAGGCCTCGCCGTCGTCATCGAGCTGCCGTGCAAGACGTAATGCATCAGCCAGAATATCGTGGCGAAGGATAGTCAGCCAGCCTTCCCTGCACTCCCACACCGGAGCCCCTGGCAACAATTGTTCTTGATTTGTTCTTTGCCGTATTTAAAATACGTCGCACCCGAGACTATCGAGGCCAGCATGCGGAACGCACGAAAGACAGGAGACCGATCCACCTACACTTACCCCAGACACAACCTGTTCTTTGCCATCATGCCGCCTCTTCCTATAGCAAAGGAGGTGTCAGACTTATTCGACAATCTTGGAATGCCCCTTTCAGTCTGCGGGAAGAAAACATCTGTGAGCAGATTGCATTTAACACTGCTAAGCATATACGCCGCACACTATCTGCCTGACCGGGTTACCCAGCGCGCCTTTTTGACGGGAAGTGCAATCCGCTTTGTAGAGTTTGATATTGTTCTGGACAGAGTCCTGACCTTTAGAAACAGACGAGTAAAGCAGCCCTTAGTGCTTGCAGCTAACACGGAAACTTCACTTTCAGCAAACAAGCTTGCCGAACAAATCAGACAAACATTCTCCATTCTGTCCGGAATTTGCCTCCCAAGAACCGGACGAATTACTCCACATATAACACTTGCCTGGGATAGCTTATTGGTACCCGAACAATCAGTTCCTCCCACCACGCTGCCCGTTCGGGAAATTGCGCTTGTACACAGCCATGTTGGAGAATCCAGATACGATATACTTGGGCGCTGGAAACTCGTGCCAGGATAATTACCCCGCTTGTCCTTGGCAAATCCCCCCGAAAGTGAAGCCGAACCACCTTCAGAGATCTCCACCTCAATCCGCACCGCCAAAGACTATGACTTAGGACTGCCAATTAGGAACCCTATGGCCAGGACCGAGTGTCTTGAGCCTTCTAATGCAGCCATTCACAGACACCCGCCCCAACGGCAATACGTCGCCGGGACAGATGGTAACTGGCTCAGCCGGATCCGCCAGGTAGCGTTTCGCATTTTATCATAGACCAAATGGATACGTGTCAGAGGCACCTTCCGGTGCGCCCGGGTAGCGGCGTTACCGCGGTGGTTTCCCTGAACCAGACAAGCGCATCAAATTGATTGGCAAGGTTGGCATCGAAATAATGGCTCCAGCGTTCCGTTTCTGGGCGGTAAATAACGCCGATGGCCCGTTCGAGACGGACATGATCAAGTGCGCTGCGAATATCCTTATTTGCACGCCAAGTGGTGAAGCTGGATGACACTCCCGTATCCTCAAAGACCCGCTCCCAGGAGTCTGGCCGGGCCGGAATGATTTTCTTTATCTTGGCCGGACCTCCCCAATCATCTGCCGCCATCACCGTACCAGTGCCCGTAGAAAAGCCGATTGCTGCAACGGCGTCGCCAAAATGTTCCCGGCAAAGTTGGCCTATATTGAACTCCCCTCGCTCACCCATGCCTGTCGCACCAGCGTTTCCGATATGGGAATTATGCGCCCATACGATTGCCTTTGAAGCCGGTCCCGCTTGCTCCAACAGGCGCTTCAGAGTCGAAAACATATGCTGGTCACGCAGATTCCAGGTGCTCACAGCACCATGATACATCGCACGGTAGTACTGCTCAGCAGCCTGGACGACCCGCGCATTCTGTTCCGCATCAAAGAATTCATCACCATCCTTCAGCGCATAGGCAAGACGCCGCTCCAGGAGATCCAGCAATTGGCGAACGACTTCGTTCTCACAGGTACGGCCTGTTCGCATGGCCTGCGCGCCATAAATCTGCGGCCGCCCGACATAAGGAGAGAGACAGGCATAGCGTTCTCTCGCTATGGCAGCCGCTTCCTTGTCGACCCGGTCAAGATAGGCCAGCACTTCGGCAATGGATTTATCGAGACTGTAGACATCAAGACCGCGAATGGCCACGCGTTCATGCGCCGGCTGGCAGGTGTTCCAGGCCCGCAAGACCGAAAGGCAATCGGCAAACTCCCTGTTGCGCCACATCCAGCGCGGAAAGTTCACGAAGGCATCCCGCTCGCCCCAAGCTCATGCCCCCGCACATAGCGGTCCAGCTCAGCTGCATCCGGCCAATCCCCCTCGATCGCAACAATGCGAAACCCATGCCGAGTGACAAGGTGACGGGTGATTACCGCACGTGCCTTGTAGAATTCAGAGGTTCCATGCGTACTTTCGCCGAGCAAAACAACGCGTGCATCACTGAAGTCGTCCAGCGCTCCAGCCAATGCATCATACGGATTACTCGCCGGGAGCGACAGGCTATGACTGGCGATCAAGTTCGAGAGGTCTGCAGAGGCAAGGCTCCGGGCGGCGACCATCATTCCTCTCCATGTGGTTGCTGACGCAGGAGTTCGATCACCTCTTCATCTGATAGCTGATGGAACTCCTGATAATACTTTCCCACAGCCTCAAACCGGCTCGGCGCAGCGAGCACAACTGTGTCATCCACCATTGCGCCGATCGCATGTAGCGCAACCGGAGCGGCAACCGGAACAGCGACAACGATCTTTGCGGGTTGTCGTTTTCTGATCGCAAGGATCGCAGCCTTCATACTGGTACCGGTAGCAATGCCGTCATCGACCAGGATTGCCGTGCGCCCCTCAGCCCGTACAGGTATTTTTCCCGGCAGGTAAAGTCTACGTCGACGTTCGATCTCTTTAAGCTCCGGTTTCGCAAGGTCGGCGATCTTCTTGGCATCAAGTCCCGTAGCGCGCATGACCGGGTCATTGGTCACAATCTCCGCGCTTTCCCCATCCACGACCGATGCTGCGGCGACTTCTGGCTGCCACGGCACACCAATCTTGCGCACCATAAGGATATCAAGTGGAGCTTTCAGCGCGTTGCAATCGGTCGAGCAACCGGCACACCCCCACGCGGTAGGGCGTAAATGACCGGGGCCTTGAAATTATGTCCCGCCAAGGCCCGTGCGAGGAACACTCCGGCTTCTTCCCTATCAACCAGTGGCAAGGGTATGGTTTCCGGCATGGCGGGTGCCAGGTACTTCAAGAACCAGCTTCCGGACAAGGCCAGAACCTTGTCGAGCGTACCCGGCTCCTCGAACAGATGACCTGCATCCGGCACAATACTTATGCGGTGCTCGCAGACCATTCTTGCGGCGGCCGCCTCGTTCAAAGCCAGAACATCCCGGTCATTCCCGCCAACAACCAAAAGGCTTGGCACACGCACATGCGGAAGGGTATCGCCGGCCAGGTCGGGACGCCCCCCTCGCGAAACGATGGCGCGGATATGGGGGGAGGTCGCGGCAGCAGCCAAGCTGCACCTCCACCCGTACTTGCGCCGAATACACCGACAGGCAGGCCTTTCAAACGCGTTTGCTGACGCGCCCAGTCCACAGCCAGCACGACACGGTTTGCCAGCAAAGCAATGTTAAATACATTGCGCCGGTCGCCCGCCTCCTCTTCTGTCAGTAGGTCGAAAAGCAAAGTCGCAAATCCGAGTTGTTCGAAGCTACGCGCGGCATACGCATTGCGTGAGGAATGCCGGCTTGATCCGCTGCCATGGGCAAAAATGATGAGTCCCCGTGCTTCGTCCGGCACAGTAAGAAATCCACCAAGCCCTTTTGGTCCGATGCGGATGTTTTCCGTTTGCATCATTTGGCCACCTACATTTTTATAATACCATAAATTTAAGCCCGTGGCTCCTGACTCCGAACGTAAAAATTGTGACCATGAGTGAGATATCATCAGGCAGCGCATGATGACTTACAAAGCGCATTCGCTGAAACGTACGAAGGCGGCCATCACCTAATGGAAAATCGGGAAACCCAACCCCGCACAGCTCATGCTACGCGTCAAAACATGGTGCGGCATCTGGGGACCGGTATTAACGATGCGCACGAAGGCGCGTCTGGCATCGGCCCTCAAAAACAATTAAATAACAAGCTGCGGCAGCAGCCAACGCATATCGCCCCCCTGCCAAGTACATTATTTGACTGGATACGGACTTTTTAGAAAAATGCCCTAACAATGAGCAAGAGAGGCTATTTCGCTATTTTTCCGACCGGGTTTCGCCTCGCAGCCTCAATCGACCTCATTCAGCATAGCAGTTGCTAGCAGGATACGAAGTGATATTCCTATAACAATTGAATTGCACACAATGTGTAGGTTCAAAAGAACCGCGCCGGATCTGCGAGGGTATTTTGCCTGATAGAATTGCCAGGGTCATTTCCATTCGCGGACCGGTGATTGACCTTGCTTGTGAGGGAGCACTACCGGCAATCAACGATGCCATAATTATTGACCCTGAAAATTCCGCTGTCGTATGCGAAGTGCAAGCACACTTGAGCACAAAGCATTTTCGCACAATAGCGCTGCAGCCGACACAAGGACTTTCCCGGCTCATGCAGGCTCGGATGACGGGCGCGCCGATTACTGTGCCGGTGGGCGATCAAGTGCTGGGCGTCTCCTGAATGTCATAGGTGACATCGGTGATGGCGGTCCGCCCCTGCCAAGTGACACGCCGCGTCGTTCCATCCATCAACCCTCCCCACCGCTTGCCAGGCAAGATACGCAGGTGCGGCTATTCTCCACCGGCATCAAGGTGCTGGATCTACTGGCGCCTCTTGCTCAAGGCGGCAAGGCAGCCCTTTTCGGTGGCGCGGGTGTGGGCAAGACTGTGCTGATTACCGAACTGATCCACGCGATGGTGCAAAACTATGACGGCGTATCGGTTTTCGCCGGTGTTGGAGAGCGTTCCCGTGAGGGGCACGAGATGCTCCACGATATGACAAATTATGGCGTTCTGGATCGCACGATCCTGGTTTACGGACAGATGAATCGAGCCCCGGGCGCTCGCTGGCGTGTTCCCCTGACTGCAATTACAATCGCAGAGCACGTACGCGACACTGACCAGCGTAATGTTTTGCTGATGATGGACAATGTCTTCCGGTTCGTTCAGGCTGGCGCAGAGGTGTCTGGCCTTCTTGGGCGTATGCCCTCACGAGTCGGATATCAGCCGACATTGGCAACGGAAGTCGCCGACCTGCAGGAACGCATAACCTCATCCAACCGGGCGGCGATCACCGCGATTGAGGCCGTTTATGTTCCTGCAGATGACTTCACAGACCCTGCGGTCGCCGCGATCAGCACCCATATGGACAGTATGGTCATGCTGTCACGTGATCTGGCCGCCGAAGGAATCTATCCAGCGATTGATCCGCTGCGCACAAATTCAACACTGTTAGACCCGCTGATCGTAGGCGTAGAGCATGTTCGCACTGCCACAGAAGTCCGCAAGCTGATTGAGCACTACAACGAAATGCGAGACGTGATCAGTCTCCTTGGTGTGGATGAACTCAGCCGTGACGAGCAACTCCTGGTCGGTCGCGCACGAAGATTGCAGCGCTTTCTGACCCAACCCTTCTTTGTGGCAGAGGCTTTCACCGGAATGGAGGGCCGGAGCGTCTCGACCGAAGAGACGATTGCCGGTTGCCGGGCCATCTTGTCAGGAGAATGCGACGATTGGGATGAAAGCTCGCTTTACATGATCGGATCGCTTGATGAGGCACGAGCACAAGAGAATGCGCGACGGAAGGTGACTTCAGGATGACGGCGCTGAAGCTGATTGTGACAACACCACTACAGATCGTCTTGCAGGAAGATGCGGTCATTTCTCTACGTGCCGAAGATGCGAGCGGCGATTTCGGCATCCGCCCGGGACATACGGACTTCCTCACCGTGATTGATGCCGGCGTCATGCGGTGGCGAACGGCTGAAGGGCCTTGGCGGTACTGCGCTCTCCGCGGCGGAATCTTCAGTGTAACCGCCGGCAATGAAGTACGCGTCGCCTGCAGGGAGGCAATTATAAGTGACAATCTTGCGTCCCTCAGGCCGCGCGTTGCAGCCGCACGGAAAGAGGCACTGGACGAGTCCCGGCGCGCCCGTGCGCAAGGCGTGAAGCTCTACGCACATGCAGTCCGTCGCCTTATGCATGAACTCGCCGCCGGGGGTGATACGCTGGGACTGCAACCGGATGCCGAAAAATGAGTGACGAGAGCGACCGCACAGAAGAAGCTGCCCGCCGCGCCGATGCGCTGGACAAGGCGGGCAAAGCTGACCCGGAGCCCTCTCTCGCCCGACGTTTCGCGACTATAGGCGCACTTGGATGGATCATCGTCGTGCCTATCCTGTGCGGAGTGCTCATCGGACACTGGCTGGACAAATGGCTGCACACCGGCATCACAATGGCCGCAGCCTTGTTAATGGCCGGTGCGGCCCTCGGCTTCGTGCTGGCATGGCGCTGGATACAGGAGCAATGATGCCACACGTGAGCCCCCTGTTACTTGCCTTGCTAGCAGGCCTCGCCGGGATCGGCATCGGTTGGCTGCACTTCTCCAGCCTGGAAAGAGTCGCAGAGATGATCGTGCTGGGCACCTTTCAGCTATAGGATTACAGCTTGGTCGACTTGCATTGCTGGGGGCAATCCTGTGGCTGTTTGCGCAAGCTGGCGCACTGGTGCTAATCGCCGGGGCTGCGGGTATCTTAGTCGGCCGGGTGATTGTCATGAGGGGGGCGAACTGATGGGGTCCTCTCCCTTCAATGCCGAGACAGCTTTCATGCTTGGCCCACTCGCCATCACCTGGCCGGTGGTGGTGACCTGGGGGATCATGACGGCACTAATGACAACATCCATCCTGATGACCCGTCACCTGACGCTGAAGCCGGGGCGCGCACAGGCCGTCCTTGAACTGATCGTCAATACGCTAGACGGTGAGATCCGCGCAACCGTACCCGGAGACCCAGCCCGCTTCCGCCCACTGGTCGGCACGCTGCTGATATTTATCCTGGTTGCAAACTGGAGCTCGCTGCTCCCCGGCATCGAGCCGCCCACAGCTCATCTGGAAACCGACGCCGCGCTGGCATTCATCGTATTCCTCTCTTCGATATTCTGGGGAATCCGGTCACAGGGTATCGGCGGCTGGCTCGGCAGTTTCGTCCGTCCCAGTTGGCTGATGCTACCCCTCAACCTGATCGGACAGGTAACACGTCACTTCTCGCTAATGATCCGCCTCTTCGGCAATGTCATGAGCGGAGTATTTGTTATCAGCATTGTCCTGTCCCTTGCAGGCCTACTGGTTCCGATTCCGCTGATGGCGCTCGAAATGCTGACTGGCGCGGTGCAGGCCTATATTTTTGCAACGCTGGCACTGGTGTTCGTTGGATCGGCGGTAAGCGAAGCAGATGCAGAAAACAAAATGCAGCAAAAGGAACGGACCCATGACTGAATACGTCCAGATCGCCAGTATTATATGCGCAACACTTGCGGTCTGTCTCGGCGCCATTGCCCCCGCTCTGGCAGAAGGGCGGGCCGTTTCTACAGCGCTTGAAGCAATAGCGCGCCAACCGGAGTCGGCGGGAACCATTTCACGAACTCTGTTCGTAGGGCTGGCGATGATTGAAACCACAGCGATCTACTGCCTTGTCGTCTCCCTGTTGCTCCTCTTCGCCAACCCCTTCGTGCAATGAATTTCGACTGGGTCACTTTCAGTTTTCAACTGGTCAACGTCCTGGTGTTGCTGGCGATCCTGCGACACTTTCTGTTCCGCCCGGTCGCCGACATTATCGCGCAACGTCAAGCCGAGACTGATGCCGCCCTGAGAGCAGCCGAAACGGCTAAGGCCGATGCTGACGCGGCAGCCAGAAGCTCTTGCTGAAGCAGACGCCACCGTCGCAGCACGGCAGGAGGTTCTGGGAAGAGCACGCAAGGACGCCGAAGCACAGCGTGATGCCCTGCTCGACAAAGCCCATGCCGAGGCAGCGAGGATCGTGGCTGAAGGGCGAGCGACAGACAAACGCAATGCCAGCGACAGTCGGGCACAAACGCTGGCTCGTGCCCGGGACCTCGCCGCCGTCATCGCCGAACGCGCCCTAACCGCACAGCCCCAGGATTTCAATGGTTACCTGAGCCAACTGGTCGCGGCACTTCAGAAAATGCCGCCCGCAGAACTCAGTGCCTACTCAACGGGGGGACCTGGAACTGATCAGCGCCGCACCTCTCTCTGAAAACGATTTATCCATGGTGAAATCCGCGCTCTCAGCATTCGATATAGCCCCTGAACTATCGACAGCGCCTGAGTTGATCGCCGGTCTTGAACTGCAATCGGACAGCGGCGCGATCCGGAATTCACTGGCGCACGACCTTGAGCAGATCACTGAAGCGATGCGTGATGACCAGGCAGACTGATCCCGCACTAGAGCCTCTGAAGGCACGCATAGCCAAAGCCCAGCTTGGTGCCGAAATCGAGGAGCGAGGCAAAGTCGTCTCCATTGCCGATGGGTTGGCGACAGTCGATGGATTGCCTGGGGCCGAGCTCAATGAAATCGTGACGTTTTCTACAGGCGCGCGTGGATTCATCCTGTCGCTGGAAGAAAATCACCTGAATGTCGCCTGCCTGGACCCCGCCAACGATGTCGCCGCAGGCACGCGCGTCACCCGAACGGGTCAGCTCGCATCAGTGCCAGTCGGAGAGAGCCTGTTAGGGCGGGTAATCGATCCACTAGGAAGACCGCTGGACAATGGCCCACGGCCTGACAGCACTGAACGGCTGCCGGTTGAACGCCTTGCCCCCTCAATTATCGAACGGGACTTTGTGACCGAGCCTGTAGAAACAGGCTTGCTAGTCGTCGACGCCCTGTTCGCGATTGGACGCGGGCAGCGTGAACTGATTATCGGTGAGCGACAGACCGGCAAGACCTCCATCGCCGTCGACACGATCATCAATCAGGCAAATAGCGACATTATCTCCATCTATGTCGCCATAGGACAGCGGACATCAGCGGTACGGCATGTGATCGATGCGGTTCGCGAACACGGGCGGATGGAGCAAACAGTTTTTATTGTTGCGGAAGCATCATCCGAACCCGGCCTGCAATGGCTTGCACCATTCTCCGCCACATCGATAGCAGAATGGTTCCGCGACCGCGGGAGACATGTGCTGATCGTTTATGACGACCTTACCAAGCACGCGGCAACGCACCGCGAACTCGCACTACTCTCCCGGCAACCGCCCGGCCGTGAGGCCTATCCAGGTGATATCTTTTACCTGCATGCGCGCCTGCTTGAACGCGCAGCAAAACTCTCGAAGGCTCGTGGAGGCGGCTCGCTGACGGCCCTACCGATTGCCGAAATCGAGGCTGGAAATCTGTCTGCTTACATTCCCACAAACCTTATTTCCATCTCGGATGGCCAGATAGTCACGTCGCAATCTCTTTTTGCAGCCAACCAGCGCCCAGCGATCGACATCGGTCTGTCAGTCAGCCGGGTTGGCGGCAAGGCCCAATGGGTCAGTATGAAGTCCGTTGCCGGACGGCTGAGACTGGACTACGCGCAATATCTTGAAATGAAGATGTTCTCGCGATTTGGAGGGTTCGGGGACGAAGCCATGGCCGCGAGGATGAAGCGAGGAGAGCGCATAGCAGCCCTGCTGGCCCAGCCTCGCCTATCCCCCCTCAAACTTTTGACACAGGTCGCCCTGCTCAGTGCCCTGAATGAAGGCATTCTGGATGATGTCGACCTGGCAACCATTTCTCACTTGAAGACAAAATTGCCATCCGCGTTCGCCGCTGATCCTATCCTGTCTGAACTGGATCTGACATCAAGCAGACTGGATGAAGGCATGAAATCCTCCATTCTGGAGGTAGTGCGCACCACACTGAGGCAGACATGAGCCTGCGCCCCGAAGAAATTCAGCACCGCCTGCGTAGTCTCGACGAGATCGGCGATGTCGTCGGGGCACTTCGCGCGATTGCCGCCAGTCACGCGAGTTCCGCTGAAACCGCCATGCAGGCAATCACCGCCTATGCCGGGACCGTGACGCATGCGCTGGCGATTTCCATCGCAGCTGCAGCACCGCATTCGGATCCGAAAGGATCGGGCCTCTTGCTGGTTGTCGGAGCGGCACAAGGCTTTTGCGGTGCCTATCCGGAGCATATCGCCGAAGTCACTCAGTCCATGCTTGAGCCCGGCATGGGCCTGATTGTCGTTGGGGCACGCACAGCGGATACGCTCAGGACTGCCAACCTTCCAGTCCTGTGGTCCGACGATCTACCGGGACATCCCGCAGCCATTCCCGCGCTGGCGAGCCGCACGACCGACGTATTGGTCGAGCAGTCATCTCATCATCCCGGGCCCATCCGTGCCCTGACGGGAACTCCTCATGGCGAGCACGCGACCACAGTATCTCGCCTTTTCCCACCTGAACCGCCCAAAGGAGTTACCTCCCAGATTCCCCCTTTGATGACCCTGCCTGCGGATGAACTGCTGACCGGTCTCCTTAAGGAGGCACTCTTCGCCAGCGTCGCGCGCGTTATGATGCAAGGCGCAGAAACGGAGGCCCGCGCACGGGTGGAAGCCATGGCAAGGGCTCAGAACAACCTTCGCTCCCGCCGCAAGGAAGTCGAGCAGGCCTACCAGCAGGCCCGGCAGGAACAAATGACTACAGAGATGATTGAATTATCCGCCGGACGAACCTGACATGCCTACAAACAAGCTGTCGACGCGCGACCAGAACGATGGAGGCCATTCAAAATGGTCGATGACTGATAAATATGCCGTCAGCGCTCCATGCTCCAGAACACGTATTTCTATTTCAGAAGCCTTCTCAACAGCGCCGTGTAAATTGTATCTGGCAACAGGGACAGGAACTGAAAGAGGAGGGAAAATCGTACAGGAAAATGAGATCTGAAACGGCTCGTTGTCATCGCGCGCACAACCCGGCGCGCACCCTCCTCAGGAGACATGATAAAAGGCATATTGAAGGCGTTTTTGTCGGTCAGGCGTGTCTCAATGAAGCCCGGATTGATGACCTGGACCTTGAAACGATCTGATGGCAAGTCGACGCGCAATTGCTCCGCCATGTGGATCACACCGGCTTTGCTGGCCCCGTATCCCTGCGCACCTGGAAGACCACGCAAGCCAGCCAGTGAACCGATTAGCACAATATGGGCGAACTCCTGACTGGAAAGGATGGGCATTGCCGCACCAAGCACACGTGCACAGCCAGTGAAGTTTACATCACACATGGCTTCAATCTTGTCAGAATCCCATTCCAGTGCGCCCAGCGGGTCATAGATGCCCGCACAAAAGATCAGGCCATCGATCAGTCCGGCTGACGAGAGAGCAGCCTCGAGCGTCGCACGATCACGAACATCGCAAGGGGCAACATAGGCTGGTGAAGGCAGTTCTTTCGCAAGAGCCTCAAGCTCCTGCCGATTACGGGCGGACAAAACAAGCTCAATGCCTTTGCCGGAAAGCTCGTGTGCGATCGCACGACCGAGTCCGACACTAGCCCCTACAAGCCAGTATCGCCGAGCCATCAAGGTTCGGCGAGACATTATAGTACCTCTTCCAGATATTTCTTTTCCATATTTTTCTGGAACTCGCCCTCCGATAGAGGGCGATGTTTGAACACAGCGACCAACTCGGCGACCTTGACCCCGAACTTTCGCATCTGAGACCGGTTGAGGATAGTTCCTTCATCGGTAAGGTACATCCAATCCGTGACAGACAAGACATGACCTCCCGCTTCTTTAGGCAACCTCAGCTTATACGTCATCTTCAGTGTGTTGCCCGAGGCAACTCCACGAGCTTCACCCACGAGGTCCGAAGCCGTGGCGGTAAAGTGACGCTCATCCTGGAAAGCGAGACGCCATTCACGCCGGTCCTCCCGGCCGGACGCATAAATGAAGTGTTCCTTCAGGGTGCCACCATCCGCGCTAAACTGACCATGCATCTCTGCCTCGAAACGGGCAACAACCTTTCCTGTAAAGTCATAGACTATGCCTTCAGAAAGATATCGCCCTGCAAGTGCTCTCGCCGGAATAAACTCCGGAGACTGGTTGACATAATCTGTTGGCTTTTGCGCAGTGAAGCCATAAACACAGCCGCCAAGCCCGAGCAGGGCCAAGCAGGTAAAAAAGCCCAATGCCAATTGCATGTTATCTTGCCTCCATTATACAAGACACATTATTTGTCTACGGATATATTGAACGATTAGATCAACCATCCACCCGTCCCCTCAGGCGTTCACCTTCACGTTTGTAACGGGCATCATTCGACAGCCAGATCCCGAAAAAGCTGCGCCTGAAGCCTGACCATTGAACGCTACATAGCTCAGAGCCGTTAAAGTAGAAGACCGCGGTACTCTCGCTCGTGCTGCGCCCGATGATAACATCGCCCTGCCTAACATCCGCGAAGCATCCCACCAGGCTTTCACGAAGAGGCTCAAACGAACTGATCGGCGCTCCTGACAATCGAGCCATTTCCTTGAGGCTGGCATTGGCGAGTGCCGTTGCTGAAAAGGAAGTCTTGTAAGAGAGCCTGAGTTCGAATTCGGAGTCCCAGGAGAACTCCCCAGCAGGTGCGAATAGTTCTGCCTTATAAAGACGGAGGGGCCACCTGTAGGTTGCCGCACCAACCGGATCCATTTGGCTCACCTCGGCATTTGCAGGCAGAGGAGACAGAAGAAGCACAAGCGAGAGGATACTACGCATGCCGTAACTCGAACTGAACAACATTTGTCCGGGCACCAACCTCAAACGCGGCAGCGCACGTATCCAGATAATATTTCCACCCCTCAGAAATTCCCGTCCCATACCCTCGACTTCAAACTCAGGCATCGCGGCTTCAAATCGCTTGCGCCAGGTACGGAGCGTGCGCGCATAATCTTTTCCAAACCGGAAGAAATTTTCGGCGACCAACCCTGCCCGTTCTGCGTGAAGGCTGATCTGCCCGGGAGAGATCAGCATTCCACCAGGAAACGTATAGCGACGAATGAAATCCGTTCGTCTGCTATAATGTTCGAAAATATCGTCTTCCACGATAATCGCCTGCAAGGCAGCGCGGCCATTCCGGTTTAACCGGCGCCGTATGGTGTCGAAATAGGTTGGCCAATAATGCATTCCAACCGCTTCAATCATTTCAATTGAAATGATTGCATCGAAAGTTCCTTCAGTATCCCTGTAATCCTGCAAGCGAATATCGTACCGACCGCAGAGACCAGCGGTTTCAAGCCGCTCATTGGTATATTTTTTTGCTCCGTAGAAATGGTTATTCCCGTAACGTGCCGATCACTCGTTTGCAGTGCCCGCTCGGCAAAACCGCCCCACCCGCAACCAATTTCCAGTGTGCTGCCACCGCAATCACTGACAGCATGCAAGAGACGATCATATTTGTTATTTTGAGCCTCAGCCATGGGCTCGTCATCGCGTTTGTACAGAGCTGACGAGTAGGACATTGTCTCATCCAGCCATCGGCTGTAGAAGGCGTTCGAAATGTCATAGTGCGCATGTATGTTGCGCCGCGACCCGCGCTTTGAATTTGCTCTGAGAACACGATCAGACATCAGGAAAAGTAGACGCTGAATACCAGCGCCACCAAAGGCGCCAGCAAGGTCATCATGATTCCTGAGCGCCACTGTGGCAAGCATCTCAAGATCCGGCGTATCCCACCACCCTAGGGCATAGGATTCTCCGAGTCCGACTTCGCCCCGCAGCGCCAGGTTTGAGAAAGTACGCCAGTCCTTGATATCCCAATGCGCAACAGGTGCTCCTGCACCAAAGCTGTGGAGCGTCCCATCTGGAAGGTACACATGCAGAGTACCTTCTTTCATCTGATCAAGGAGCTTCAGCGCGCTATTTTTTGCCACCCGGGAGAAAATCATGACGAAAAGTCCTGTGCTGGAGGTATTGGGCGCGACCGGAACCGCGCCCCCTTTATTTTTAGCTTGAGCGCCTGCCAAAAAATGAGCCCCATCACTCTGGCCGCACCAAGCGGAAGAGCTATCGCGGACTTCAGGATCGACAGGCTGGTCAAGGGGGTAAACTGACCGGTAACAGACGTCATCAAGCCATCATCGCTTTCGCTGTTATAGGCGATGCGGACGTGAACTGCCGCCTCATCAAGGCCGAACGAGAACTCGTAGTCGCCATCTATGGGCTGGAAAGGGGAAACATGAAAAACCTTCCGCAGAGCAATGATATCACCTCGCAGAATTGGCCGGTCATCACCGTGTCGCGCAAGATAACAGTGGCGGTCCCCACTCGTATTATTTACTTCGCTGACAACAGAGCGAAGCCTCCCTGCGGAATCCAGAAAAAACCAGAAACTGACGGGATTGAAAGCGTATCCGAGACAAGCCGGCTGGGTCAGCAGGTATACTCGCAAGCCGTCCGGATTCACTCCGCACTTCATCCGAAGCCAGTCGGCTCTGTCCCTTAGTGTTTTCGTACCATCCCCATAGTCTTTCTTTCGCAAGCTCCAGACATTGAAACAATCAAACGAAAAAAGACGGGGCAAACGATGCCGCTCACTGTCAATTCGTAGCCAGACGAAGTCAGCCCGATAGCTGAACGCGTTTTGAACATTGCCTGATCGGCCATGAAAAACACGGCTCTTCAGGAGTGACAAATCCGGAATATTCACACCGGAACTCCAGGCTTGCCACCAACTGCTTCCAACAACTGACGAGAGACCGAAAGACCACTCTGAAGGCCATCTTCATGAAATCCGAATCGGGCCCAGGCACCGCAGAACCACACTCCCGCATGTCCCTGAATATCCGCAAGGCGCTCTTGTGCGCGGATTGCAGCGAGATCGAACTGCGGGTGTCGAAAGACTTCCCTGTCGTAGACCAGATGATCGTCAATGGCCCGTTTGGGATTGAGCGTCACGAACAGCGGCGTGGCTTCCGGCAAGCTTTGGAGGGCATTCATCCAGTACGTGAAAGAGCCGCTTGTTTCCGGCCCTGAAGATGTTCCCTTGTAAACCCAACTGGACCAGGCGGCCCTACGCCTCGGCATCTGCGATACGTCTGAATGAAGGATAACCTCGTTCGGCCGATACCGGATCGCACCCAAAATTTCTGTCTCTACCCTTGTCGCATCCGTCAACAGCGCCAAGGCCTGGTCTGAATGGCACGCCAATATTATGTGATCGAATTTCTGGATGGGCAGTCCCGCAATCTTGAGCCAGGGATCAGGATGCCGTCCGGCCGCTTCAACAGGGCAGTTGGATTGCAAGGAAACGCCACAAGCGGCCAACCGTTGGACCAATCGCTCGACATATACCTTGCTGCCCCCCGCGACAGTTTTCCACTTGGGTCCCGTTAACGCTGTCAGGAGGCCGTGATTTTCAAAAAAGCGAACAAATGTGTCCGCTGGGAAGGCTTCCATGTCATCTCGAGCCGTGCTCCAGATCGCGCCAGCCAGAGGGTAAAGGTACCGCTCGGAAAAGTCCTTGCCGATACGCAAATGGCGCAGAAGGCTTCCTATTGTCATATCCGGAGAAATGACCGTCGCTCGAGCCTCCGCGTTGAATCTCATGATATCAGCCAGCAGCCGATAGAAGCGCGGATTGACCAAGTTTCGCCTGTCGGCAAACAAGCGAGACAGGTTTGTCAGGCCGTATTCGAATGCCCCTTCATCGATCGATACCGCGAATGACATTGGAGCAGGAAGCGAAGGGATCTGAAGCTCGTCAAACAAGGATATAAGGTTGGGATAGGTTACATCATTGAACACCATAAACCCGGTATCGACCGGGATATTCTTTTCCGGGCCGGCCAATAGTGTACGGGCATGTCCGCCAAGACGTGATTGCGCCTCAAATACAGTAACCTGGCAAGTATCCTTCAATTGCCACGCAGCGCCCAGACCAGCTATCCCGGACCCCACAATCGCAACTGAAGGTTTCTCGCGTGAAGTATCGCGCTCAAGGGTAAATTCGAATGGCATTGTGCAGGCATCCTGTCCGTATCTTCCCCTGACTACGAAGACCGGACGCACCTGGATCAGATTTTTTTGAAGCCTCTGATCCGATCCGGGAGCTGGTGCGTATATTCTTGTATGCAGCAGCCACAGCCGAATTCCTCAGCTTGTCGCAACCGCGAGCCCCATGCACTGGGCACGTTGGCGTTTGATGTTCGTGCAGCTAGGGTTCCCCTGATGAAAGATCAGCAGATCGACGACTGGCAAAGCCTGCTTGCAAGGGTGGGAAGCCACCAAGACAGGGAGGCATTTGCCGCCCTGTTCGACTATTTTGCGCCCCGCGTAAAATCCCAGATGATGCGCTATGGAGCCACCGCATCAGCAGCTGAGGAGCTGGTACAAGAGACGTTTATCACCGTCTGGCGCAAGGCCGGAACTTACGACCCCGCCAAGGCCAGCGCTGCCGCATGGATCTTCACGGTCGCACGCAACAAACGCATAGACAAATACCGGAAAGAAGCCAGACCAGAGCCGGACATGAATGATCCAGCCTTTGTACCGGACGATGAACCGGATGGCTTTTCTACAGTGCACAAACATCAAAGAGCAGAACGTATCCGGAAAGCGTTGAACACACTCCCGGAAGCTCAGAGACAAGTACTATTGAAATCCTATTATAGCGAAGAGACACATGCCGAAATCGCCAGCTCTTTGCGCCTCCCGATTGGGACCGTGAAATCTAGGATAAGGCTCGCGCTGGAAAAATTGCGAGATCTGCTTGGAGAAGACATCAAGGACGAGTTGTCATGAACATCCGCCATCACGTCAGTGAAGAGTTCTTGTATCTCTATACATCAGGAGAACTTGGCCCGCTCTGGAGCCTTGCTGTTGCCACTCACTTGGCATTCTGCCCGCATTGCCGACGCCGGGCTGCTGACCTTGAAGAAGTTCAAGGCGTGGCGCTTGAGCAAGAGACACCAGAACCAATTATGCAGTTGCAAGCGATGGACGTGATCGCGCAAGCAGGACAGGTGAAGGAGCACGCCCCTTACAGAATGCGCACTGATAAAATGGGTGATGCCCCAGTCTTCCCAACGCCTTTACGTGACCTGCACGGAGACCTGAAAGACATCAGATGGCGGACTGTCGGCGGGGGCGTACAGCAATGTGTTCTGCGCCGCGACGGCAATGTATCGGCACGGCTACTGAAATCCCTCCCGGTGTTGCTGTACCATCCCATGGGCATGGAGGTGTCGAGTTTACACAGGTGCTTTCGGGCGGGTATTTCGATGGAGAAGTTGCCTTCACTCGTGGCGACATACAGATCGTCGCCCATGAAAGCCCCCATCAGCCGATCGCCATGTCCGATGAATATTGCATTTGCCTGGCAATAACCGACGCTCCTTTGCGGTTCACAGCATTGCTTCCTCGCCTGTTCCAGCCGCTATTCCGGATTTAGGGTAATGCCGAGGTGACGCTCCAAACTGAATATCTCCGCATTCCCTAAACCGGAGGCACCATCAGATGATATAAATTCGCCTCCACGTGTCTGGTAGAATTCATCAAACTCACAAATGTTGCGGGCCTCGCCATACACTCGCTGAAGTATTCAGCCCCTTCAGAATCCAGTCTCGCGTATCCTTCGGGTCGATAACGGCGTCGATTTCCAGGAGAGACGCAACATTGATGGCACTTCCGGCTTCGTATGCCTTTTGCACCAGCTTATCAAACAGCTCCTGACGCGCAGCGACGTCCGGTTGCGCATCGAGTTCCTTTTTGTAGCCGAGCTCAACGCTGCCCTCGATCCCCATCGCACCGAACTCGCCTGTCGGCCAGGCAATCGAGAACATCGGCGCCGCGAAACTACCGCCTGCCATCGCCTGCGAACCAATCCCATACCCTTTACGCAAACAGACGAAGAATATCGGTGTCTGAATGTTTGCGCCCGCAGTCATGAAGCGGCATGCCTGACGCACGCCACCATCCCTTTCGCTTTCTGGACCGACCATAAAGCCGGGAGTATCGCACAAAGACAAAACCGGAAGATTGAACCGCCCGCACAACGCAAAAAGTCGGCACCCTTTCAGATGCGCGTGCATCAATGGCGCCACCGAGATGCATCGGATTGTTGGCAATCACTCCCATGGCGCGCCCCTCAACACGCAGGAACCCACCACAAGCCCGGCCGCAAAATCACGCGAAGCTCAAGAAAGCTTCCCTCGTCGGCAAGGATTCCGATGACGGATCTTATGTCATAAACACGCTTTCTGTTTCCGGAATGACATGGCGAAGGAAGCGCTGATCGCCCGCCATCCCGCCTTCGCAGTCACCCTGAAAATAGGACAAGACCTGCCGAGCCTTTTCCGTCGCGTCTTCTTCATTGTCTGCGAGAATATCAACAAGACCATTTTGGGCCTGAACCGGCGCAGGCCCTAGCTCTTTCGGACCAAATGAACCTAACCCGCCTGCCTCCACCATGGCTGGTCCACCCAAACCGATCCAGGAATTGCGCGCCGCGATCCGGATATCACATGCCCCGTAAATTGCCGCATTTCCGGCAAAGCAGAACCCCGCATTCACACCTATGCGCGGCGCACGAAGTCTCGCAAACTCATGGAAGGTCGTGATATTAAGGGCGCTGCTGACAATGTGTGCAAAATCATCGTCATTCGGTCGACCGCCGCCGCCTTCGGTATAATATACGATAGGCAGGCTCTGTTCATGTGCGACTTCTATTAGACGATCCGATTTCTTGTGCCCGAAGATGCCCTGCGTACCGGCCATGACCGTGGCGTCATAGGCGAGGACCGCGGTACGGGCACGCTCACCAAATCTATCGCCGTTGATAGTGCCTATACCTGTAACAATGCCATCCGCTGGCGATGTTCTGACAAGATCACCCACCCCCCGCTTGCGTCTTTGCCCTGCGATGACCAACTGACCATATTCGACGAAGGAGCCAGGATCGCAAAGATCAGCAACATTCTCGCGCGCCGTTCGCTGCCCCCTGGAGCGCCGGCGCTTGACCGCATCCGGCCGGGCTTCATCCAATGTCAGTGAGATACGATCACGGAGCTGTTCGAGATCAGGCCGGATGTAATCAGGATCGACAGAAGTCGCCTCTGCGCTTTCAACTCCCCTCTTCATACTCCTCCACAAGAAG
>LZQP01000022.1_pt1 | contig 24332 bp, 23 predicted proteins | sample 768551 | NCBI WGS metagenome assembly LZQP01 (sample SAMN05207184, study PRJNA324509) | oil field metagenome | isolation source: sample BH-FW-16 from oil reservoir | place: India: Bombay High | collected 2015-12-03
TGCAGCAGGCCCTGCACAACACCGAACAGGGAAAGGGCCGTCGCAAGCAGGACAACAAGCCCCATCGACCAGATCTTGGAGAGCATGATCTCCGTCGGGGTAACGGGCATGACCAGCAGGTGCTCGATCGTGCCATGTTCGCGTTCCCGGATCAGGGCGGCGCCTGTCAGGATGATCGAGAGCATGGTGATCGAGTTGATGATCTGCATCAGGCTGCCGAACCAAGCCTTGTCCAGCGATGGATTGAACTTTGCCCGCAAGGCCAGATCTACGGGCAGGGCTGTTTCGCTGCGGTGGCGGGCAAGGAATTCCGTGATCTCGCCACTGATGATCTGCTGGATATAGGCATTGCCGGTGAAGGCCTGCGTCATCCTTGTGGCGTCGACATTCAGCTGTATGGCTGTTTGCTTGCCAGCCAGAAGATCCCGTTGAAAGTTCGGAGGGATATCCAGCACGAAAGTGTATTCCCCGCGATCCATGCCTGCATCGGTTTCGCGCTGGGATGTCGCCATGACCGGCGTGACAAATTGAGGGGGATAGAAAGCCGTAACGATCCGGTTCGATAGCTGGGAGTCGTCTTCGTCAATAATCGCGATCGCCGCGTGATGGAGCGATTCCGGCATTGCCGTGGCGGCCGTGTAAACGCTGAGCGTGAACACATAAAGAATGAGGACGATCATGGTGGGATCGCGAAGAAGGCTCCACAACTCCTTCACGCCAAGACGGTAGATATTGCCCAAGCTGCGCATCTTATCGCTCCTGCCTTCTCAGCAGAATAATGGCTGAGCCGAGAATGACCGGAACAGCGATCAGGAGGGGCATGATCAGACTGTAGAGGTCCTTCATGTAGAGTGCCTTGGCGAAAACGCCCCGGCTGATCGCGAACATATAGGTCGCGGGAAAGATCTCGCCGATAAGCCGGCCTGCGCCCTCAAGGGAGGACACCGGATCGATCAGGCCTGCGAACTGGGTCGAAGGAATGATCGTGCCGATCATCGTGAAGAACATCGCGGCGATCTGGCTGGAGGTCACCGTGGAGGCCAGCAGCCCCATGCCTGTCGCAATGATCACGAAAACAAAGGCTGAAATCGTCAGGGTCAGAAAGCTGCCTGTAATCGGCACGCCAAACACTGTGACCGCCATCAGGCTCATCAGCAGGAAATTCAGCATGGCGAGGCCAATATAAGGCAGCTGCTTGCCCAGCATGAACTCCGCCCGGGTGACCGGGGTCACGTACAGATTGATGATGGAGCCGAGTTCCTTTTCCCGCACGATGCCCAGCGCAGTCAGCATGGCGGGCAGCATCAGCAGCAGGAGAGGCACAACTGCAGGAACCATCGCATTCAGGCTGCGAATATCGGGTTGTAGCGATAGCGGGTCTCTATGCTCATATTGCTCTGAGCGGATCTTCCCGTCAGTTCCCGCACTTTCTCTGCGATCCAGAACTGGTGCAGCCCGACAACGTAACCCTGGATCGTTTCTGCGCGGGTTGGCATCGCCCCGTCGATCCACATGCCGATTTCGGTTGTCTGTCCGCGTAACAGGTCCCGTCCGAAATTCGGGGGGATTTCCACAGCCAGCGAGATCTCCCCGCTGCGCATGCGCCTGTCCATGTCTCATAGTCGGTGATGGGGGGCTGCTCTATGAAATAGCGCGACCCCGACAGGCTGAGCGTATAGTTCTGGCTGATCGTGGACTGGTCCCGGTCCAGCACGGCATAGCGCAGATTGTTCACATCCAGATTGATGCCGTATCCGATCACCACCATTAGGATCAGCGAGCCGATCAGGGCGAGGGTCGCGCGGAACGGGTCGCGCTGGAGTTCCAGGGCTTCGCGCCAGGAATAGGTCAGCAAACGCTGAAGGCTGAACACCTTCTGTGTGGAAGGCGGTTGTTTCTGTCCGGCTGCATTGTCCGGAGCGGCATCAGCGGTTTCTTCTTCGGGGACGGGCGGTTTGTCGCCAGCGGCGGCGGCCTTCAGGTATTTGATGAACGCCTCTTCCAGAGTGTCCGTGCCCTGCTTCCGGATGAGTGCCGCAGGCGTGTCGCTGTCGAGCACTTTCCCGGCATGCATCATCGACATGCGGTCACAGCGCTGCGCTTCGTTCATGAAGTGTGTGGAGATGAAGATCGTCACATTATCCCTGCGGGACAATTCGATCAGCAGGCGCCAGAAATCATCGCGGGCGACCGGGTCGACGCCTGATGTCGGCTCATCCAGGATCAGGAGTTCCGGCTTATGGACCATGGCCACAGCCAGCGACAGCCGCTGGCGCATCCCGAGGGCAATGAGGCAGGCAGGCTGTTCAGGTCTTCTTCCAGGCCAAAGCGGCGGACCATCTCCTGAACCCGCTCAGGAATGTCCTTTTCGGGAATGTGGAACAGGCGCGCATGCAGCTCCAGGTTCTGGCGGACCGTCAGCTCACTGTAGAGCGAGAAGGACTGCGACATGTAGCCGACACGCGAGCGGGTCTGGATGTCATGCGGGTCGACTTCCTTGCCGAACAGGGCTGCGCGGCCTTCTGTTGCGGGCAGGAGGCCGGTCAGCATTTTCATCGTGGTGGTCTTGCCGCACCCGTTGGACCCAAGGAAGCCGAAGATCTCCCCGCGCCGGATGCGGAAGCTGACATGGTCTACAGCCGTGAAGTCACCGAACTTCATGGTCAGGCCGTCCGCCTCGATTGCAATATCGTGCTCGGATCCGTCCTTCAGCGGCGGGATCTCTACGGGTTTGTAACCGGCGGTCTTGTCTTCCGGCAGGAGAGCGATGAAGGCGGTTTCAAGCGATGTCTGGCCGGTTCGCTCCAGAATTTCCGATGGTGTGCCCGTGGCGAGCACTGCGCCGTCATCCATGGCGATCAGCCAGTCGAAGCGTTGAGCCTCATCCATATAAGCGGTCGCGACGATCACGCTCATGCCCGGCCGGTCGGCGCGAATATCGGCAATCAGGTCCCAGAACTGCGAGCGTGCCAGAGGGTCAACGCCCGTCGTCGGTTCGTCGAGGATCAGCAGGTCGGATCGTGGATCAGCGCGCAGCAAAGGCCGAGCTTCTGCTTCATGCCGCCAGAGAGCTTGCCTGCCGGCCGCCCCAGGAATGGATACAGCCCGGTAGCGTGCGTCAGGCTGTCGATGCGGCGTCGCCGCTCGGCGGCATCATGGCCGAACAGGCGCGCGAAGAATTGCAGGTTCTCTTCCACCGACAGCGTCGGATAAAGGTTCTTCCCAAGCCCCTGGGGCATGTAGGCAATGTTGGGCAGATAGCCGTGCGGTGGGCCGTGTTGGCGATATCGCCCCCAAGAACCGTCACCTGTCCATTCTGAATGGCGCGCGCACCTGCAATGATCGACAACAGGGTCGACTTGCCGACGCATCCGGCCCGATCAGACCCACCATGCGGCCTGCGGGAATATCCAGCGTGACCTTGTTAAGGGCAGTCGTCTTTCCGTATCGCTGTTCCAGCGATGAGATGGAGACAACCGGCCGGGAGTCTTCCGCAGGGGCCATCGGTTCAGTCACCGACCCGCGTTTTCAGGGACTCGGGCCACTCTTTTGCCGGATCGACTTTGACCCATGCAATGCCTGGCACACCGGTTTTGACCTGAGCCAGATGCTGACGCAGAAGGTCTGGTGGAATTTGTGCCCGGACACGGAACATCAGCTTCTGCCGTTCGCTTTCCGTCTCGACGGTTTTGGGCGTAAACTGCGCCGTACTGGACACGAACGAGACCTCGGCCGGGATGACGTATTCTGGAGCAGCGTCCAGAATGATCCGGGCTTCCGATCCGATGGCAATCCGGCCCACTGTCTGCTCAGGCAGGAAGAAGGTCATGTAGACGTCCGACAGGTCCACCATGTTCAGCACGGTGCCGCCAGCGCCAAGCACTTCGCCGGTCTGTGCCACGCGAAACTGAATGCGGCCATCGCGCGGTGCGATCAGCTGGCTGTCGGTGATGTCGGCATCAATGCGGGTAATTGTTGCCTCGGCTGCCTTCACTGCCGACTCGGCACCGGCCACCTGCGCCTCCGCAGCCGTGATACCGGCGCGTGCCGCGTTGGCCTGTGCCTTGGATGCGGCCAGAGCAGCCTCGACACTGCGCACGCGCGCGCGGTCATCATCCAGTTCCTGCTGGGAGGATGCGCCTTCTGCCGACAAGGTTTCGGAACGGGCGAGGCGCTGTTTTGCGGCTTCGAGTTCTGCCTCACGCTGGCGCACGATCGCCTGGGCAGAGGCGGCATCGCTGGTCGCAAGAGCGACTTGTGCCTTGGCCACGGCGACGGACTGAATGGCGCGATCATGGCTGGCCGAGGCTTCTTCGCGCTGGGCTTCCAGTGTGTCTATCTGCATCCGTGCCAGCGGTTCACCCGCCGTGACGAAGTCGCCTTCGCGCACCAGGATTTCCTCGACGCGTCCGGGGATCTTCGTCGCGATGTTGATCTCAGTCGCTTCGATCCGGCCATTGCCGCTGGCAAATCCGGGGCCGGGACCTTCGTCCTGGCTAGCGGTCCAGAACCACCAGGCGGCAAGCAGCGCGGCGGCTGCAACCGGCCAGGGCGCGGCTTTCCGGAGATTGTCCTTCGAGAGTTTCATGGCACTGTCCTATTGATCCGGAGTTTCGGCTGGCATCGCCTGTGAGCCGCCGCCAAGGGCTGCATAAAGCGAGACCTGGCTGTCATCAGTGCACCGTGCACCTGAATGACCTGTTGTTGTGTGGTGAGAAGGTCCCGTTCGGCATCCAGGACCTGAAGATAGGTTGCTGCGCCGCTGTCATAGCGAAGGCGAGCAAGGCGCGAGCGCTCTTCCTGGATTGTCAGGGCCTCCGTCATGATGGCCTGCTGTTCCTTCAGCCAGGATTGGGCAGACAGCGCATCGGCGACTTCGCGAAAGGCCGATTGAATCGTCTTTTCGTAATTCGCCACAGCGGCATTCTTGCGCACTTCGGCCAGGTCCAGATTGTTGCGCAGACGGCCAGCGTCGAAGATGGGCATCGAAATGGCCGGGGCAAAGGCCCAGGCATTGTTCGTTTCCGGATCAACAAGGTTCTCCAGGGTCGAACTGGCAAGCCCCAGACGGCCTGTCAGGGTGATCCGGGGAAAGAAGGCCGCGCGCGCCGCGTCGATATTCGCCTGCGCTGCATGAAGATTGTATTCAGCGGCGATGATGTCCGGGCGCGCTGTCAGCGTTTCCGATGGGATGCCTGCGGCAAGTGGCGGGAAGCTCTCCTCCAGCAGGCTTTTCGCGGGCTCGAGTTTTGCGGAAACCGGCACGCCGACCAACTGGTCAAGATAATGTGCCTGTGCGGCACGGCTCTGTTCCAGCTGTGCGGTGAGCAGTTTGGCTTGCGTCAGCAGGGTTTCCACCTGTGTCAGTTCAAGGCGGGAAGACGAGCCGACTTCCGTGCGGCGCCGGAAGATGCGGAGGCTTTCCTCGCGGCTGGCCACAGTCTGGCGGGCAATGTCGATCCGGGCATCGAGTTCGCGCAGGCTGATATAGGCTGCCGCGACTTCGGAGATCAGCGCCAGACGCATTGCACGCTGCGCCGCTTCGGAGGAGAAGTAGGTCTGCAGCGCGGCTTCTTCGAGGCTGGCCACGCGGCCCCAGAGATCGACTTCCCAGCTGCTCATCCCGACAAAAGCGTCAAATTCATTGCCGGTGACCGGGCGGCCGGTGATGTTCAGGTCTCCCGGAACACGTGAGCGGCCGGCCTGTCCGCCGAGCGCAAGAGTCGGAAGCCTGTCTGCGCCCTGAATGCCATAGGCTGCGCGCGCTTCGGCCACGCGCAGGGCGGCGAGGCGAAGGTCGCGATTGTTTTCGAGGGACGTCTCGATCAGCTTTTGCAGCTGCGGGTCCGGGAAGTAGGCTTGCCAGTCCAGTTCGGCGGCATTCGCGCCGGCGGAGATGGATGTGCTGCCTTCATCGCTCCAGGCTTTCGCGACCGGGGCGTCCGGGATGGAAAGCTCGCTCTTTTCCGGAAAGATCGGATTGCTCGCGCAGGCGCTCATGACTGCGCACATCAGGCAGGCAGCCAGAGACCCCATCGCTGCTTTTGTCGGGGCGTGGCGGGAAGAAAGGTGCGGGCATCGCGTTATTGCGTTTCTGCATGGTCACTGCGAGTTCTTGCTCTGGGAGGGGGAGCTGGCGGGCGAAGTCATTTCATATTGCCCGGTAAGTGTCAGCTTGCGCTTAAGATGAACTCCAAAAAGTCTGCCGACGTCAGGGTATAAGCCTCATAAAGCACGGAATAATCATAGTATGATGCACCGCAGCAAAATCTGAAAGGGGTGCGAAGTCAACACCTGTTGACTGCTGGGCGGCAATTTCGCACAGGAGGGGAAGCTCCCGGTGTGCCGGAGCGCCGCTGATGGAGGCGTGTGAATGTCAGGCAAAGCAGCAGAGCCACCCGGGGCAACCACGCGTGAGCGCGTCATCGACGCTGCGATCGGCCAGTTCCTGCGTCTTCCCTATGACAAGGCCACGCTTCGCAGCATCGCGCGTGAGGCCGGGGTGGATGTCGCCTATGTGCACCGCCTGTTCGGGTCCAAACAGGCCTTGTTCGGGGAGGTGCTGTCCGCCGTCTTCCGGCGGGAGGCGCCCGTCTGGCCGCCGGAGGCTGACATTCTGGAAAGCGTTCTCGTTTCCAGGTGGCAGAATGGCGGCATGCTCTCCGTCGAGGGGGCGGACCCGATTGACCTTCTGATCCATTCCCTGGGGACCCCGGAAGCCGAGGCCGTAATTGTCGAGTTTATCAGGTCGCACATGCTCGACCCGCTTGAGGCAAGTGTGGGCGGTGATGAGGCTGGCGCAAAGGCGGAGAAGGTGTTTGCCTTCCTGCTGGGCGCGCGGATCATGCGCCGGTTCATCGGACTGAAGAGCCTGGAGGGCCGGGCTCCGCAAGAGGTGGGGGAATGGGTGGCGCGCACCGTTCGCGCCATCTGCGAAAAGGGCTGACCTGGCCCGCGCGGCGGAGTGTCTGCCTCAGCAATAAAAATGTGTGGCAATGTGCTCGAAATGCTCACGGAACCAGGCCTCGCCGTGTGCTTCATCGAGGGGCGGAGCCGGCTTCTGGAGGACTGACGTCGGCTTGCCCGGTGGATTGGTTCCATCCCACACGCATTCGTAAATCTGTCACTGGAGTGAACTATGCGTGCGCCAGCGTAGATGGGGTGCCCCGTCCTGCGGTGTCGAGTGCGGGAAGCAGATGAGTGCTGATCAGGTTTTGCTGACCAATTGCAAGCGGTCCGCTCCGGGAAACCGGGCGGGGCGCAAGCAAGGGCTTGCCTTGGTCAAAGAGGCTGAGCCCAGGGGCAGGAAGCTGCCACTGACGCTCTGGCCGCTGCTCAATGAGCATGGCAAGGCGCTCAAAGCGGCCCTGGAGAAGCGCTTCGGTGCGCCGCCCCCTGATCCGGATGACGCGATCCAGAGCGCGATTTTGAAATTCCTGGAGATCGACCGCGGCGACGCTGTACGTGATGTCCGTGCCTTTCTCTATGCGCTGTCCCGCAATCTGATGCTGGACGAGTTACGGAAGATGAAGGTGCGCGCCAGCTACCGGGCGCAGGAGGTCGTGGACTCCGAGGCGTTCGATGCGCACGAACAGGTCTCGCCGGAATCTGCCATTCTGAACCGGGAGCGATATCGCCTTCTCAATCAGGCGATTGAGAAGCTGGACGGGGAGGCGCGGCAGTTGCTTGTGCTGAGCCGGATCGAAAACCTGTCATATGCCCAGATTTCCGACCGCACAGGATGCTCGCCGGCCTATATCAGCCGGAGCATCCAGAAGTCACTGAAAACACTGTCTGAATACCTGAAGAAAAACGGCCTGGGGGACGATTGAGCATTTCCGAGTCATATGAGGATGAAGCACGTAAATGGTTCACGCGACACCTGAGTGGGGAGCTGAACGAGGCAACGCGTGCCGAATTCGATACCTGGCTGCACCAGTCAGGAAGCCACAAGCGCGCCTATGAGGCGGTTGCGAGATTGTGGGGGGACCTGGACTGGAGCGAAGTGCTCAACCGGGATGCCATGGCGGCTGAACAGAGGCCGGTCCTGCGATCTCGCAGTCACATATCCGCTCTCGGTGTGGCTGGTGGATTGATCGCAGCTGGCATTGCGCTCGGCGTTTTTGTTCTCGGGAAATCCCCAGCCGTGCATCACATGCCGTCGCCGCAACCGCTGCTGGCTGAGACGCTCTATGAAACAGGCGTCGGTGAGGTTCGCACTTTCGAGCTGGCCGATGGGTCGGAGGTGACGCTGGCGGGCCACTCCAGGCTGGCTGTGAAGCAGATGGACGGACACCGTATTGTCGAACTGCGCGAAGGCGATGGATACTTCAAGGTCAGCCGCGATGAGCAGCGGCCCTTTACCGTTGAAACGGCGCAACTGGCAGTGACGGTTCTGGGGACACAATTCGAGATCAACACCAAGCCTGATCGTGAAGAGGTCAGCGTAACTCAAGGTTCGGTGGAGGTGGCGACATCGGATCGCCGTCAAAGGGTTCAGCTATCAGTCGGGCAACGCGCCATTGTTAATCGGGACCAGGTAGAGACTGTGTCGTTCGATCCTTCCCGTACGGCCAATTGGCGCGAGGGGCGGCTCAGCTTTGTAAATGCGCCTCTGCAGGAGCTGATAGCGGAAACCAACCAGTACTATCCCGGCGGGGTCTACCTAGGGGCGAAAGATGTTTCTGAGCTGAGGGTTACGACATCGTTCCGGACCGATCAGGCCGAGACGGCAATATCCGGAGTTGCCCGGAGCCTCGGCCTGTCAGTGATCAAAACAGACGCGGGCGCTCTGGTGCTGATCCATTCCCCGGCCGGGAAATAATAAGGTTTCGTGAAATCCACACGGAACCTGAAATGACGGTCATGGGTCATACGTCAGAAGGGCATGGAGCGGTTGGACAAGGGGTTCCTGCTGCCATGCGCGCCCGGTTTCCGGCGCAGTTCTAACGTAGGTAAGATCATGGTGAAGACCACATTTAGCTTCCGGCACATATTGCTCTGCACAGCTGCCGGGCTGATATTTTCAAGTGCGGCGCTGGCGGAAGAGCCGACCTTTGAGAAGGCGGAAATCCGCATTCAGTCGCAATCGCTTGAAACGGCGATCAATGACCTTTCGGCGCAAACCGGCGCGGTCATCGTAGTTCCCGGTGCTTTGACCAGTGGTATCCGTAGCGGCACAGTGACGGGAGTCATGACGCCGGTGGAAGCACTGGCGCGTTTGCTCCAGGGCACGCAGCTTACCTATACGGTCGACGAGCAAGGCGCGATCATCGTCTCAAAGGTTGAGGCCCGTGGCACGTCCGGCGGCGCGGCAAGCCTTGAAGCAGAAGCCGGGGACGCCGAAACTGATGTTGCCATGTTGGGGACGATCACCGTCACTGGCACACGTCTGGACCCTCTGAACCAGCTTCAGAAGGGCGCAACAGATTCGCTGACAGGCCTTTCGCTTTCCCTGCTGGAGACGCCGCGCGCCGCCAGCCGCGTGAGCGAAATCACGATCGATCGCTACGGCATGGAAGATGTTGACGATCTTCTCTCCGCAGTGCCCGGCACATTCACGGCCAGCTTCTTCGGTGTTCCGGGAAACCTGAATGTTCGCGGTACGCTTGCCGATACCTATTTCCAGGGCTTCAAGCGGATTGAGAACCGCGGCAACTATTCCTCCAACCTCAGCGCGGCCTCCTATGTGGAGGTCCTCCGCGGTCCGGCATCGCCATCTACGGTCCGGGGAAGGTTGGCGGCCTGCTGAACTTCATTCCAAAACGGCACGTGGAGACGGCAAGGATTATGTAGACACGGTTGGCGGTGCTGTCTCCGCAACAGTCGGTTCTTATGATAAAAAGCTCGTTACCGGAGAGCTATACATTCCTGCCGGGCAAGGGGGCTTTTCCGTCTTTGGTGAGTATGAAGACTCCGGTTCCTACTACGACAATATCGATCCCAGGCACACAAACCTGCAAGGCACTTATGTCGGAGACCTCAACGACAAATGGTCGGTTGAGCTGAACGCAATGTACTTTGAAGAGTCCGGCCGTATCCAGACGCCGGGCTGGAACCGGGTCACGCAGGACCTGATCGACAATGGCACCTATATTACCGGCTGGGATACCGACATTCAGGATACGAATGGCGACGGTTACCTCAGCTATGAAGAGATCGATGCCGTTGTCGGGGCGAACTACGGTACGTCAAACCTCCGCCAGATCGCAGAGTATTACGGCTCAAACCTTCCACAGTTCGCCCTTGATGAGGGGGTAGGAACCACAAAGCTCGACGGCAGCAATATTCTGGCGGCCAAGGGCGACTATAACGACACGAACACGTTCACGGCCTATGCCGGGCTTGAGCGGTCCGTCGGTGAAACGGGGACGCTGCGTTTCCAGGCTTTTGTCGACAAGATGGAAAACCAGCGCTTCAACAGCTTCGGTTTTGCGGCAGATTATGAAGCTCAGGCCGAAGAGGTGCGTGTCAGCTATGGCTTCAAGAAAGATTTCGGATCGGTTGTGACCACCGATAACGTCGTAGGCGTTGGCTATCGACACCACGATGCGAAACAGTACGAGACTTTCCTGTCGGGTTATATCGCGTCAGACCGGCGGGACCTCTCCGTCGGTGCTCAGGCGAATGACCGCATCATGGCCATCCGGTTCGACGAAACCGGCAAGGCCCTGTGGGACAGCCGTTACGATATGGAGTGGTCTTCGCGCTCGGCATTTGCTGTTTCGGACATGAAGATCTTTGACCGCCTCGCGCTTCTGCTGGGCTGGCGTTACGATTATTATGATGCCGATGCGATCAACACGGGCGAGACCGTGTTCGGTATCGCGAACAAGCTGGTCAAGGATTCGGACGGTGCGCACAGCTGGTCTGCCGCCCTTCGTTACGAAACCCCTTACGGCATCACGCCTTACATCACTTATGCGGACTCGCGTTCACTGGAGTCGACCCAGACAGGGGGGCTCAGCACGGGGAGCTTGCGGCCAATTTGCTGATTTCTCCGTCAGAACTGAAAGAAGCCGGGGCCAAGTTTTCCCTTCTTGATGGCAACCTGTTTGGTGGCCTTGCGTATTATGAACAGTTCCGCCGGCGGACAGATATGCTCGGTAATGTGGACGGCACGACAGCCAAGGGTGTCGAGCTGGAAGTTCACTGGCTGGCATCCGACAATCTGTCTTTTGCGGCCTCGTTGACGGATCAGGAACGCGCGTTGATGCACCCGGGGCCGGGAAGGGGGAATACCTTCAGGTCCGCCCGGACCAGTTCGGTGTTGATAACGTTCTGGGATATGGCGGCACGTTCGCGTTCAACAATGCTGGCTATGTGCCGCAATTGGCGGACGGATACACATTGACGACGATCCCCGACAATGTGGCCAGCCTTTATGGCACCTACACGACCGACGCGTTCCGGTTCGCGGATACGGATGCCCAGGCAGGGGCAACCCTCGGGGCGACTTATGTCTCCGAGACGGGCGGCATCTTCCCGGATGACATTGTGCTGCCGTCCTACACGCTGGCGAATGGCGCGGCATTCCTGAGCTGGGTAACTTCACCCTCTCTGCGAATGTCGACAATATTTTCGACGAACGCTACTTCACGCCATCGGCTGAGGTTTACAAGGAAGTGGCTGTGATGCCGGGGCTTCCGCGTACGTACAAGCTGACGATCAAGTATCAATTCTAAGGCTGTCATGGCTGGCGAGGGATTTCCTCGCCAGCCACCTTTTTACAACTACGGTGATGCCAATGACCAGAACTCCCCCAGTACTCTTCCCGCGGGCATAACCCGCCGTGGTGTATTCGCCCGCGTGACAGGCGCGGCAGGTCTTGCAGCTGTCGCTGCGTGCCAGACTACCGGCCGTGACCTGAAGCACGCCGCAGCCGAAGAGGCTGTATTCGGGTGGGGAGTCGCAAGTGGTGATCCGACGCGGTCGTCGGTCATCATCTGGACGCGAGCCTTGCCGGAAAACCCAGGCAATCCAGTGCTCGAAGTGGTCTATGAACTGGCAGAAGACACCGGGTTCCGTAACGTGCTGAAAGCAGGTGTGGCTCAGACATCCGCCAACAGGGATTTCACGGTCAAGGTGGATGTTGAGGGGCTGACTCCTGGACAAACTTATTATTACCGTTTCCGCGCAGGCAGCACGTATTCGCCAGTCGGGCGGACCCGGACGCTGCCAGCTGAGGATAAAAGGCCGATCAATCTCGCTTTAGCCTCCTGCGCAAACTATCCCTCTGGCTTCTACAATGCCTATAGGGAGATTTCCCTTATTGAAGATCTGGATGCCGTCATACATGTCGGGGATTACATTTACGAACATGCCGCAGGAAAATATGATGGCGCTGTTGGTGAACGCATCGGACGGGTGCATCTGCCTGCAAATGAAATTGTGACCCTTGCGGACTATCGTGAGCGGCTCGCTCAGTATCGAGAGGATGAAGACCTGCAGGCGGCTCATGCGCATGCGCCTTTCATCACTGTCTGGGATGATCATGAAACGGCCAACAATAGCTGGCAGCATGGTGCCTCAGGCCATGACCCTGAAACGGAAGGCACATGGGACGCGCGCCGTGATGCGGCGTTGCAGGCTTATTTCGAATGGCTTCCCATGCGCGACCCTGCGTCGGGGGCTGCACGTGACCGGCTGAACCGGGTCTATGATTTTGGATCCATTGCTTCACTCATCGTGATTGAAACACGCCTGACGGGGCGTGATCAGCAATTGTCCTTCGAGCGAGACATGCCGTTGCATGAAGACGGCTCGCCCGACCTTGGGGCATTTGAACGGGATGTTCTGGAAAATCCGGAGCGGACCATGATGGGCTATGCTCAGGAAGAATGGTTTGCGGATGCGCTCAAGAAATCCCGGCAACGGAATATGCAATGGCAAGTGATTGCAAACCAGACGGTTATGGCGCGCATGCGGACGCCGGACTTCCTGTCCATCCTGCCGCAGGAAATTGTGGAGCCTGCCATTGCGAGCGGTGGGTATGTCTCGGGCTGGCTACAGCGCAGTACGCTTGGGCTTCCGGCCGGTCTCGATTCCTGGGACGGGTATTCTGCAGCGAGAACGCGTTTCTATGATTCTGCCCTGGCGGCGGACGCGAACCTGGTGGTTCTGTCTGGCGATAGCCACATGTTCTGGGCGAATGAGCTTCACTACCCGGGAACAGAAGCCTTTGTCGGTCTCGAGTTTGCCACAGGCAGCATCACCTCGCCGGGCGGGTATGGATATATCAACGATACGGCGGAGTTCTATGACACGGTTGAGCGTGCTGTCGTAGCCAAGAACCCTGATGTGCAACATGCCAATGTGCACGATCATGGCTTCATCCATCTTACGCTGACACGGGAAGATGTGAGGGCAAGATACATTGGCGTCAGCACAATCACAGACCGTAATTATGAGGCGACATGTTTCCTGGATGTCACTGCGGCACCTTCGAAAGGCATGAAAGAAACCAACTGACAGTATATGAGTGGCGAGGCGCGTCGGGTAGCATCTGACGCTTTACAGCATAGCTAAAGCGTCAGATGCGGCCGCCCATGTCACGTGCCTCAGCGGCTGTCATGGGAGACAGGCCAAGGCCCTTGAATGCAGTGGTGCAAGCCCCGACAAGCTCGCCATTGGTGCGCGCCAGAGTTCCATCAGGGAGATGTAGGCCGTTTTCGAACCCGATCCGGACGTGCCCGCCAAGCGAGGCGGCTGCCGTGATGATGGAGAGCTGGGCAACGCCAAAGCCGCAAACGGCCCAATCTGGCATCATGTCTGGTGCGGCGTGGAGTGCGTTCATCAGTGTCAGGAACTCCGGTTTCCAGTGATCCGGATTAGACGTGTATCGGCCGATGACAAGGAGAACGAAGGGGCGGCCATCGGGATGATGCCTTCGGATTGGAGGCGTCGAAAGCGTGCGAGGTCTACATTATCATACAGGATGTATTGAAGCAGGATGCCCTCGTTGTAACAATCTTCCAGAAAGTGCCGGAAGGTTGCCGTGTCCTCAGGCTGATCCGTTGGGCACAATTCCCGTAGGGCAATGGAGCAGGCTTCCGGACGCAGGGTTTGTACCACACGCATCTGCTCGTCCCGGCTATAGATCCCACAAGCCTCTGTCGTTGCTTGTGCGATAAGAGCGTCACCGATGGTATCCTTGATGGCGGACAAGGCGTCACGGTAGCGGGCCGGGTCCAGGCTATGCTGATTGGCATCATCCCGGACATGGAGGTGAATGAGGCCTGCGCCAGCCTGCAAGGCTTCGCGGGCGACATGGGCAATTTCTTCCGGCCGTGTCGGAAGCGCTTCGTGATCTGTTTTCGTGCGGCGTGCCCCATTGGGGGCAACGGCAATCAGGCGGCGGTTGTTCATGCGGCTACCGCCAGAACATTGGTGACCGCGCGGGCAAGACGAGAGGCAATTTCCTCCAGCTCTGCATCGTTTGCGATGAAAGGGGGGGCAATCAGGATATGGTCGCCTCGCTGGCCATCGGCACAACCGCCATTCGGGTATACGATCAGGCCTTCGGCCATTGCGGCTTTCTTGATTTTGGCTGCGAGTTTCATCTCGGTCGGGAAGTTGCTTTTGTTTCTGTGTTGCGCACAAGTTCGACGCCGACCAGAAAACCGCGCCTCGGATATCACCGGCAATGCCTGTCGGTTCGAGCGCTTGCCGCAAAAGCGTGACGAGGCTCACGTGCAGGTACGTATATTTTCAAGAAGCCTGTCAGTTTCGATCGTTTGCTGGACGGCAAGTGCTGCGGCACATGCTGTCGCGTGTCCGATATAAGTATGCCCGTGTTCGAAGTGGCCCGAGCCGGAAACAACCGTATCGTAGACCTGCCCGGAGGCCATTACGGCTCCTATTGGCTGGTATCCGCCACCCAGGCCTTTCGCATGGTGATGATGTCCGGGCAAACGCCTTCCTGCTCAACGGCGAAAAGTGTGCCTGTGCGCCCCATGCCGCACATCACCTCGTCGGCAATGAACAGGACGCCGTATTTGCGGCAGATTTCCGATATGCGCCTGAAATAGCCCGGCACAGCCGGCACGGCTCCAAGTGTCGCGCCCACGACGGGTTCCGCGATGAATGCTGCTACGTTTCCGGGCCGATTGCCAGGATTTCGGCTTCCAGAGTATCGGCTGCGCGTTTTCCGTAGGCTTCTTGTGTCTCGCCGGGCTGTTGGTGCCGATAGGCATAACAGGGCGCGATAAAGCGGCAGGGAGACAGGATATCAAGATAGGGGGCGCGGCGTCCGGGGTTTCCGCTCACTGACAGTGCACCAAGCGTTGCGCATGATAACTTTGCTCTCGGGCGATAAAGACTGAGCGAGTGTTTTCGCCCCGTGCCAAATGGTAGGCGCGGGCCAGTTTCAGGGCCGCTTCTGTTGCTTCGGACCCTCCGGAGCAGAATAGGACTTTCGCATTCTCGACCGGCGCCCGGGAGGCCAGGAATTCAGCTAGCTGTTCGCTGGGTTCGTTGGTGAAGAAGGCTGTGTGGGCAAAGGCCATTTTCGTCGCCTGATCACAGATGGCGGAGATCACGCGCGGGTGGCCATGGCCCAGTGTCGACACGGCTGCGCCGCCAGACGCATCCAGATAACGCTTGCCGTCAGAGTCTTCCAGCCAGACCCCTTGTCCTCCAGTCGCGGTTGGTAGGGATGCGCCGGGTGAACGATGAAAAACAGATGTCATAGCCAACTCCATGTGGCGCTGGAGATAGGCGGGGGCTTTGGTATGCGTCAAATATCAGATATTTCCATATGTATAACTCTCGGATATACTTAGGCATGCTCAGTTATCGGCAGATTGAAGTTTTTTACGCGATCATGAAATCTGGCAGCGTCAGTGGCGCTGCTGAGCGGCTGGGGCTTTCGCAGCCTGCAGTCTCGAAAACACTCCAGACCATGGAGCATGACCTCGGATATCTGTTGTTCGACAGGGTGAAGGGGAGGCTGCAACCGACCGAAGAAGCCAGGGCTTTACTTCAGGAAGCTGAACGTGCCCGGGAGGCGCTTCAGGATGTGCGGACTTTTGCCCGAAGGCTCCGCCAAGGGGATGACAGCCAGCTCAGGGTTACAGCAACGCCAGCCTTGGGTTTGCAGGTGCTTCCTGACGCTGTTGCGCGATTTCGCCAGCTGCAGCCACGAAGCCTGTTCGATATCTCGACCCATCATTCCGGGGATATTCTGGCAGCGATATCGCGCCGGAGTTTCGGATTTGATGTTGGCTTCACGTTCGGGGCCGAAGGTGCTGAATCGCCTGTAGGATCAATACAGATCGGCTCGGTGTCACTGGCGTGCATAGCGCGCCGGGGGGTGCTTGATGCGTATCCGGAAGAGATTGGTCTTGAGGATCTCGCCTCGCTCCCTGTTATCAGCCTACACGAGAGTGAGCCGCTTGGGCGCTTGCTTGCGGAAAAAGCGCGGGAATTGGGGCTGACGCTCGATACGCAGATGCGGGTTCAGACATATGGCATTGCATGCGCGCTGGCTGAACGCGGCGTCGGGCTGGCTATTGTCGATGCCATGACGGCCGCAAGCCATGCACGGAATAATCCGGTTATCGACCTTCGCAGATTTGACGCTACATTGTCGCTGCCAGTCACTGCGATTTACCCGCTTGCACGTGGGTTGCCCGTCAACACAAGACGCTTTGTGGATGGCTTCGCGGAAGTGCTGATGGAGCGGAATGCACGCTTCCTGGACGCGTCTGCCTTAAATTCAGATATACACATATAACTTTTGAGAATAATATTTTTCAATTGCTGCAATTGGGTTATGGGGTTCCCCGGAAGGGCATATCCGAATCCATGATGATCAGGATCTGAGCCCTGAAGTTTTCAACGCGGGGAAAGATCCATGAATTTGAAAGTCGTACGACCAGCCCTCCGGGCGTTGCTTGTCGCCAGCGTTGCCAGTTCGGCGCTCCAGGCTTGGGCACAGGAAGTTGTTGCCGCGCCAGAAAACCCGGCAACCGAAGATGAAGCGCGGATCGAAGACAAGATCATTGTCGTCGGTTCCTACATTGAGGGCGTGGGCGACTCCGGTGCCCTGCCGGTAACTGTGCTTGGCCGGGATGAACTGGATGTGACCGGGGCGTTGTCTACCGGTGAAATGTTAGTGAACATCCCGTCTGTTGGCGACATTGAGTTTTCGGATGGCAACACCGGCACCAATGGTGCACGCGGTGACGTGACTGGCATCAATTTGCGTGGCCTTGGGTCTGGCCGGTCGCTTGTGCTGGTCAATGGCCGCCGGATTACCGGGCACCCCAATCGGAAGCTGTCGACGACGTGCCGGTCACCTTCTTCAACGTAAACTCGATCCCTTCCACGCTGATCGAGCGGGTTGAGGTGTTGCGAGACGGCGCCTCGGCGCTCTACGGCTCAGATGCGATCGCGGGTGTCGTCAACCTGTCCCTCTTTGGCGACTATGACGAAACCTATGTCACTGCCCAGTATGGCGCATCGACCGAGACGGACCTGGCTGAATACTCTATCGGTGGTCGGACGGGTTTTGAATTCAATGGCGGCCGTACCCATCTCACGGTCGGGGCAGCTATTATGGCCGCGACCCGGTTGAGGCATGCGATGTTGGTGAGTGGTTCTGCGATCTCGACCGGCGTGAAATGCTGCCGGAAAACTGGCAGGGCGATACCCAGTTCGACAATCGCTCGACGCTTGGGCCGTATGGACGTTTCCAGGTCGGTGTCCTCAATCCTGATGGCACGTTCGGTGGTTTGGGGGTCACCCAGAATGGATCGAGCCTGACCTCCAGTTCGGGGGTATTCCATGTCCAGCCTGATGATTTTCCAGGCAGCCTTGCTTCACTCGGCGGTGGCGTGTCCATTGACGATGGGTCTCAGGACAGGGACCTGCGTTACAATTTCAATGATACGCAGCGCGTTATCCCGGATGTCACCCGCCTGAACCTGGCTGCAACGTTCTCACATGAGCTTCAGAATGGCGTCGAGCTGTTTGGCGAGGCCATGTACTACGACTCGGAGTCCACGACTCAGCGTGCTGCGGGGCCGTTCGATCAATCGCTTGCCCTGATCGTTGTGCCGGCCGCCAACTATTACAACCCGTTCGGCGCTGTTGGCAGCGTTAACCGCCTGCCGGATATTGATGCTCCGGCCGAAGGTCTGGACCTGGTCATTCAGGGGTATCGCCCGCTTGAGATGGGACCGCGTATCATCAAGGTGGACCAGGATCTCTATCGGCTCCTCGGTGGCGCGCGTTGGGAAATGCGTGGTTGGGATGTCGAGACGGCGCTTGGTTACTCCGAAGCGACCGCGACCGATGAGGAATTCAACCGCATCTCCAAAACTCTGCTTCAGGAACAGATCGCGCTGAGCACGCCGGATGCTTTCAATCCGTTCGGCGGTCCCGGTGTGAACCCTGAAAGCGTGCTGCAGAACATTCGTGTCAGTTCTGTCCGCAAAGGGGAGTCCTCTCTTTTGACCTGGGACGCGAAAGTGACCCGTCCTGATCTCTTCACCCTTCCGGGTGGGGATGTCGGTATCGCCGCAGGGGTGGACTTCCGCCGCGAAGAGATTTCGGAAGACAGCGACCCGCGCCTTGATGGGACGATCCAGTTCACCAATGGCGCCATTCCGGACGAAAGCGATCTGGTCGGCGTTTCCGCAACCCGTGACTTCAGCGGCGATCGCGATGTCTGGTCGGCGTTTACCGAAATGTCGATCCCGATCGTAGGTGAAGCCAACCGTGTTCCAGGGATCTACTCGCTCGACCTTCAGTTGGCCGCACGTTTTGAAGACTCCTCGGATTTTGGCGACACGTTCAATCCGAAGATCGCCGGTCACTGGTTCATCACGCCTGCGCTTTCCTTGCGGGCTGCGTATGGTGAGGGCTTCCGGGCGCCGAACCTTGTACAGATCAACCAGGGAACGATCACTCGCCGGAACCAGGGCGATGCTGACCTGTACCGTGAAGATGTCACTGCAACACCAAATGATGTTGGCGACACCTATCGCCCTTCAATCCGCAACGGGAACCCGGATCTTGAAGCAGAAGAAAGTGAAAGCCGCGTTCTCGGCCTGATCTTCGAGCCAGAGAGCGGCGCGCTTGAGGGCTTCCGTTTCTCGCTGGACTATTGGCAGGTCGAAACCACGAACGCCATCACTACGCTCGGTGTTGATCGTCTTCTGGAAGAAGACTTCGCCAGCCTGATTGCTGGTGGGCCCGGTATTTCCAACGTGGTGCGCGGTGCGGTTACGCAGGAAGATCTGGATGCCTTCGCAGCCTACAATGCCGCGAATCCACCGATCAGCGCGCGCCGTTGGCGAGGTGCTGTATGTGGTTGATGGCTACATCAACCTCGATGGGCGGGAAGTCAAAGGCTACGATATTGCCGCATCTTATGATTTCAGCACTCGTTCTGCCGGTGACTTCTCGGTCGGCGCATCAGCAACCAAGCTGGAGTCATACAAGGAGACGCGTGGCGACACGGTCTATGACGAGCTGCGTCGCAACGGCAATCCGGAATGGCGTGCCAGTGTGTTCGCCCGTTGGGACCTTGGTCCTTGGCGCGCAGGCACCCAGCTGCGTTACGTCTCGGATGTCTATGACACCAGCGCGACGAATGACGATACTGGCGAGTACTGGGAAGTCGATGACTGGATGACCGTCAACGGCTATGTTGGATACTCTTTCGAGCAGGATACGGGCATCATGTCCAATGCGAACGTTCGACTTGGCGTGCGGAACCTGTTCGACGAACTTCCTCCGAAGGCAGACGAGTCCAGCGGCTACCTGCCGGGGCTGTACTCCATCGAGGGCCGGGTCGTGTACCTGGAGCTTTCCAAGACCTTCTAAGGTTTTCAGACTGGCCGGGCATTTGTCCGGCCAGTTTCCTTTAACGGGTATATGTCTGCCTGAGCGCGAGACTTGCCAGCGGCCCTGATGCGGGGCCGGCAGACCAATTGTATCAGTCACTAGAAGGGATTTCCCTGGAATGATGTCCTCACGTTTGTCTCTGTTGTGCGGCGTTGCCGCGTGTCTTCTTGTCGTTGCATGCGCCACGGCGACTTCGGAAACTCAGCCTGCCTATGGTGTTGTATCGTCGGGCTCTCCAGAGGCGACGGCGGCGGGCGTGGAAATTCTCGAACAGGGAGGCAATGCCATCGATGCGGCGGTTGCGGTGCAATTCGCGCTGGGTGTGACGGAGCCTGCCATGTCCGGTCTTGGTGGCCAGACACAGATCGTTCTGCAGAAGCCGGGAGAGCCTGCAATCGTCATCAACGGGACGTCCTTCGCTCCGGCAAACATCCCTGACATCGTGGCGGAAACGGATCTCAAAACCGGGTATACATCTACCACCGTGCCGTCGACTGTGAAGGTCATGGACTACGCCATGCGCAGGTATGGGAGTGGAAAGATCTCCTGGGCGGAGGCCCTGGCGCCGGCGATCCGTTATGCAGACAAGGGCTATGCCGTCGGACCATTCCGGGCGCTTGTCTATGCGCGCCATGAGGAAGACTTGCGTGTCAATCCAGTGGTCAGCAGCCTGTTCCTGAACTCTGACGGATCCTTGCCGGAAGAGGGTGACGTGATGCGCCAGCCTGTGCTGGGCGCCACACTCAAACGTCTCGCCAGCGCAGGCGCCGATGATTTCTATACCGGCGACATCGCACAGAAAATTGCGGCAGACATGGCCGCGAATGGCGGCTGGATCACGCTGGAAGATCTGGCGAATACGCCGGACCCTGTCCTTGTGGAGCCTCTCACGACAAGCTATCGCGGCTATGACGTTGCGAGTTTGCCGCCACCGGCTGGTGGCTGGGTCGTGCTTCAGGCCCTGAACCTTCTGGAACAGATGCCCGGGACAGACCTTGATGAACCGGATCATATACGTGCCGGCGCGCTTCTGACGGCATTGGATATCGCGCATGCATCCCGTGCGGACAACCCGGAGGCAGACCTTGTTTCCTTCGGAGCTGATATGGCCCAGCGCATCGACAAGGCCACAGCCGCGGAGTTGCTGAATGAGCGGGGACATGGCGAAACCACGCACTTCTCTGTTGTCGACAAAGATGGTCTGGCTGTGTCAGTCACTGCGAGTGTCGATTCCTATTTCGGATCGCGGGCGGCGAGCCCTGAACTCGGCTTCGTCTATAACAACTATATGCAGACTTTCAGTCTGGCATCGGGCGAAACTTTCTCCCTGGCGCCGCGGGCGATGCCTTACTCCTCCATGAGCACAAGCATCGTCTCTAAAAACAATCAGCCAGTCCTCATCGTTGGCAGCCCCGGAAGTGCACGGATCATTTCCACGGTAACGCAGGTTATCAGTCATTGGATCGATATTGATGCGGGAATTGAAGCGGCCGTTGCGGCGCCCCGTGTGCATGTCTCGTGGATACGACGGATGGCCGTGACAATGCTTATGTCGAGCAGATGCCGGAAGGGCTGGATGTGGAGGCCCTGGGTTTCGATCTGACAGAGCCTCGAACGGATCTCATGATGAATGGGCTCAATGCGTATTTTGGCGGCGTTCATGCCATCGCTTGGAAGAAGGCGCTTGGCACGGAGCGGCAGATCCGCGCCGGGACGGTGTTGTCGGGTATGAGGAGAAAAAGTGAAGCCGGACTGAAGGTGGAGCCGCTGTTACAGTAGTTTCAACAGGCGGTCATGAATCTGTCGCGCTTCCACTCCAAGAGCGCAGGTAGATTTTTGAAGGCCCAGTATGCAGCGAAGCCATTCTGTCCGGACAACACGGTTCTGCCGGCCCATTTGCAGATGGGGCAGTCGTGCCTGTGCAGGTTGATGCTGCAGCGGTTGCTGTGGAACGGACAGCATTTCTCAACCACCTGTTCCGGGAACATTATGGCGAACTGGTCGGGCGATTGAGAAAGGTCTTCGGGGCAGGTCCGCCCGATCCGGAAGATGTGGCCCAGGCCGCCTTTTCAAAGCTTGCAGCATTGACCGATCTCGGCCGGATCCGCTCTCCACGCGCATTCCTGTTCCGCACGGCAATCAATATCGGCCTCAATTCCAACGACAAAATCCGGCGTGGTCGAAACTTCGTCAAAAGCCAGCTGGAAGGAAATTTCTTCCCGGATGTGGAAGAAATCTCGCCCGAAACTGTCTTAATGGGAAAGCAGGACCTTGAACGGGTAGCGCGCGCCATACGGCAGCTGTCGCCGAAGCAGAGGGAGATCCTGCTCAGAAGCCGGTTCAGGGGGCAGACCTATGCAGAGATCAAACAGGAGACCGGCTGGAGCGAGGCGGATATTTCCCGCCAGCTCACCAAGGTCATGGCTCTGCTGCAAGACGAACTGGACAACTGAAACAGTCGTCGAATGAGCAGGTCCCGCCCCCCCAACTCCAATCGCCCGCCTGTACAGGCAGGCAAGCAGGACGCCGAAGCGCGGGCCTGGCTGCTGACCTTTGCGTCGGAAGAGGTATCGCCTGAAATGGAGCGGGCTTTCACGGATTGGCTGGCAGCATCGGAAGAAAACCGTCAGGCCTATGAGCGCGCCCACCGTCTGTGGGAGGGGCTTGCGGAGGTCGACGGGATTGAAGACCTGCTGACCGACCGGGACAATGTCAGGGCTTTGCCGCAGCGTCCGGCGCTGACACGGCGCCTGTTGCTTGGCGGCGGCCTTGCTGCGGGCCTCGCCTGTGCGGCGGCTGTCGGCCTGCTGGCGCTGCAACCGCACCCGGCTGAAGAGATCATGCTTGTCACGGCACGCGGTGAAATCAAGACGTTCACCTTGTCGGATGGCAGTCAGATCACGCTGGGCGGTGCCAGCCGTGTCCGCGGGGAGTTTACCGGCAAGACACGTGACCTGAAGTTGGCCGCTGGAAACGCCTATTTCGACATCGCGCGAGACGAAAACCGTCCGCTTACAGTCGATATGGGGGATGTACAGGTCCGTGTCCTCGGCACACGGTTTGACATCAAGAAGCGGGCAGATCAGGTTTCCGTTTCTGTAGATAGCGGCCATGTGCGCGTCATGGCAGTGAACCTGACAGAGACGCGAGACCTGCTGGCCGGCGACAAGATCGTCTCGACCGCTGCCTTGCGCCTTGGCCCCGTCGAGGGATTCGATCCCGAGAAGGAATTGTCCTGGCGTTCTGGTCGCCTGTCCTTTGTCGATGCGCCACTGCGGGACATCGTCGCGGACATGAACCAGTATAGCGACAGGCCCGTCAGGCTCGGCCCCGGCGCCCCTGCGGATATGCGGCTCACGCTGTCTTTCTCTGTCCAGCAGATCGGGCAGGTCCTTGCCGGGCTGGACGCGGCTATCCGATTCAGGTGCGGGAGAGCGATACCGAAATCCTGATTTCGGACGGCCTCTGACGCTCTCTGCGATGAACCTTTTATGAAGATCGCAAAATCGCTGAAAGACGCAGGCTACTGATCTGTCTTCCCCCTGACCACGCAGGAGCGTGGCGCGGGTGTGATGCCTCACCCCGTACGGTTCACCATGAGGGGAAAGTCATGAATTCTTCGATCAGCCTGCGCAAGGCGCTTGTCCTGACGGCATCGGGCGCCGCCCTGTGCTTCAGCAACGCTGCGCTAGCACAAACCGCCACCGACCAGACGAACCAGGATGATGCAGCCGTCCAGGAAACGGTGATTGTCACAGGCTCGCGCGGTGCCCCGCGTACAGCGTTCGACAGCCTTGCACCGGTCGACGTCATTTCCGAAAAATCCATCGACCTCACCGCGTCGGATGAAGTGATGGACACGCTTTCGCAGCTTGTTCCGTCCTTCAATGTGAAGCGTCTTCCGATGGCTGACGGTCAGGTCTTCGTGCGTCCGGCCAGCCTGCGTTCGCTGTCTGCAGACCACACGCTGGTTCTGGTCAACGGCAAGCGCATGCATCGCTCTGCACTGCTCGGCTCCAATGGTGCACAGGCGCCGGACCTTGCCCAGATCCCGTCCTACGCCATCAAGCAGATCGAAGTGTTGCGCGACGGCGCGTCTGCCCAATATGGTTCTGATGCCATTGCCGGCGTGATCAACATCATCCTCGACGACCAGGCAGGCACCAAGGCATTCGCCCAGGCAGGCCAATATTATGAAGGTGACGGCGAGCAATACCGCCTCGGCGCCCAGCAGGGCTTCGTGTTCGACAACGGGTACCTCAACCTGTCGGGCGAATACACCGACGCCCAGCCGACCTCCCGCTCGCGCCAGCGCGCCGACGCCATCGCCCTTCAGGAAGCCTTCCCGGACCTGAACGTGCCGAACCCGGTCCAGAACTTCGGGCGAATACACCGACGCCCAGCCGACCTCCCGCTCGCGCCAGCGCGCCGACGCCATCGCCCTTCAGGAAGCCTTCCCGGACCTGAACGTGCCGAAC
>LZQP01000023.1_pt1 | contig 23271 bp, 23 predicted proteins | sample 768551 | NCBI WGS metagenome assembly LZQP01 (sample SAMN05207184, study PRJNA324509) | oil field metagenome | isolation source: sample BH-FW-16 from oil reservoir | place: India: Bombay High | collected 2015-12-03
TTCTCGAAGTTCACGGCACCCGATGATGATGTCGAGACGTCGGGGTCTTCCGAGTAACGGTCAGCTTCGTCAGGCATCCACTCGTAGGATGGTGGACGTCGCCGCTGTTCAGATAGGCGACGATGCCTTCAAAGTCGCGGATTCTCGAAGTTCACGGCACCCGATGATGATGTCGAGACGTCGGGGTCTTCCGAGTAACGGTCAGCTTCGTCAGGCATCCACTCGTAGGATGGTGGACGTGGGCGCGCCTTCCAGTTCCGGGACCAGTTCGACCAGTTTCGTTACGACATGCGGGGCCAGGCCGAACATGTCGATGCGGCCGCGTCGGGCCAGGTCGACGCAGGGTTCCGATCTCTTGAACAGGAAAGGGTTGTGGACCACGGCCAGGATCGGCACGCCGAACTGGTCGCCCCACTTCGCAATGCCGTCACGCTGTAGCGTGTTGAAATAGAGCAAGCGTGGCGCCTGCTCTCGAACATGGCCTGCAACCGTGTTCCAGTTCGGTTTCCCCTCATAAGGGGGGTAGGTCATTTCGACATTCGGATGACGGACAATATCGAAGAAGTCGCCGCGGGAGCCAAAGATGCGGGAATTGAAATAGCCCTTGCAGCCCAGACCCATCTCACTGAAGCCCCGGAAAAACCAGCAGCAAGGTCTTCGTGAACAGCTTCCATCTGGAAGGCGGCGACCTGTTTCATGTCCGTATCCGTCCCTTGTCGTATCGGCCTATTTCTGGCCGTAGATGCCCGCATCGATATCGCTGACGATAGAGTCGATTGTCTTACGAAGGCTTTCGCTGAAGTCCCGGTATTCGAAACCGGGCAAGAGGGAAAGCAGGCGCGAAACGTCAGGCCGGCGGCGGGAGATGCTGCCCGACGGTGCCGGGTGGCATTCGATCTCTCCGGTCTTTCCCATTGCATACATAATCTGCTGGCCAAGCGAGAGCATGGTCATCTCGTTGATGCCCCCGACATTGACGATCTGGTTCTGGGCTTCGGGGGTGCCGGTGAGACGGGTCACGATGTCGATTGCATCGTCGACATAAAGGAACGTGCGCGTATCTTCATAGCCATAGAGTTCAAACACATCACGGTAAGCGCGTTCCACAAAATCCGGGATCACATGCTTGGCACCCATACGCGGGCCGAAGCAATTGTGCACACGCCAGACCTGCCACGGAATGCCGGCCTGCTGGCAGGCGAGGGCGACCGTCACTTCTCCGTGCAGCTTGCCAGCAGCATAGGACCAGCGGGGATTGGTGATGTCGTCGATGACAAGCGGAGTAGTCTCCGGTGTCGGCACTGTGGTGATGCCGTGCTTGATGGCGCCAGCATAGGATTCGCTGGAGCCCGTATAGGCCATGAACTTCACCGGCTCGGCCAGGGCGTAACGCTCGACCAGATTCAATGCCGGGATCGTGGAGTGGCGGATGACACCCACAGGGTTCTCATAGAAATTCTGTGTGCCGTTGAAGGCCGCGAAATGGAAAACGCGCTCCGCCTTTGGGAGGTCGTTGATGAAGTCCATATCACAGAGGTCACCCTCAACGAGTGAGACGTTCGGACGTTCGAGAAGTTCCTTTAGACGGTAGTCGCGATCACCACGGATGAAATTATCCACAATGACAACATTTCGGCCCTCTCGGCTTAGTCGGTCGGACAGGTGAAAGCCGAGAAAACCGGCGCCGCCGGTGACAATATCAGTCATGGATCAGGCCTCTATTTCGGTGATCGTGTGGCCAAAACCGGACACGTTCCAGATGTCGATGACAAGGCGCTTGCGGCCGGTCTTCCAGCCTTTCATACGCTCCGCCAGTGTGTCGTATTCTGAGTGGTTCGCGCCGATGACGAGGACATCGGCTTCCTTCTCGACGGTGTCATAGTCGGCCTTGTACATGGGCGTCAGGCCAAGATCGATATAGTCAGCCTTCACGAAGGGGTCGTGGAAGAATACATCCTTGCTGCGCGGCATGAACAGCTCGGCCATCTTGAGAGCGAGCGAATCGCGCAGGTCGTCTACGTCGCGCTTGAAGCCAACCCCCATGACGCAGACCTTGGAATTGATCAGGTCGCAATTCCGCGCCGCGGCGTTGAGCAGCGCCAGCGGCTGGCGTTCGTTCACGCGCCAGGCGGCGAGGGCGTAATCGCCAATAATCTGGTCCTGCACAAGCAGGCCGTAATCCTTGCGCAGGCAGGTGCCGGCAGTGAAGCCCGGACGGTCTGGGATCGGGCGCGGATAACGGTCATTCGCGATGGCGAGCAGCGTGTGCGGATCGACGCCGTGTTCCATGACAAATTCGTGCACCCAGTTTGATACGGCGAAATTCATGTAGCGGCTTGTATTGCAGAGCAGTTTGATGAGTTCCGCCTGCTTGAAGCTGACATCGTGAATTGCCGGGGCGATGCGTGAGAAAATCTCGTGGCAGCGCGCGCGGCTTTCTTCATTCCCTGCACTGACAATCTGTGGAAGGGTCTTGATTTCCTCGCGTGCCTTGCCTTCGGCGAGGCGCTCCGGGCAGTAAGCAATGTTGGGCGTGTCGTTCAGGCATGCGCCAATAGCCTGAAGGTATTTCGAGATTGCCGTTGTGACATCGAGACCGAGCGTTGAGCGGAAGATCAGCAGCTTGCCCTTGGCCAGTTCATTCTGAATGGAACCAATGACCTGTTTGATCGGCTGAAGGTTGGGCGTCAGATTGGAATCGAGCGGTGTGCCAACTGTCACGAAGAAGGCATCGACATCTTCCATGTCGTTGAAGTGATTGCGTACGTCCCATCTGTCGGACAGAGCCGGCAAGGCATCGTATCCAGGCTCATGGAAGGGGAAGTCTCCACCGGCACACAGGCGGTTGACCCAGCTGTCATTGTTGTCGATCCCAACGACGGAAAACCCGGCATCATAGAGGCTGATCGCAAACGGAAGGCCCACCCGGCCAAGTCCGATGACGGCAATTTTTCCAGGAGTTTTGTTCATAGTTCAAGAATATCCGGAGTTGTGGAATTGTATCGTGAGCCAATCTGCGTCTGCCGAAGTGCTGGCGCGTGGCATTGTGCATGGAAAGTGGCGCAGGTCATTTGTAACTGCCTGGCTCTGCAAAGGCGATCAGCTCATCCTTGTCGAAATCTTTGCAGACGCCCGTGAAGCGCTGGATGTCCTCAGCAAGTGCAACGGGTGCACGGATCGATTTTTCATAGGAGACGTGCAGCACAGGGGCTTGTGTTGCCGACACGAAATTCAGGTTCTGGTTCTGTATCTTGTGGGCAATCATCAGGGACTTGTTCATCTCGCCGGTATTCTTGATGCCCCGTGTGGCGACAGAAAGAAGGTCGCGCCAGACAATGATGAACAGGGGATTGCGGATACTGGCCTCAAGTTCAGGCAGGTATGCGCTGGCGCGGGGGAATTTCCATCCCCACACGGGCTTGGTTGCATTCCGCTGTTCGATGGACTGGATCATCTCTTCAAGCGGCTTGTTGACGAAGTCCTGATCTTCCAGGTTTTGGGGAGATCAGTCCCCATGTCGATCCCGCAGCGCTGGCAGATTCCTGCCACCATAGTGGTGCCGCCACGGGGCATGCCGAATACGACAACCGTGCGCGGTTCAGCTGCCGCAGCCGCTTCTTCTGATGCCCAGTCCGGAAGGACTGAAGCAATCGTGGGGCGCTCAATTTTTACCTGCATGTTTCACTCAACTCGGGTCTCTACAATCCTTGAAGCCTGCCGTCTTTGGCAGGGCCAGCCTGTTTTGCAGTCTGCAATCACTCCTGCGGGGCGAATGCATGAGTGCCTGACAGATACCGGGCCACCAGTTTGATGAATTTTGGCACGTCGACCATGGCGGGATTGGCATAGATGAAGTTGAACTGGTGGACACGTTGAATATCGCGGGCGATCGGAACAAATCCGTGGGATTCCATGAAGCGGTTCACATCATGCGCCAGCCACTGCCCATCCCAGATCGGACGGGATTCAACTTCAACAAGAACAAGGGCTGTCCGCTCAAGCGTCTGGGTCGCCGCCCCGAACACTTGTGAAGTGGCGCCTTCAACGTCGACCCAGAGGGCAATCCTGTCTCCCTCAGCAGGTTTGACGTCATCATCAAGGCGAACACAGCGCACCACGACATCTTCTGATTCGTCGGAATGAAGGTTCGACATCAGGCTTGCCATCTGGTTGTCCGCCGGGCGGGCGGAGCCGCGGAAATCACGCGGAATCGAGATGGTCAGCTCTCCGTTCTCAGGGCCGACACACAGGTGCCTGTAGTCGACCCCTGCGGATTCCACATTGCCCTTGAAGCGATTGAAAACATGAGGGTTTGCCTCATAGGCAATGACATTTGCGTCAGGGTACCGCCGTTTGAACTTTTTCGAAAAGCTGGCCTCATAGGCGCCGACTTCAATCGCGCGGTTGACGTCCGCGCTTTCAATCATCTTGTCAAAGATAAACCGTAGCTGCTGGCCGATTTTTCCGCTGTCACGGTCTGACGCCTTCAGGAGTTCTGCCTGAAGGCGCTCATGATGTCATAGCTTGTCACGGTCTATCCTTTTGTCGAAGAGGTCTGAGTATCTGTTTGGTTGACAACCTATGCGCCCGGGGCATGTTCCGTCGACCGTAAATTCCTGTCTGTGAGCGCGAAGTTCATCAGAATGCGGCTCCCTGTATGGCAGGAGGCGGCTCCAGGCCCAGAATGCCGCGATAAATCCCGATCAATTCCTCTGCCTGCTCCCGTTTGCTGCGGATCAGGGTGGGCGCGGAGGCTGTCGGTAGATGTCTGGCGAATCGTTGATCATCTGCAGGACGCGGGCGAGATCGCCCGGCACGCTCGGATCGAAGACATGGCCGTTCAGGCCTTCCTGCACGTCCTCGGCTGCGGCGCCGCGGTTCGAGGCAACCAGCCAGCTGCGCGTCAGCAGCGCCTCGCGCGCGACGAGGCCGAAACTTTCCGGCCAGATCGATGGCACCAGAACAACATTCAGCTTTGCATAGAGGTTGGCGACTTCGGACTGGGGAATGAAGCCGATCCGCTCGACTTCCGTGCTGCCCCATTTTTCCCTGATCGCCTGGTGGGCGCGCAGGGAGTGGTCCACCACGGTCAGGCGCAGCTTGTCGAAATTGCCTGCCAGGAAGGTCGCCCGCATCTGGTGGTAACCCTTGTAGTGCGCCGCCCCGGCGAGATAGCCGAGTGTGACCTTGTCCGATGGAACCTTCGGGAGCACCGGCACATCGGATACGCCATTGGTCGAAACCTCCACACCTTCGAGTCCGGCATCGGCCAGGACGCGCGCGAAAGTCTTCGATACGGTCAGCAGTTTTGCTGCTCCCTTCAGGGCCTGCCTGAGGGCCACCTGGCGCTTCATGGCCTGCTCACCGAACAGTGTGTTGGCCTTGGCAAGGTCATTATAGTCGTAGGCCTCAACCTCGCCGGCATCGTTCAGCAGGAATTGCCGGTCGGAGATCCACCAGCCGTCATGCATGGTGATGAGGTAGGGGATGTTGCGCGCCTGAGCCTCGAGGCAGATGTCGCTGGTCAGGCGCTGCAGGCAGTGGAAATGGATAATGTCCGGCTGGAAGTAGTCTAGGAAGTCGCCGAACCGCTGGCGCATCAGTGGGTCGGACACCAGAAAGTCAGCATTAGGAGCGATCTGGGCCGTGACGGCCATGACCTGTGCTTCAGCGGTACGATAGGTACGGGTCTCACCATGCTGACGCCCGCCATGCAGGGAGCAGAAGACAGCCAGGTCCGAGACGGCCCCCATCTCGCGGAAATCATGGGCATTGTCTTCCACGACGCGGGTCGCCCGCCGCATGGATTGCGGTGCGTAGAAAACGTTGCAAAGCATTACGCGCATCAGACCGTATCCCCGCTATTGCTGGCCTTGTCAGCGAGCACACTTTCAAGACCCTCCGCCAGAGACGCGGACATCGTATCGAGATTGTAGCGGGACAGGACATCTTCGCGTGCAGCCGTTCCAATCGATGCGCGCAGGGCTGGGTCCTCAATCAGCCGGGACAGTTGTGAGACCCATTCCTCGCGTGTGTCGGCGAAGAGGCCTGTCTTGCCGTCCTCTATCACGTCACGATGTGTCGCTGTGCCACTGACGACGGAGGGGAGGCCGAACATGGCCGCTTCAAGCCATTTGATTTCACTTTTGGCATCGGTCAGCAGGCTCTTCTTCAGAACAGCGACATTGATGTCATTCCGGCGCAGGGCCGCCCAGTATTCCTGAATGTCCCAGATCGGTTCTGCTTCGAAGATGCGGTCACCATGATTGGCTTTCAGCTGCTTCGCATTGACGTAACCGATCGCATGGAACTCGACGTTCGGATGCCTGGTCATGATTTCATCGAGGGCAGCGAAGAACGTCTCTTCTAGATAATCCTTATGGGCCTTGGTGCCTGATCCGTAGAAGATACGAACCCTGCCATCGTCCTGCCGTGACGGCTCGGTCTGGGCTGTGGCCATCGCCTTCATGTGGGCACCGCTGAGAGCGTTGTGGTGTTCCAGCGCCACGCTACCCGGGACCAGCCCGGCCAGTTCGCGCGTCAGGGTCGCGGTGGATCCCATTGCATGTGTGCAAAGGCGCGCCATGCCGGCGGTTGTCACTGTCGACATCTGCAAGCCGCGATATTCTTCCTCGGCGATGTTCCCGCCATAGGCTTCCAGCGGTTCCGGGAAGTGTGCCGTATCGAACAGGAGGTCGTCGATTTCATAGATGGTGGGACGGCCAAGCAGATTTGCCGTCCTGACAAAGCGGATCGGATCGAACAGGGCGGGCACGCGGTAGACGATCCACAGGTCATAGAGGCCTGCATCCTGAATCGCGGCCTCGGCGCCTTGCGGAAGTCGTACACTTTTACATGCGCGCCGGCTTTGCGCAGCTGTTCGGCTTTTTGATCCACCCGGTAGAGCGTGCACTGCGGCAGCCATTTGTCCGCGAAAATGCCAACCCGCAAAGGCCGTTTGTCCAAGGGGGGGGCGGCAACAGCGCTGTGTTCACGTGTGCCATAGGGAAGGAGGCTTTCATAAGCTGTGTCGATGGCGCGCTGGAGCAGGGCCTGGGCCTCATCCATCCTGCCCATATCAGCCAGGCGCTTTGCCTTGTGGCGGGAGGCTTCGAAAGACTGGCGCAGAAGGGATTCGAATTCCTTCCTGGCCCAGACGCTCTGGAACTCCATATCCCTGGCGGTCGCCTCTGACGACAGGGCGGCATCGAAGCGCTCGGCGCGTTTCTGCACCTCGGCACGTAGATGGTTGAGCCAGAATTCCTCTACGGGCACATCGCTTGTCTGTTCGCCCAGCATTGCCTGGGCCGAAACGAGTTGGCCCGCAGCCAGTGCGCCACGGGCGCCAGCAATGGCCAGTCTTGGACTGTTCACGCCAGAAACGAGGAGGCGTTCGATCACCTGTTGCGCGCGGGCCGGGTTCTTTCGCGCCATGTCTTCGATGACATCCTCGATCACGGAGAGAACGGGAGGTGTGATCGGGAAGTTGAAGCGGCCTTCCGGCAGGCCGGATTTGAGGAAATGGTGAAGCAGCTGGGCCGGGTTCCAGATGAGTGGAATATCCGGATAGGCGGCCCGGTAGTCCTCGGCTGGGAAAGCATCCAGCAAATGTGTGCTGCGCGATCCGACCGCGCGAAGCATCTGGCTTTCTCCGATGAAACGCCCTTCGAATGCCCCGGTCTTCAGCCATCGCAGATAGATGTCTTCATCCGTCAGGTATGTGTATTCCGGGTAGAGGGACCGGGCGAAGTCCGGATCCGGAATGCAATGGAAGTCGATCGGATCCAGAGACTTGTAGCCCTCTTCCAGAAGATAGTCGGCCGCTCCCTTGCGGTTCAGGAAGACCTTGCCGGCAGAATTCAGTGCGTTGAAGGCATGCAGGTCGAGACTGGCGTGAGCATAGGAGGGGTATTTGCTGGAGAGACCGGTCGCCACTCTGGCGCCATCGCGGGACCGTTTTGCGATCCCGCGTGCCACGGTGCCAGCACGCTGAAGCGAGCGGCGGACCAGCGCCTTGGCACGGGTCGGGAGACGTCCTTCCGGGACATAGGTGCGGAGAATCTCTTCAAGATCGCTGCGGGCGGCAGCCGCCCCAGACGCGTGGCGACCTGTTCCATGACCGTGCTTGCAGACAGGTTCGGCCCCGGCGCACGCCCTTCTGAAAGGCCGCTCAACACAAAATGCTGGAAGGGGTCCATGCCAGCTTCGGCGACATCCTGATTCGCTTCCAGATAGTACTTCCGGTCGAACCCCTCCTGGAGGGTTTTGAGAAGCTCTGCGGCAGACGGGGCTCCAGTCATTTTGGATTTTCCCCTTTATTATCGCAAGAAGAATGGGTGGATTGTTTGTGGCAGGCTGGTCTGGGGCGCTGGCGACCCCGCCTCATTGAGCGGCATGATTCTTTCCACGATACACAGGCCAAGGCGGCAATGCCGATGCGTAGATACATGTCCCCCTCCTGTGCGAACGAGCGCTCCTGTTCCCTAGCGCAAGCATAACTTTCCCGACAATCGTACAGTGAAATTTTAGCAGTTTAATCACAGGGATGCTGAAATGTGCTCAGCTTGTGTGCGCACGCTATTTGCGTTGCGCCTTCGGGCAGCTTTATCCCAGAGGCGCACAAGTCCGGGGCTGAGATGAAACCGCTGTCATGCTTGATCAGTCCAGGGGTTGCCGGAATGCGTCCAGCTGTGGTCATCCAAAAGCATAGTATACCCGCAGGCGCGGCGATCCGGCGAGTACCTGCTTGTTCTTGGAGTCTTGTTTGAACTCTATCTCTTCCATGTTACCTAGGATTTCCCGGCGGAAACTTGAGCGGGAGCTTGAGATACGCACGCCGCTGTATCACCCGGAGTTCCCTGTGATTGTCATGTGGTCGGAGAAGTCCGCCTGCACGGTTGCAGTGAAGTGGTTCTTTCATCACCTGGGCCTGTTGGATGAGGCGCTTGCGTGTTCGCCATGGGTGCACATCTACGAAAATGAGGTCTTCAAGGCCCGAGAGGGATATGTGGCAGACTGCGCCTCTGCGATTCTCTCCGGGAAGCCTGTCGTCAAGATTGTCCGGAATCCCTATCTGAGAGCTGTCAGCGGCTTTCTGGAGACCTGTAATGCCCGCATATTGCAGGAACCGGATCATTGGTCGGCACAGACGAGATCTGCCATCCTGAACGGCTTGTTCCGCACGGTGGGTGAACTTGAATACGCTTATTCGTTCAATCAGTTTGCCCGGTGGCTGGGGGCAGAGCCCGCCGAGCAGCTCGACCCGCACCTGGCGCCGCAATATGTGCCAGTGGAGTCCCTGATCAAGGTCGAAACCATCCGGCTGGAGGATTATGATGCACCCTTCGCTGCGTTGGAGCAGCGGTTTGGGTTGACCAGCACTTTGGGAGACAAACGAATCTATTCGTCAGGGCATCATCATCGGAAGCGGAGTGTGGCCGCTGGCAAGGCGAGGCTCCTCATGGATGCGGGGCTTCCGCTTCAGCGTCGCAAGACATTTCGCCTGTTCGATTTTCCTGTGAAGGTAATTGCCAATGCCTCTGCCGGGCAGGCCATACGTACTGTATATGCGCAGGACTTTTCAGTTTACGGTTACGATCTGATGGGACAGGAAACGCCATGAGCGAGGCAGCCCCTTCCATATCCCGGCGAGAGCAACGCCGACGCCGGCTGATGCGCCGGACGCATTCGGTATTCCACGACCTCTATGCGTCAGTTAGGCTTCACCATCTCTGGCGTGCCCTGGCCTGGGAAGACTTGCGCCAGCGTTATCGCCGCTCGACTCTCGCATGGCCTGGATCCTCCTGTCTTTCATAATGATGATGTTGATTTTCGTGCTCATCTTTGGCCGGTCATCGCCGAACATGACACAGATCCAGTATGCGCTTTATCTGTCGTCGGGCATGCTGATCTGGAACTACATGTCTGGCATTGTCACAAAGGGGGTATCGGTCTTTGGCGGGAATGGCGGGTGGATCCGCTCCACGCCCGCCCCTTTCTCGGTCCTTATCTTCAGGTCGATCTACGCCAACATTCTGGAAACGGGCCTGACATTCCTGACGATTTTGCCGCTGATCTATGTTTTCGGCATTCCAGATGTGACGGGGCTTCTGACAATGGGGGCAGCTTTGCTCCTGTATATCACCGCAAGTGTTCCGATAGGCATGCTCATGGGGTGCCTCGGTGCGCGCTCAGCCGACTTTCAGCAACTGGTTCCCGCGCTCATGCGGATCGGTTTCTTCGCGACCCCTGTCTTCTGGGATTATGAGACGCGCACGGGGACGCGTCTCATGATGGCCCACTACAACCCCTTTACGCATTTTCTGGAATTGTTCAGGGCGCCGCTCATGGGGAAGGCGCCGACGGACACGAACTGGATGGTGGCGATCGGTTGCACGATTGGGCTCTGGGTTGTGGGGCTGATTGTTTTCAAGCTCTTCCGTCCCCGTCTGGCTGCCTGGGTTTAAGTCATGCCGCATATTCGACTGGAGAATGTCAGCTTTTCATTTCCAATTCGCCTGAGCGAAGGGATCAAGCCGACACGCGGAGGCGCCCGGCCGGATGAGCGCTTGCGGACAGACTGGCTGGGGCGGACTCGCAGGTTCGATGTGCTGCGCGACCTGACCCTTTCCTTCGAAACGGGAGACCGAGTTGGTATTCTCGGGCGGAACGGGTCTGGTAAGTCTACCTTGTTGCGCCTCCTGCACGGAATTTATCTCCCGGAGTCGGGGACGATCGACATTGACGGGACCACGGACGCCCTCTTCGAACTCAATATCGGGACGCGGCCGCAAGCGACGGGATATGAGAACATCATCGTTGGCGGTCTCATGCGGGGTTATACCCGTGAAGAGATCGACGAGCGGATGGAGCAGATTATCGAATTCGCTGATATCGGCGATTTCCTGTATCTGCCGATGAGCACCTATTCGGCTGGTATGCGGGCCAGGCTCCTGTTCTCCCTTGCAACCTCTTTCGATCCGGAGATCCTCCTGCTCGATGAATGGGTTTCGGCCGGAGATGCGGACTTCAAGGAAAAAGCCAAGATGCGGATGAACGAGCATGTCGAAAAGGCCGGCATTCTTATCCTGCGTCACACTCGAAGACCTTGCTGAGGGCGGCATGCACGAAGGCCCTCTGGTTGGAACAAGGCAAGGTGGTTGAGTTCGGCCCGCTTGAAGAGGTTCTTCAGAGATTCGATGGGGAAGAGGGCGATCTTTCTGCTCCAGGAAAGTCCGCCCAAGAACGCCGCCGCGAGCGCGTGGAAATGCGCATGCGGCTGGAAGCCGAGGCCCGCGTCCGGCTCCAGATGGAGAAGGAAGAGCAGGCCAAGGCCGCCATGGAAGGCATCAAGGACGGCGACGGAACCGCCTAAACCAGCACGCCGACAATGGACACGAACGCCGTGCCGACATTTGTGTCGAACGTGTTTTCGCGAACATAAATCAGATTGGACTCCGACACAGGTGACGGGACTGGCGTCGCCAGGATGAATTGCGACGTCGCCGAGTGCTGGCCCGCATATCCACGAGTGGACAGAAAAGATCCCCCGGCCCCGTCAGGCGACACGTCGATGCCGCTCTCAATTCCGCCCGTTGCCAGGGCGGCGGTGCGGGCGAGCACGCCGGTCTGCCGGAAAGCTGTGCCGAACACCGCGATCAGCATCGGACTGATATCGATCGCAATGACCCGGCCGGAGGTTATGCTTGTCGGGTCTCCGATCTGGATGGCGTGGCCGGATTGCCAATTGGCGACAGAGGCGGCGTCCAGCACGGTCAGTGATGTATCCGTGGGGGCGGCCTTCACCCAGGCAGGCTCGGCCGGGCTGAGCGTTGTGTTCCAGATCCGCACCATGGACACGCCATACATGACCTCATCATTGAAAAACTGGTCGGCGATGGCAGCGGTCAGGGTCAGCGTATCGCCAGTCACGGCTGACAGAGTGGCTATACGCGGATTGGGCTCACGCGCAGGATTGCAGCGGTAGGCGGAAACCACGCCGTCGCCCCCGGCGATAGGAATGATGTTGCTGAGCGCCATGCCACTGGCCGGATGCGCAAACCCGCCAGCGACGCGGGCCGCCCCGGTCACCGGATCGAAGCGGAGGGCTTCGCGGAACGTCGTACCATTATCGCTGATCTTGAGTGTGAAGGCATTGTCGCCGAGCAGGCCGAATTCCGCACGGCCCTGCCAGCCGGACTGGAAGAGAACGGATGCGGTGTCTGTTTCTCCCGCCTTGTTGATGATCTTGCGGGCGTTGCCACTGCCCGGTGTGATGTCGTCATGGCTGAGCAGTTCAGCGTCCGCCTTCACGGCAAAACGATGGGTTTCGTCCGGCGTTGTGTTGATGCCCAGCATGGGGCGTGACGTGCTGGCCCCTTCGGCAGCAGTCCATTCCGATCCGGACCAGACGATCTCGATGCCCTCATTGAGGACATGTGTGCGCCATCCCTCGGCGGGTTGGACGAAGACCCAGGCATCATCCTGCCAGGCGGCCAGCGTGCCGGAAGGCTGGCCCGTCCAGGACGAGCCCGTAGCGCCTTCGGGAACGACCCATATGCTGCCTTCAGCAGGCGTGTCAGGCTCGGCGCCCGTTGTGCGGGAAACAATCACCGGCTGAACCAGCAGGTCGAGCCGCGAGAGTGATTCATTCAGCGTGACATGTTTCTGCGCCTGGTTGGGCAGAACGAAAGGAAGCGAGATGCGCGCAGTCTGATCCATGGGGTTCTCCGTCAATCATGGGTCTATTCAAACATTGCCAATCTGCAATGTGCGGAGAGGGGGTGGATAAGCTCAGGCCAACGCGTGCGGGAAAATGCGAGAACATTGGTTTTTGCATGAATTGCTTACGCGGAAAGACCGGGCGCTGTCCTGCATCCGGCGGCGTCTGCCGGTGCGGTGCCGGCATTAGGGATTCCGGCACAGCCTGACTCTTCTCATACTGAAGCCTTGGCAAGAATCCTGTGGCCGGATATACGCAAAATTGTTGGGGGAGCAGGTTGCGGCAGAAGTCCGGCCTGTTTCAATTGTGCGGGTGGATTGATGAGAACAGCCTATTTTACAATCTGTTCTTCAAACTATCTCGCCTACGCCCAAACCCTTTATGCGTCTTTGCTGGCGGCTGATCCTGAAGCAGCCGAGAACTTCGTGCTCTTCCTCGCGGATGAGCCTGCTTCTCCTGATGCGCTGCCTGACTTGCCGTTCCGTGTGGTCCTGTCCCGCGATCTCGGCATTCCGACTTTCTGGGACATGGCGCTGCGTTACTCCATCATGGAGTTCAACACGGCGATCAAGCCAAGCTGCTTCCAGTACCTGTTCGACCGGGATGGGTATGAAAGTGTCATTTATCTGGATCCGGACATTTATGTCCTTCGCCCCTTGGCACACGTCACCAAAGCGCTGGAGGAAGGTGCCAATCTCGTCCTGACACCACATATCACCGCGCCGCTTGGGGATGACGGTGATCCGGACGACATCAGGATTTGCGGACCGGGTGCTACAACCTTGGGTTCCTCGGTGCGCGTCGCAGCGCGGATGTGAACAGGCTGATGGCCTGGTGGGCAGACCACCTGACGGAAGACTGCCGGGTCGACCTTGAGCATGGCCTCTTCGTCGACCAGAAGTTCATGGACCTCGCCCCGTCCATCTGCTCCGACACAGTGATCCTGCGTCATGCCGGATACAACACCGCCTATTGGAACCTGGCCCACCGGCCAATCGAGCAGACGCGCGATGGCTGGGCGGCGGACGGGATGGACCTGCACTTCTTCCATTTCAGCGGGGTCGTGCCGGAAAACCGCAACGTGTTCTCAAAACACCAGAACCGTTTCACGCTCGACAATATTGGCGAGCTGAAAGGGCTGCTCAACGAGTATCTCGACCAGATCAACGCGTTCGATCATGCCGGTCTGCGGCAGGTTCCCTACGCCTATGCCCGGTTTACCGATGGCACGCCGATCCCGGATGTTTACCGCGCCGCCTTCGGACGCCGGAACCCGGCCCGGGAATTGACGCGCGAGCAGGCCTTCGCGCCGGAGTTCGACTGGGTGCTTGAGACTGACCCGGCCACGCATACAGCGTTCAAGCCTTTCCCGGTCTCCTATCTCCTGCATGAGATCTGGCTGCGCCGGCCGGACCTCCAGAAGGAGTTTCCGATTTCCTCTCCGCAGGGCCGCGAAGCGCTGATCCGCTGGTTTTCTGCAGCGCGCCGGTGGAGTACAAGCTGCCGCCGGTTCTGGTGGAGCGCATGTCTGCAAAGGTGCGCGGCGAATTCGGCCGGGCGGAAATGGCGGGCATGCATGCGGGCAATGCCTCGCTGACCCATATGGGGGCCAGGCTCATCCTGGATCAGGTTCCCAAGCTGCGCGGGCTTTACAGACTGCTGCCGCAGGATCTGCGGACGGGGATCCGCTCGCGTCTGTTGCGTGCGGCGTCCACCACGCCGACCGGGGAGTTGTCGGCCCTGAACCTCAGTTCGCGGGGCGGGCTGGATCCGAAGCTGAAGCCGGGCGTGTCCGTCTATGGCTACTTCCAGACGGTGAGTGGCGTGGGCGAAGCGGTCCGCCGTAATGTCAGTGCGCTTGATGCTGCCGGCTGGTGCATGCTGAACATGTTATTCCTGCGCCGGATGAGAAAGCGAATGTGCTGCCGCCGCCTGCTGGTGCGCGTCATGGCGCAAGCGACCTGCGCGTGGCGATCATTCACGCCAATGCGGATCAGACCGAACCGGTTCTGTCGACCATGCCTGCGCGTAACCTGTCCGGAAAATACCGGATCGGCTACTGGGCCTGGGAACTGGCGCAGTTTCCGGATGTCTGGCGCAATGCGCTGAATTCCTATGATGAAATCTGGGTGCCATCGGAGTTCGTCCGTGACGCTGTTGCCGCCGTAACCGAACTGCCTGTGGAAGTCATTCCGCACCCGGTTGATATGGATGTGCCGGAATTTGCGTCTTATCCCGGCATCGAACCTGGCCGCTTCCACTTCCTTTGCTGTGCTGACCTCAATTCTTACGCCGCGCGCAAGAATCTGCTTGGCGCATATGAGGCGTTCATCAAGGCTTTCCCGGATCCCCAGGCTGACAGCCCGAAACTGGTGGCCAAGATTCACGGCAGCGGCGTCGGCAACCAGTCACGCCAGTCTCTCTTCGATCTCCTGTCTGGCGATCCGCGGGTGATCTGCATCGACACGCCTTTGACGGCGGAAGAATACCGCTCGCTGCAATGCGCCTGTGATGCATATGTTTCGCTGCACCGGTCGGAAGGCTTCGGCATGAACATCGCCGAGTGTCTCGCGCTCGGGAAGGCTGTGGTGGCCACCGGGTATGGTGGGTGTATGGACTTCATGAATGAGGCGAATGCACTGGTCGTACCGCATGTCTTGCGCCCGGTTGAACCGGGGGAATACCTGCACGGCGACGGACAGGAATGGGCCGAGCCGGATCTAGACGTTGCAGCAGAGCTGCTGCGCAAGGCGATTCGAGGCGGCGCGCGATCGACGCGCTCCGGCAGGCGGGCCGCAAGATGGCGGAAACGCATTCCTTCGAGATGATTGGCCGGAAGATGGCGCCCGGATCGGCGAGATCGAAAAGCGCTTCAGCTGACCTTGTCTTCACGCACATGCGGGCGGCGGGAGCTCATCCGCCAGGGATTCCATGCCATGCGGGGAAGCAGTTTGCTGAGGGGCAGGCGACTGCGGCCGTATTTCCAGGGCGATGGCCCAAGGATGCGGGGCAGGCCAAGCAAGCCATCTTTCAATCCGCGGACGGTTGTGCCGAACCTGCCGATCACCGGGCTGCGGGCCAGGATGTAGAGCGTCAGGGCCAGATGACCCGGAAGGGTCAGCAGCAGAACAAGCAGCGGTGTGTTCTTCACATAGGTCCACAGGCGGTTGCGGGTGCCGTGATAGATGGAAAACTCGGAATGCCGCCCGGAAATGGCGCTGCCTGCATGGTAGACCCGGGCTGTCGGCAGGAAGACGCAATCCTCTCCGGCCAGCTGGAAGCGATAGCCCAGATCGACATCTTCGCAGTAACAGAAGTAGCGCTCGTCGAAGCCATTGTGTTCATTGAACAGGCTGCGTTCGAAAGTGCAGGCGGCGCCACAGGCGCTGAAGCAGCGGCCTTCGCCGGGCAGAATGCTGGCCTTGTGACCGAAACCGCCGCGCCAGGGAAAGCCGAAGACCAGCCAGGCATCTCCCGCACCATCCAGCAGGTCATGGTCCTCCATCGCGATCTGCGCGGATGTGAAGGTGCGGATCCCGGGGTGGCGCTGCCGGGCCGTGCGCAGCTCTGCCAGCCAGCCGGGTTCCGCCACCACATCGGGGTTCATCAGAACCAGCCATGTACCCCGGGCCACTGCGGCGGCGCGATTGTTCCCGGCCGCAAAACCGAGATTGCTGTCCATACGCATCAGGCGGGCATCTTTGAGGCCGGAGAAATCGAGGGCGTCAGCGGATCCGTCCGTGGAGGCGTTGTCGACAAGGATCAGTTCGAAGTCCTGAACCGTCTGAGCCTTCAGCGAGTCGATGGCTTTCTGGATATGGTCCCCGCCATTGTAGTTGACGATGATCACGGTCTGGTCGGGGGCCGGGGTGCTCAGCTCAGTCTCCGTGGGTCTTTTGCGCGGATGGTCTGCCCTTGTGCGATTTTGAGCGCGCCGGGGCAAGCACCGGCGGGAATTGTGTGCGGGGGAATTTGCACGTAAAAGGTTTCAAATGAAACCAATCTGAGGGAGGCGGCCTGTCCACAGGCCGGACCGCAACATGGCGACATTGTCTGCCTCGAAAAACCGTTATCACGATGCCCCCCGCGCGCCGGACTTCACGATCGACCAGGCATGGGAAACCTATTCCGCCGAAGAACATGACCGGTGGGACCGTCTGTTCATGCGTCAGAAGCAGGTCACGCAGGGGCGCGCCTGCACGGCAGCCCTGAAGGCGATGGCGGAGCTGGAGCTGTCACCCTCCGGCATTCCTCACATGGGGCGCCTGTCTGACCGTCTGGAAAAGATTACGGGCTGGCGTGTCGTCCCCGTGGCCGAGCTGGTGCCTGACGACATCTTTTTCGATCATCTGGCCAACCGGCGTTTCCCCGCCGGGGCTTCATCCGCCCGGAAGCGGAGTTCGATTACCTGCAGGAGCCGGACATCTTTCACGACATTTTCGGTCATGTGCCATTGCTGGCCGATCCTGTGTTCGCAGACTTCATGGAGGCCTATGGCAAGGGTGGCCAGCGCGCGATGAAGCTGGGGCAGCTTCACAACCTTGCCCGGCTTTACTGGTACACGGTGGAGTTCGGCCTGATCCGGGAGGAGGGCGGTCTGCGCATCTATGGTGCCGGTATCCTGTCCAGCCCGCAGGAAACGGTGTTTGCCCTGGAAGACGATAGCCCGAACCGTATCGGCTTCGATGTGAAGCGCCTGATGCGAACGAAATATATTATCGACGACTTCCAGCAGACCTATTTCGTCATCGACAGTTTCGAGTCGCTGCTGGATGCCTGCTACCGGGACTTCGGATCAGTCTATGCCGACGTGAAGGGCCTGCCGGATTATGAAGCCCATGACGTCGTGCCGGGGGATGACGTGATCCACCGGGGGACGCACGCCTATTTCGAGGCAGGTGGCCGGCGGAGATGAGCGGCGCGTTCCGTGCCTTCCATGCTTGACCCTTGTGAAAAACAGAAGATCGAATTCGGATGCATTACGCTCCCCGTATTCTCGTGACCGGCGGTGCCGGGTTTATTGGCTCCTTCCTGTGCGAGCGCCTGCTCGAATCCGGCGCGGAAGTCCTGTGTGTGGATAATTTCTTCACAGGCCGGCGTTCCAATGTCGCGCACCTTCTGGACAATCCGCGCTTCGAGATCATGCGCCATGATGTGACCTTCCCGCTGTTTGTGGAGGTCGACCAGATCTACAATCTCGCCTGTCCGGCGAGCCCGATCCATTACCAGTTCGATCCTGTCCAGACGACGAAGACCAGCGTCCATGGTGCGATCAACATGCTGGGCCTGGCCAAGCGGACGCGTGCGAAGATCCTCCAGGCTTCCACATCTGAAGTCTATGGCGACCCGGAGATGCACCCGCAGCGGGAAGAGTATTGGGGCAATGTGAACCCGATCGGTATCCGCTCCTGCTATGACGAGGGCAAGCGCTGCGCCGAGACGCTCTTCTTCGATTACAACCGCCAGCACAATGTGAAGATCAAGGTCGCCCGGATCTTCAACACCTATGGTCCGCGCATGCACCCCAATGACGGGCGCGTGGTGTCCAACTTCATCGTCCAGGCGTTGCGCGGGGAAGACATCACCCTCTATGGCGACGGCATGCAGACACGCAGCTTCTGCTATGTCTCGGATCTGGTGGATGGCCTCATCCGGCTGATGAATTCCGACGACGGCGTTACCGGCCCGATCAATCTCGGCAATCCGGGTGAGTTCACCATGCGCCAGCTGGCCGAGACGGTGCTGGAACTGACGGGGTCGAAATCAGGTATCGTGAACCGGCCCCTGCCGTCTGACGATCCGCGCCAGCGCCAGCCGGATATCACCCGTGCCCGCGAAACCCTTGCTGGGAACCAACCATCCCACTCGCCGAAGGCCTGAAGCCAACCATCGAGTATTTCGCCAACGAGATTCAGGCATTGTAGGCAGCTGACCGGGCCCGGTGTGGCCCGGCCGCTGTGAGGTGAGCCGTCAGGCGTCCGCCGAGATCACCACTTTCATGGCCTTTTCCTTGGCCGCGTTCGAGAAGACTTCATACGCCTTCATCATGTCTTCCAGGGCGAAGCGGTGCGTGACCAGCTTCTCGGGATGGAAGGCCCCGGATTGCACGGTCTGCAGCAGCATCGGGGTGCTGTAGGTCGAGACCAGGCCGGTGGTCAGCGTGATGTTGCGGATCCACAGGTCTTCCAGGTGCAGTTCCACACTCTTGCCGTGCACGCCGACATTGGCGATGTGCCCGCCGGGCGCGATGGATTTCTGGCAGATGTCGAAGGTGGCCGGGATGCCGACGGCTTCGATCGCGACATCCACACCGACACCATTGGTCATGGCGAACAGGGTTTCGACCGCGTTTTCCTCTCCGGAATTGATCGTGTCGGTTGCGCCGAACTGGCGGGACAGGGCCAGGCGCTCCGGATCAAGATCGACCATGATGATGCGGCCGGGCGAATAGAGTTGTGCGGTCAGCAGCGTGGCCATGCCGATCGGGCCGGCGCCGACAATGGCAACCGTATCGCCGGGTTTGACCTGTCCGGCCAGCACGCCGATCTCGAAGCCGGTCGGCAGGATGTCACTCAGCATCAGCAGGGCTTCCTCGCTGACGCCTTCCGGCAGGGGATAGAGGCTGTTGTCAGCATGCGGAATACGGACATATTCGGCCTGCGTCCCGTCGATGAGGTGACCGAGGATCCAGCCGCCATCCTCGCAGTGCGCATAGAGTTGACGTTTGCAGTAGCTGCAACGCCCGCAGGAGGTCACGCAGGAGATCAGAACCCGGTCTCCGGGTTTGAAATTCGACACGCCCGTGCCGACCTCTTCCACGATGCCGATGCCTTCATGCCCAAGGATGCGTCCTTTGGTGACGGCGGGAACATCGCCTTTCAGGATGTGCAGGTCGGTTCCGCAGATCGTTGTGTGCAGGATCCGGACAACTGCATCCGTCTGCTTGTCCAGTTCAGGCCGGGGAACCTCTTTCCACTCCTTTTGGCCGGGACCACCATAAACAAGCGCTTTCATCGGAGGCTCTCCTTTTCTGAGTTGTGTCCGCTGCTGCAGGCAAAACGGTTTCTCAAAATGGCTATCAGCTGCCCTGGAGCGAGGCCATGAGACAGATTGACGCTAGGAGAGGGTGTGTGGCTTGCAGCCTGCGTGGGGCGATGCGTGGCGTAAGTTTACCTATCGCAGACGCAAAAGAAAATAATACTGATCCGGCTTCAATATTTGCGCGAATACATTCATTTCCTGCCGCATTTTCTGGGAAATCCACATAAGCAATTGCTTTGTCTTGGAAATCTTGGGTAGACAGATTTCCGGAAAGCCCTTTTCCGAAGGGTTGTTGCTTCTGGGTAGGGTAAACGATGCGCCGAGATGTTGGCTATGCCCTGGCAGGGAATCCTGTCGGGTCCGAAAAAGTGTTGAATACGGCTGAGGCGCGCCAGCAGGTTGCGGCCCAGGACATGGTTGGCCAGCAAATTGTCGATGGTGATTCCGGCAACTACATCACTGGAACAATTGAGGATGATGTCATCATCGCTGGTGGTGGCGACGATAGCATTGATGCCTTTGATGGCGACGACACGATCGACGCCGGGGCCGGTAATGACACAATCTACATAGCTTACGGCGCCGATACCATGACGGGTGGCACGGGTGAGGACACTTACATCTTTTCTGCGCCGCCCTCCTACGCCGATGTGGGTACATGGATGGTGATACGATCACGGACTTCGAGGCTGGTGATATCCTTGATTTTACCCGGGCTGCTTTCTCGCTCAATGCGCTCCCGGTTTTCATCGGGCAGGGCGCATTCACGGGCACTGTCGGCGAAGTGCGTTACGAGACCAGCGGTGCTGATACGCTTCTGCAGTGGGATACAGATGGCGACGGGATTGCCGATGAGACACTGACGCTCGCGAATTATAGCGGCGGGTTGCATGTTGTCGAAACAGCACCTGCCGGGTTTGCCCTGATGAGCCTGGGTTCCGAGCTCAGCCAACCGCCTACGCCGGCAGATGATACGGCGAGCGTCGTATACGGCAACTCGATCATCATTGACGTGCTGGGCAATGACACGGATCCGGATGGTGACACGCTTCAGATTGCCAGAATCGATGGCGTGCCCGTGACCGTCGGCACCACCGTAGCTGTTGCCGGTGGATCCTATGTCACACTGAATGCGGACGGCACGCTCACCTATACACCGGGTGTCTATGCGATAGGGGAAACCAGCTTCTCCTATCATGTCGTGGATGGCCGCCCTGAGCGTAGTGGAACCGTCTTTGCAGGTTCCGAGGCGGTTGTTCATGTGACGGTTGAAGCGCCTTCCCCGCCTGCGCCAGGTGAAGTCACCATCATTACAGGAACCGAGTTCAATGATGAGCCTTTGATCGGCACCAGTGGCGGCGATATCATATATGGTCTTGCCGGTTCGGATACGATCATCGGTGGTAGCGGGAATGACCAGATTTATGGTGGCGGCGGAGGATATGACTCCCTGAACGGGAACGATGGCGATGATATTCTGTATGCCGGGCATATAGAAGGTATTGTCAATGCCACGTCATTCGTAGGTGGTGCGGGAAGCGATATTATCTACTCGCATATCGGGCAGGGAACGTCCCGGGACCAGTTCCTCATTGATTTCCATGCCGGTGACGGAACCGACGAGATCTATGGTCTCGAGGCTGGCGAACGCCTCGTCTTCTACATGGATGAATTCGACAGCTGGCCTGCTGTGACAATGATCGGCGAGGCCGACTTTTCGGGCGCCGAGCGTGAGTTGCGGATCGAATATGTCAGCAACATTGATGGCCCGGACGACACAATCCTGCAGTTGGATGTCGATGGCGATCAGGTCGCAGACGTCAGTCTGATCATACATGGCGGGCACTACGGCTTTACGACACCAGAAACATCCAATTTCAGTTTCGAATTAAGGACCACAGGTCATATTGCTGCTACCGAATACGATGACTCCTTGCAGGGTACCGATGGGGACGACACCATTGATGGCCTGGGGGGAGATGACTGGATCGTCGGCGGAGCGGGCAATGACACGCTCTATGGCGGCGCCGGAAATGATTTTCTCGACGGCGGATTTGGTAACAGTGTGTTGTATGGGGACGCCGGAGACGATCACTTGCGAGCCTTCTTCGGCGACTACAATATTCTTGATGGCGGGGACGGGAATGACTTCATCGAGATTGCCGGTTTGCATGCCCAGGCGTTCGGCGGAGCGGGCGACGACATTATCCGTATCGGGTCGGAAAGTCTGATCGACAGGACGATCGATGGTGGTGAGGGTACGGATTACATAACCTGGGCCTATCAGGGAGAAGGGGTTATCCGATACCTGGCAGCAGACTTCGGTTATTCAGGCTATTCCACACTTGGGACGACGATCACGTCAATCGAAGGCGTTATCGGATCGGAATTTGACGACACTTTCATGGCGTACGGTACGGATCACGATGCCCTGACACTGGATCTGATCATTCTTGCTGGGGATGGAGCGGATGTCGTTTTCACCGGGGCCGGTAACGACAGGCTGTTTGGTGAGGCTGGTGATGACACACTTTTTGGACAGGATGGCCGCGACTGGCTCGATGGCGGCGCCGGTGACGACTATCTCAGGGGCGGAAATCACAACGATGACCTCTTCGGCGGAGATGGAGATGACCGCCTTTACGGTGATGACGGTGATGACCACCTGCGTGGGAACAGAGGGAACGATATACTATTAGGGGGTGCCGGTGCGGATATTCTCGATGGCGGAGCTGGCATCGACACGGTTTATTACTCTACTGAAACGCAGGGAATTGTCCTGCATCTCATGACGTCAGAGTCCGCCCTGAACGCGGGCGGCGCTGAGGGAGATGTCCTGAACCTGATCGAGGGCGCAGTCGGCTCAGTATATGATGATGAAATCTACGGCAGTGCCCGTGGAAATACCATCTTCGGTTATGACGGCAATGATGAGCTGTATGGTCGGAACGGGAATGACACGTTGACTGGCGGCGAGGGCAACGACCGTCTGTATGGCGGCAATCATGCTGACACACTTCTCGGTCAGAATGGCAATGATGTCCTGTACGGGGGCGGCGGCCGGGACACCCTGCTCGGTGGTGACGGCCGGGACAATCTGCGCGGGCAGGCCGGGGATGACGTGCTGTATGGGGATGCGGGTGATGATCGTCTGTATGCCCATGCGGGTGCTGACGAGCTCTATGGCGGCATTGGCAATGATCTCCTGGACGCCGGCATCGGGAATGACATTCTGGATGGTGGCGCGGGGAATGACGTGCTGCTTGGCGGCAACAATGATGACAGCCTGACGGGCGGCGCAGGCGATGACGAGTTGCGCGGCGGCAATGGGGCGGACACGTTCAATTTCGATGTCTCGCACAATGGTTCAGATACGCTGATCGGTCTGGACAGTAGCGACATGATCGTGCTCACCGGCTTTGGTTATGCGGATGTCGCGGCAGCCATGAACTTTGTGAGCCGGGATGGCCGGGATGCCGTGTTCTCCGATCAAGGGGTGACGATCCGGT
>LZQP01000024.1_pt1 | contig 22609 bp, 34 predicted proteins | sample 768551 | NCBI WGS metagenome assembly LZQP01 (sample SAMN05207184, study PRJNA324509) | oil field metagenome | isolation source: sample BH-FW-16 from oil reservoir | place: India: Bombay High | collected 2015-12-03
TTGCGGTGACGCCGATGGCGTTCCTGTCCGCCTTTGCCGCCTTCGCCAATGGGGGAGAGCGGGTGGTGCCGACCTGATCGTGGACGAGACGCGCAAGCCAGCCGGCTGCGTGTGATGTCGGCCATCACGGCGGACCATGCCTATGGCCACGGGATTGCGGTGACGCCGATGGCGTTCCTGTCCGCCTTTGCCGCCTTCGCCAATGGGGGAGAGCGGGTGGTGCCGACCTGATCGTGGACGAGACGCGCAAGCCCCAGCCGGTGCGTGTGATGTCGGCCATCACGGCGGACATCGTGAACACAATGATGCGCGAAGCCGTGCTGAACGGAACGGGCAAGAATGCGGAAGTGGCCGGCTATCGCGTGGCAGGGAAAACGGGCACGGCGGAGAAGCCTGTCCCGGGCGGCTATGATGATGGGCGCAATATCTCCAGCTTTGCGGCGATTTTCCCTATGACAGCCCGCAGTATGCCATGATTGTGACACTGGATGATCCCAAAGCCGGGCCGGGAGGTTCGGTAGCTTCCCAGAATGCGGCGCCGACCGCAGGTCGCATCATAGAACGTGTCGCGCCGCTGCTCGGCATCGCCCCACGCTTTGAAGATTTCCGCCCTGCAGGTGACGGCTACCGCGCCCGATCGGATGAGAGGACCGCGTTGTGACCTGTAAACTGAAAGACCTTTTCCCGGATGCCCCTGAGGGCGAAACAGTCATCACCGGCATGACGGCAGACAGCCGCCGTGTGAAGCCGGGCTATCTGTTCGCGGCCCTGAATGGGACCGTCACCGACGGGCGCCAGTTCATTCCGGATGCCATCGCCAAAGGCGCGGCAGCCATTCTGTCCGATGCAGGGGCGGAAGGGGTTACCGTGCCGCATGTCATCGACGTGGAACCGCGCCGGGCGCTGGCCCTGGCGGCCAAGCGTTTCTACCATTCCCAGCCGGGAACCGTGGTGGCCGTGACCGGCACGAACGGGAAATCCTCCACGGTCGATTTCTGCCGCCAGATCTGGGCGCGGGCCGGGCTGAAGTCTGCCTCCATGGGCACGCTGGGCGCTATCGGGCCTGAAGGACGGATCGATGTCGGCCATACGACGCCGGATCCGGTGACCATTAGCGAAACGCTGGCGGAACTTGTCCGTCAGGGCGTGACCCATTGCGCGATGGAGGCCTCCAGCCATGGCCTTGAACAGCACCGCCTCGATGGGGTGGACCTGTCCGCCGTCGCCTTCCTGAACTTCACGCAGGACCATCTCGATTACCACTCGACGATGGATGAGTACCTGACGGCCAAGCTGCGCCTGTTCCGTGAACTGGGACGGCCGGGCGTTCCGGCCATCGTCAATGCCGACAGCGATCAGTGCAACGACTTCGAGGCGGCTGCACTTGGACAGCAGATGCCGATCGTTTCCTTCGGCTGGCGCGGCGAGGACCTCTGGATCGACGAGATCATGCCGCGTGCGACCGGGCAGGTGCTGAACCTCTACTGGCGCGATGTGGAACAGAAGCCGCTGGAATTGCCGCTGATCGGGGAATTCCAGGCCCTGAATGCGCTGGCCGCTGCCGCGATCTGCCTGTCGCTGGGCATGGATTTCGACCAGGTGGCCGACGGGCTGACGCATCTGGAACCTGTGAAGGGCCGGATGGAATTCATCGGCAAGACGGAGTCCGGCGCGGCCGTGTTCGTCGATTATGCCCACACGCCGGACGGGCTGGACGTGCTGCTGCGCGCCGTGCGCCCGCATACGGCGGGGACTCTGAAGGTCATCTTCGGTTGCGGCGGCGACCGGGATGCCCGCAAGCGTCCGCTGATGGGCGAGATTGCTGCGATGCAGGCCGATGACGTGATCGTCACGGATGACAATCCGCGCACGGAAAACGCTGCCGAGATCCGCAAGCAGGTGCTGGCCGGTTGTCCGGGCGCCGCGAGATCGGTGACCGGGGCGAGGCGATCCGCACTGCCATCGCAGAGCTGAAGAAGGGCGACACGCTGGTCATCGCCGGCAAGGGCCACGAGACCGGCAGATCATCGGCAAGGAGGTTCACCCCTTCTCCGATCAGGATACGGCGCGCGCGCGCTGGAAGCGGAGCGTGCATGACGAAACCGCTCTGGACCTCCGACGACATTGCCCTTGCCACCGGCGGCGTGGTCACGGCGCCGTTCACGGTGACGGGCACGGTGTCGATCGACACGCGGTCCATCCAGCCGGGTGATCTGTTCGTTGCGCTGAAGGACCAGCGCGACGGGCACGACTTCGTCGAGGCAGCCTTTGGCGCCGGTGCAGCTGGCGCGCTCGTCTCCCGCAAAAAGGGGAAGGGCCGCAAGTCATCACCGACGACACGCTGACGGCGCTGGAGCAGCTGGGCGTTGCGGCCCGGGCGCGCTGCGGCGCGCACCGCACGGCGATCACCGGATCGGCAGGCAAGACCAGCGTCAAGGAAATGCTGGCGCGCATCTATCGCGCGCTTGGCCCGGCGCACTGGAGCCAGAAAAGTTTCAACAATCACTGGGGCGTGCCGCTGACGCTGGCCCGGATGCCGGAAGAGACGGAACGCGCCGTCTTCGAAATCGGCATGTCGACGCCGGGCGAGATTGCCCCGCGCAGCCGCATGGTTCGTCCGCACACGGGTCTGATCACCTGTATCGCCGGGGCCCACCTTGAAGGGCTGGGCAGCTGGAAGCGGTGGCCCGCGAAAAAGCCGATATCTTTGCGGGGCTTGAGGCCGGTGGCACGTTCATCCTGCCCTCCGACGACACCTTCTTCGAATACCTGGCAGACAAGGCGCGCGTGCTGTGCCCGACGGGCAATCTGGAAACGTTCGGAAAGTCTCCGGACGCCACGGCGCGCATTGTCAGCTATGAGACCGACGGGACGACCAGCCGCGTTCGTGTCGATGTGGTCGGCAAGCCTGTAGAGGTGACGCTGGAAGCGGTTGGTGAACATTGGGCAATGAATGTGGCGGCGGCCCTGCTGGCCGCGACGCAGTCAGGCGCGGCTGTAGTCGAATGCGCCGAGGCCCTGTCCGGCTATGCCCCACCTCCGGGGCGCGGCACGGCAGAGCGTCTTGCCCTGCCCGGTGGTGGCACGTTCACGCTGATCGACGATGCTTACAATGCCAACCCGGCCTCCATGCGGGCGGCGCTTTCCTCACTGAAACAACGCAGTAGCGGACGGCGCCTGGTTGCGCTCGGCGAGATGCTGGAAATCGGCGATAGGTCGGATGCGGAACATGCCGGACTGGCGCAGGATGTCGTGGCTGCCGGTGCGGAAGGAGTCTTCCTTGCGGGAGACAAAATGACTCACCTGGCAGAGGCCCTTCCGACGGATCTGCAGGCAGTATGGGCGCCCAAGGCCGACGAACTTTTTAATACACTGGAAAATGCACTTCGGGATGGTGACGTGGTCTTGATCAAAGGCTCGAATGCATCCGGGATGGGACGACTAGCAGACCGTTTGCGCCAATGGAGTGCAGCGGCAGACATGGGCAAGATGGTTAGCGGCACAGAAGGTGCTGCAGGGTTGGTTGATGCTGTACGAATGGCTCGCCACTGACAGTGGCATCCTGAACGTTCTCAACTACATTACCTTCCGCACTGGGGCGGCCGTGGTGACGGCATTCCTGGTGACCGTCATCTTTGGCGACCAGATCATCAATTTCCTGCGCGCCCGTCAGGGCAAGGGCCAGCCGATCCGCGACCTTTCGCTGGAGCAGCAGCTGGAAAAGCGCGGTACACCGACCATGGGCGGCTTCCTGATCTGGCTGGGCCTGCTGGCTGGCGTGCTGCTATGGGCGAACCTGCACAATCCGTACATCTGGGTCACCCTGTTCGTGACCCTGTCCTATGCCCTGCTCGGCTTCCTGGATGATTATGCCAAGGTCACCAAGCAGACCGATGCTGGCGTGTCGGCCAAGGTGCGCCTGCTGGCCGGGTTCGGTATCGCCGCTGTGGCCTGTGCTTTCATCATGGGCCTGCATGGTGCGCACACGCCTGCCGGCCATGCCGAATGGGCGCGCTGAACGGCCTCGCCGAACAGATCGCGGCCCTGGCCCCAAGACGAGCGTGACGCCGGCCGATCCGGACTTCTCCGGCGGTGTGGCCGTACCCTTCATCAACAATTACTTCCTGCCGCTCGGCATGTTCTTCATTCTGTTCGGGATGATCGTGGTTGTCGGCGCGGCAAACGCCGTGAACTTCACCGATGGCTCGATGGCCTAGCCATCGTGCCGATGATGTTCGCGGCTGCCTCCTATGCGATGATCGCCTACCTGACCGGCAACTTCGTGTTCGCCGAATATCTCGGCATCCAGTTCGCGCCGGGGGCAGGGGAACTCGCCGTATTGCTGGGCGCATGATGGGCGCGGGCATGGGGTTCCTCTGGTATAATGCCTATCCGGCAAAAGTGTTCATGGGCGACACTGGCTCGCTTGGCCTTGGCGGCATGCTGGGCGTTGTGGCCGTGGCGACGAAGCATGAGTTTGCGCTGGTCGTGATTGGCGGCCTGTTCGTGATCGAGGCGCTGTCCGTGATCATGCAGGTCAGCTGGTTCAAGCTGACCCGCCGCCTGACCGGCGAAGGCAAGCGCATCTTCCTGATGGCGCCGCTGCACCACCATTTCCAGAAGAAGAACTGGCCGGAGACCCGTGTCGTCGTCCGCTTCTGGATCGTGTCCGTTCTGTTCGCCCTTGCGGGCCTTGCAACCCTGAAGCTGAGGTGAGCGAGCACGCATGATCCCGATTACGGAATACGCAGGAAGGGATGTTGCGGTGTTCGGCCTTGGCCGCACCGGCCTTTCCGCTGCCAAGGCCCTGAAGGCCGGCGGCGCGCGTGTTCATGCGTGGGATGACAATGAAGAGACCCGGCGCAAGGCGGAAGCCTCGGGCCTGACCCTCTCTGACATCAACAAGCGCGACTGGCAGACCTTTGCCGCACTCGTCCTGTCGCCGGGCATTCCCTACAAGTTCCCGCAACCGCACCGGATTGTGCGCATGGCCGAGATGACCGGCGTGCCGATCGTCGGTGACATGGAACTCTTCGCCCGCGCCGTGCAGGCCCTGCCGGAGCGCGGCCGTCCGAAGATCGTCGCGATCACCGGCACGAACGGCAAGTCCACCACGACGGCGCTGATCGGGCATATCCTGAAGCAGGCGGGCCGCGACGCGCGGATCGGCGGCAATATCGGCACTGGCGTGCTGGATCTTGCGCCCCTGCATGCCAATGCGATCTATGTGCTGGAACTCAGCTCCTACCAGCTGGACCTGGTGAAGAGCCTGCATTGCGATGTGGCTGTCCTCCTGAACATCAGCCCGGATCACCTGGATCGTCACGGCGGCATGGAAGGCTATCAGGCCGCCAAGATGCGCATTTTCCAGAACCAGACAGAGCGCGATACCGCCGTGGTCGGGTTCGACGATGTCATCACCCAGTCCATCGCGATCGGTCTAGCCGCGCGCGGCCCGGCGAAAGTGGTTCAGGTCTCGTCCAGCTACGCGCTTGGGCGTGGGGTAAGCGCCGTGGACGGACGGCTTTATGACTCCAATGGCGGTAACGCGGCCTTTGTCGGCAATCTGGCCGAGTGTGCCGCGCTGCCGGGCAGGCACAATCATCAGAACGCGTGGCGGCCTACGCAGCTTGCCGTGCCTTGGGACTCGACCTGCGGACGATCATGGCGGGCCTCAGATCCTTCCCGGGCCTCGCACACCGCATGGAACGCGTGGGCGAGATCGATGGCGTACGCTTCATCAACGACTCCAAGGCGACCAATGCGCAAGCCGCAGAGCAGGCGCTGAAAGCCTACGAGAACATCTACTGGATTGCCGGCGGCGTGCCGAAATCCGATGGCATCGGGCCGCTGACGCCGTATTTCCCGCGCATCAACAAAGCCTATCTGATCGGCGAGGCGGAAGAGGCTTTCGCCGCCGTGCTGAAGGGGAAAGTTCCCGCGCAGGGCTGCGGTACGCTGGAAAATGCAGTTCAGGCCGCTTTCCGTGACGCCCGTAACGCCGGAATCGACAATCCGGTCATTCTTCTTTCACCAGCCTGTGCGAGCTTCGACCAGTTCCGCGATTTTGAGCACCGGGGCGATACGTTCCGGTCGATCGTGGAGGCGATGATGCCCACAGAGCTGAGGGAACTGGCTTGAGCTATACAGCCACAGCGCCATTTCTTGCCCGGTCAGATACGTCCTGGTTCACGGAATGGCGGCGAACAGTCGATTGGGGCCTCCTGGCGGGGGCGTTCTTCCTGATGGCGATCGGTCTGCTGATGTCACTGGCGGCTGGTCCGAGCGCGGCAGCGCGCATCGGCTATGAGAACCCTTATTTCTTTCCCATGCGCCAGTCGATGTTTGCTGCGGCCGGTGTGATCCTGTTGCTGGGCACGAGCATGCTGGACCGGGCCTGGGCACGGCGCTTCGCGGCGGTGCTGCTGTTCGGCTGTATCGGATTGATGGTCTACATCCTCGTCGGCGGCGGACACGAGGCGAAGGGCGCGCATCGCTGGATCCGGATTGCCGGGTTTTCGCTGCAGCCTTCAGAGGTGGCCAAACCGGCGCTGATCGTTATCTCCGGCTGGCTGCTGGCGCAGCGCGAACTCTACCCGAATCGGATCTGGGAGATCGTGGCGTTTATCTTCTTCGCCGTGACAGTGGGCCTTTTCTTGCTGCAGCCGGATGTCGGCCAGTCCTTCCTGCTGACCGTTGCCTTTATCGTCACCTTCTTTGTCAGCGGCCTACCCTGGCGCTGGGGCGCAGCCTTTGCCGGGGGCGGTGTGGCGCTGGGCGGCATGCTGTATGCCCTGCTGCCTCATGTGCGCGAGCGGATCCGCGGCTTTGCCAATGTCCAGCATGGTGACCATTCGCAGATTGACCGCGCGGCGGAGGCTATCGGCCGGGGCGGCCTGTTCGGCGTCGGGCCGGGGAGGGCCTCGTCAAGGCGCGCCTGCCTGATGCGCACACAGACTTTATCTTCGCCGTCATGGCCGAGGAATTCGGCCTGGTGGCGGCCATCGTGCTGCTGGCGGCTTTTGCGCTGATCGTGCTGCGCGGCTTCCGGGCGTCAGCCCATGTGGAAGACGGCTATGCCCGTGCCGCAAGTGCCGGACTTTTCACGCTTTTCGGTCTTCAGGCTGCCATAAACTTGGCGGTAAATCTGGCCCTGATCCCGCCGAAGGGGATGACACTGCCATTTGTTTCCTATGGTGGCTCATCCATGCTCGGCACGGCATTGACTCTGGGCCTTGCGCTGGCACTTGTGCGCGGACAAGGTACGCGCACAAGGGGCCGGTATGGCTGACGACACGAACGGAAAACAGGCCGAAAAACTGGTGATCATCGCAGCAGGCGGCACTGGGGGGCACATGTTCCCCGCCAGGGCCTTTGCCGATGAAATGCGCAAGCGCGGCTGGCGCGTGGGCCTGATCTCCGACAGCGTGGCCTGCATTATGCCACCGACTTCCCGGCCGAATGGAAGGAAGAGGTGTTCGCCGCATCCCCCAACTTCCGTAAGCCGTGGACCCTGCCGGGGGCCTTCCTGAAGATCCAGGCGGGCATCGGCATGGCCAAGCGGATCATGAAAGACCAGAAACCGGCCCTTGTTGCGGGCTTTGGCGGCTATCCGGCCTTCCCGGCGCTTGCGGCGGCGAAGGCCATGAAAGTGCCGGTCCTGATCCATGAACAGAACGCCGTCCTTGGCCGGGTGAACCGGAACATGGCGCCGAGTGCGAGCGTTATCGCCAGCGGGTTCGAGCGTCTTGATCGCTTGCCGGGCGGAAAGCCGCATAAGGCGGTGGGCAACCCGGTGCGGGAGCCCATTCTAGCGGTGCGCGAACAACCGTATCCGCCCACGGACGGAAAACTGACCCTCCTGATTACCGGGGGCAGCCAGGCTCGCAAATCATTGGCGAGACTGTGCCGCTGGCCATCGCCAATCATATCCCGGCGCCGCTGCGCGCCCGCCTGAAGGTGATCCAGCAGGTGCGGGCAGAGCAGTTGGACAAGGTGAAGGAGATCTATGGCAAGGTCATGGTCGAGGCAGAGCTTGCGCCTTTCTTCTCCGACATGCCGGAGAAGCTGGCGGCAGCTCACCTCGTTATCGCGCGCAGCGGGGCAGGGACGGTGAGCGAGCTTGCCGCGGTCGGCCGCCCGTCGATCCTGATCCCGCTCGCCATCGCGATGGACGACCACCAGGCCGCGAATGCCGAGGCGCTGACGGATGCGGGCGCCGCCGACATGATACTTGAGGGGAACCTCTATCCAGCCTTGCTGGGCGAGTTGATCGCGGCGCGCCTGTCAGATCCGGAGGAGCTGAAACAGCGGGCGGCAGCCGCGCGGGCCTCCGCGAAGGTCAATGCGGCGGGCGACCTTGCCGATCTTGCCGAAGCGGTGGCTCTGCACTGAGGTCTCGACCAGAAACCCGACTTGGCGCAGCATGAAACAGAACAGATATCCGGAGACATTCCGACATGACTTCCCCCACACCTTTTGATCTTGGCCCAGCCATATTGTCGGCATTGGCGGCATCGGCATGTCCGGCATCGCCGATGTGATGCTGACCATGGGCTATGATGTGCAGGGCTCGGACATCAAGGATTCCGACAACATTGAACGCCTGCGCCAGCGGGGCGCGAAAGTGTTCATCGGGCACAAGGCAGAGAACGTCAAAGGCGCCGGAACGGTAATCATTTCCTCCGCCATCAAGGGCGACAATCCGGAAGTGGCCGCCGCGCGTGCGGCTGGTATTCCAGTGGTGCGCCGGGCGAACATGCTGGCCGAAATTACGCGCCTCAAATACACGGTCTGTGTTGCGGGCACGCACGGCAAGACAACGACGACGTCCATGGTGGCGGCCTTGCTGGATGGAGCAGGCATCGACCCGACCGTCATCAATGGCGGGATCATCCACGCTTATGGCTCGAACTACAAGGCAGGCGAAAGCGACTGGATGGTCGTCGAGAGCGACGAGAGCGACGGCACCTTTGCGAAGCTGCACCCGACCTGTGCCATCGTTACCAATATCGACCCGGAGCACATGGACCATTATGGCACCATGGAAAAGCTGCGCGAAGCGTTCGATACGTTCGTGGAAAACCTGCCCTTCTACGGGTTTGCCGTTCTCTGTACGGACCACCCGGAAGTTCAGGCACTTGCCGCCCGTGTGACAGACCGCCGTCGTATCACTTACGGTTTCAACCGCCAGGCCGATATCCGCGCCGTCAACCTGCAGACAGACCTTGCCGGGGCGCATTTCGATGTGGCCCTGCGCCGTCCGGGCTCTGCCATGCCGCGCCTGATCGAAGGGCTGACCCTGCCGATGGCGGGGGAGCACAATGTCCAGAACTCCCTGGCGGCCATTGCTGTGGCGCTGGAGCTGGGTGCAACGGATGAACAGATCCGCAAGGCGCTCATGGGCTTTGGTCGGGTGTGAAGCGGCGCTTCACGTCTGTCGGTGAGTGGACGCCGGTGCCGGGCGAGGCGCCTGTGCGGATTATCGACGATTACGGGCACCACCCGGTGGAGATCACGGCCGTGCTGAAGGCGGCTCGCGCGATGCAGGGGCAGGGCCAGCTGATCGCCGTGTGCCAGCCGCACCGTTACACGCGGCTGCGGGACCTGTTCGAGGAATTCTCCCGGTGCTTCGATCAGGCGGACGAGGTTCTTGTTGCGCCTGTCTATGAGGCCGGTGAAAGCCCGATAGAGGGATATGATGCGGAGAGCCTGGTGGCCTCCATCCGCCGTCATGGGCACCGGTCGGTTTCCCTGCTGGACTCGCTGGACAGTCTTCCGGATGTGATCCGGTCGCACGCGCAGGCAGGTGGGATGGTGGTCTGCCTCGGCGCAGGCGACATCACCCGCTATGCCGGTGAACTTGCCGCAAAACTGCAAACGGCAGGCTGACCTCGCGGCAAGTACCGCGCCGGGTCTCTTCCCCTTTGTCTTCCATTGTCGCAGGTTGGGCGCCACGCCCGACAAGAGGCGATCCATGGCCAAGGGAGTGAGAGCATATGAGCGATACGCAGGTGGTCGGGCCGACTCTTGCTGTGCCTGAAACAGAAACTGAGCGCGCCGATGGCGGGCCGTTCGGGATCAAGGGGCTGGCCTGGGCAATCTTCGAAGGCGCACGCAACCCGTACTACAACCTGATCGTCATTTATGTGTTCGCGCCTTACTTCGCGAAACAACTTGCCGGGGGAGGGGAGCATGGCCTCAGCCTGTCGGGCCTGACCATCACGATTGCCGCGTGGTGACCGCCCTGACGGCGCCGTTTCTGGGTGTCATTGCCGACAAGGCCGGCCGGCGCAAACCGCCGATTGCGTTCTTCATGGCCTTGATGATCGCATGTTCCTTCAGCCTTTGGTGGGCCCGTCCCGAAGGGCCGCTTACCATGTGGCCGACCATGATGATCCTGGCTGTGGCTTATTGCTGCTATGGTTATTCCGAGGTGCTGCACAATGCGATGCTGCCAACTGCAGGACGTCCGAGTGCGCTGCCGTATATTTCCGGTCTGGGCCTCTCGCTGGGCAATATCCTGAGTGTCGGGATCCTGTTCTTTTTCCTGTTTGGTCTTCTGTTGCCAGGAACCGGTCTGCCCTTTGCGCCTGCAGAACAGGTGATCAAGCTGGACCGGGAGACATTCGCGCCAGAACGTTTCTCCGGACCATTCGTGCTGTCTGGATGGCCGTGCTTCTGGTTCCGTTTTTCCTGTTCATGCCCGACGGCGCCAAGGGTGGGAAATCCTGGAAAGAGGCCGCCGCAGACGTGTTCCGGGGGGAGGCCCGCAATACCGGCGAGGCGCAGGGGCTGGGGGAACGAATTACGGTTCTCCTTCGCTACCTGAAAGGCTTGTTTGGCGAACACCCGCAAACCATGCGCTTCCTCATCGCGCGCACAATCTACGCCGATGCCATGTCGGCGCTTCTGACGCTTGGCGCGGTCTATGCCGGCACATTCCTTGGCTGGAGCGGCGTGGAAATTCTCTTCTTCGGAATTACGGGCGTGCTGTTTGGGGCTGTTGGCGGTTTTGTCGGCGGGTATCTGGACAGGCTATTGGGGCCCAAGCTCGCGCTTGTCTGGGAGATTTCCGCACTGACCCTGTTCCTGGTGATTCAGCTGTCGATTACGCCGCAGTCGATGTTTTGGGTGCAATCCCCGCCGCCATGCCCGTCTGGGACAGCCCATTCTTCAGCAGCCTGTCCGACATAACCTATTTCCTGCTGGTCATTCCGGTCGCCATCGCCGTGGTCGCCTGTATTACATCCAGCCGTTACATGCTGGTGCATATTGCGCCGCGTGAGCGTATCGGGGAGTTCTTTGGCCTCTATGCCATTGCTGGCACAGTGACCGTCTGGATGGGGCCCGGTATTGTCAGCCTGCTGACATGGATCACAGGAAACCAGCGGATTGGCATGGGCGGTATCGGGGTCATGTTCCTGATCGGTCTCGTCATCCTCTGGAAAGTCCATGCGCCCAAACGCGGCTTTGACAGCTGACTTGCAGATAGAAAAAGGCCGGCACCTGTAAAGATGCCGGCCTTTCGGTAAATGCTCCTGGGAGAGGAGTTGGAAATCAGCTGGTTGGGCCGAATGAGTTGGAACCTGCAGTCGTCACACGCGCGATTTCGGACACGCGGCGCGGGCGCAGGTAGAATTTGTCGTTGATCGTTCTCGAGGTTGAGATGATGTAGCCGAACTGGCTTTCATAGTCGTAGCTGACCTCAGCCACGATGACCGATCCTGGCGAGGGCATGATGCCATCAGGCAGGGTTACCGTTTCACCTTTGGAGTAAGCGGTCATATTGTATGCGTCTGACCAGGCAACTCTCGGGTTGCCATCACCATTGTCCACGATGCTGGAAATGCGCATCTCCGCAGCGTCGGCGTCGTAGGGGGCCATAAGGATTTTGGCAGCAGCGAACATCTCTTCCATATCGGTATCTGTAACGGTCGTCAGACGTGCTGTGAGGTCACCGAGGCTCGCGCTGGTCTGAGTGACGCGCCGATCAGCCTGCATCAGCAGGCTGAGCTCGATCGAGCCCAGATAAAGCAGGATGAGAAGTGGTGCGATCAGGGCGAATTCGACTGCAGAAATCCCCTGTTCATTATAGCAGAGACCACGGAAGCCACGCCATTTGAGGCGGGGATTGAGAGTGGAGAGAAGCCAGCTGATTTCATGATCAGTCTCCGAACGGTTCATTGCGGAAGACGGCGTTGGCCTGGAGCATGCGCTTTCCATTGGGCATGTTGGCGAGCGGTGCCGAGAGGATCGGTGTAATCAGGCTCCATTCGTAGTACACGCGGACTGCAACAATGTCGTTGGCGCTGCCAGGTTGGAAGTCAAAACCGCTATCGTCGAAATTGCCGTCAGCATCCAGCGGGGAGCTGAGATCCGCAGAGCTGAAACTGCTCAGGCGTTTGACGTCGATATGCAGCTTTGAATCGCAGCTCATAAGTCCGAACATGTTGTCACAGACCGACTTGCGGAACTCGACTTCTGAAAAGCCTGCGTCCTGTGCCTGGCCTGTACGGATTTCGCGCGAGGCGTCCGATATTGCATGTTCCAGGACTGTCGACATGATGAAAATCATGCAGATTTCCATCAAGCCAAAAACAATAAAGAAAAATGGCGCAGCGATCAGAGCGAATTCCACCGCTGTTTGGCCGCGGTGCTCTTCCGCCCATTCCGCAAGCTTGCGGGACAGGCGCGAGACAAGGAATCCCTTATGTAGAGAATGCATCCCAACCCCCTCTTCCAGAGTCACTCAATTTCCCGAGTATCAGTTTTGGGTTGGCCTTCGGTTTCGCAGATCCTGAAAATTTTACCGAAATGGTCTCCTGAAATAAGGAGAAGGGCATTTCGGTATCAGGCTGGGCGAAGGATCAGTCGCCTTCCGTCAGAGCCTGCATGGAGCGCTGCTGGTCAAGGAGCGCACCGAAATAGTCACTGTCGTCGCCGGGGCTGGCAACAGGACGGCAGGCGGGGGCGCAGTCATAGGTGAAATTGGCCCCGTTCCGATTAACTGTGACCAGGTTGGAAGAGTTCACCGTAACGACCACCTCTGTATTCAGGAGCTGATTTCCAGATCGGTCGAAGATCATGAGGTTTGTCGTGCCAAATGATTTGCCGGTGATGAAGATCAGGTGCTCATCATGAACCGCGACATCGGCGATATTCTGGTTGCCCAGCACAACGCTTGCTGCGGTGCCTTTAAGTCTGAGCGGCACAGTCTTGTTGGCTTCAACCGTAAGCGGGCCTGCAACAGCCGGCAAAGTCACAAGGCAACTTGCCAGTCCGAATGCGCATGTCCGGGCCAAATTCTTCATGTCCAGTCACTCCAGGAATGGTTTGGCGCAATTTGTCTGAAGAAAGTTTCACGAGTGCTAATTGGTAAAGCCCTCGCTTTTTCAGGTGGATCATGTATATAAGGAATCCTAGTTCGGCCGCAGGGGCTGATCCTGTCCGTATCCGGATTCAGGTGGTAAACAAATCCCTGTAACCCCTTCATGGAATTTCTGTTTCTCTAAACTGGCTGTGAACAATAATCAGCTAGGGTCAGACCTGTTCCGGCAAACAAAGCAATCCGGGGCGCTAACAAATGCATGATGGGAGTTTCCAATGTTTGCACGTTTTCTGAAAGACGAGTCGGGTGCAACCGCTATCGAGTACGGTCTGATCGCCGCTCTGATCGCAGTTGCCATCATCGGTGGTGTCTCTGCTCTTGGCACGAACGCCAGCGACACCTTCACGAAGGTCTCCGACGAGATCGCTGCCGCCAACGCTGCTGCGAACTAAGCGTAAGCTGATCATGAAGAGGCCGCTGGGGAGACCCGGCGGCCTTTTTCTATGCGCGGTACTCAGAAGGCGCGATCAGCATTCCTTAGGATTTAGGAGGCAGGGTCCCGCTCATCTCACGAGATGGGGAATGTGGATATGGTTTTGTTTGTTCTGGGTGGTCTGTTTCTGGCCCTATGCCTTTTTGCCGCTTTGCACGACATCAATAGCCTGACAATTCCGAATTGGCTGAACCTGACCCTTGCCGGTCTGTTCATTCCTGCAGCGGCGTTCTCGGGGTTGCCGATAGAAGTTCTCATTGGTCATGTCCTGGCGGGGCTTGCCGCATTCGTCATCGGCTTTGCCCTGTTCGCCTTCCGTATATTCGGGGGAGGGGACGCGAAGATGATCCCGGCCGTCATGCTCTGGGTCGGCCCGACAGCTGCTTTCCCGTTCGTGCTGGCCATGGCAGTCGTCGGTGGCCTTTGCGCCGTTGTTATCGTTCTGGTTCGTAACATGGTGCCGGCTGCAATCCTGCCCGCGCCAGTCCGGGCTCCCTTTGAGGAAAACGCCGGCGTGCCTTATGGCGTGGCCATCGCAGCGGGTGTGTTCCTGGCGGCTTCCGGGTCTCCAATCCTTTCTCAAACGTTAAAATTTGCCGGAGTAATCGGTTAACGTTGCTTTAGTCGAGCTGTGAGAATCTGGCGCATGGATGGGGACCATAGCGCTGATCAGCCAGAGTCCCCGTGTACCGTAACTGAAGGGAGTTAGGCTCCATGTCGCCGATGCGTCTCATTATTCTGGTTGGCGCGGCCGCTGCGGCCATCGCTGCGGCGTTTCTTGTCCGGGGGCTGACCCAACCGCGTACCGTGATGCAAACCGTCACGGAGCAGCAGACGCTGGTTCAAACCAAGGAAGTCTCGGAAACCAATGTCCTGGTCGCCCGGCGCGACCTGGTGGTCGGAGAGCTTCTGTCACCGGACGACTTCGAGTGGGCCCCTGGCCGGAAAACAATGTTGTCGCCGGTTACCAGACTGAAGAAGACAACGCGGACGCGATTTCCGAACTGTCAGGCAGCGTGGTTCGCATTTCGATTTATGCAGAAGAGCCCATCCTGCCGCAGAAGCTCGTGAAGAAAGGGGAGACCGGCTTCATGGCTGCGTTGCTGACCCCTGGCATGCGGGCCATCTCCGTTGAGATCTCTACGGAATCTGCTTCGGGTGGCTTCATCCTTCCGGATGACCGCGTGGATGTCATTCTGACATACCAGGCGCAGGTTGCGATGGCGGAGGCTGTCATTGAGCGTCCGGTAACGGAGACCATTCTTAAAAATGTCCGGGTGCTTGCAATCGACCAGGTGTTCCACCAGGGAGAGTCGGAAGTGGCATCACAGATCGGCAATACGGCGACCCTGGAAGTGAAACCGGAAGAAGCCGAACTGATTGCGCATGCGCAGCGGCTCGGAACGATCTCGCTGTCGCTGCGTCCCTGGGCGGATGCGCGCGACACCGGGTCACGGGGTGCCCGTACGGATCTTCTCCAGGGTGGGAACTCTCCTGGCAACAGCGTCACAATTTATCGCAATGGCCAGGCCTCTGCCGGCCTTGGGGGTAGCTGAGTTATGAAGGTCTTTCTGTCAGTCAGATCGCAGCGGTTTTGCATTGTCGATCATCATGGGGCCAGTGGCGATCGCTGGTCCGAATGGACTCGCGACGCAGATCACCCAGCCAGGCGATTCCCCATTCAGCCAGCAAGTGACGCTTGGTCTGAACAAGTCGACTATTGTCGATCTTGGTTCGCCGGCTGCGGATGTCGTCATCACGAATCCAAATATCGCCGATGCCGTTGTCCAGACATCTCAGCGGATTATCTTCCGGGGTATCAACTACGGTCAGACCAATGCTTTCGTGTTCGATCGCGATGGTAACCAGCTCCTCAATCTCGAAATCAATGTCGAGATGGACATGGCCAGCATCGAACAATTGATTGCCCGTCATGTGCCGGGCGCGCGTGTGAAGATCGAAGGCCTGAATGGCAGTGTGGTCATCACCGGGACAACCGACAGCCTCGCTGAATCGGATGCTGTGCAGCGTCTGGTCGAGGCTTATCTGCGTCCGGATGAAACCACCAAGATCGTCAATATGATCGATATCGCGGCGAAGGATCAGGTTCTGCTTGAGGTCCGCATTGTCGAGATGCAGCGTAATGCGATCAAGCAGCTGGGGATCAACCTCACAGGCTCACCAACTTTCGGTGATCTGAGCAATCTGGTGGAGAAGCAGCTTTATACGGGCAATCCGCCTGTATCTGCCGACACGACCGTTCTGGCGCCTGGTCTTCCATTCGACGTTTCTACGGATATCGGCACCGGCCTGACCTACCCAATTCAGGGGCGTGCGTTGGGCGGGTTCTCGTTAGGCGGAGCCTATACGAACTATGTGGGTAGCGATCTCCAGTCGAGTATCGGACTTGAGCTGAATGCCTTGGAGCGGATTGGTATCGTCAAGACATTGGCGGAACCAAACATTGTTGCGATGTCCGGAGAGAGCGCGAAATTCCTTGCCGGTGGTGAGTTCCCTGTGCCGGTCGGGCAGGACCAGAACGGACGGATCACCATTGAATTCAAGCCCTATGGTGTTGGGCTTGGCTTTACGCCGGTCGTGCTCTCCGAAGGCCGTATTTCACTAAAAGTTTCGACCGAGGTTTCAGAGCTGAGCTCGGAAGGTGCTTTCCAGGGGGAAAGCAGCACGATTGTCGATAATCAGGGGAACACAACGACCTATGAAGGTGTGACTTTGCCGGCACTTTCTGTTCGTAGGGCGGAGTCGGTCATTGAACTTCCTTCGGGTGGCTCCATGATGATGGCCGGTCTCATCCAGTCAAAATCCCGCCAGAGCCTGGACCAGATTCCGGGGCTCAAAAAGCTTCCAATCCTGGGCGCCTTGTTCCGTTCGCGTGACTTCATTCAGGAAGAAACGGAGCTGGTTGTCATCGTGACGCCTTACCTGGTCGATCCGACCAGCAAGAACCAGTTGAGAACGCCGGCAGACGGATATGCGAATGCGTCGGATGCGAAGACCATCTTCTTCGGCAAGCTGAATGAACAATATGGCCGCGATGGTGCCCCCGTCCCGGCATCGGAATACCGCGCCCCCGTGGGCTTTATCGAGGAATAGGGGAGCAGAAGGTGACCAATATCCTGAAATCCACATACACTCTGATGGCTGCCGGTGTTGGGCTGACCGTGCTGGCTGCCTGCGCGAGTTCTGCGCCAACGAATGTACCTGCTTCCTACCTGCAGGGTACGGTGCTCGACCGCAATGCGATCAGCGTTCAGAAGAAGACAGAGTTCCTGGAGATCGAGATCCATCCGCAGGCATCCCAGATCAGCCTGGCGGACCGGAGCGCGATCACAAGGTTTGTCGCGGCCTATCGTGATCACGGACATGGTCCATTGATCATGTCGCTGCCGGAATCTTCCGCCAACCCTCAGCTGGCTGTTGCTGCCGTCGCCGAAGCGCGAGCGATCGCATATGAGAACGGCGTGCAGTATGAGGAAATCAAAGGCACCCATCATGCGAAGGTTCACCGGTATCCGAGCCTATGATCCTTGCCTTCCAGCCTATGAAGCCATTGCGCCGGATTGTCCGTCACAAGCGGGAATGGATTTCGCCGATCTCAGCTCCAACAATGAGCAGTCGAATCTGGGGTGCGCTGTGCGGTCAAATCTGGCTGCCATGATTGCGGACCCGGCAGACCTGCTGGGTACGCGGGCGCTGGACAAGGGCGACCCGATCCGCCGCGGCGTTATCCTCGAAAAATTCCGTGAGGGTGAATCGACCGGGTCACACGTACCAGCCAGGAGTCTGGCACCGTGTCTCAGGCCATTTCGAACTAGAGCGTATGACAAGGGATCTACAGGCTATGCCCAAAGAAAATCCGCTCCTCGAGTCCGATTTCGAATCTGATTTCGAAGACGTTTTTGCCGACGACCCGATGGCTGATCTGGTGTTGCCTAGGGAAGAGCAAGCTACCGTGCCAGCACAGGATTCGCCCGTCATTGTCGATCTTGAGACGCCTCAGCGCGAACTTGAGCATGATCAGCCGATTTTCACCGCCATGGACGATGGGGTCGGCGGAGATGCTGTTCTGCCGGCCATTTCGATCCAGGTCTTCTATGAGCGTGATGAAACGCGCCTCCTGATGGAGGTTTGCGAGCGCGACCGGCGCATGGGCCGTGCAACGCTTCAGTCTCATGCTGGCGGCATTCCAGCTGCGATCGACTATATGCGCCAAAACCCAACGCCAAATCTCCTGGTGATCGAGTCGACGGCACGTTCGGCCCAGCTCCTGTCGGAAATCGACAGGCTGGCTGAGCATTGCGATGAGACGGTCAAGGTGATGGTGATCGGTGCCATCAACGATATTGCTCTTTACCGCCAGCTCGTGGCGCGCGGTGTCAGTGAATACATGGTGCCGCCATTCCAGCCCCTGCAGATTCTCCGGACGATTTCGGGGCTGTTTGCGGATCCGGATGCCCCCTTCGTTGGGAAGCAGATCTCTGTGGTCGGGGCCAAGGGCGGGGTAGGGGCATCCACGATCGCGCATAACCTGGCCTGGGCGCTTGCCGAGACGACCAAGGTGAACACAACTCTGGTTGACCTGGACCTGTCGTTCGGAACGACGGCGCTCGACTTCAACCAGGAGCCGACGCAAACCGTCGCAGACGCCCTGCTTCAGCCGGAGCGTGCCGACGATGCTGTGATCGAGCGTCTTTTGGCCAAGGCCAGCGACCGCCTGTCTCTGTTTACGGCGCCGGCCTCAATTGGCCAGATCATGGATATTCCGGACGAGTCATATCTGTCGGTGATCGAAGTGGTCCGGCGGAACGTTCCTTACCTTGTGCTCGACCTGCCGCATGTCTGGAGCCGCTGGGTCCAGCGTACGCTGGTGGCCTCCGATGAAGTGATCATCGTCTGTCAGCCGGATCTGGCATCCCTGCGGAATGGCAAGAACTATATCGACCAGCTGAAAGCCGCGCGACCGAACGACACGCCGCCGCGCCTGATCATCAATATGTCCGGCGTGCCGAAGCGGCCGGAAATTCCGGTGAAGGATTTGGTGCTGCAATCGGTGTGGAACCTGAGGTGATCCTGCCGTTTGAACCGGAGTTGTTCGGTACGGCTGCCAATAATGGTCAGATGATTTCCGAGACGGATGCCACAGCGCGTTCCTCTCAAGCGATCGACCATCTGGCATCGCTGCTGACCGGCCGGTCAGTCGAAGTGCAGCAGAAATCCTTCATCAAGAAACTGCTGGGCAAATAAGGTCTGACGAAGCGGGACAAGCTGATGGCATTCGGGAAACGCTCACAAACTGCGACACCGACGGCGGCGCCGACCATAGCGCCGGAGCCGAAGGCTATGCCGGCAGCCCCACGTCCGCAGGCTGCAGCGAAGTCATCCGTTCCGGAACCTGTCGCCGTAAAAGGGGCACCGAAAGCTCCGCCGCCTCCCGCTCCGGCGCCGCCACAGCCTAAGCAGGAGAAGGTTCGCCAGGTCCTGCAGCAGTCTGAGCAATATTACGCAACGAAGACCACAATTTTCAACGCGCTGATTGATACGATCGACCTGTCCCAGCTGGCGCAGCTCGATTCTGACAGCGCACGCGAAGAGATCCGCGATATCGTCGTCGAGATCATTTCCATCAAGAACGTCGTGATGTCGCTGTCCGAGCAGGAACAGCTGCTCGACGATATCTGTAACGACGTTCTCGGATACGGCCCGCTGGAGCCGTTGCTGGCGCGCGACGATATCGCCGACATCATGGTCAATGGCGCGGATACGACCTATATCGAGGTCAACGGCAAGATCGAGCGGACCAATATCCGCTTCCGTGACAATGCGCAGCTGATGAACATCTGCCAGCGGATCGTGAGCCAGGTCGGCCGCCGGGTCGATGATTCCTCACCGATCTGTGACGCCCGCCTTCTGGACGGGTCTCGTGTGAACGTGATTGCCCCGCCGCTGGCAATCGATGGGCCGACCCTCACCATTCGTAAATTCAAGAAGGACAAGCTGCGCCTTCAGGACCTGGTGAATTTCGGATCCATCAGTGAGCCGGGCGCCGAGCTGCTCCGGATCATCGGGCACTCTCGCTGTAACATCCTGATTTCCGGCGGTACGGGCTCTGGCAAAACGACGTTGTTGAACTGTCTGACGGGCTTCATTGAGCCCGGCGAACGCGTCATCACCTGCGAAGACTCTGCGGAACTTCAGCTCCAGCAGCCTCATGTTGTGCGTCTTGAAACGCGCCCGCCGAACATTGAAGGGTCCGGCGAGATCACGATGCGTGATCTTGTGAAGAACTGTCTGCGTATGCGTCCTGAACGGATCATCGTGGGCGAGGTGCGTGGACCGGAAGCCTTCGACCTTTTGCAGGCCATGAACACCGGTCACGACGGCTCGATGGGCACGCTGCACGCCAACAGCCCGCGTGAAGCCCTGAGCCGTATTGAATCCATGATTACCATGGGCGGTTTTTCGCTTCCGGCGAAGACCATCCGGGAGATGATTGTCGGCTCCATTGATGTCGTGGTGCAGGCGTCGCGTCTGCGCGACGGTTCGCGCCGTATCATGAACATCACGGAAGTTCTTGGCCTGGAAGGCGATACGATCGTTCTTCAGGACGTTCTCAAATACGAGATTGAAGGCGAAGACGAAAACGGACGTGTTGTCGGTAAGCACCGTGGCACCGGGATTGGTCGTCCGCGCTTCTGGGATCGTGCGTCCTATTACAATCTTGAACGCGAACTGGCTCTCGCGCTCGACGAACTGGGGGGCTGATCCATGGATGGGAACCTGCTGACCATCGCAGTCGCCGTACTGGCATTTCTTGCCATTGCCGGCGTTGGTCTTGCCTTTTCGGGAGGGGACAAGGAAGCCGCGCGCAAGCGCGCCAGAGCCATTGGGACCGGTTCGACTCTCTCCGGGAGGGGCAGGGGCGCCAAGGTCATGGACGAGTCGGCAAAACGGCGGGCCAAGACGCAGGAAATGCTGGATTCCCTCCGCAAGCAGGGAGAAGCCAGGCGTCTGAGTAACGGCGCTCAGACAGTCAAGACGAAGCTGCTGCAGGCCGGCTTGGAAGTCCCGCTTTCTGCATTCTGGATGTTCTCGGTTTTGCTTGGCGGCGTATGTGCGGGCCTTGTCTTCATGTCGGGCTTTGAGGGGCTGACCATTGCTGGTCTTTCCCTGAAGAGTCGCCCGCTTCTGGTGTTGGGGGCTTTTATCGGCGGTGGGTTTGGCTTGCCGCGTTTCATTCTCAATTTCATGATCAACAGCCGTCACAAGAAGATGATCAACCAGTTTGCCGACGCGCTGGACATCATTGTGCGGGGTGTGAAGTCCGGCCTGCCATTGAATGAATGTATCCGGATCATTGCCAAGGAGAGCCCGGAGCCCCTGCGTTCGGAGTTTGCGACACTGGCGGATAATCTGGCCATGGGGGCGGGCACTGAGCGGTCGCTGAGCATGTTCTACAAGCGTGTGCCGCTGCAGGAAGTGAACTTTTTCATGATCGTTCTCCTGATCCAGGCCAAGGCAGGCGGTAACTTGTCAGAAGCGCTCGGCAACCTTTCCAGCGTTATTCGTTCCCGCAAGATGATGCGTGAGAAAATCAAGGCGATGTCCTCGGAAGCCAAGGCGTCGGCGATGATCATCGGCTCCCTGCCGTTTGCTGTCGCTTGCTCGTCTTCCTGACGACGCCGGATTACATCATGGAGCTTTTCCGCACTGAAACCGGTCACGTCATTCTGGCTGCAGGCTCGACCTGATGTTCACGGGGATCATGACGATGAAGAAGATGATCAATTTCGATATCTAGGCGGGCGCAGTGTACGAGATTCTCCTTTCCCTGACGAAGCCTGAGGCGCTGGCCTCGATCCTGGTTGCAATTGCCGTGTTTGGCACAGCGCTGACCATGTTCATGCCCTATCTTCAAGGCAACAAGCTTGAGACGCGCCTGAAGTCGGTTTCGATGCAGCGGGAACGGCTGCGCAAGCAGAGCCGGGCAGCGCTCGAGAGCAAGAAGGGCCTGCGCCGGAAAGACGATTCCGCAATTGGCGAGATTTCTTCGCGCCTGAATCTGGCGAAGGCGCTGGAAGATCCCAACCTGCAGGATATGCTGAACAAGGCGGGTATGCGCGGCCCAGGTCCGGTGTCGGCATTCTATTTCGCACGCATGACCTTGCCATTCGTTGGTATGCTGGTCGTGTTTTTCTACGTGTTCTTCGTCAATGATTTCGGCATGCAGCCAGCGATGAAGTATGGCTCCATCCTGTTCGGCGCTGCGGCTGGCTTCTATGCCCCGAACCTCTATGTCTCCAACCTCGCGCAGAAGCGCCAGCATTCCATCATGCGGGCCTTTCCGGATGCGCTCGACATGCTTCTGATCTGTGTGGAGTCCGGCATGTCCATCGAACTTGGCTTCCACAAGGTAGGCCAGGAAATCGGATCTGCTTCCCCGGAACTGGCGGAGGAGTTCGGCCTGACCGTGGCAGAACTGGCCTATCTGCCAGAGCGCCGTCAGGCCTATGAGAACCTTGCCCGGCGTACGGGGCATGAGGCGTGAAAGCCGTCTGTATGGCACTGGGGCAGGCGGAACGGTACGGTACGCCGCTTGGCGATGCACTACGCGTTATGGCCAAGGAAAACCGGGACATGAGCATCGATCGAGAACCTTGCCCGGCGTAACGGGGCATGAGGCGTGAAAGCCGTCTGTATGGCACTGGGGCAGGCGGAACGGTACGGTACGCCGCTTGGCGATGCACTACGCGTTATGGCCAAGGAAA
>LZQP01000025.1_pt1 | contig 21279 bp, 33 predicted proteins | sample 768551 | NCBI WGS metagenome assembly LZQP01 (sample SAMN05207184, study PRJNA324509) | oil field metagenome | isolation source: sample BH-FW-16 from oil reservoir | place: India: Bombay High | collected 2015-12-03
TTCTCCATCAATCCCGAGTGCAAGCCCTGAAACAATGGTGAAGCCATTGCGGCCAAGCTCTGCCGCCATGTCGCGCGCGATTTTGCGGCCTGCTGCGGAGGCATTGCGTGCGCCGACGAGGGCGACAGTCGGACAGGTTGCAAGCTCTGCCTTGCCGAGCAGGGTCAGAACAGGTGGGGGTGGTTCAAGATTTGTCAGAAGGGGCGGATAATCCGGTTCTGAACTCAAAACGATACGAGCGCCGTATCGCTCAACGGCTTTCAGTTCCTGTTCCACTTCCTCTGGGGCTGGCGGTTGCAGACGCCGGCTGCTGCGGGAGCGGTTGGAGAGTTCAGGGAGAGCTTCAAGAGCGGCCCCGGCTGAGCCGAACCGGCGGAGCAGTTGAAAGAAACTGACGGGGCCTATGCCGTGTGTTCTGGCGAGACGAATCCAGTTGAGCCGTTCTGTCTCTGAAATCATGCGCCGGGTTTCGCCTTGGAGGCGCCGAAACGGGGTTCAGTTCCTTTGAGCAGGCGGCTGAGATTGGCCCGGTGTGTCCAAAAGACGAAGGCGGACAATGCTGCCAGGCCGCTAAGGATGAACCAGTTATGCTGCTGGTGCATCAGGGTTTCGACGAACCACGTACCTGGGGCGACAAGCGCGGCGGCGGTCAGGGCGGCGAGTGAAGAGATGCGGCTGATTGCGAAAACAAGCAGCCAGATGGATGCGGCGACCGCGAAGGCGGGTAGGGAGACAAAAGGCAATAGGCCTGCAAATGTCGCAATGCCCTTACCGCCCTTGAAGCCCAACCAGACCGGATAACAATGCCCGACAAAGGCGGCCATGCCGGCCACGAGGCCCATCTCGCGTCCTCCAATCGCGCCAAAGGCCAGGGCGGCCAGGCCCGCCTTGAAACTGTCGAGCAGCAGGGTTGCCAGGGCGAGGTCCTTTCTGCCTGTCCGCAGCACATTGGTCGCGCCGATATTACCGGATCCGATCTCGCGGATATCGCCCAGCCCGGCCATCCGGGTCAGCAACAGGCCGAACGGAATGGATCCGGCCAGATAGCCAATCACTGCAGCAAGTGGAAAAACGAGATACGCGGCCATGCCTTACTCCAGAATCGCGCCTAAGTGGTAGGCATGGATAGGGATCGGGGCAAGCCTTCTCAGGCGATGCTTTCGTGCGTGAAGACTTCTTCGCCGCCAACAAAAGTGCGCAATACCCGGCCTTGCAGCCGACGCCCGTCGAAGGGGGAATTGGTCGACCGCGACCGCAGATGCTCGCGTTCACAGAGCCAGGGCTTGCCCGGATCGAACAGGATCAGGTCTGCTGGTGTATTTGCGGCAAGGCGGCCTTGCGGGAGGCCCAGCATGTCAGCAGGACGGCAAGTGATCGGGGCGAGCGCCTCGAGCAGGCTGAGCGGGCCATCATGGACGAGGCTCAGCATGGCCGGCAGGACAGTCTCAAGCCCGGCCGCGCCAAAGGCCGCTTCGCCAAAGGGAAGGCGCTTTTCTTCCGGCGGCTGAGGGTCGTGTGCGGAGACGACGCATCGATCTCGCCACGCTTCAGCGCGTCAATGAGACCAAGGCGGGTCTCTTCGCTCCGGAACGGCGGATTGACCTTGCAGTAAGTGAGGTAGTCACCGACATCGCGCTCATTGAAGAAGAAGCTGTGTGCCGCTGCAGTCGTGAAGACCTTTGCGCCGCGCCGCGGGCGGCCTGAGCAATGGCAATCGTGCGTGGTGTGGACACCTGATCGAGAATGAGCGTGCAGCCGGTCGCTTCGGCAAGTGCCGTATCACGCATGGCTCCGATCCATTCAGCCTCGACGGGAATTCCGGACAGCCCCATACGTCCGGCAAGTTCGCCAGAGTTCATGGCGCCTGATCCTGCGAGTGTGCGTTCGTCGGGCCTGGAAATAATCGTCGCGCCGAGGCTTGCGGCATACGCCATCGCGCGTTTCAGGATCGAGGCATTGGCAACCGGCAAGTCGCCATTCGAGAAGGCAACCGCGCCTGCCTTTGACATCAGGCCAATCTCGGCCATCGCCTCGCCCTTGAGGCCTGTCGTCAGCGCGCCAGCCGGGTAGATCCGTGCTGCGGCACTTGCCTTGGCGCGGTCGGCGATGAAGCGGACAAGCGCTACGTCATCGATGACCGGACGCGTATCCGGCATGACGACGAAGCTGGTTATGCCGCCAGCAACCGCTGACCGGGACGCCGTGGCCAGCGTTTCCTTCTGCTCGTCGCCAGGCTCTCCGGTTTTGACGCGCAGGTCCACCAGGCCAGGTGCAAGGCATAGGCTGCCCGCGTCCATGGAAGACTTTCGCGTCGGCATGGGGCTTGGTCTGGCCCTTTGAAACTTCCCTGATCTTGCCGCGATCCACAAAGATCGCGCCAACTTCATCGAGGCCGGTTGCCGGGTCCAACAGACGGGCATTGTAGATACTGAGGCTCATGTGCGGCCTCCTGCCAGCAGGTGGAGCACGGCTTCACGCACGGCGACCCCCATTTCAACCTGTTCCGTAATGACGGAGCGGTCGCCATCGGCGATGGCGCTTTCGATCTCGATACCGCGGTTCATAGGGCCGGGGTGCATGACGGTTGCGTCCGGCTTGGCCAGGGCGAGGCGTTCCTGGGTAAGACCGAAGAAGCGGAAATATTCGCGACGGCTCGGCAGGAAGGCACCGTCCATGCGCTCCAGCTGCAGGCGCAGCATCATGACGATGTCGGCGCCTTTCAGGGCCTTGTCGAAATCGGTTGTTGCACTGGCTGCGCCCCAGGTCTCCGTGCCGGACGGCAGCAGGGTGCGTGGTGCACAGAGGTGTACTTCCGCTCCCATCAGGTGGAGTGCCTGCGTGGTGGACCGGGCGACGCGGGAATGGGCAATGTCACCACAGATGACGACTTTCAGGCCTTCGATGTGCCCTTTGGTGCGCCGGATTGTCAGCGTGTCGAGCAGGCCCTGCGTCGGGTGCTGGTGCGTTCCGTCGCCTGCATTGATAACGGCGCAGTCTACCTTGCGGGAAAGGAGTTTAGGGCCACCGGAGGCGGAGTGCCTTACGATCAGGGCGTCCGGCCGCATGGCGTTCAGCGTCATCGCCGTATCGATCAGCGTTTCGCCTTTTTTGACGCTGGAGGCGGCAACAGGCATGGAGATGACATCCGCGCCCAGACGCCGGGCGGCAATCTCGAAGCTGCTCATCGTCCGGGTTGAGTTCTCGAAGAACAGGTTCACGACCACTTTGCCCTTGAGGACAGGATCCGGACGTATCCCCGCGCGAGTTGCCTCGGCGTAGCTGTCTGCAAGATCCAGAATGTGGGTGATATCGAGAGGAGAAAGCCCTTCAATACTGAGCAGGTGCTCATGATCGAAGCTGTAGTGATATGCCGCCCTGGTCATGGAGGCCCTTTCGATTTTTCGCGGTTTAGGCCCGATTCCGCCGCGCTTCAAGCCCTCAGACAGCGGTAAGGTGCGTCACCGCAAAGTAGAGAAGCGGCATTGTGAGCATTGCCAGAACCGTCTCGACAGCGATCAGGTTGGCCGCAAGAGGTGCATCCCCGCCAAGTTCCCGGGCGAGGATATAGGACGAAGTCGCGGTCGGCGTGGCTGCGCAGATGACAGCAATCGTGAGTGGGATGCCTGACAAGCCGAGCAGGAGGCCGAAGCGACGGCAAACGCCGGTAGGCCGATAAGCCTGACCAGGGACCAGACGAGCGTTCGTGGCCCGGCTCTTTTCAGGGCGGACAGGTCCACGCCTGCGCCCGCTGACAACAGGCCTAGCGCGAGCGCGGCATCGCCAAGGATACGCAGGCTGTCGTCCAGCAGCTCTGGCAGCTCGATATTTGCAGCGGCAACGCAGAGGCCCACAATGCACGCAATGACAATCGGGTTCTTGAGGAGCGCGAGCAGCGGATTCGGAGCGGGGCCATGTGGCTGGTCTGCATGCGCGATGAGGGCATAGACGGAGAGGACATTCGCTGTCGGGATCATGGCGGCAGCTGCGATGGTCACCAGGGCCAGGCCCTCCTGTCCGAAGAGGAGGCTGCCGATGGAAAGCCCGATCATCGTGTTCCAGCGGACATTGGACTGGATGATCGACCGATGGCAGGCCGGGGCATACCCGGCAGGAAGCGGGCGAGCAGGCCAACACCGGCCAGAGCGAACTGGGCCAGGATAAGCGCCCCCGCCAGCCGCCAGGGTGCTGTTTCAAAGGGGGCATTGGCTAGGGTCCGCACGATCAGTGCTGGAAACAGGACCACATAGGAAAGGCGTTCGATTGCGCGCCAGCTTTCTGTCGGAATCCATTTCCGGACAGACAGGACATGGCCGAGGGTTGCAATCGCAATGACGGGGAGAAGGGCGTAGAGGAAGCCACTCATGCGTTGCGTTCCAGGCATTCCAGAGCTGATTTGAGGATGATGGCCGCAGCAGAGGCGTCGATTCTTTCAGCGCGGCGCTTACGGGAGAGATCCGCCTCCAGCATGGCCCATTCGGCCTCGGCAGTGGAAAGCCGCTCGTCCTGCAGGAGAATCGGTACGTCGCGATACTTCAGGATGTTCCAGGCCAGGCGCGGACGGACTGGCGCGCGGGCCTTCGCTGCCATCCATGTTCAATGGCAGGCCGAGCACGAGGCCAACCGCCTTGCGATCGTCGTAGAGCGCAAACAGGCGGTCCAGAACTGGCGCCAGTTTGCGGCCTTTCGGAATAGTCTCGACAGGGCTGGCAATCATGCGCAGGGCATCGCAGGAGGCCACACCGATTGTCTTCGTCCCGGGATCCAACCCGAGCAGGGGACCGGCAGAAGGAAAATCGGCGACATCAACGACTGGCATGGGCAGCCCACATAGCGCCTTGATGGGGCGTTGCCTATGGCGTATTCGGGCCGCAGCAATTCCGGAGAGTTCCATGAGTGTCACCAAGGATGATGTCCGCAAGGTCGCCCGCCTGTCGCGTATCGCTGTCGATGAGGCGCATCTGGAAGAACTCGCAGGTGAACTAAACGGCATTCTCGGCTGGATTGACCAGTTGAACGAAGTCGATGTGTCGGATGTCGAGCCCCTGACATCCGTCGTCGAGACGGCACTGCCGATGCGCGATGACGTGGTCACGGATGGCAACATTCAGGATCAGGTTCTGGCCAATGCGCCGCGTACCGAAGACGGTTTCTTTGTGGTGCCCAAGTCTGTCGAATAGGCTTCAGACCGCCTCGGCGGCAAAATCACCATAATCTATGAGGATTTCCTCGCCCGCCTGGATGTCTCTGGCGGCGCATAAAGTGACTATGGCCTGATCACCATGGACCTCGAAGGTCGCATTCGGTGCTGCGCTGTGATTGCACATGGATATCGGCCCGAAGGCGACGGCCGCTCGCATGGCGCCATCGGCCGTCTCATCGACATAGAAGACATAGTGGTACAGGCGTGTGTTCTTCAGCTGCGCTGTATCCGCTGTGTCCAGCACCAGCACGGGCCAGCTGCCGATCTGCGATCCTGATAAAATGTTGGCGGCCGCGTACAGGCCGCGGCCGTGTAGGGGAGATTGCTTCACCTCGACCAACGAGGCCTGATTTTCCGGGAGCATAGCCGCCAGATAGCATGCCGTGCGTCCCTCGGCATCAGGATTCTTTGTCGGTCTCGCTCGTTTCCGCTTCCGTAGCGTCGCTGTCTTGAGCGTCTTCGGCCTTTTCAGCCTTGGGGTCCCATTTGTAGATGGATTTCACCAGGCAGCGGGACGTGCTGAAGGGCTGATTGCTGCCGCCAGTCAGGCTTTCGGACACGATGACATGGTCGCCATCACGCAGGCAGCTCATCGAGCTGTCGATTCTCATCGTGACGGCATGATCAAGCGCCGGGCACGAACCGAAGATCTCGACGAGGTAGTAATCCCTGCCTTCGCGCAACGTGAAGGTATCGCGGGTGTTGTTACCGAAGCTGTCGATATTGTTGGCAAAACAGATTTTATCGACCTGCTCACCGAGGCGCGGGTCATTCTCGTATTTTGCCACGCCTTTCGGCTTGGGTTCGGTGTCAGCTGTGGAGGCGCAGCCAGCCAGGGCGAACATTGTTGCGGCAAGTGTCAGACTGAGGCGCATGGCCATCTCCTTCTGGTGAAATCCAGTCACACTATGGTGTGCCGAACTGATATCTGGCTGACAAGCACTCTCACAGAGACTTGAACTTTCGCCACAAGCCGTCATAGCAGGCGGGCAGAATTCCCGGAGACACGCTACGATGACCGACCTGACGAAGCTGACCCTTGCAGACGCCCTGGATGGCCTGAAGGCGAAGAAATTCTCGTCCAGGGAGATTACTCAGGACTTTGTCCAGGCAATCGAAGCTTCTCGCGTTCTCAATGCCTATGTTGTCGAAACGCCGGAAAAGGCGCTGGAGATGGCGGATGCAGCAGATGCCCGCCTTGCAAAAGGCGAAGGTGGCAAGCTGGAGGGCGCCCCGATTGGGGTGAAGGACCTCTACTGTACCAAGGGCGTGCGTACGACCGCCTGCAGCAACATTCTGGGCGAATTCACGCCAACCTATGAGTCGACCGTCACGCAGAACCTGTGGGACGAAGGCGCCGTCATGCTGGGCAAGCTCAACATGGACGAGTTCGCCATGGGCTCATCCAACGAGACTTCCCGCTTCGGGCCGCCGATCAATCCCTGGCGCCGGAATGGCGACAATGCAGGCCTGACACCTGGCGGTTCGTCCGGCGGCTCCGCTGCTGCTGTTTCGGGTGATCTTTGCCTGGCGGCGACGGCTTCGGATACCGGCGGCTCCATCCGCCAGCCTGCGGCTTTCACCGGCACGGTGGGCATCAAGCGACCTATGGCCGGGCCAGCCGCTGGGGCATGGTGGCGTTTGCGTCATCGCTGGATCAGGCAGGACCGATCGCAAAGACGGTTGAGGACTCTGCCATCCTCCTGGACGTGATGTGCAGCCACGATCCCAAGGATTCGACATCCCTGAAAGTCGACCAGCCGGATTGGCGTGCCGACGTTTCCAAAGGCGTTAAAGGCATGCGCATCGGTATCCCGAAGGAATACCGCATGGATGGTCTTTCTAAAGAAATAGATGCGCTCTGGAACCAGGGCATTGAGTGGCTGAAGGCCGCTGGCGCAGAGATCGTTGACATCAGCCTGCCGCATACAAAATACGCGCTGCCAGCTTACTACATCGTGGCGCCGGCCGAAGCCTCCTCGAACCTCGCCCGCTATGACGGCATGCGCTATGGCGCCCGCGTTGATGGCAACAACCTGACGCAGACCTATGAGGCCACTCGCGCAAACGGCTTTGGCCGCGAGGTTCAGCGCCGCCTCATGATCGGCACCTACGTGCTCTCGTCCGGCTATTATGATGCGTATTACCTCCGTGCCCAGAAGGTTCGCACGAAGATCCTGAACGACTTGTCGAGGCATTCGAAAGCTGCGATGCGATCCTGACGCCGACTTGCCCGTCGCCGGCGTTTGCCTTTGGCGAAAAGAGCGGCGATCCGGTGGAAATGTATCTCAACGACGTCTTCACCGTGACGACGAACCTCGCCGGTCTGCCGGGGATTTCCGTGCCTGCGGGCCTGTCGGCTGATGGTCTTCCGCTTGGCCTGCAGGTCATCGGGAAGGTGCTGGATGAGTCTGCTTGTTTCCGGGTCGGTGGGGAACTGGAACGCGCAGCTGGTTTCGTGGCCAGACCGGAGAAATGGTGGTAGGATTTCCACCATGACCCGTTTTCTCGCTCTTTTCGGGCACTCCTGCTGATTGCCCTTCTGCTGATGGCTGGTCTGCTGGCGCAGAACGGCTACAGCCTGATGGACCCCAAGATGACGCCGATCGTTTTCGCGGCGGTTCTTGTGGCGGCCTACGTATCCTGGCGAATTGATGGCATCCTGAAACGCGGGATGCTGCCCGCATCGACCATCCGGATATTCCCGGACAGTCCGGCGGCTTTTTCTCGCCTAAGCCCTCCGCCGCGCAGTCAGCGCGTGCTGCGCGGGTTGCGGCACGGCGCAAGCAGCTTATTGCCGACGGCAAGCTGGAGGCAGAGCCGGAGCCTGAAAAGCCCTCTGAAGAGGCAAACGCCCCGACACGCGTTTCGCAGGCCGCACCAATCAAGGACCGGATGGCTGCCAGGGCAGAACGTGTCAGGCGGGCGAAGGAACAGGGGAAGCTTTAGGCGTATTCCTGCGAGCCGGGGCCGCTTCTATCGTGTTCAGCATCGCAGGCGCTTTGGTTCCGCCCTGCGATTCATCGTCGTCTTCGCTGGCTTTCTCGCCGCGATCCGTGATCCGGGTGACGTGAATGCCAGCCCCGATCAGACCGCCAATCGGGCCGAATTGCAGCAGCATTGCGAGGATGAACAGGATCGGGATGTTCATGTCGAGTTTGCCAAGGGTCAGGAACAACGCCCCGAACATGCCGCCCCCGAAGATCAGCCCGATTGTGAACCCCGCAACGATGTGACGAAGGAACCCGCGGGCAATGTGGCGTTCGTCCTCAGTCGCATTATCAAGTATCATTTTGAAGAGCATTGTTCTCTTTTCCCTTCTTGCTTCCTCCCCGAAGCAATCGTGTCAACTTGCCGCACATTGAGGCTAAGGAAAACCCCCTAGTTTTTCGGATGGCCCGGTCCACCGCGTCTTCAACGTGAATCACAGTGTCAGCATGGCTCGACAGGGCTGGCTGCAGGGGGGTAGAAGGACCGGATTCTGCTGTGACTAATCGAGGGAACGATGTCTGTACGCACCCCCTACACGATCAAGGGCGACACGGGTGACTGGGAGCTGGTGATGGGCCTCGAAGTCCACGCTCAGGTTTCTTCCAACGCCAAGCTGTTTTCCGGGGCTGCCACCGCTTTTGGCGCCGATCCGAACTGCAACGTTTCTCTCGTTGATGCCGCGATGCCCGGCATGCTGCCCGTTCTGAACCGTTTTTGTGTGGAGCAGGCGATCCGCACGGGTCTCGGCCTCAAGGCGCAGATCAATCATTACAGCCGGTTTGACCGGAAGAACTATTTCTATCCTGACCTGCCGCAGGGCTATCAGATCAGCCAGTTCGCACATCCGATTGTGGGCGAAGGCGAGATCGAGGTGGATGTCGAGCCGGCGCATGGCGGCGAGGCGTATTCCTTCACTTGCCGGATTGAGCGGCTGCACCTTGAGCAGGATGCGGGCAAGTCGATCCACGACATGGATCCGAATTCCACCTATGTGGACCTGAACCGCTCCGGCGTTGCGCTGATGGAGATCGTTTCCCGTCCGGATGTGCGTACCCCGGCAGAGGCTGCGGCGTATGTGAAGAAGCTGCGCGCCATCGTGATTGCCCTCGGTACCTGTGACGGTGACATGGAGAAGGGTAACCTTCGTGCCGACGTGAACGTGTCGGTCTGCAAGCCGGGCCAATACGAGAAGTACCGCGAGACCGGTGACTTCAGCCATCTCGGAACGCGCTGCGAAATCAAGAACATGAACTCGTTCCGCTTCATTCAGCAGGCGATCGAGTATGAGGCGCGCCGCCAGATCGAGATCATCGAGCTGGCGGCAAAGTGGATCAGGAAACCCGTCTGTTCGATCCGAACAAGGGCGAGACCCGCTCCATGCGCTCGAAGGAAGATGCGCACGATTACCGTTACTTCCCGGACCCTGATCTCCTTCCGCTGGAAGTGGAGCAGGCATGGATCGACGAGATCCGCGCGACACTCCCTGAGCTTCCGGATGAGAAGCGGGCACGCTTTGAAAGCGAGTACGGTCTGTCGCGCTATGATGCGGGTGTTCTGACGGCAGATGCCGACAAGGCTGCCTTCTTCGAGGCGGTTGCGAAGGGGCGCGATGCCAAGCTCGCCGCGAACTGGGTGACGCAGGAACTGTTCGGCTATCTGAACAAGGAAGGTCTCGAACTGTCTGAGAGCCCGGTCTCTGCCGAGGACCTCGGTGGCCTGATCGCGCTGATTTCCGATGATACGATCAGCGGTAAGATCGCCAAGGACGTCTTTGGCGGATGATCTCTGGTGAAGGAAAACCTGCCGATATCGTCGAGAAGCATGGCCTGAAACAGGTGACAGATACCGGCGCTATCGAGAAGGTTGTCGACGAGATCATCGCCGCCAATCCGGAACAGGCCGAGAAGGTGAAAGAAAAGCCGCAAACCCTCGGCTGGTTCGTCGGTCAGGTGATGAAGGCTTCCGGTGGCAAGGCCAATCCGAAAGCCGTCAACGAGATCCTGCGAGCCAAGCTCGGGGTTTAAGCCTCAGAGCGCAGCCCGGATTTTTTCTGCGATTGGCTGCAGATCTTCCGGTTTCGCCATGCCGCCCTCGGCATGGCGGCCGAGCGGCTTGCCTTCCCAGCGCGGAATGATGTGGAAGTGCAGGTGGTATACGGTTTGCCCGGCCGGTGCGCCATTGAACTGGGTCACCAGCAGGCCGTCCGGTTTCAGCCCCGCCTCAACGGCGCGGGCCACTTTCTGCACCTTCAGCATGTACTGGCCGAGATAGTCTGACGGCATGTCGAGGAAGTTGCGTGCCTGGACCAGTTTCGGAATGACCAGCGTGTGGCCCTCGCTTTGTGGAAAGACATCCATGAAGGCCAAGGCGACCTCGTCTTCATAGACCTTGATGCTGGGCATCTCCCCGCGAATGATTTTAGCAAAGATGTTGTTCGGGTCGTAACTGTCGTGGAGGGTCAAGAGGAAGAGGCCTTTCCTTGATTATCGTCTGCGAGGGCTTCCAGTTTGCGCGTTCGCAGCCCCCAAATCAACGCCAGGCCAGCCATCAAAACCGGGGTGGGGACGCTCAATACTGCCATGATCCATGTGCGCCACCGGAAGTGTTCCGCGATGGCAGCGGGCAAGGGGATGCCAAACTCCAGTTCCAGCCGATCTTGTGATGAATGGATCATATCAGCCACATAGCTGCGGGCTTCGTGAAATTGGGCTGCCGGCAAGCTGAGCCGAATGCCGCCGAGTGCCGGGATCATCATCGGGTCGATGGTCGCGTGACCATAATTGTCGACGGACACATCGAAGCCGCCATCGGTCAGAAGTGATGCGACGACGAGCGCTTCCTCTATCATGAAATAGGTGCCGAAGGTCGCCCGCACGGTTATTCGCTTTTCTTGAAGGGCGTGCGGTCAGTCAGGTAGCCCAGGTCTTGCTCCACGGCGGTTCGCTCATGTTCAAGATAGTCCGCCACGGCATCCCGCAATCCGGGATGAGCGATCCAGTGAGCTGAATATGTCAGCACAGGAACATATCCGCGGGCGAGCTTGTGTCCGCCTTGCGCACCCGCTTCCACAACGGCCAGATCGTGCTCGATGGCGTAATCGATTGCCTGATAATAACAGGTTTCGAAATGCAACATCGGGCGTGGGTCGATCGTGCCCCAGTAGCGGCCATAGAGCGTGTCAGAGCCGATCATGTTCAGGCACCGGCAATCGCCTCGCCACCTTCCATGGCAAACACGAACAGCATGTCGTCAGCCATTCGTTCACGCAGAAGCGAGAAGGTTTTCCGGTTCAGATAGGGGGAGCCCCATTTCCGGCTGCCCGTGTCCATGTAGAACTCAAAAAAACGGTCCAGATACTCTTCAGTGATGTCGCTGCCGGTAATGTGGACGAAATCCAGCCCTTCTTGTGCCCTGGCCCGCTCCTTCCGCAAATTCTTGCGCTTCGACGAAGATAGCTCCGCCAGAAAATCTTCGAAGCTCTCATAGCCATTGTTGAACCAGTGGAATTGCTGATCCGTACGGCAGAGCATGCCGTTGAGGGTGAGGGATGCGGAATCATCTTCGTCGATGAAGTTGATGTGTAGGGACGACAGTTTGTTCTGTTCTGCGAAGCTGACAGCGGCATTGAGCAGAAGGGTCTTGATGCGGGCCTCATCAGGACCGGGGGGGACGAGACGCCGGCGCCGGTGACCGGCGTAAAGGGAACTGCACTCAGGAGTTTCGGGTAATAGGAGCCGCCTGCGCGTTCGAAAGCATCGGCCCAGGAATGGTCGAAGACAAATTCGCCCTGGGAATGTGTCTTGCCGTAAAGGGGCATGGCGCCGCGCAGGACGCCGTGGGTATCGCGAACAAGGATATGGCGGGGAATCCACCCAGTGTCTGGTGTCGCCGCCCCGGAGCTTTCGAGCGCCTCCAGAAACTCCCAACTGAGAAAGGGATCGCGCGGCAGGCCGGGCGGGTTTGCCACAGCATTCCATTCATCAGGCGTGACGTCCGCGAGCCCGGGAACGATGTCGATGCGGAATGTCGTCTCGTCCATGGCTCCCAATCTAAGTGTTCAGGCGCTTCGAAACCAGATCCGGGGAGAGATGTTCAAAGATCACGGCAGCGTTCTGCGTTTTGCAGCGATTGAGATCGTCCTCGCTCCGGACGGTCCAGACCACGATGGGAAGATTGCTGCCCTGCGATTTCAGTGCGGCGCGTTCGATGTCGCTCGTATGAACAGCGAGATAGTCGATCCGGTCGTCGATTGCGCGCTGCAGGACACCGTCGAAATTGTCTTCGCCGATCTTTGCGGAGGAGGCGATCAGTTGCCCTCGCATCAATCCCATCGGCAGGGCGCGAACGGCTTTCTCGGAAAAACTCATTGCTGCGGCGAAGCCTTTCCAATGGGAGAGGCGATCTCCGACGCGCCGGGCAAAGGCTTCCGGATCTGTCTTGCCGTCGATTTTCAGCTCTGTCAGCAAGGGTAGCTGATAAGGCCAGATCCGCAGAAGTTCGAGAAACGTCGGTACGTGTTCGGACGAGCCCGCGAGTGCAAGGCGCCCAAGCTCTTTTGCATTGAGGTCTTCGGATTTGCGGGAGCGGTTCGTCATCCGGTCAAGGGCATCGTCATGGAAGACGACAGGGGTGCCGTCACGCGCCGGGCGGACATCGAATTCGATGCCCAGCCCGGCCGCTCGGGCTCGCCGGAAGGCTTCTAGCGAGTTTTCGGGCGGCCCGTTCGTCGACCACAGGCCGCGGTGTGCATACCGGAACTTGCGCGGGTCGAACGGGGTAGCATGGCTAGTCGGCAAACTCGATGACGGCATCCACCTCAACGGCGACACCAAGCGGAAGCACAGGGCAGGCGACTGCGGACCGGGCGTGCAGACCTGCATCGCCAAAGACTTCAACCATCAGGTCGGAGCAGCCATTGATGACCTGCGGAATGTCTGTGAAGTCGGGGTGCGCGTTGACGAAACCGCCCAGTTTCACGATGCGTTTCACACGCGAGAGGTCCCCCAGTGCGGCCTTGCATTGCGAAAGGATGTTGATCCCGCACTGGCGCGCAGCGTGTTGGCCCGCTGCAAGCTCCATGTTCTCGCCAAGACGGCCCAGCATGCGGCCCTCTGCGGTTGCGCTGACTTGTCCGGAGATGAACAGGAGATTGCCGGTAATCACGTAGGAACATAGGTCGCGACAGGTTTCATCGGTTCCGGCAGGGCGATGCCGAGGGCGTCGAGGCGTGCTTCTGGTGTGCTCATGAGTTTGTCTCCGGTATTGGTTCAGCCGAAGACTTGCCGCACGCCGCGTTGGGCCGCAAGCGCAACACGTCTATTGGCCGGGTTCTTTATGCATACGTGCGGCACGCCCGGTGATGACGGCATCCTTGCCGAACTTCGCTCTGGCGGCATCTGACGCTCTCTCCGCGGCGGCACGACGTGCAATACGGGGATCGAGCAGGTCTGCCTCATCGGCGCGATGGTCTGCCAATTCAGACAGACCAATGCCGATCAGGCGGTATTTCTTCCGGCCATCCGTTTCCTTTGCCAGCAGTGGCCGGGCGGCTCTGAAGATTGTCTGGGCGATCTGTGTCGGCTCGGACAGGGAGATGCGCCGGGTCAGGGGCCTGAAATCCGATGTCTTGAGTTTCAGCGTCACGACGCCGCCAACGACACCGATTGCTTTCGCGCGGTCGGAGGTTTTGACACACAGCTGCCAAAGCTGGTCTTCAAGCGTCGCATGGTCTGCGATGTCTGTCCGAAAGTGGTTTCCGTTGAAACGGATTTGCGCTCTTCGTCCGTGCGTACCGGACGATTGTCCTGCCCGTGTGCGACCCGTTTCAGCCACATGCCGGTTTCGCCATAGCGCCCAATCAGTGCCTTGAGCTCGGCTTGCTGGAGGTCGCCGACCGTTTCGAAGCCGTCCTGTTCCAGCTTGGCAGCGAATTTGGGCCGACGCCGTGGAGGAAGCCGACGGGTCTGGGCGCAAGGAGTGCTTCCGCGTCCTCGGGGCGATGATGGCAAATCCCCGAGCTTGTCGAGTTCGCTGGCCGTCTTTGCCAGAAACTTGTTCGACGAAAGCCCGATGGAGACGGTGATCTGAAGGTCATGCTCGATTTCTGCGGCCAGACGGGCAAGGGAGACGGCGGGCGGGGCCTTGTGGATTGTGTCAGTGCCGGTGAGGTCCAGATAGGCTTCATCGATCGAGACCGGCTGGACCAGCGGGGTGAGGGCCTCCATCTTGTTCCTCACCCATGCGGCCGCTTCGGAATACTTGTGCCTGCTGGGTTTCACGACGGTGCTTCGGGGCAGAGCTTGAGCGCCTGGAACATCGGCATGGCCGACCGTACGCCGTAAAGCCGGGCGATATAGCAGCATGTGAGCACGACGCCCCGCTCGCCACCGCCAACAATGATCGGCTTGTCTTTCAGGTCCGGATTGTCTCGCTTTTCGATCGCGGCGAAAAAGGCGTCACAATCAATGTGCGCGACGCCCAGCCTGTGCAGGGCGGGATGGGAGACAACACGCCAGCTGTTGCAGGCCGGGCAGACGCTTCCGTCCAGATGGTCGAAGTGGAAACAGTCCCGGCAGAGCAGTGTCATGGCGGCTATGTTCATGCCATGTTCTGCATCTGCGGGCAATCGGGAGCATCCGTAAACACCCGTTAAGCTTTTAGCGTATAGCTGGTCTGGTACGGTAAGTACCGGCCCGAATCGCTCGTAAATGTGGGGAAAAATGACGGACGCAAAAACCAGGAAAGTGCTGGTTGTTGAGGACAATGAACTCAACATGCGCCTGTTTTGCGACCTGCTGGACGCTTACGGCTATGAAACCTACCAATGCCGGGATGGCGCCAAGGCGGTTGAAATTGCCCGCCGGGAACAGCCTGACCTCATCATCATGGACATCCAGCTGCCTGAGGTTTCCGGCCTCGACATCACGCGCTGGCTCAAGGATGACGAGAAGGTCGCCCATATTCCGGTTCTGGCCGTCACGGCTTTCGCCATGCGTGCGGATGAGCAACGTGTCCGCGAAGCCGGTTGTGAGGGATATCTCTCCAAGCCGATCCAGATCATGACCTTTATCAAGGCGGTGGAGTCGCTCATGCCCAAGGAGGCCGCATGAGCGCGCGGATCCTTGTAGTCGACGATATTGAAGCCAACCGCCGCCTGCTGCAGGCCAAGCTCGAAGCCCAGTACTATACGGTCATCCAGGCTGAAAATGGCCCTCAGGCCCTTGAGGTGGCCAAGGCTGAGCTGCCGGATATCATCCTGCTGGATGTGATGATGCCCGGGATGGATGGCTATGAGGTTTGCCGTCTCCTGAAACAGGATCCGAATACCGCCTTTATTCCTGTCGTCATGGTCACTGCGCTCAGCGATACGGAAGACCGGGTGCGCGGCCTGGAGGCTGGCGCGGAAGACTTCCTGACCAAACCTGTCGATGATTTCGCGCTGATGTCGCGTGTCGGCGCCCTGATGCGTTATAACGCCGTGGCGTCCGAACTGAGGCAACGGCAGGCGAATGGCCTTGGAGGAGGCTCGACTTCGAGTCCGCCAAAGATGAATCCGACCAGCCGGCCCGGATCTTCATCGTCGATGACAACCCACGCGCCTCGGCGCGCCTTGCGGCTGTTCTGCGTGAGGCGGGGCACACCGTCGTCACGCTCGCAGAGGCCGGGACGATGGGCGATCTGTCCAGCCTCGGTGTGGACTTGCTGATCCTCTCTCTGACCAGCAAATCCTTTGATGCCCTGAAGCTGTGCGCACACTTCAAGGTCACTGAGGCGACGCGGGCCATTTCGATCCTCCTGATCTGCGATGCAGACGACCGGGCACGTGCGGCCAAAGGCTGGAGATTGGCGCAAGCGATGTGATCCTGACGCCGGTCGACAAACAGGAGCTGCTGGTCCGCGTACGCACGCAGGCGCGCCGGGCCCGTTATATCGAGATGCTTCGCCGCCGGGTGGACAAGGGGCTGGAGCTGTCGATGATCGACCAGCTGACCGGCTTGTACAACCGGCGCTACATGATGGGCCAGCTGCACCAATACATGCAGCGGGCGGTCATGGGCGGGCGCCCTGTCTCGGTCATGATGGCTGATATTGATCACTTCAAATCCGTGAACGACACCTATGGCCATGATGCTGGTGACGAGGTGCTTCAGGAAATCGCCAACCGGCTGCGTGAGAATGTTCGCCCCATGGACATTGTCTGCCGGCCTGGTGGGGAAGAGTTCCTGGTCATCATGCCGGAAACGCCAGGGGACCGCGCTTGTGCAGCCGCTGAGCGCATCCGCCGGGCAGTGGCTGCAGCGCCGTTCGATGTCGGCAGGGCTGGCCTCAAGATCCCCGTAACAGTCAGCGTTGGCGTTTCCACGATTGCTGGCGAGCAGGATACGATTGCCGACCTTACCAAGCGGGCCGACCAGGCCCTCTATCAGGCCAAGACAACTGGCCGGAACCGGGTCGAGAGCACAGCCGCCTGATTGACTTGGCGTCCGGCTGTGCCCACAGACGGCGCACAGCTTGGGGATAAGGCGTGACCGACAGGTTTTCGGCGTTCCGGCATTCGGCCTATAGCCGCTATTTCTTTTCGCGCTTCTGCACCTCGCTTGGGGCGCAGGTCGTATCGGTCTCGGTCGGCTGGCAGATCTACGACCTCACCCAGAATGCGGCCCTGTTGGGCTGGATCGGCCTCGTCCAGTTCCTGCCGGCACTTGTGCTTGTGGTGGTGACGGGCGTGACGGCTGACCGGTTTGGCCGGCGGAATGTGATGGGGCTGGCCGTCTTCGTCGAGATGGGGTGCGCAATCGCCATTCTGGGCCTCGCGCTGTCAGGGCATTTCAACCCGTTCTGGGTTCTCACGGCTCTGACGGTGTTTGGTGTCGCGCGGGCCTTCTATTCCCCCGCTTCGTCCAGTCTGGCAGTCAATCTGGTTCCCAAGGAAGATTTCGCGAATGCTGTCGGCTGGATTACTGCCTCCTGGCAGCTCGCCTCCATTCTGGGCCCGGTGCTGGGCGGCCTGCTCTACGGTGTTGGGGCGCCAATCGCCTATGGGACGGCCGTGGGCCTGTTCCTCGTTTCCGGATCCATGATCCTGACCATTCCCAAACCGGCCCAGAGGAGCAGCAAGGAGCCGACAACGCTCCGGACGCTTCTGGGCGGCTTCTCCTATGTCTGGAAGGAAAAGGTGGTGCTGGGTGCCATCTCGCTGGACCTGTTCGCAGTCCTGCTGGGCGGGGCAGTGGCCCTGTTGCCCATCTATGCGCGGGACATCCTGGAGCTTGGCCCTTCAGGCCTGGGTCTCCTGCGGGCAGCACCCGGTGTCGGTGCTGTGATCATGATCGGGATCATCACGGCGTTTCCTATCCGTGACCATGCCGGCATCATCCTGTTCGTGTGTGTTGCCCTGTTCGGGCTTGCCACGATGGTATTCGGGGCTTCGACGCTGGCCTGGCTCTCCATTTTCGCCTTGGCCCTGATCGGCGCGTTCGACATGGTCTCGGTCTATATCCGCGAAATCCTGTTGCAATTGTGGACCCCGGATGAGGTGCGCGGCCGGGTGAATGCCGTGAATTCCGTATTCCTGGGTGCGTCGAATGAGCTGGGCGAAGCGCGGGCAGGGTTCATGGCGCACTTCCTGGGTGCCGTCTTTACGGTGGTGGCGGGCGGCGCTGCCGCTATCGGCGTGGCGGCCGCGTGGGCCTTCCTGTTCCCGGCTATTCGCAAGACGCGCTATCTGCACCGGGATGAGGTGCAATGAAAAAGCCCGCTCGGTGAGGAGCGGGCTTTTCAAAAGTCCATAAGGATCAAGTAATTACTTGATTTTGCCTTCTTTGAATTCGACGTGTTTCTTGGCGATCGGATCATATTTCCGCTTCACCATTTTTTCGGTCATGTTGCGCGGGTTCTTCTTGGTCACGTAGAAGAAGCCGGTGTCTGCCGTCGAGTTGAGGCGGATCTTGATGGTGGCGGGTTTTGCCATGGCTCGGGCTCGCTTGTGCTAGCGTCTGAAATCGGAAAGCGGCTTAATGGCGGGGTGCGCGGGCGAAGTCAAGCACCCGTTGCTGCTTATAACCTTTCGGTGCTGTGGCCGGTCCGGGTCCAGCGCAGGAAGGGCGGCCCCTCCTTGTAGTTCCTGGTTTCAGCCGGGCGTCGATCTCGCCCAGCATGAACCGTGTGACGCTGGGAAGGTCGAGGCTTTGCGCATCGTCCAGCGTAACCCATTGAAGATCGGACAATTCAGCACCATCCACCGGCGGCCGCTCATCTATCAGGGCTTCTTCGGCTTCAGCCATGAAGAAACGAGCATCAAAACGGCGTGGCCGATAGGGTGGCGTGATGGCCCGGCCAATAAGTGTCAGCGGTGAGAGATGCGGGGCAGCGTCCAGCTCATGGAAGCGATCCCAGCCTTTTGGGGCTGTTACCGGCATTTCTGCCGGCCGGGCGACCAGCAGGCCCGTTTCCTCGAAGGTTTCGCGAATCGCCGTCAGGGCGAACGCCCGGGCTGGCGCCGGGAATTGATTCGGAGTTTGGCTTCGACGTCAGGCGTGAGTTCACACCAGGAGACAGCGCGACCATCATCGGGGTCCACACGGCCGCCAGGGAAGACGTACTTGTCCGGCATGAAAACGTGCCCGCCAGACCGCTTGCCCATCAGGACGCGAGGCTTCGTTGCGTCGCGGCGCACCAGGATGAGAGTCGCGGCGTCCTTCGGCCGGGGAGAGCGCTGATTCTTCAGGATGACATCATCCTCGCCTTCCTTGTCGAAGGCGGATGCAATTATCTGCTGGCCGCTATCGCGGTATGGCTTGTCACCGTCAGGGCTCACTTCCGGATCCTCCGCTTATGCTTGGGAAGCGTCTTTTTGTTGAATTTGGGCTTGCCACGGCGTGGAGGTCCACCCCTGCCGCGAGGGGAACGTGCGCCCGCATCAGCCGCCTTGCGTGCAGCTGCCCGGCCTTTCGGTGCCGGGAGCGGTTCCGACAGCATTTCCAGCAAGAGCCCGCCTTGTAGCGGCGTCACTTCCTTCAGGCGCACGCGCACCGTCTGCCCCATGGAATAGGTCATGCCGCTGCCGCGAGCATAAATCTCCATCGCGGCGTCATCGAAGACCCAGTAATCGTCAGAGATCGACGAGATCGGGATGAAACCGTCTGCGCCGGATCCAGCGAGCGCGACGAACAGGCCCGAGGTCGTAACCCCCATGATGCGGCCTTCGAACTCTGCGCCGACCCGGTCAGCCAGGAAAATAGCCAGGTAGCGGTCGGTCGCTTCGCGCTCAGCCGCCATGGATCGTCGCTCGGTAGTCGTGATGTGCTCAGCGATTTCTTCGAGCCGCACGGCATTCTGATCGCTCAAGCCATCGGGGCCAAGCTTCAGCGCCCGGATCAGGGCACGGTGCACGATCAGGTCAGCATAGCGCCGGATCGGCGAAGTGAAGTGAGCGTATTTGGCGAGGTTCAGACCGAAATGGCCAAGGTTCTCTTCCGAATAGATCGCCTGTGCCTGAGAGCGCAGTACCATCTGCGTGACCATTTCATCATACACCCCGCCGCGAATGTCTTCGAGCAGCTTGTTGAAGCGGTGTGTCTGTGGGCGCTCGCCGATATGCCACTTGATGTCGATGGTCTGAAGAAACTCAGCAAAGGCCGAGATCTTCGCTTCGGTGGGGACATCGTGGACACGGTAGACGAGCGGGCTCTTCTTCGCCTCCAGCGTTTCGGCGGCCGCGACGTTGGCCTGAATCATCATCTCTTCGATCAGGCGGTGTGCTTCCAGGCGCTCCTTTGCGATGATGCCCTGGACCTCGCCCTTGTCGTCAAAGATGATCCGTCGTTCCGGCAGGTCCAGGTCAAGCGGACTACGCTTGTCGCGTGCTTTGGAAAGCGCAGCGTACGCGCCCCAGAGCGGTTTGAGCACTGTCTCCAGCAACTCACCGGCTTTACCGCCGGGCTTTCCATCAATGGCCGCCTGCGCTTCCTCGTATGAGAGCTTGGCGGCAGATTTCATCATGCCACGGATGAAGCGGTGCGTGCGCTTGGTGCCGGACTTGTCGAAGACCATCTCCACCGCCATGCAGCGGCGCAGTTCGTTCTCACGCAGGGAACACTCATCTGCCGACAGCTCGAAGGGCAGCATGGGCACGACGCGATCCGGGAAGTAGGTGGAGTTGCCGCGCTTCAGCGCTTCCTTGTCGAGCGGTGAGCCTTCAGTGACATAAGCCGCCACGTCGCAATCGCGACAATGACACGCCAGCCGTCGTCCAGCTCTTCTGCCCAGACGGCATCATCATGGTCACGGGCATCGTGCGGGTCGATGGTGATCAGCGGGATAGCGGTCAGGTCTTCGCGTTCCGTCGCCGCAGGTTTCGGGTTGCGGGCCTGTTCCAGCGCGTCTTCCGGGAACTCGGTGGGGATGTCGTGCGCATGGATCGCCAGCAGGCTGGCAGAGCGCGGATCGGTAATGTGGCCGATCACCTCCACCACAACACCGAAGGCTGGCCCGTACTGCCGGCGGCCGACAGGTTTCGGCTCGGCGATCACGAGATCGCATCCTGCGCACCTTTCCGGTCGGCTTCCTGGATCACGAACTCCCGCTTCTCCTTGCGGGATGAGGGGGTGACCTTGCCGCCGCGATTGGTCTGGCTGTAGAGGCCGACAAGACGGTTCGAGAGTTTCTTCTCGAACACCGTAATGGCGCGGCACAGCCATTCGCCATCCCGTTCGGAGATCTTGCAGAGCGCGCGGTCCCCAACAGCAGGGGCTTTGGCTTTCGGTTTGCCCGAGGGACCAGCATAGCGGATCTCCGGCCCGAACAGGCCATTGTCGCCGACGGATTTGCCGATCAGCTCGCCATCATCGTCCAGATGGGTGAACTCGACGACGCCCGTGGGTGGCGGCCGGTCAGCCTGCGCCCAAGCACGTTTGCCGGTGCGCTCCAGTGTGCCGTCGGCTCCATTTCCTGGAGGATTTCACGCAGCACGTACTCTGCATCATCGATGTACGCCCGTGGGTGGCGGCCGGTCAGCCTGCGCCCAAGCACGTTTGCCGGTGCGCTCCAGTGTGCCGTCGGCTCCATTTCCTGGAGGATTTCACGCAGCA
>LZQP01000026.1_pt1 | contig 20012 bp, 31 predicted proteins | sample 768551 | NCBI WGS metagenome assembly LZQP01 (sample SAMN05207184, study PRJNA324509) | oil field metagenome | isolation source: sample BH-FW-16 from oil reservoir | place: India: Bombay High | collected 2015-12-03
CGACAGCTGCGGATCTGGTCTTCGGCGATGCCGGCATCCTCATGCCGGACGATAATCGCTGTCGTGCAGTATCCGAAGGCGACATGGCCGGCGCCAATGGCCTGCAGGGCTTCGTCCGCATCGGCGGCCTGATTGTCGGCGTCCGTGTTGAGCAGCGTTGCGGGCTCGTTGGTGAGAATCTCACGGAGGTAGGAGGTGAGCGACCGTCGCTTTGCAAACCAGTTGCGGACGTAAGTGTTCAGCGTCTTTTCAGCATCCGGCTTGTCGAGGGGCAGGAACCGCGTCACCCAGCGATAGGCAAAGCCGAGCTGGTCGAGGTCCGAGAGCAGGCCCGGCTCGCCGGTCGCCGGGAACCCGTTGATGGTCAGGACTTTCAGCGTCTCGTCGCCAAGCGCGGGGAGAGACCACCGGCCAAGGAGGTATCGACCAGAAGTGCATCAAGGCACATCGGTACGGACGGCGCCCGCACAGCCTGACGCGCCGTGGAGATACAGGCATGAAGATAGGTGAGCGTTTCATGGTCACTGAGGAACCGCGCCTCCGGCATCAGATCCGCCATCATGTCGCGCGCACGGATCGTCTCGGTTTCAAAATGGACAAGGTGTTCACTCCAGAAGGCCGCCGGGGCGTCTGCCGGATCCTCGATGAAGAGCTGTTCGATCCTTGCCGTCCGGTCGGCGGGTGGCATCCAGGTGAGGGTGAGATAGCAATCCGTCTCGAAATGCCGGCCCGCTTCCTCGAACGCTGCACGGCGCTCCTCGTCGACCAGCCAGCCGGCCGGATCGCGCCAGGAACTTTCGGGATAGTCACCGACGGCCTGCGGTCGGCTTCGATATGCAGCGCCCAGCCGGAGCCGAACCGCCGGAGAAGATTGTTCATGCGTGCGGTGACGGCTACCAGTTCTTCCGCTGTCGAACTTTCAAGGTCGGGCCCGATAAGCATGGTACGCTGCAGGCTGCCATCCTTGTTGAGGACGATGCCGGGCGCGATCAGACAGGCCCATTTGAGATGGTCTGCCAGCGAGGCCGGGCGAGCACGGTATTCACGGAGGTTCAGCATGCGTAATAGGCCCTCTGGCGGATGTGCCGGATAAGCACCTCGGTGAACTGTGGATCCCGCCTTGCGGCGAAGACGCAGATGCCCTGAGCGACGATCCAGAAGACGAGACCCACGACCCAGAGCTGCAGGCCAATGCCGAGCGCGGCCGCCAGCGTGCCGTTGACGATGGTCGCGAGCCTCGGTGCGCCGGCGAGCAGGATCGGCGCGGTAGAGCGAACGATGCACCGCACGCTGTAGCCGGGTGGGAGGGGCGACGGTTCTGCCATCAGAGCGTTGCCCCACCGCCGAAGGAGAAGAAGGAGAGGAAGAACGAGGTCGCGGCAAAGGCGATCGACAGGCCGAACACGATCTGCAGGAGCTTTCGCATGCCGCCGCCGCTCTCGCCGAAGGCAAGGCCAAGACCCGTCAGGATGATAACGATGGTCGCAAGGATCTTGGCGACCGGGCCCTCGATGGAGTCGAGGATGGATTGCAGCGGGGCTTCCCAGGGCATGCCGGACCCGGTGGCATGGGCCGGGAAAGCGAGCAGGGCGACAAGCAAGGTGAGGCTCAGGCCTTTGGTCAGTTTGTCATTCATTGTGGAGGTGTCCTTTCTGGAGCGGTGGAGAGAAGCGGTTCGGAAAAGGGAAGGCTCGGCAGGACGAGCTGCAGGTCCGGCTGAACGGGGCTGAGGTCGTAGCCGCCGCGTCCGAGGCCGTTCATGCGCGAGACCGTCTCGACCCGGTGCCGGCCGGCGCGCCGCGAGATGTAGACGACGCAGTCAATCGTCTCGGCGATGAGATCATGCGGCACCTGGGCCGACGTCTCGCCAATCAGCTGTTCCAGCCGGGAGAGCCCGCCAAGGGCGGAGTTGGCATGCAAGGTGGCAATGCCGCCCGGATGGCCGGTATTCCAGGCTTTGAGCATGTCGAGCGCTTCAGCGCCGCGTACCTCACCGATGATGATCCGGTCGGGGCGCAGGCGCAGCGTCGAGCGGACCAGGTCTGCCAGCGTCACTGAACCGGGCTGCGTCCGCAGCTGGACGCGTCCCGGGCCGCCGAGACAAGCTCGCGCGTATCTTCGAGGATCAGGAGCCGGTCACCGGTCAGAGCAATCTCGCAAGCAGGGCATTGGCGAGCGTCGTCTTGCCGGAACCCGTGCCGCCAACGACCAGAATATTATCGCGCTCCAGCACGGCTTGCGGAGGGCGTCGGCATGATGGGCTGCCATGACGCCAGAGGCGACATATTCGTCCAGAGCAATCACCCGCCCTGCAGGTTTGCGGATCGAGAAGCAGGGCCCCGGCGCGACGGGCGGCAGGACGCCTTCAAACCGTTCCCCGCCAATCGGGAGCTCTGCGGACACGATGGGAAGGCTGTATCGGCGCGGCGCCCCATATGGCTGGCAACGAGCCGGATGACGCGCTCGACATGATCCGCGGTCACGATCAGACCGGACTCTGTCCGGCCTGACCCATGCCGCTCGATCCAGAGTCTGCCATCCGGATTGATCATGATCTCGACAACGGCGGGATTCTCCAGCGCCGCGACAACCTCGCTGCCCAATGCCGTCACCAGCATGGCCCGTGTCCGTGTCTGGCTTGTCGCCTCACGCATCGGCCCGCACCTCGCCAAGACGTTCAGAGGCGGGTTCACTGTCCAAGCCGGCAGCCTCTTCCATCACATCCTCGACCGCGTTCTGGAGAATGCGCTGGCCCGAACGAGGGCTTCGGCGACCTGGCGAATGAAGAGGTCGAACCGGAGGTCGCCTTTTGCGCGGGCCGCCTCGACCTGATTGGCAGGCACCGGCGGCGTCACGGTCAGGAAATAATGCACGAACGTCGCAAGCGTTTCGGCAAGGACGAGATTGTCCCGCTCGATCCGTCCGAACTGCCGCGTCAGCCGGTCGAGCCGGCGATTGATGGCGGCTTCGCGTTGATTGTCGGCCTCGCCGGAGAAATAAGCCACCAGCGCCCGGTCGACGATCGCGCTTTCTGAGAGGCCCGGGCGTTTCGCCATGGCCTGCAGCCGGTGATGGGTCTCGGGCGAGATGTAGGGCTGGATGCGGGGCTTCATTCGTCATTTCCCGTCAGATCGATGCCGGTCGCCTGTTCGAGACTGTCGGCCTGCACGAGCGCATCGAAGAGGCTTGGCTGCGGTGCGCCTCGCGGCGCAATTCGAGACCTGCCGGTCCTGGCAGACACAGAGACCTGCGCACGCTCCTCGGCGGCATCCCGCGCTTTCTGAGGCCCAAGGCCCTCACCATCGGCTCAAGGTCAGCGGCCTGCATCAGGACTTCATGAATGGAGCGGACTTCCGTCCCCCAATCATTCTCCCGGGCTCCCGGAATGCAGGCAGCGAACCCCGGGGATTCCATCAGCCGCTCTGTGAAGTTCAGGTCTTCATAATATCGGAGCTTCATGGCCCGCACGGGTGGCGACCCGGCAACAAGGACGAGTTCCTGATCGGCGGGCAGTTGCATGACCTCACCGGGCGTCAGCAACTGACGGGCGGTTTCCTGGCGCGAGACCATCTTGTGCGAAAGCCAGGGGGCCAGCCGGTGTCCGGCATAGTTCTTCATGGCGCGCTGTTCGGTCTTGGTGCCGAGCGCATCGGAAATCCGTTTGGCGGTGCGCTCGTCATTGGTCGCGAAGGCCACCCTGACATGACAATTGTCGAGGACCGCATTGGAAGGACCATAGGCCTTTTCGATCTGGTTGAGCGATTGCGCAATCAGGAAGGCTTTCAGCCCGTATGCCGCCATGTACGCCAGAGCGTTCTCGAAGAAGTCGAGCCGGCCGAGGCAGGGAACTCGTCCAGCATGAAGAGGACACGCCGGCGGGTTTTCGGCTCCACGACGGACACCTGAGGCGCCAGCAGTCCGCACGCTCCCAGAATATTCAGGGCCAGCGTCTTGCTGCGCGCCAGAAGGGATGGACGCACGTCCAGATGTTCCGTCAGACGCCGGCTGACCTGGTTCAGGATGAGGCGCATCAGCGGCCTCGTGCGCGAGAGATCCGAAGGCGGCACGACCAGGTAGAGCGACAGAGGCCGGTCGCCTGACACAAGGTCCTCGATCCGGAAATCGCTCCGCGAGGTCACATCCGCGATCACCGGGTCGCGATAGAGCGACAGGAACCGCAAAGCCGTGGAGAGCACGCCTGAAAGCTCGTTCTCGGATTGGTTCATCAGTTCGCGAGCCGTCTGGGCGACGACGGGATGCACACGCGGCGCCTCTCCCGTGCCAAGGTGATTTGTCCGAAGCATGATCGACAGCGTCGTGCGGAACGTCCGGTCCGGATCGGCCAGGAAGCTCGACACCCGCGCCAGCTCTTGTCGCGCTCGGCATAGAGGACGTGCAGGATGACCCCGACAAGCAGGGAGTTCGCCTTGTCGACCCAGTGCCCGAGATCACCGAGCTTGCCCTGAGGGTCCACGAGAATATCGCTATGTTCTGGACATCGCGCACTTCGCAATGTCCGCGCCGGACCTCCATCAGGGGATTAAAATGAGCCGATGCAATGTCAGTCGGATCGAACCGCAGACAATGCGAGAACTCCGAGCGCCAGCCAGCGGTCAGCTGCCAGTTCTCCCCCTTGATGTCGTGCACCAGAACCGAATGCGGCCACGACAAAAGCGTTGGCACAACCAGCCAACACCCTTGCCGGACCGGGTCGGGGCAAGGCCATGACATGGTCGGGCCCGTCATGGCGAAGGTAGGAGCCTCAGCCTGGCCGAGAAACACGCCAGCAGGCTTCAGCAAGCCGGACTTGCGCAGATCCTTGCCTTCCGCCCAGCGCGCCGAGCCAAAAGTCGAGACCCGCTTGTCCCACCGTGCCCGGAGAATCGATCCTGTCACCGCAATCACGATGGCGGCAACCCCGCCCGAGGCGGCGATCAGCCCGCCCCGGTCGAACACATCCGGCGCATAAGCATCGAAGGAGTACCACCAGCCGAAAAAGGCCCAGGCACATAGACCGGCATGTCCAGAATGACGAAGAGGGGCTCACCCAGCCAGGGAGACCAGCCAAGCGACCAGGCCGTCCATTCTGTCGCGCACCAGAGCGCCACCAGAACGACAAGCAATACCAGAATAATCTGCCAGAAGAGGTTCGTGCCATGTTTCATGACACAGAACCTGACCAATCAGCCCCTCAACCTCCAGAGAGGGAATTGGGGGAAATATGTAGGGTGTTCTGAAGGCTCGGGGACTGGAGAGTGGCGATAGTGAAGTTTCGGGAAGATGCTATTGGGGTGGCAGAAGCCAACAAGTTGGCTCAGCGACAACCAACATGAAGTGACTCACTCTATTGATCCTGAGATTCTAGTGAACCAAAATGGCTCCAAAAGGTGATTGGAACGCAAATGCGATGATGTCGACAAGCGGCCAGTACGATTGGCCAATATCCGATCTTAATTGCACTCAAAGAGTTAAACGGATCTTGGTTGTGTTGGCACTCCTCAAAAACGATTTCAAGCAACTCGTCGCAGGTTTCGGTTATTGGCAGCCCAAGTACCGCCAGTCCATGTATATCCGAATTTGTGTACAGATGGGTTTCAGTGTCTCGGTTCGGCACCCAAAGCTGCAATGTGCAGTGCGGCAGCTCTTTGCTGAGGATATCCGGTATTCCGACGAACGTGGCAGCGGGGTTTGCCAATTTTTGCCAAACACAAAGAGTGGGAATTAGCGTACTGCCTGCGGTTGCTTTCTCAAAATAATCCTTATCAGATCGTGATTTTGGATGTTCCGCTAGCCGATGGTATTCTGTGTGTACACATGGATAAGCGCTGTTGGTTCTCAAGGCGAATATGCACGCGGTAGAATTTGTCCTGCCCAATCACGGATTACATCCATTCGCTCTCTTAATGTGAGGAAAAAGCAAACAAGGTTCACCTCGATGGAATGCGTATCCATTATCGGTGTTTGCAATATTCCATTATTATTCAGTATGTTGATCAACCCATCGCAGTACACGCCAAGGTCGGTGTCCAGTCGGTGGCGTTCTGCATCTGAAAGCTCGATGTTGCTATCAACAAAGAACTGCAACCAGATTCCTGTCATGGACAGTCGCCCAATAGACTCAAATAGGCGCAAATTTACATCGAGGGAAAAGCTGCTGTTTACTGCCGTTGCTAAACCGTCCCGCACAGCGGCATGAGGAAGAAATTTTTGAGTTATGAGCTCATTGGCAATACTGAGGTGCAGATGGATCAAGTTTGTCATGGCCGTTGCCATCGACTTCGCGGGTGCACTGGATTTCCCGAGGAATGGTGCCGTCAGATCCCACCCCCAAAGCATGGCCAATTCGCTACAGCGGTAGGGTGCTTCCAAGTTGTTCGCTTCTCTCGACCAGGCATATAGTATCCAGCAGCATAGGTTCAGCTGGCGAACAAGAGTTACGATATCCTTCTGGCGACCGCCTTTTCCGGCTGAGAGTTTTCCCAACATCTCAGCGAAGTATTGATAGGCTGCCTCAGGTTCGTCCAGCATCGCCACGGACTTGCGAAAGTACGATCTTGCCTCGCCCGATATGACTTTTTCACCGAGCACGGCACTCAAAATCAAATTTGCAAGCTGGTCTCCGTCCCAGCGCTGAAATTCGATACCATCCTTAGTGTGCCGCGCTTCGTAGTCGCTTAGATCAGCATCGACATTTTGTTCAATGTCGCCGCCTACACACACGCAAATTGCCACTGGTAATCCGGCATATTGCTTTGGTATTCGCCGCGGCACATAGCTGTCCAGGATCTCATCGAGCGACGGACGCACCGCCTGCACTGTTCCGTTCCAATCCCCACGAGTTAGGTTGCCAGACTTAATAGTAAAAAGAAAAACTTCTTGGTGCCGTCGCCGTCAGTTCCTACAGCCGCTAGATCGACACCATTCTGACGAACTCCAATTGCTGGACGAGAAAAGACATGCAGTCCCATCTCACTCAGTAAGTCGGGGAGGACAACATCCAGTTCTCCCCGCTCTTTTAGAGCCGACAAATATTCTTTGACTAATAGCTTCATAAATCGAATGCTTCGCGACGGAACTGGACTATGAGGTGTTGAAACTTGATGGGGTCGACGGTCTCAAATCGCGGGAACTCCATCGATGTACCGTGAGACGTAAGCAGGGATTCGACGCGCCGAAGTTGTCCGTCCCTATCACGGACATATGTCACAGAGCCAACACCGAATAAGATGGTTTGACGCGTAACGAGTTGCAGCATGACCGATGAGGCTTCCGCCGACTTGAATGACTCGGAGAATTGTTTTCGTTGAAGTTCAGCTTGTATCTGTCTCTGTGCAGGAGAAGGCCACAATTCGGTTATGTTCGGCATTGACCGGAGACCGTCGAGGTATGCGTCATGGGCTTTCAAGGCGGCTCGCAGGTGCTTTTGACGTGGTCCATTCTTAGATGCTCTTTCAACGGTGTCGCGTGCCTGTCCCGAGAAATTGATCATGAGGGGATCGAAGAGCAGGCCGGCAATGGTTTGAGCCGCTTGTTGTCCTTTTGTAGCCCGTAGACAGGCAACCAGTATCGAGGCCGCCGTAGTGGCTTCAATCAAAAAATAACCCAGCGCTTTGCGGCTAACGAAGCAGAGTTCCTCATCGTGAAAGGAAAATTGCTCCAGCGGTAGTTCGAGCTCATATCCCTTAGCTGCAAATCTACGAAACAAAGTAGGCAAGCTTAAACGAGCGCGATGACTCCCGAAACGTAGCCAGTGAATAACCAGCCAGCTGAGAGATGCCGCATGAGATTCAGTTAGCTGATGAACGAAGCTGTCGAGATCTGCTATATCCAAGGGAGTTTCGGCGTGGTCTAACAATTTCTCCAAGCAGTCCGCTATCGCTCTTTGATTGTCATGATTGAGGCATTGCGAGAATGCAAAATCAATTTGATCGATCACACCTTTCATTGCAGGGTCCGCTGAATGCAGCGCGCTTATAATTGCTTCTTGGATTTCTTTGGGAAGCTTTGTGTAATGGGTGCCTAAGCTTGCGCGAGCAGATAATCTTGCGCAGAACTCGGTCGTGTCGTTGTTGCTTCAATGGTAGTAAGGACACGCTTTGGTTCGACGCTGGGATTGCGTGCGTGAGCGTCCAGCAACGCACGAATCGCTGAAGCTCGTTCCTGATCCGACTCTGCCCTAGAAGCAAATTTGCTTAAGGAATTTATGGTCAATTTTTGCTGGCGCTGACCCCCGCTCACGTCAATTCGACCAAGTGCTGTAACGCCTGCTAGACGGCATTGCTGATTTGTACTGTCTAGAAATTCAATCGCTGCAGCGTGGAACTTTTCGGAATTCTGAGTTGCTCCAGCTTCCAGAATGAAGGTTAGCAGTGTGATTTCTGATTTCGCACCCTGCTGTGCTCTCAGGAGCAGTTGGTCTGTTTGGTCGGGTCGCAACTTGAGCCAATCTCTGAAGGCTCCATTTGGTCGAGTTGCCGCCAAATCATTTCCACCCTCATCGACTAGTCGAATGATTACGTCCATCAGCAAATCGGGATGAGTACTCAACTCAGGAATGATGCTAACAAGCAGGTCTTGGAGCATCCAAAAATCCCGTTGACCTTCGTCTCTCAATGGTTCGGAGAGGACTGAAGATAGCAAATCCAGCTTTTCTGAATTATGAGCATTGACTAGGGCTTGGCGAAATTCTGCATAGTGCTCATTGTGGCGGTAGAGCTGGTTTGTGGTGAGCCAATCCAGCAATCGTTCATCTTGGGCTGCTTGGACGAGCCCTTCTTCAAATGCGCTCTGGTTGAATGGTGAGGGCGACTCAGTCATGGCTACCGTGTAGTTGTCTTGCTTCAATTATAGCAGAAAATCAGAAAGGCGCGGAGGATAGATAAGTAGCATCAATGGAAATAGCTCTATTCTCAAATCTCGAAATTGGATTGATTCAATTTCTAGGTAGCATTGCGTTAGTTTGTCGACCTTTCCAGGTCGAATTCGTCGGTATCCATTCCTGATGCTCCTAGTTCAGCCAAAGTTGATCTTTTTCGATAGTGCACATTGGGCGCAGTGGCTGGACTCGGCCTTATCTAATGATCAGAAACGTCGTCAGGAAGCCCGTGATTTTTACGATGCGCTTTTGCAGAATGGTAGTGTTCCTGTCCTGTCATGGCATCACATAGAGGAACTCATAGGCATTGAAGACGGATCCAGTGCCAGGGATAGGATTGCATACATACAGCACCTTCCATTTATTTCATGGATGAGGCTTCCGCATGAGCGCGACGGCATTGCGGGTGTAACGGATCTTCTCGCAGCTGAATTGACAGCGTTTCTCGATGGCTTTTGCGATCTCGGTGAGTTGCAACAGAGGGTGCGTGCACGGATTGTAAAGTCCGGTCCGGGGAGCGGCGCAATTGGGGGTGAGGGTGGGTATCTGGCCGATCATGAGGAATTTCATCCGAAGTGACAAAGAACGCATAAGCTCAATCACGGCGCTTCAGGAGTTTGGCCCGTTTGCCAACGACAATTTGACCTTTGGTGAGATATGTAGTCGCGGGCGCAACCCCCCATACGAAATGCTTAAGGCGCTGGCTTCAATTGGGGCAATCGCAAAGTCTGAGTTGATGCGTGCGGGCGACTTGGATGAGGCGGCGGCAAATCGCCATCGAGATAAGTTTGTCCTTCGAGTGTTCAACGAGCTTCCCGAAGGCTCAGACACAAGAACTGTTCTAACAAATTTGTTTATCAATTATGGTCTCGATCCATCGGATATCAGGGACGAACGGAAACTGGGTGAGCTTCTGGAACTCAGCCGGTTCAGAATGCAAGTTAGGGCAGTTGCGGAAAAAACCAAATACTCCCTGTCAGACCTTTTGGTCGTTCCGCAGGAATGTTTGCCGAGCCAACTTGTTCAGGAGGCCATACGTCGTCACGGGCAAAAGAGACCGAAACGGCCAGCTAGCGACCTTAATGACCGCTATCTCGTATCCTTCGCCCCATATGTTGATCGTATTTATGTTGATCGCAGGACGATGGAGGATGTCCGCCGCTCAAGACAAAAAAGTGACGTCTATGAAGCACTATTTGTGAATGTCGACCAAAAGAGGAGGTATACAGACCTAATAGAATAGCCCCCATTTTTTGCTTGGTGGGGAACAGACGATTGCCGTGATCAAATCTGCTTTCTGGAAAGCGGCATCTACTGGCGAATGGGCTTGGGCCGTAGTCGCCGATCCGCAACTATAACTCTAGAAGAACGTTTCAGGAGCGCTACGTGTTCGATCCGAGCAGACCTCATCACACTGGATATTTTTTATTTCTGAAGATCGCCAGATTCTGGGAGACCTTTCGATCAAGGGCCCCGATACACGGCTGCACCTTCATGATGAGAAGTGGTTTAATGCTGGTGCCAATGACGATAGCTATGTTTTTGGGACTCTGTTAACAAGAGAACGTATCTCACTCCACCAATGCTTGTGCCCTGGGGCAGGGCATGCTGGCTCCATGCGTGATGAAGATAGCTATTATTTTGCCGATATCTTTCCGCACTTTGTTTTCGTCGGCGCGCACCATCTGCACCCAACCGAGCAGAGGATTGCGGAGGTTATCGTTTCCATTGATGACGCCTTCGAGCTCTTCTACGATTTTGATAGCTTTGGCACGTCATTGGTAGGGTCGATGACCTCGTAAAGGAGGTTATCGATCGAGCGCACAAGCGGATTGATAGGGATGATCCAGTCGAAGTTTTGCCAGAAGCGGAAATCGCATATTGGACTGGTAAAGGCGACATTCTTGAAGCGCCTACGCCATTCGGTTCGCTTCTCGCACGCAACTCAGTCACGATGCACTTTCCTGGGAAGCGCGGCGTCAAATTTGACAGAGAGGTTATGATAAGCCTTCAGTTTGATACCCCAGTGACATTTCGCGAATGCAGGCTCTCACCGTTCAACTTTTTCACTTTCTTGCGTTACTAATTGGACGGAAACAAACGCTGAACGCAATGACGGTGCGTCTTGCAGACGTCGAAGATGCCAATCGACCATTCCTTCAAACGTATTGGAGCTACGCTCTTCAACCAGAAAAGCGGCATGACCGCTCAGTATGGACGCGAGACTGTCTACTATGGCCGTTAGAGGAACCAGATGAATTCAAAGAGGTTACCAAAAACTGGTTTACTACGAACGAAGAGCATTGGAGACCCCGCGCCAATGTGATTGAGGGGTTGTCCAGCAATCAGTATGGTTCCGACCGTATTGTACGTGCGGCCAATATGTTTGATCATTTGCTGATGCCCTCAAGCGCGCCAAATCCACCTGTGTCCGATGAGCTCAAGAATGCCATAGGACAGGCACGTGAGTTATTTCGTTCCGTACCTGATAACAATGAAAAGAGCCGGGCGCTCAACGCGATAAGCAATTTGGAGAAAGCCCGCGCCAAAGACCGTGTGGCTGTTCGCGCGCGCAAAGTAATGGACCGTTCTTCCGGGCGGTTTTCGAAGCTGGATTTCGTTACGGACCAAGCAGTGCTTTGCCGGAATTATTTCGTACACGGAAATAAGAGGGCATTCGATTACGAATCTCATCCCAGCGAGACCTTCTTTCTGACGCAAACATTGGAATTCGTATTTGTGGCATCAGAGTTGATCGACTGCGGTTGGAATATTGAGCGTTGGATTGCTTCATCGACTTCCCAATCCCATCCTCTGGGGACCTATAAAATAGGCTACCAGAGAGGGGTGGAATTGTTGGAAATGGCTATTGAGAAGGCATCGAAACAATGACAATCACCTTTAACGCAGGTAACGCAGGTAACGCAGATTCTTTTGACGGCTATAGGGCAGCAATCAGCGAATATACGTCCGGTATCAATCTCCCATCCCAATCCCGCGCCCCAACGTCCAAGAAATCCTACCCCCGCGCAACACCCCGACACCGCATCCCGCGCCGCTGCTCAAGCACCTGCCGCCATGGCACAATCGTAAAATCCCGCTGCCGCTCTAGCACCGCAAACTTCCCACTCACCCGCGACACGGGCTCACGATAAGTCCCTCGACATGACCCCGCTCTGGCGCCGGCGAATAAGGCTTCCCGATCTCTCCGCTCAGCGTCCGACCCGCTTGCGCAAGATCTCGCTTCAGTAACTCCGTCCTCTGTGCCGGAGACAAGCCAATGCCAGTCTCTACCTTCATTCCAATACCCGCCAGAAACGCGCGCCGCTTCACTTGCGCCTCAGCCACCTCTCTCCCAAATCCGAGCGGCACGCTGGACGGGGCAGGGACATCATCCAGCCACGTCACGCCGAGCGCCGTTTCCTGCTCTTTCAGACCCAGCTCTGAGCGAACCAACACCTGCGCCGCCCGGAACCGTGCTTGTGCCCGTTCGTACGCACTCGCCCGATCCAGATAGTCCGATGGAACCTTCCACTCCGCATCAGCTGAACGCTCCACATGACCAGCCCGGCGCAAAGCTTCCAGCCGTCGCACATGCGCCGCGACAAATTCCGGACTGGACCGGGGATCGTCCGCCTGGTGCAGACCTGCTGAATACACGCCGCCATTCGCCCGCGCGACCCGGTCTATCGTAAGGTCCGATGGTTTCGGTTCAAAGTTCGGCGGCGACACCATCACAATTGCCCCGCGCTTTACCTCCTCCACCTCGCCCGCGACACCTAGCTCCACAAACACCGCGCGGCCTTCCAGACCGTCGATGATCGCATAGGCGCGATCATGCGCTTCACCCGTCAGACCCGTCTGTAGCACCGCGCCTGTGACGCTCCGGCCATCCGCATCAGACTTGTCGAAGATAGCGTCCGTATCGAGCCGCCTGTCACCGCGTCCGGCAAGCGCGCGGTTCATCATCTTGATGATGTCGTGCCGCTCGGAAAGCCCGCGCAAAACGTCGCGGAAATTCTCCCGCATCTGCCAGCGACCCGCCCCGAGCTTCCGGGCGAGTCCAAGCCGCTCCAGAGTCCGAAGCCGCGCGGTATGGAGAGTGCGATACTGTGAGGGACTATCCTTCAACCGGAACTCATGTTCAGGACTGACCTTCTGGGCGATGAAGTGATCAATCCGCGTCACGCGCTCGGCAGCGATGTCCGACTGAAGTTTCCGTTCCTGTTCAAGCCGGGTTTCCGGACCAAGTTCCAGCGTGACCAGGTCCTCAGCACGTTCGCGGATCCCGTGCGAAATATACGCCCGCGGTATCACAAGATCCGAACCATCGTCGCGGCGACCGCGGATCACGAGATGCGCATGCGGCCGGCCCGTATCATGGTGCACCGCGCCCACCCATTCGAGCCGCGTCCCCAGATCAGTTTCCATCTGCGAAACCAGGTCGCGAACGAAGGGTTTGAGGTCGGCCATTTCGGCGCCGTCTTCGGGCGAAACAATGAACCGAAAATGGTGCCGGTCGTCAGTAATGGATTTGACGAGATCGGACGCATTCGCGTCCTCACTCATCGCATCGAAGAGTTTCCCGCGATCCTTTTCCTCAAGGGCTGCGTCCCGCCGAATATAGCCGATATGTGCGGCGAGGGCTGCCACACTCGACGCGGACATCCGGACGATGCGCGCCTTGACGATCACGCGCCGCGTCCACCGCGCAGCGCGGCACGCGGCCGAGCGGGCAGGGCGTCCTGCGGACGCCACCTGCTGAAGACAGCGCCTTCGTCATGCGCGTCAGGTACGTCTTCGCACGTCCTCCTGATCCGTTCGATCGAATCCTGCCAGGTCTGGGTGTGAACGGATTGTCCGGCGGCGGGCTCATTCCGGCCGATCCGGCGGGAAACAGGCCAGGCTAGGCGCATGGAACCATGCTGATCTGTTGTCTCCATTGGGTATTCCATCAGACCCCAGAGCTGTATCCTGAGGCATGGAACTATAAAAATCGATGTGCAGACAGGGATGTAGACCCTCATTGGCTCCATGAGCTTTTATCTTGCATTCCGTTCTGCCCCCTACTTGCCCTCTCATTCCCCCTGATCGCGCTTGGTCTGCGGAGCCCATCCAGACAGCCCGGCCGATGATGTCGGTCTTCCGTACGGAACCAAAATACCGCCCATCGAAGGAGTCCTGCGTTCGGTTCGACAGGAGCAGGACTTCGTCAGGAAGGAGGCGCCGGCAAGTCCGCCAGGGCGAAGGGAGTGGCCGTCCTGCCTTGTCTGCCGCGAGAATTCGGACGGTGGGCACGTCGTTGATTTCCAGGACACCGCCGGTATCACAGACAGTGTCGCCGTCGAGCGCGGCGACAGTCTTTATGACAGGGATTCCAGGCAGCAGGTAATCTCGCTCGGATGCAAGCTTACCCGCGCCTTGCGGCAGGTTCGCAACAACGAGATCGCCCTGAGATATGTCTTCAATTGTGTCAACACGATACCATCCGATCGGCGCGCTCGGGCTCGGATTGTAGAGCAGGATAGGCGTCAATACTCCCGTCGGTGGGATCGCAATCATGACCAGTCCGAGGACAGAAAGCGTGGTCCAGTATACTTTCCGAAACCTTCGGTTCGCACGTTTGGAATGGACCCGGTTATGATCCATGGCGAGGCTTCCGGGACTTGTTCCAGACCGTCGAAAATGCGTTGAGGTCGTCGAGGTGATAGACAACGGTTCCGCCATGCTTTCGGTATTCCGGGCCGTCATTCGACCAGCGCCAGTTTTCCATTGTACGTGCTGAAATGCGCAGGTAGCTGGCGGCTTCCTGTGTCGTCAGGAACGGACTCTGTGGAGTATTCGGTTCGCTCATTGCTTTGCTCCCGGTACAGCCGGAAGGAAGCAGAGGCAGATCTTAATTGGCAGGGTCAAGTCGCCCTGAACCCGAAATCACTCTTCAGGTAACCAAGATTTCCAATGACCCGCTGCGTGCGGCAGCGGGTCCGCATTCCTGGCGCCTTCGGAAAATTCAAGCAGGGAAAAGCCGCCCCGGAGGTGTTCTCCGGAACGGCTTCGATGGAAGGTGATGCTGGATCCTAGTCCCTGGGGTTCCAGAGGATCACGTGGCGGCCTTTCTTGCCCTTGACCGGGGCGAGGTTCGCATAGATCCGGCGGGGACCGATTTGCGGATCGGCGAGGGTCAGCGAGACGTATTCGCGTCCCGAAGACTTCGCCTTGCGCATCCAGCCGCCACCGATTTCGGTGGAAGTGTCTCCGGCGAAGATACGGTAGTCCGGCTGGCCCTCTCCGGCTTTCTCGCCATTCTTCTCGATGCGGATGGCCGCGTGAGGTTCATCATGGCGAGCGTGCCTTCGAAGCCGGCCTTGGTCTCGCTGACATATCCGAGTGCGTTTGCCATTGGGGTTCTCCTTTTCGTTCCTTTGGCTTTGTCTCCGGGGACCCTTGTCCCCGTCGACGCCGGACCGTGAGGACGCGCGGAGCCGGGCCTGAACCCCTTTGGGGGCGCAACGCAGTGGAGCACCGGACAGGCGGGGAATTTTGCTTCGCGATGAATGCGCGTAGCGCAGAGGAAAATTCTTCGTCCGTCCCGTTTCAGGGCCGGGTCAGCGCGTCCAGGTCATGCGGCAAGAGACGGGAACAAGGGGGTATCCGGCGGAAGGCATTGAGAACAAGAAGAAGCGTCCGGGGCGGAAACTTCGCTACTTGCCGCGAAGGCGACAAGAGGTCGATCGCATGCCCTGATGGACGTCGAGGTCATTGCTGGTTCGGATCCGAGTGCCTATCTTTGAGAAAAGCTCTGAAAGGAAAGCATCCGATGTCAGATGAGCACTGGGAGAAAATCTATTCGTCGAAACTGGAAAGTGAAGTTAGCTGGTATCAGGAGAGTGCTGAAGTTTCGCTCGCTCTGATCGAGGCCGCCAATTTGCCCAAGTCAGCCAGAATTATCGACGTGGGAGGTGGTGCATCCACGCTTGTCGATGGGCTTCTGGACAGGGGCTACAGCGACATCACCGTGCTCGATCTTTCTCCGAGCGCTTTACAAGCTGCAAAGAGCCGCCTCGGTGAGAGGGCAAACAAGGTCCGCTGGATTGTCGGCGATATTCTGAAAATCGGATTGCCTGAATCTAACTACGATCTGTGGCATGACCGGGCCGTATTCCATTTTTTGACAGCCTCGGAAGACCGGCAGACCTATATCAATCAAGTCATGAAATCCGTACGTCGCGATGGGCATGTAATCGTTGCGACCTTCGCCGAAGACGGCCCCGAAACATGCAGCGGCCTGCCTGTCCAGAGATATTCTGCCGACGAATTGCATCAGACCTTCGGGGCACCATTCAGACGCATTCGCTCAGTCCGGGAAATGCACCATACGCCATCCGGAAAGACGCAAAGCTTTGTCTATTGCAGCTGCCTCTACGAGCCGGAGCAGATCTCCAGAGCGGCGTAGTCTTTGTGAAAAGCCGCCTGGCGCCAGGCACCGGACGGCTCGCACTCTGCCTGAGAGGAGGAGACGAAACTCAGGCAGCGTCTGCTTCGCAAGGCTTCGTTTCAGGTTCGAAATTGTCCTCGTCCTCACCCTCGAACAGGCCTGCAATCCGTTCCCACGCTTCGACCGTCGCGCTGCCTGCACCTTCGACAATGCGGGTCGGTGGCACTTGCATCCATCCGGGGCGCCAGCCGGGATTGGCGTCCCGTTCGGCGGAGCATTGGTCCACTGGACCAATGCTTTTTCCCGCCTCACCCCCTCGATCCGGTTCCGGATCAGCGCCTTCTGCACCTTGCCGCTCTCCTTGGCGATGCTCTCCGCCACGCTTGGGGAAGCAATGTCCGCGATCATCGCATTGATGGCCCGCTTGTCGCATAAGAGCTCGAAGAAGGCATTGTCCGGCGCCCAGTAGCGACCAAGGTCGTGCCGCAAACATGCAGCACCGACTCAACAACAGGCCCGCCAGATTCCAGTGTTTCGGCCATGGTCAGGGCAAGCACCTGCATCACTTCCTCATCCGACATGGCGAGCAAGGCGGAGAAGGTTTCGCAGAGCGAATAGGCATCGCCATTGGCGCGCGGGCGCATTGCGCCGAGCGCACTGAACAAAGTGTCGACCTGTTCCGATGCGGTATCAATTTCAGCCCGTGCAACGGAGCCTGACACGCTCTCATGCGTCTCGTTCTTGCGCGCCCCGCACACATGCGGACGGACATTCCAGAGCGACGAGCCGGTGATGGCGTGTGCGACCATCAGGCGAAGCGCAATGGATGGCGCGGTAAGCAGGCTGGCGGCAGCGGTACCGTGCCGGTGGAGGCCGACATATTCCGCCAGCGGGCCGGACATTTCGGGTTTGATGTCAGTCGGTGAGGGCGCATCTCCGTCCTCAGTCTGGCGCTTTGTCCGGCGCGCTTCCGAAGCCTTCAGCCAGCCTTCATGGAAAGTCACCGTGCCATCATGGCGCTGCTCCACATAGACCTTGCCGCCCTTCTTCTTCGTGGTCTGGACGTATTCCCAGCGCTGGAAGTAGGCCCCCCGCTCAAGGCAGACGACATCGGTCCAGCCTCGGGCCAGGTATTGCTCAATGCGGGCGGAAACTTCTGCTACCTGAGCAGTCCAGAAAGCCTCAGCGTCCGCAAAGACAGCGCGCTCTCCGAACAGGTCCGCCGTCACCGCGCCGGTGTATTGGTCAAGGTCAAACAGGGCCTTGTCGGTGGTGATCGTGCTGCCGCCTGTCACCCATGCCTTGCAGGCCCGCCCGAATGGCGCACGTTCGGTTTCGCTGTTCCAGAGCTTCAACCATTCCGACTGCTGGGCAGGTGTTGCCAGCGTCAACGCGCGGATCGTCTCACGGTCGATTTCGTCCTCGGAATAGAGCTTGCGGATCGGTGCAGCGAGGCCCGCAAGGGCGAGCACACGCCGGACCAGAAGCTCAGTCACGCCGAAGAAAGTTGCGATGTCTTCCGGGGCCTTGCCCTCATCCGCGAGCTTTTTGAACGCAACATACTGCTCCATCTCAGTGGCAGGCAGTCGGGCAACATTCTCGATGATGGATGCCTCGATAGCGGACGCTGCATCTTCCTCGCTCATTACCACGCAGGGCACGAACGGATGGGTGCCGGTTTCCTTGGCGAGTTCGAGCAGCGCGAAGTAGCGGCGGCGGCCTGCGATGACGCCGTAGCCGTCGCCCTCGCGGCGGACGAGGAGCGTCTGGCGGATGCCCTTTTCGCGGATGGACGGCAGGATGTCGGACACGTCCGGCTTCTTGCGTCCGTGCCGCATGTTGAGTTTGGAAACGCTCAGCTGATCGAGCGGAATGTGGGTCAATTCGGGCTGTGCCATAGGGGTCTCCTTTTCTGGCGGGTAAAGGGAGAGGCCAAGCGCCCATGCCGGGCCGCTCCAGTGAATGTCGGAATAGGGAAAGCCTTCCCGGTCGAAGGCGGGGGCCGGGTCGGTCCGGCCCCAGTGATAGTCGCGGACACGGATGTGCGGTGCGCGACCCGCGACCCAGATTTCGACAACGCGGTCGTCCTCGACAACCAGCGTCATCTGAGGTCGCGGACCCAGAATCCGCTCGCTCTCCGAGAGGGCGCGGTTCATGTCCGCGCCTCGCCTGCCGGAGCTGCGCGCAGGCGCGCCAGCACCGCGCGGGCCGCGTCCAAGGCCTCCGGCAGGAGTTCGTCTGCCACCTCAGCGAGATAGGCATTATCCGATCCCGGATAGTTCGCTTCGACGCCCCAAAGGCTGGCGGCGTGAGCATTCAGCGTGACGCCTTCGAGTGTGACGGAGAGTACGATTCCGCAATAGAACCAGTCGCCCTTGCGCCATGCCTCCATGACGCTTCGGCCTCGGCCTGCGCCTTGGCGAAGCGCTTGCGGAATCCATTGCCGGGACCGATGAAGCCTGGGTCGCCAATGTAGAGCGACGGCCAGAATCCGTCCTGTCGTTGATCCGGCGCATCGGGACAATCGTCCAGGACGATTTGTGCCATCACGGTAAACCCGTCCACCTCGCAAGTGATCGTGTCTCCGGGACAGACGTAAGTGGAAAAGCGTTCGGAAAAGCTCATGACACCCTCCGAAGCTCGAAGCCATTCTGATCGCAGATGCCACGCAGCTTGAGCGCCTCGCTGTCATCAAGTTCGTCACCTGCATGCCGATAGATGCTGCCCTGCGCGAACCCTGCCGGGGTCTTCACGACATGTGCCCAGCGATACGGGCCACGGCCATCTTCACGCGGTCTGGTCTGGTATCTCGCCATGACGATCACCGCGACCAGAAGATGTGGACCTGATCGAATCCGGTCTCGACGGTGAATATGTCGCCGTTCAGCGCCATGTCCCAGCCCATCGCGTCCCAATCGATATAGTATTGGAGGGAAGCCGGGATTTCGGTGCCGCACTCGCGGGCCAGCTCTTCAGCAAAGTCTGCAACCGAGCGGTATTCGCCCGCATAGTTCTCGAAGCAGCGCGGGCCTGCTCTAAGTCGTCGCCGTAGTGGCGGTGGACTTTTGCGCCGAGGCGTCCGTGCTCGCTGATGAACTCCGCCAGCGCGCACACGGTTTCGAACGAGGCGTATTCCGAGAGGCTCGCGCCTTCGAAGCCTTCATAGTCGTGGATCGCCCACTCATCGGCATCCGGCAGCGGCGAAGCCGCAAGCATCGCGCGGACCTTGTCCATAATTTCGTCCGGTGTGGTGGCATTGATCCAGCGCCCATGCAGGTAGCCATTATTGTACGCCGCTAGGCAGGCCACATAGATGCGGGGGGCATCTTCAGATGGGAGTGCGGAAGCTGTTCCAAGAGGTGCAGGGGTTGCGGGTTCGCAGGGCATGTCGGGTCTCCTTCTTTGCCGCGTTCCTCCCCGCGACAGGCGGGGGTGGGCGGCGGAAAAGGCCGGCAGGCCGGGCGGACAAGCGGCATGCGCAAGGCGGGAAGGTAGGAGACCTTCAGGCGCAAAAGACGATTGATCTCCGTCGCCTTGCGCGTGCGGCGCGCCCGGCCAGACGTGCCGTCCGCCCACACCCGCCGTGCGAGGTGCCTTCGAGGCGTCTGGGGGAGAGCCGGGCTCTCAGACCCGCTTGTAATGCCGGAACTTGCTGCCTGGCCCGAATCGGAGATTCGTTCCCAGCGAATTCGGATATTCCTG
>LZQP01000027.1_pt1 | contig 20006 bp, 18 predicted proteins | sample 768551 | NCBI WGS metagenome assembly LZQP01 (sample SAMN05207184, study PRJNA324509) | oil field metagenome | isolation source: sample BH-FW-16 from oil reservoir | place: India: Bombay High | collected 2015-12-03
GACAGTCAGGCTGTCAATGGGGATGGCATCAAAGCCGTGGCCGCCGCCGGCAACAGTGTAAAAGCTGTAGGAAATACTGCTTGTCGCGGCTTCTGCCTGGATGGATTGGGCGAAGCTGTAGTCGACAACATCATCCTGATCGCCATGGAGGATGAGAAGCGGTGCATCGCCGGATTCCATGAGGCCATCGAAAATGAAACGTCCCCAATAGTCGATCAGGACGTCCGGTTGCGGCGTATAAATGGAGTATTCGTCCAGTCCGTAAGTGACATGCAGCCCGATCACGGCCCCGGCAGATTCTCCCCAGATGGAAATGCGGGAAATATCCACACACAGATCATCGTCATTGTCCTCGACCCATCTGAGCGCCGTTACTGCGTCCTCGATGGCGCTGGCGATAATGTCCGCCTGTTCCTGCAGGTCATTTGAAATGATCGCCCCGACGCCCGAATTCAGGATGCCGTCGCGAACGGGGTAGAACTCGGCAGACGGAACCGGATTGTCGCCGGCGAGTCTGTAATCGATCGAAATCGCTACATACCCCTGATCCGCCAGGTCAGATCCGATCGAAGGCCATTGCCCGGACTGTTTCGTGCCGGCGTCGAACCCGCCGCCATGGATTAGCAGGACAAGCGGGCGGGCTGCCGTACAGGCCTCTCCGGACTGATAGACGTCCAGCAGTAGTGATTTTGCCCCACTGGTAAGCAGGCCGCTTCCATAAACGACGTCCGTTTGGCTGGCCGGAACCGCAGGGGGCGGTGGAGGCGGGGGCGGCGGCGGTGGTGAAGGAGGTGGCGGCGAGACCGGTGTGGAGGGAGATGATGACCCACCGCCGCCAGAGCACCCGGCCAGAAGGGCGAGCGCGGACACTGAAATCAGGAGAGGTTTCAGGATATTCATTCCGGTCGCCCTAGCACATTTAAGGTCAATGCCGGGTATCCGGCCGCCTTGTCTGCGCGTTTAAAGCAATCGCGGGTCTGAGTGTCTATCCCGGATCGCTGTGTGGCAGGAGCGCGGCTTAGCGGGCCCGGTTGGTTGCGGCCCCCTGAGCAGGCTGGTTCGCACTGGCCTTGATCCGCGCGCGCCGTTCTTTGAGGCGCTTGTTGATCGCTGCGCGAACAGGCTCATCGTACCACTGCCAGGCGGCATAGGAGAAGATCATGGACGCGGCGAGGACGACAAAGCTGCCCAGCATGGGGATGTCGAGAAGGATCTCCGGATATCTCCAGGCAAGACGTTTTACGATTTCATAGATCGGGAAGTGCAGGATGTAGAGCGCGTAGGACATGCCCCCCAGTGCAGCAAAGCTTGTTGCAAGCCAGCGCGGTGGCTGAACGATCAGGTAAAGCCAGAGCAGGAACGGGCCGACAATCGTCACAAGGATGATGCTGCGGGCGAGGAACCAGTTCTCGGGCCCATTGATGCCGTAAAGAAGGATCAGCAGAATCAGCGGAACGGAAAGCAGGCTACGGCGGGACGCGGTCTCACGCGGCTTGCCCATCATGCGATAGATCAGGACGCCGGCGAAGAAGGTACAGGAAACGCGTCCGAACCCGCCCCAGAATTCTGTCCAGCGTGAACCGAGATCCGTCGTGTCATAGTGAATAGCCATGGCGATGAACATGGCGAGGCTGATGGCCAGCACGACAAGCAGGCCAGATGTACGCCGGATGTATGGATAGATCAGGATATACACCAGGTTGATCACCATTTCGAAGAACAGCGTCCAAGCCGGCACATTTGCTGCGTAAATGTATTCTGAATTCGGATCCATCCACGGGATCATGAGGAATGCCGGAGCCGAGTTCAGCAGCTGATCGGTCAGAGACATTCCGGACGTATTGTCCGAATTGGCATAGAGATGGACCAGGGTGCCCATCAAGATGCCGAGAATATACAGTGGGTAGAGGCGGATCACCCTGGCCAGCATGAACTGGCGCGGTGTCATGCCCCGGTCGAAGCGGGGCTCATAAGCAAAGGCCAGAACGAAGCCGCTGAGGACAAAGAAGATATCGACTAGGGGCACCAGGGGCAGGGTTGGAAAGCCGGGCCAGAACATGGCGCTGTGCCCAAGGACGACGAGCATGGCACCGATTCCGCGTGCGCCATCCAGTGTCAGAAAGTTTTCGCTTTCGAGCCTGGTTTTCATTTCATGTTCCCCGCAAGAATTCTGCTTGCTTTAGTTGCAAGATACAGGCCGCAGGGAGAGAGGGACAGGTCTTTCTCGATCAGGTGAAATGATAAGTGACGGCCTGCCGTATCTTTTGCTGGCTTGCTGGGTCAGTCCCTGCTGGTCTGTGGGCTGGTTGTTGCGGATTGCAGCATCCACAGGCCGCTCAAGGCACCGACCAGCAGGCAGGCCAGCATCAGGCGCGGCTGTGACCAAAGCCCATCCATCCTGTAGTCACGCAGCAGGTCAGTGGTCGTCAGCCCGGCGAGCAGTACGCCGCCAGCAAGGAGACCATAAGCCCCGGGCGCAGGGGAAGTTTTCCTGCTCTCCGCCGTTGCGGTGTCAGCTATTGCAGCAAGGAACACGAGGAAAATATAGGCGAAGAAGCGGCCCCAATCGTGAGCGATCAGCATCATGGGGGTTACGGCCAGGATGACCAGCGCGAAGGCCAGGACTGTCCGGATTTGGGAGCCTTCTGACGACCGGGGCGCTCCGAAGCGGACTACGATCACCAGAGCGGCCAGGAATATGGGAATGAAAACCGCGCCGCCGATGCGTGCGGCCGTTTCCACCAGGCCCTTTGGCCCGCTTCCGAACATGCGTGTCAGTTCTTCACCCAGCAGGTTGGCGAAACTGTCGAATTTACCTTCATAGATGAATTGCGCCGTTCCCAGGTGCAGGACAGGGTTGGATGTCGGGGGTTCTGCAATATTGGTGAGAAACAGCACGCCGACGATGATCGCACTGGTGGCCAGGCATGCTCCCAGCGCGGCCCATGTGCTGAAATTCCGGCGCAGGATCAGGGCCTGGACGCCCAGAGCCGGCAGGACAAAGAAGACGCTGGCTTCATGCGTCAGGGACATGAACAGGCCCAGCAGTGCAAATACGGGGATGATGACGAAAAGATTTCGGCCCGGCAGAACGAACCGCGCGGCAAGAATGTAGACCAGCAGGATCAGCTGCAGCGGATCTCCCAGCGTTTCTAACAGGATACCCAGCGTTGCGGGCGAGAGCAGCACGGCCGCGGTCAGCACCATGCTTCCAGACGGCCGAGCGGCCGGGTCAGGCGCCACAAGGCATCAATGGCAACCAAGGCCAGCCCAAGCGCGACAATCCAGCTGCCAACCGTGATCAGCGCATAGCCTGTATTGTCGCCCCCGAGCGTTTGGATCAGTTCGCCCAACAGGCCCCTGCGGATGAAGCCATCTGAATAATCGCGCGCCCAGTGCGTCGCCCAGTATTCGTGTGGACCATACCACTGGAAAAGGTGGCGCTCGCCGCGCACGAGGAACGCCAGGCAGAAAGCGAGCCCGCCAGAAAGCCAGAATGTCTGCCGTTCGCTCAGCCGTGGCATGGATCAGGCTTTCATTTTCTTGAAGATCGGTTCCGGAAGGTGGCGGATGATGAACATGATCAGGAGCCAGACCGGACGGGTATAGACCGTGCTTTGTTTCTTGCGGACGGCCTTCAGGGTTGCCTCGGCCACTTCTTCGGGTGCTGCCGTAAGAGGGGCAGGCAGCTTCATGCCTTCTGTCATTTGTGTGCGGACGAAACCCGGTTTGATGGTGACGACATGCACGCCTTTTCCGGCAAGCCGGTTGCGAAGGCCGGACAGGAACGCCGTAAAGCCAGCCTTGGCCGAACCGTAGACATAGTTGGCAGCACGCCCCCGGTCTCCGGCGACAGAGCTGACGCCGACCAGCGTACCGGAGCCGCGCTGTTCGAACAGGTTGGCGAAGATGCCAAGCAAAAGGGCCGGGCCTTCATAATTGCTGCGCATTACGCGGGTGGCTTTTTCCAGGTCTGTTTCGTTTTCGGCCTGATCGCCAAGCAGGCCAACAACACTGACGACCACATCCGGCAGCATGCCCAGCCCGTCCACGAACTGGGGCATCTTTGCGGTATCAAGCACATCCAGCTCATGCAGGCTGACTGGCACATTGTAGCGCAGGGCAATGTCTGCCTTGTCGGTTTCGAGGCTGTCGGCATTCCGGGCGGCGAGGGCGACAGTGTAGCCATCAGCCGCGAACCGGTGCGCAATGGCACGTCCGATGTCAGAACGGCCGCCCAGAATGAGTGCGGTCTTTTGTTTGGAAGTATCAGTCATCACAGGGCAAGCCTATCAGATTGGGCTGAGGAAAAGGTTTCTGCGGCCTGGGTAGATTTCCGCATTTCCCTGAACTGGCTGACCCGCGTATCGGAGAGCGCAAGCGTGTCGGCTTTCAGGCGCGCGTCCTTGGCCAGATAGAAGCGGCCGCCATGGGCGAGCGTGATCTTGTCCAGCTTGTCCATCAGGTCGAGACTGCGCCGGTTGACGGGAAAGTCGAGGGCCAGTGTGTAGCCTTCCATCGGGAAGGAGAAGCGGCTGTCCTGTGGGCCGAAGCGTTTCAGCACAGACAGGAAAGATCCCTGGCCGGCAGCGCTGATTGCCTTCAGCAGGGCCTGCATACCAGCTTTCGATTGAGCGAGCGGGATGACACACTGGAATTGTGCGAAGCCCTTGCGGCCGTAAATGCGGTTCCAGTCGAGAATTGCATCCAGCGGATAGAAATACGTGTCCCAGTCCACGAGTTGCGTGCCGCTCTTTGAATGTCCGGCTTTGTAGTAGACGGCATTGAACGCTTTCACAGTCCACCGGTTCAGGGCGAAACCGGGTGCATCCAGCGGCACATTGAGTTTGCGCTTGCGCGGCGTTTCGAAGGGGGCCTTCAGCTTTTCGGGCGCAGGTCGGTGAGCGCCGCATGCTCTCCGAGGTATACAAGCGACCGCCCGAGCGATGGGCCGCTGCTCAGGCAGTCGATCCACGCAACGGAATATGTCGAGCTGCCCGACGCTTCGAAGATGTCGATTGCCTCTGCCAGATTGGCGGCGGAAACCGTGGTCTGTCGAATCCAGCCGGACTCGACAGGGCGAAGACGGAATGCCGCCTTCAGGATGACCCCTGTCAGTCCCATGCCACCAAGTGTCCATTCAAACAGGTCAGCATTCTGGTTGCGGGAGCATCGCTGCACCTCACCATCAGCGGTGAGGATCTCGATCCAATCCAGGAATGAGCCGAAGGAACCGTCCTTATGGTGGTTCTTGCCGTGAACGTCAGAGGCAATCATGCCGCCGACAGTCACGAATTTTGTGCCGGGGTGACCGCTGGGAACCAGCCGCGTGGCAGGAACGTGTCGATGATGTCAGACAGGAGCACGCCGGCTTCTGCCGTCAGTTGTCCTGTTTCATTATCGAATGCCAGCATGTGGTTCATGTGGCGCATGTCGAGGGTCAACTGGCTGTTGAGGGAGCTGTCGCCATAGGAGCGGCCATTGCCCCGGGCGATCAACGGCCGGGATTGAGCAAGTCTGATCAGGTCGTCCTGGTTTCTCGGAGCGGCAATATGGCATTCGACTACCGGGAAGCGTCCCCATCCGGAGAGTTTCATGCGTCTTCCCCATTCGGGGCGAGCCGTGCGAGGTGAACACAAAGCGCCGGTCGAGCTGGTATTTGACGAAGTATCCAATTGCCAGCCCGATGATCGCACCGGTTTCGCGCATCAGCTCTGTCTTCCATGCCAGCCAGAACAGGGTCTCCGATGTCCAGAAAATGGCCGTCGTGAAAATACCCATGATCGTGTACAGAGTGAATTTCTGGCTGTGCGCCTTGAAGCCGGTTTGCAGGTCTCCGAAGATCCAGCGCTTGTCGAGAATGTATTTTACTACCAGGCCAGTCAGGTGCCCGCGGCCACTGCTGCGGCATACCAGAGGCCATTCGTGCCAAACATCAGCACGAGCCGCTGGGTTCCGAGGTTTATCAGTGTGGCAAACGCGGCAAAGGCCGAATAGCGCAGGATGAGTTCGCGAACAGTCAAAGCAGAACCCCTGCAGCCGCGCAGCCAACCCCCAGGATGCCACACATCTGGCTGACCCTGTCTTTGACGGCGAAAACGATTGGATCGTCATGCATTCCGCCACGATGGGCAACCATCACCATGCGGTTGATCCAGAACAAGAGGATCAGGCAGAGGCCCCACAGGGCCATGGGCTGGCTGTAAAGGGCGCTGACAGCAGGCGAATTCAGATAGAGCGCAAGGACGAGAACTGAAACAAAACCCGAGCTGGTGGCCATTTGAGAGACCACAGGCAAGTCATCAATCTGGTATCCGCGGCCGGATGGCTTGAGCACGTCGCGCTGGGCGCTGTCGACCAGCTCTGCCTGCCGTTTTACTGCGGCGAGGGCAAAGAACAGGAAGACCGAAAATGCCAGCAGCCAGAAGGACAACGTAATGCCGGTGGCGGCGGCGCCGGCCAGCATCCTGACCGTATAGAGCGCGGCAAGCGTCACGACATCAATAAGTACACGGCGTTTCAATGCCAGAGAGTATGCCATCGTGATAACGTAGTAGCATGCCATAACGCCAAGGAACGTGTAGCCCAGCGTTGCGCCGAGTGCGATGCCGGCGATGAGCAGGAAGGGCGCCATCAGTGTACCATGAAGCAAGGGGAGGGCGCCGGAGGCCAGCGGGCGGTTCCGCTTTCTGGGGTGGGCGCGATCCGCTGCAAGGTCGAGCATGTCGTTCAGCAGGTAAACGCTGGAGGCGATAAGGCTGAAGCAGACAAAGGCGACGACGCTCTGGACGAAGGTGAGCGCGTCGATCTTGTGTGCGGCAAACATCGGTATGAAGACCAGCAGGTTCTTCAGCCATTGGTGCGGGCGAATGGCTTTCAGATACGGTCCAAGGGAGGATGAGCGCGTTGAGAGATGTTCGGCCTGTTCGCAGGTTTTGTCTGCGCGTGTCCGCAGGGATGTGTTAGCATCGACTGTAACGGCCTTCGAGGCGCTTTCCCAAACGGGCAGGTCTGCCGGGCTATCGCCCATATAGCATATCCGCCCTCACCGAACCGTTCAGTCAGGAAGCCTGCTTTGTGGGGGCCTTTCAGGTTGCGGGTTCCATCAGATCCATGGACCTCGTCGAAAATCCCGAGATGTGCGCCGATGGCGTGGACGATGTTTTCATCAGATGCCGAGACAAGCGCTGTGCGCCCGCCATTCTTCCGCCAGACCTGAATATAGTCGATGACGTCCTGGTTGTAGGGGAGTGACGCGGGGAGGATGGTTGTTTTCTCGCTGAGATGACGCTTGATCGCGGCCCGGCCCTTCGGGGCAACAAGGAGAGTCTGTACCGGGGTCAGGGCATTCGTCGAGCAGGAAGCCCAGAAGGTTTCAAACAGCATGTCCGTTCGGATCAGGGTGCCGTCCAGGTCGACAACCAGCACGGGCAAGATGTCGTTATCTGCGACTTTAAAACCGGACGCTTCCGGTTGCGCGGGCTCGTGCGGCGTCTGCGAACCTATGCGGTCTGACTGTGCCATCGTGTTTCCCATATGCCCGTACAACCTGGCGCTTCGGCAAAGACCGTCCCGCCATTCACCTTATCTGCTGGTTCAATAGCTGGAAAGTTGCAAGACTTGTGCCGGTCATGGAAAGGTAAACTCTGGCTGATGTCTTGCTGGTTTTTGCCATTCAGGCGCCCGGGCATCATGGTTAATTGCCTGCCGGCACCAAGGGTACAGAAAGGGCAAGTTTCCCGGAATGTGGCCGGGAACTGGACAAGTATTTGTGCCGGGGTATTGCATCACCTTATGAGCCAGTATCACGACCTTCTCATTGCGCTTCGAAAAATTACGCGTGCGATCGACCTGCACTCCAAACAGCTGGCGAAGGAGACTGGCCTGACGGCGCCGCAATTGCTGGTGCTTCAGAGCGTGGCCAGTGTCCGGCGTGCGAAGCCCAGTGATGTCGCGCGGCAAGTTCACCTGTCCCAGGCGACGATTACGTCAATTGTGGACAGGTTGGTTCGGGCCGGTCTGGTCAAGCGCGAGCGTAACGAGCATGACCGGCGCAGTCTGGAGATCGTGATTACCGATGAGGGCCTGAAGCGGCTGGTCGATGCGCCTGAATTGCTTCAGGCTGATTTCCTCACCGCTTTTGACGGGCTCGCCGATTGGGAAAAATCCCTGCTTGTCTCCAGCATGCAGAAGATTGCCTTCATGATGGATGCGGAGAACCTGGATGCCGCGCCGATCCTGGAAGTCGGTGATCTGGATGCTGGCGGGGCCTAGCTTTCCTGAATCTGCTCCAGCTCGCTTTCTGGCGGTGTGTCCCATTGAATGTGGCGTCCATCCAGCACGACGATATTGTCGCGGCTGACGATCGTCGCATTGGTCTGAATCCCAGCAGCTGCTTTGCGGGATATCCTTGTTCCTGGCCAGGATCAGCGTTTCCTCGGCGGTGAAGTTGGCAAGCCCGCGTGCGCGTTCGTTGCCATCCTCGTCATAGATGTGCAGCACGTCGCCCCTGACAAAGCTGCCCTGGATAGACTGAATGTCCTCGCGCAGCAGGCCGCGTTCCCGGCGGCAAAGCGCGTCGCTGCGGCGCCCGGGATGACAAGGCTGCCCGCCATCTGAAGGCGGTCTGTCAGCCATGCGGTCCAGTCGGTGGCGGGTTTGGCGTTTGCGACGCATCTTGTGTGCTTGCGTGTACCGTCGAGCAGGGAGGTCACAGGGCGATCGGCTTCCCCGTTTCCGATAAGGGTGGCGCAGCCCGAGTTTTGCGCCATGTTGGCGGCCTGCATCTTGGTCAGCATGCCACCGCTTCCGAGGCTGCTGACGCCTTTTGTAACCTCAAGAAACTCGTTCACATCGCTGACCGTTTCCACAAGCGCGGCCCCCGGTTCGGATGGGTCACGATCATAGAGGCCGTCCACGCAGGTCAGGATTACCAGGGTTTCGGCCTGCACCATCTGTGCAACTTTCGCAGCCAGTCGATCGTTGTCTCCCACCCGGATCTCTTCGGTCGTGATGGAGTCGTTTTCGTTGACGATCGGGGTGATGCCTGCCCTAAGAAGTCTGTGCACGGTGTTCTTTGTGTTAAGGAACCGGCGCCGGTCTTCAAGGTCTTTCAGCGTGACCAGAACCTGCGCGATGTCGAAACTGTATTCATGGGCGACCTGTTTATAGGCATTCAGCAGGATGGGCATGCCGCATGCCGCCGCTGCCTGCTTGTCGCGCAGGCCGCTGTTTCCGGAGACTCGCCAATTGTGCTCAGTCCCAGTGCAACTGCGCCGGATGAGCAGACTATAACCTCATAGCCGTCATCCCGCAGGGTCTTCACGTCGCTCAGGAGCTGTTGGATGAAGGCCCAGCGCGGCGTAAGCAGTTCGGGGTTGGCCAGAAGGCTGGATCCGATCTTGATGACGATACGTTTTGACTGCGGCACACAGCGCTCCCTTGTTGTCTGGCCTAGGACCTAGGCTGCGTTGAGTGCGTTCGCAACACGATTAGAGCACAAAGTAATGTGCGATTCAGCGATCATGCGTTCGAGGATCCATAAAAAATCGAATAAATTGATGCGTGTATGTTAAGTTCTATTCCCTGCGGTCTGTTTGGGGAGTTGAGAATCTCAGTAAAAAATTTGAATTCAAAGCAAGATCGGCATATGTGCGGGGCCATGAAACGAGGAGGACCTATGCGCGTATTGATGGTTGGTTGCGGGAATATGGGGGCGGCTTTGCTGGCCCGCTGGGTGGATGTGCCGGGCACATCCTTTTGTACGGCTGACCCTGCGAACGCATTCCCCGATACGCGTGTGCAAAGCTTCCAGTCTGCAAGCGAAGTCAAAGGTGGTCCCTTTGATTTGCTGGTCATTGCGGTCAAGCCGCAGATGATCGCAGATGTCCTTCCTGATTACCTGCCGCATCTACAGACTGACGCTGCGGTGCTGTCGATCGCGGCGGGAGTCTCGTGCGCGAGGCTTGAGACGGTTGTGGGGCAACGGCCCATTATAAGGGTGATGCCAAATCTGCCTGCGAAAATCGGGAAGGGGGTCAGCGGCCTCCACTTTAATAATGAAGCTGTGCCTGAAGCGGTGAAGGCCGTTATAAGGCAAATGATGCTGGCTGCTGGTTCAATCGTCGAGGTCGATCAGGAAGACAGTCTCGACAAGGTCACTGCGATTGCTGGCAGCGGTCCAGGCTATGTATTCGAAATCGCCCGCGCCTATGTGGATGCCGCCATGGCGCTTGGCTTCGATGCGGATCAGGCTAGAACGCTCGTCCTCGATACGATTGCCGGGGCCGTGGAGATGGCAGCCGGTACACAGGACGATCTTGCAGATATGCGAAATGCCGTCACCAGCAAGGCGGGCACGACCGAGGCGGGTTTGAACGCCTTGAATGGAAACGGTGACTTGTCGCAGCTCATGCTGGCTGCGACACAGGCAGCCTACAAGCGCGCCGTGGAACTGCGCTGACGTTACAACATGGCAGGAGTCGAGGGGGCAATGCGGATGATGTGTCCCGACATCATGAAAGGTTGCCTTGTTTAAGGGCGTGCCACCGCTCATGCCCGCCCGGCTCATGTCTTAAAATAATGGATGCGCGTTGCATCGACCTCTAATAAGCATGCCGGGACTACCCGCGCGAACGACATACGATCACTGAACAAGCGAGCCCAATGAATTACGAAGCTCTCATCTCTCTCGCCATATACTTCATTCTAATGCTGGCGATCGGCCTGTACGCTTACAGAAAGTCTACCAGCGATGTTTCCGAATACATGCTGGGCGGCCGTCAATTGCACCCGGCAGTGGGGGCATTGTCCGCCGGTGCGTCCGACATGAGCGGGTGGATGCTTATGGGCCTGCCTGGTGCCGTTTTCGTCTCGGGCATCAGCGCAGCCTGGATCGCGGTCGGGCTGACAATCGGGGCGTACCTGAACTATCTGCTCGTTGCGCCGCGTTTGCGTGTCTATACGGAGATGGCGGATGATGCGATCACCATTCCGGACTTTTCGAAAAGCGTTTCCACGACAAGACCCGCGCGCTCCGGGTTCTTTCATCCGTCGTGATCGTGATCTTCTTTACGCTGTATACCTCGGCCGGGATCGTTGCGGGTGGCAAGCTGTTCGAGGCATCTTTTGGTCTGGACTACCGTATTGGTCTGTTCCTGACAGCTGGCGTTGTGGTGGCCTATACGCTGTTCGGGGGCTTCCTGGCTGTCAGCCTCACGGATTTCGTTCAGGGCTGCATCATGTTTGTGGCGCTGGTGCTTGTGCCGATCGTTACTTATTTCGTCCTTCGGGATGAAGGGGCGTGGGCAACGGCTGCCGCCTCGGTTCCTTCCGGCTATTTCGCTGGTGGCCTGAAGGGATGACTGTGCTTGGGCTTATATCCCTGTTGGCTTGGGGACTTGGCTATTTTGGTCAGCCGCACATCATTGTCCGCTTCATGGCGATTCGCTCTCTCAAGGATATTGCGACGGCCCGCTATATCGGGATGAGTTGGATGATCGTGACGGTGATCGGCGCGGTGCTGACCGGTATCGTCGGTTATGCTTACACCTATGCCAATGGCGTGCCGGTGGATGACCCGGAGACGATCTTCATCATACTCTCGCAGGTCCTGTTCCATCCGCTTGTTGCGGGCTTCCTGCTGGCGGCGATTCTTGCGGCGATCATGAGTACGATTTCTTCCCAGCTGCTGGTTTCCTCAAGCTCCCTGACGGAAGACTTCTATCGGACCTTCCTGCGCAAGGAGGCAAGCAGGGAGAACTGGTTGCCGTCGGGCGTGTTTCGGTTCTGATTGTTTCACTCGTCGCCATCGCGCTGGCGTTCGACCGGTCGAGCAACATCCTGTCGCTTGTTGGCAATGCCTGGGCTGGCTTCGGTGCCGCCTTTGGCCCGATCATCCTGCTTAGCCTGTATTGGCGCGGGTTGACCCGGGACGGTGCTCTCTCTGGCATGATTGTCGGCGCGGGTACTGTTCTTTTCTGGCTGTATGCGCTATCGAGATCGATGGGAAATCACTTTCCAGCATCATCTATGAAATTGTGCCAGGCTTTCTGCTGGGCGGTGCGACGGCGATTCTTGTCAGTATCCTCGGTCGGAATGTGAAGCCGCACGTCGTGCATCGCTTTAATGAGATGGAAAAAGTCATGAACCAGGATGCTGGCTAACGCGGGTTTGCCGCCTTCGGGTTTGTGTGGGTGCAACCCTGTGGAGATCTTGTCTCGGTCAGGTGATTTCTGAACGTGCGGCATGCCTATGGCTTGGTCGCCCCTTCAAAAAATGAAGCTCATAAGACAAAAAGCCGTAGGGGCGCGCCTGATTTGAGGGCAAGGCGTCAGTGCATATGAGTGACTGAAGTCAATTGTCGATGAGAATGGAGTCGTGATGAGGTTTGTGAGTTCCTGCCTGTTGTCTGTCTGCGTGGTTGGTGCCGCGTATGCTCAGGATCTGGCAATTACAGACGTAACAGTGTTCGATGGCACTGGAGCGGCGCCGTATCAAGCGACGGTTATGTTTGATGATGGCCTGATTTCGGTCATCGACAAGAGGGCAGGTGATGCACCAGCCGGCGTACCGGAAATTGATGGTAGTGGTCTCTCGCTGTTGCCTGGCTTCTTTGACTTGCACGTCCACTACACGCCAATTGGCGAGCCAGCTACGACGCCTCAGATTTCGGAAGCCTATGCCGCAGCTGGCGTGACGTCTGTTTACGATTTCGCGCAGCCGCCTGAGGCATTTGCTCCGCGCCGTGACTGGTTGAAGACGCTGCCGGGGCCGCGCGTCAATTTTGCAGCGCGGATGAGCACGACCAATGGTCATGGCGCTGACTGGTCCGATACCAGCACGACCAAATGGGTGAACACGCCTTATGCTGCGAAAGAAGCGGTCAAGGAGCTGCTGCCGTACCAACCCGATGTCATCAAGGTCTTTACCGATGGCTGGCGCTACGGGTCCGGTGTTGACAATACCAGCATGAACGAACCGACTCTGACGGCACTTGTCGAAGAGGCGCACTCTAATGGCCTTAAAATCCTGACCCATACGGTGACCAAGGATCGGGTCGAGATTGCTGGCCGTTCAGGGGTCGATGTGGTCGCGCACTCTGTCCTGGATGAGCATATCGATCAGGACACGATCAATGCCCTGAAGACAGCTGGTACGGCTTATGCGGGCACGCTTGCCGTTTACAATCCCGATAAGTTCGACACGCCGGATTTCGACCGGCAGCACCCGTCTTTCAAGGCACGTCAGGCGCGCTTCCAGGTGGGGCTGGACAATATGAAGGCGCTATATGAAGGCGGCGTGCTTATTGCGTTGGGCACCGATGCGGGCATGCCTCGTACACCTCACGGAACTTCCACTTTGAACGAAATGGAGCTGATGGTGCGGGCAGGACTGCCGGCAAAGGCCGCTCTGATGGCGGGCACGTCGAACAGTGCGCGTGCCATCGGTGTCTACGACCAGCGCGGGTCGATCGAAGTCGGCAAGGATGCTGATGTGGTTTTGATCGCCGGTAAGCGTGGGATGAGATTTCGGATCTACACAAGACGAAATACACTTTCGTTGGCGGCAAGATGGTGTTCGGGGAAGGGGCGCCGGAGCCTGTCGCTGACACGCATATGGCGTCATCCGAAGTGGAGGGCGCAAAGATCGACGATTTCGATCGTGAAGATGGCCGCTCGTCACGCGACACGCTGGTTGTGGGGGACCCGGATGGCGGGCTTGAGCGCAGCTGGCAGGTCTTCGAATTCGGGAGGATGGCAAGCGCGGAGGTGTGCTTCACCTGTCGGCGGATCTGGCGCTGCGTGAGGATGCGCGGGCCGGCATTGTTATCCCGATGAATGTCGGATCTGTTCAGCCGGCGGATGGTTCTGCTTACAAAGGTGTTTCCTTTGATATGCGTGGGGACGGCGAGTCCTATACGCTGGTTGTTTCTACAACGACGGACGGTGGACTCTGCCCATCCAGGCTGGTGAGGACTGGAAGACAATGAAAGTCCCATTCAAAAGCCTGACGCCTCCGGCTGCCGGGGTTGAATGGACTGGCAGCGATATTCTCGATGTGCGATTCCTTGTCATGCGCCCAGGTGGCGAGAAGGTATGGTTCGAACTGGATAATGTCAGCTTTTATTAGGTGACGCCTGAGGGCGGCTGCATGTTCAGGCAAGCAGTCTACCAGCAAAATTAAATGTCAGGATTAGCGACCATCTACTAAAGGTGGTCGCTTTTCTTTTTCTGCTTCCGCACACAAGTAAACATGAAAATTTTGTGATGAGTTTGTCTGCGCAAGTGCAACATTTGTGGGCAAGAGTCAGGAAATGACGGTTATTTTCATTATTTTGCATGTGCGAACAAAATCGTGCCGATAGCCTGAGCTTACCCAATGGCGGGTAAAGATCGGGATCAACGATGATCCTTCTGGGAAGTAAATCCGAACACAGAACAAACTAGTCCTGGCCATACCTTTGGTGCGCCGGGTGATGCAAGAGATGCGTTAATGCCGGTTGAGGGGATGCCGGCAATGCGGGGACTTGCGGAAAAAATCCAAGCTCAGGAGTTCAGCAGGAAATGAGATCTATGGAAGAAGAGGGGTCGTTGACGCAAAGGGTGACGCGTTCTGCGCGAAGCCGAGCCGTTTCATGCGGCGTTGCGCAATGACAGTATCGACAAGCGCTTTGTTGCTTGGCGTTCTGTCTCAAGGGGCCCTGGCCCAGGAGACAGCGGAAGACGACACGGCGCAGATGGAAAAAGTGCTTGTCGTTGGTTCGCAGATCGCCGGCGCTAAAGTGTCCGGCGCGTTGCCGGTCGCAGTGGTCTCGCCCGACGAAATCCAGGCAACTGGTGCTGTGTCGGCCGAAGAACTTTTCCGGACGATTCCTTCGGCCGGTGACATTTCGTTCAACGGTACGTATCTCGGTGGCGGCAACTCGAACGCTGCTCGCGGTGACGTTTCCACGGTCAGCCTGCGCGGTCTGGCGCAAGGTAACACGCTGGTGCTGATCAACGGTCGTCGTTCCGTGGTGCACCCGACGTCGCAGACTGACAACCAGACGCCTGTCTTCGGTTATAACGTCAACGCCATTCCCGTTCAGGGGCTGTCTCGGGTTGAGGTGCTGAAAGACGGTGCTGCCGCACTGTACGGTTCGGACGCTGTCGCTGGTGTGGTCAACAATGTGCTGCAGTCAGACTTCGAAGGTCTGAATGTCAGCATGCAGTATGGTCTTGCGGAAGGGACCAACCTCAAGGAATTCACCGCAGACATGCTCTACGGGACCGACTTTGCTAACGGTAAAGGGAATATCTCCCTTTATGTCGGCGGCACGACTCGCGACTCGTTGCTGCGTTCCGATCAGGATTACACGAACCTCTCAGACATGCGCCCTCTGACGGATGGAACGAACTGGGCCGGTACTGCCTGGGACAACCGTTCCACGACATCGCCATGGGGTTACTTCATTCCTGTCGATACGTCGATTGGCGCGATTTCCGCCGATGGATCGCAGTTCTCCGATGCGTCGGGCGCCTTCCACATTCAGCCATCCAGCTTCGGATGCGCGGCATCAGCTGGTGACGACATCTGCTACGGACCGGGTTCGGTCACCTCGTCCACATATCGCGATATGCGGTATGACGAACTGGCGACGTTCGATACGCTCACCATGCTACCGTCGGTCGATCGCCTGAACATTTTCAGCTTCATCAACTATGACGTGAGTGATGATCTGCGTCTTTATGGTGAAATTGGTCTGTACAAAGCAGAAACGAATGCTGTAATCGGTGCGCCGGCCAGCCTTGGTTCCGGTCCGATTTACATCTCTGCAGATGCTTACTGGAACCGCTGGGGGCTGTTGGCTCGGTCAACCGTATCGACGGTCTCAGCGCTAACGTTCCGGCCGAAGGCATGGACCTGCGCATCGGGTCTTACCGCCTGGTCGATTCCGGCACTCGTGACGTCAAGGTGAAGAACGACCAGTATCGTTTCCTCTTCGGTGCCAAGGGTGAGAAGTGGGGGTGGGACTGGGATTCTGCGGTCCTCTACAACGAAGCGAAAGTCAAAGACGCGGCTGATGGTGTCGACTCCCGTCTGTTCCAGGAAGCCGTCAACCGCACGGATGCTTCCGCTTATAACCCGTTCTGTGGTGGCGACCCGGCCAGCCCCTCTGTTGGGGCTTTGGGTTGCAATTCGCAGGACACCATCGACAGCTTCATGATCACGCAGGTTCGTGAAAACAAGACGACGCTGTCGCTGGTGGACTTCAAGGTCTCCAAGCCGGATCTCTACTCGATTTGGGCGGGTGATATCGGGATCGCGGGTGGTATTGAGTTCCGTCGCGAAACCTATCACGACAACCGTGACTCTCACCAGGATGGCTCCCTGCCATACTATGACCAGATCACGGGCGATCTCGTGTCGGATTCCAGCCTGATGGGGCACAGCCCGTCGCCGGATGTTAAAGGTAGCCGGAATGTGTCTTCGGCTTACATTGAGGTCGCTGTTCCACTGGTCTCCCCGGAGATGAATATTCCGCTGGTACAGGCCCTGGATCTGCAGATTGCTGGCCGCTACGAAGACTATTCCGATGTCGGATCGGTATCCAAGCCGAAAGTCGCTGCATCCTGGGATGTGATCGACGGTCTGCGTTTCCGCGGGTCCTGGTCGGAAGGCTTCAAGGCGCCGAACCTCGAAGTGGTCAACACGCCGCTTCTGGAACGGGTGAACGGCTATCCGGACTACATCCAGTGTGAAGCGGCTCTGCGCCAGGGAACGATCACGAGCTACAGCCAGTGTTCAACTCTCTCCGTTACCGTCGCAAGCCTGCGGTCCGGTAACACTGAACTGGAGCCGGAAGAATCGGAGAGCTCCTCCTATGGTGTGGTCTTCGAGCCACAATTCATTCCGGAGCAGTTCGGCAAGCTTACGCTCACGGCAGATGTCTGGAGCATCGAGCAGAAGAACCCGATTGGCCTGCTGAACGACTCGGTGGCTCTATCCTACGACTACCTTCTGCGTTTGCAGGGCAGCTCCAACCCGAATGTGATCCGCTTGGATCCGACGCCGCAGCAGATCGCAGACTTTGCTGGCACCGGGCTTGAACCTGTCGGTGACGTTCTGAACGTTGTCGCCAAGTTCACCAACCTGTCGCCGCTCAAGGTCGAAGGTATCGACTATGGTGCCTATTGGGATGTGCCGGTTGGCCCGGGTGAGCTGTCTGTCAACGTCAATGCGACCTACCTCGACACCTACTACCAGAGCCCGACGTCTGAAGCCGCTGCGCTTCTGGCTGGCCTCGATGACGGTTCGGTCAACCCGTATGTCACGGTGACCGGAGGTGGCAGCCTGATCCAGGAAGGTGGGCGTCCGGAGTGGAAATACTCCCTCACGATGTCCTATGACTGGGATAACTGGAAGGTCGGTGCATTCTCGCAATACACCAGCCAGGTCTATGACACGAGCGTCAGCAGCTCGGCCTATGGTCTGTGGCCGATCGAAGATCACATGACCTGGAACTTCTATGGCCAGTACACCATGGAGAGCGATAGCTGGACCGACGGTACTTCGGTTCGTGTCGGTGTGCGTAATGCCTTTAACGAGGATCCGCCGCTTGCCGATACCTATGGCTATCTTTCCTCACTTTACCAGCCGCTGCCGCGTTACTGGTATGTGAATGTGAAGAAGTCCTTCTAAGGATGATTTACTGTTGAAACCGGAAACGGGGCGGTGCTGGTTCACCGCCCCGGATCCTTACCGGGACTGGTCGCTTGCAAAGTGGTCATGTCCGGTTTCAACTGCCATCCGGTACAAGATCGGACGGCTCGCCATGAATTGGCCAACAGGGGCAGCGGGCCAATTGAGGAAGGGCTGGAACATCAATGAACAAGACACAGACTTCAAAAAGCACAGACACGAAAGAAGACGTGACCGCGCAGACAACAAGTCTGGATCGCCGGCACTTCCTGACAGCCGGCGCGCTCGTCGCCAGTGGTGTCGCAAGCGCCTGTGTGCTGCCCTCCGAGACCACTGGAAAAGTTACAGCTGCTCCAGCGCAGGAGCCTCCCAGACCACCCGATGCGCCGGAGAGTGGCGATCTGAGTGTAGCGGCTCATCGTGTCGAAACACCTGGCCCGCATGGCGTGGTCACGGCGGGGCATCCACTGGCAGCCTCTGCCGGGCTGCGCATGTTTATGCAAGGTGGTGCAGCAGGCGATGCCGCCGTTGCAACAATGGCCGTGCTGAACCTGACCGAAGCGTGGGCGTCCAGCATCGCGGGCAATGGCTTTGCAACGGTCTATGAAAAGTCCACAGGTGCTGTAAAGGCGCTGATGTTCGGCGGAGCAGCTCCGCTGGCGCTTGACCCGACGAGCGATCCGGCCGCTTTCGACTGGGGCGTAAAGGCAGCCACTACGCCGGGTGCATTCGATGGCTGGATCGAGCTTCTCCGCCGACACGGTCGTCTGTCTCTGGCTGAAGTCTTTGCGCCTGCAATTGAGCTGGCGCGCAATGGTCACCCGATTGATCCTCGATCGCACGCATTATCGCAATCCGGGAAGAGCGCCTGCGGGAGCATCCGACCAGCGCGGCCATATTCTTGCCGGATGGCAAAGCGCCCGCGCCGCGCCAGATCCTGCGCAATGAAAACCTGGCAAAGACTTTCGAGGCGCTCGTCGCTGAGGAGCAGGCTGTGCTGGCCGGCGGCGGAGATCGCGACAAGGCGCTCCTCGCGGCACGGGAATACTTCTATAACGGCCCATCGCGGTAGAGCTTGACCGCTTCTTCCGTGAGGTTGGCGGATGGCTCAGAAAAGAGGACATGTCCGCCTACCAGGCAAAATGGACAACTCCCGTCCGGACTTCGTATCGCGGTTATGACGTGTACTCCACACCGCCGACGTCGCGTGGGGGCTCGAAGTCTGCATGCAGGCAAACCTGATCGAGCGCTTCGATGTGTTCGGCATGAAGCCAGGCAGTGCCGAACTGCTGCACCTGCAGGCCGAGGCCATCAAGCATGCCAAGGCAGATATCTACGCCTATGCTGCCGATCCGAAGTTCGCGAATGTTCCGGTCGAGGCAATGCTGTCCAAAGCTTACGCCACAGACCGGAGTGCGTTGATTGACCCGGCCCGCGCCTTGCCATTCCCCGGTGTGACGGATTTCCGACGTTACGATACGTCTGCGCCGCCTCCGCCCACCTCGGCACAGCGGACCGCAGATGATGAAGCCCGTTTCAGCGACACGACCAGCCTGACGGTTGTCGACGGGGAAGGGAACGCCATCGTCGTGACCACGACCCTTGGCGGAGGCTTCGGAACAGGTGTGGTTGCTGGAAACACCGGCTTCCTGCTGAACAATGGTATGCGGCTTGGGTCAACGTCGCCCTATCAGGATAACGTCAATTTCGTTGCTCCTGGAAAGATCCCCATTCTGAACAACTCGCCGGTCGTTGTGATGAATGGCGCTCGCCTTTGGGCAGCCTTCGGCACGCCGGGCGGCGAGACGATCGGGCAGAGCGAATTCCAGGTCCTGATGAACCTTGTCGACTATGGCATGGGCATTCAGGAAGCCATCGAGGCGCCTCGTTTTGCGGTCAAGGCAGATCCGAATTTCTATCTGCCCGGTGCGAAATGCCTGCTTCAGCTGGAATCGCGCTTCTCGCAGGAGTGCCTCGCAGGACTCCAGGCAATGGGGCACGTGGCAGATTATGTCGGTCCTTATGCAATTGGCAGCATTCAGGGCGTCCGGTCTTATGAGAATGGCGCGGTCATGGCCGGAGCGGACCCGCGCCGGATGGCAATGGCGGCCGGTTGGTAGAAGTATTGAAGATTAGTGTACCCCTTAAAGGGCAGATGGAAGTTGTTGATACAGCTACGTACGTCTGACATCGATCGAGTACAGCTACGACGTCTGAGCACGTCGATTGAAGATTAGTGTACCCCTTAAAGGGCAGATGGAAGTTGTTGATACAGCTACGTACGTCTGACATCGATCGAGTACAGCTACGACGTCTGAGCACGT
>LZQP01000028.1_pt1 | contig 18760 bp, 21 predicted proteins | sample 768551 | NCBI WGS metagenome assembly LZQP01 (sample SAMN05207184, study PRJNA324509) | oil field metagenome | isolation source: sample BH-FW-16 from oil reservoir | place: India: Bombay High | collected 2015-12-03
GGCGGCAGCGCAGGCGAGGCAACCGCTCCGGCTCCGATGACGATGGCGTCGGTTTCCATCACCTGTAATCACCCCTGGTTCGAGCATGCTGTTTCAATGGCCGGCACGCGCCAGGGCGGCAGCGCAGGCGAGGCAACCGCTCCGGCTCCGATGACGATGGCGTCGGTTTCCATCACCTGTAATCACCCCTGGTTCGAGCATGCTGTTTCAATGCCCGGATCATGCTGTTGCGTTGTATTTCATGCATTTTAAGGGCCAGTCCACACCATGCGCACAGGCATGGCGATCCCGATTTGAAACATTCTGTGGGCGAACCGCGCGAATTGCGAAATAATTGCCCGGAAATTGCATATTCATCGTTTGCGTAACATTGTAGTCCGATCCGATCAGCTGCCAGCAGAACCTGCCCCCATGACATATGACGAGACGAAGGTCGCGATCATCATCCCGCTGTATAATGACGAAGCGAACATTGCGCGCGCGCTGGAAAGCGCTGTGGCGCAGAAGGCACCGGAAGGAATCCGTTTCGAAGTTCTGGTGGTGGATGACGGTTCACGCGATTCCGGCCCTGAGATCGCAGAGGATTATGCGCGCCGCTTTGCGCATGTGACCTTCCTGCGGATGGAGAAGAATGGCGGTCCGGCTGCAGCGCGTAACCGCGCCTTACGGGAGACGGATGCGGCTGGTTCACGCCATTCGACAGCGACGACATCATGTTGCCGGAACGCGTGGCGGCATTGTTTGAAAAGGCCCGCAGCGGTGACTTCGATTTTGTCGCGGACAATTGCTGATCAGTTCCACAAGCGCACCCGAAACGGTGAGCCGGCACCTCTGGCCTGGAAAACCGCCAGGCGATGTGCCCCTGACGACAGACCTTTTCGTCAATCGGTCCTATGCCGCCGAGACGGAACGGACAGAGCTTGGCTTCCTGAAGCCCCTGATCCGCCGGCGGGCCGTCAAATGCGGGGCGGAGCCTTATCAGCCGGACCTGCGCTTTGGCGAGGATTTTGAGCTTTATGCCCGCATTCTGGCGGACGGCGCGAAGGCGGTCCTGACAGATCCTGAAGGGTATTTGTTCGTTGTACGTGATGGCTCTGCATCTCATCGGCAGGGGGCAGCGGATCACCGCAGGCTGGCCCTGATGGGGCGGAAATTCCTGCAACGGGACGGTTTGTCTCCGGCTGAGCGTGAGGCCTTCGGTGGCTTTACCCGGTATTGTGAACAGGAATGGGCTGCCTGGACCGCGATTGAAGCGGTTCGTGCGAAAAATCCTGTCGGGTTCCTGCGCGCCTTCACGATTTCCTTGCCTGCCAGCCTGCATGTCGCCGGCAATTTGCTTAAGGCTGTTGGCGGTAAACTGAACGGGAAAGGCCGCTCGGCCCAGCGTGTGGCCTGATTAATTCACCATTTTGGGCACACTGCTAACACAGTTGAGCGCCAGACCGCGTCAGGTCGCGGGGCGTGTGGCCACAGATAGTGGCTGAGAAGTATCTGCCTCCCGAATTCAAAGGTAAATTTGCACGTTTCGGGCGCCGCCGCTTGAAAACATACGCGCATCAGGGGAGGTTGGCACGAAAATTCGCCGGAGCGGCTAATTCTCGTGTATCTAAAGGTTAACAACCTCCGGAAAGCTTGCGGGTCGATGGTATGACACTTGCAAAATGATTGGGGTAAATGGCGAGCTGTACGGTTATCGGCGCGCATTTGAGGGAACACAGAAAAAATGAACCACCTGAAAAGTCTTTGCCTTCTCACGGTTGCTGGCAGCAGCCTGTTCGCCGGAACTGCCGTGGCACAAGGGCAGGGCAGCGATAACTATTACAGCCGGAACAAGTACGAGGCCGTGACGGATCGCTACCAGCCAGCGTTCGATCCGGAGCCTATTCGTCTGGGCACCTTCCTGGTGAACGCGACGGGCTTGGTGGGTGTTACCTCTAACTCCAACGTCTACGCGCAGAACAACAACGAAAAATCCGACATCATCGCCCGCATCGGCGGCGAGGTGATTGGCCGTACGAACTGGTCGGTCCACGAGGTGGGCTTTGACGTGTCTGCGTACCACAACGAATACATGGACCTGTCCGATGAGTCCGCACAGACGCTTCACGGCGGTGTGCGTGGACGCCTGGATGTCACACGTGATTTCTCGTTGGGCGCACGTGTCTTCGCGGACAAGGGTGTTGAGCAACGTTACGAGCCGGCAGGTCTGGGCGGCCTGGAAAAGCCGATTGAGTACACAGTCGTTGGTGGCGAAGTCAGCGCTGACTACACCAATGATCGTTTCCGCTGGAACAATGCCGTCGGTGTGACTGACTACAACTACAAGGACGGCCGCATCATCGGTTCCGGGGCCGTTGCGGATCAGGACTTCCGTGACCGTGAGAACACCTATGCCCGCACGCGTCTTTCTTACGCCGTCTCTCCCGATCTGGCCGTCTATACGCAGGGCACCGTTCACGACGAGTCCTATGACACGACGCAGGTTATTGATGGTTTGCCGCGGTCGCGCGATTCCAAGGGTTACACGGTTGCGGCCGGTGTGGACTTCGAGCTTTCGGCGCTGATCCGCGGTGATGTCGCGGTTGGTTACCTGAACGAGGACAAGGATGACGACTACTTCTCAGACGTCGATGGCTTGTCGCTGGATGGCCGCGTTCAGTGGTTCCCCACACGCCTGACCACACTGACCTTCATGGGTAGCCGCCGTGTCGTGGACACGGGCGTCTATGCGTCGCCGAGCGCGCTCGCGACAAACTACCGGGCTGAAATCGACCACGAGCTTCGCCGGAACATCATCCTGTCTGCTCATGCCGGGTTCACCGACTATGACTATCAGGAGATCGACCGGAAGGACGAAATGTCGAACATCGGTGTGGCGGCAACCTACAAGATGAACAAGCGCCTGCACATCGACGCGTTTGCCCGTCACCTGTCCTGGGATTCCAGCGGTGCAGATGTGGCTTTCGTCCCGTCCTACGGGATCAACCTGATCGGCGTGGAGCTTCGTTTCCATCCCTAAGCAGGAGCGGATGTTTCATCTTTTCCTGCCCACTCTAATTTTCGGTGTCGTGTTTTGACCAAGAGTTTCAGCTTCGAATTGCCTTCTCAGATGACCGGTCATGAAGGGCCGTCAGGCGACGAGACCTCTTTTGACCTGAAGTCTCTGATCGGCATGGTGTATCGTCGCTTCTGGCTGATCGTGACGGGTTTCCTCGTCGTGTTTCTGGCCGTTGCTACATCACGTTCACGGCGACGCCTGTCTACAAGTCCTCGACAACGATTCAGCTGGGGACCAACCAGGAAAACATCATTGATCTCGGCAGTGTTCTGAGCGGCATTGTCGCGAACACGGCGTGATCGACACCGAGGTGAAGGTCATCAGCTCCAAGTCACTCCTGTCGAAGGTGGCGGAGCGGCAGAAGTTGATTGAGGATCCGGAGTTCAACTGGACCCTGAACGAGCAGAAGCCGGGCCTGATGGATGGGCTGATCAAGCCGATCAAGAAAAGCCTCGGCATGCGGACGGAGCAGGTCGACCCCTATGCCGGCATGAGTGCGGAAGAGCGCGAAGCGGCCATCATGGAGTCGGTAGTTGCGACTCTCACCAACCGGGTCAGTGTTGCCAGGGTTGGGACGACTTACCTTCTGACGGTTACGGTGATGTCAACGTCACCGGAAACGGCAGCGCGTCTCGCCAATGCCGTGGCAGACCAGTACCGCGTCCAGCAGCTTGAAACCAAACTCGATGCAACCCGCCGCGCGACCGAATGGCTGAGCGAGCGTGTATCTGCCTGCGTGACGAAGTGGCCGAAAAGGAAAAACGTGTTGAGGTCTATCGTGCCGAGAATGGGCTCGACACGGCGATGGGCACCACGCTGGCAGAGCAGAAGATCGCTGACCTGACCAAGCAGAAAACCCAGCTGGATTTCGAATTGAGCCAGGCTCGGGCACGCTATGAAAACATGCGCCGCCAGATCAATTCCGGAACGGGCGTTGAGGGCATCGGTGAGGTTCTTGATTCTGCTACAGTTTCTCGCCTGAAGGAGCAGTTGTCTGTTCTGCGCGGCCGTGTGGCGGAGCTTGAGACCAAGTTGGGGCCACAGCACCCTGAACTGATCGGTGCGCGTAATGAGGTCAGCGATATCGAACGTCAGATGACGGCAGAAGTAAACCGGATCGCCGGCAATCTCGAAAGCGAAGTGAAGGCGAAGCAGGACCAGGTCAATTCGATCCAGGCCCGGATCAATCAGGCGAATGCCCAGCTGCGCGGTAACTCGATCTCGAACGTGCGTCTGCGCGAACTTGAACGCGATGCTGAAACCAGCCGTGTTCTTTATGAAGAATTCATCGCGCGCTCCAAGGAGACACGCGAGCAGGATGACCTCGTCCAGGCAGACGCCGTGGTCCTCTCGTCGGCATCTGTGCCGAAAGAACCGGCTGCGCCGAAGAAGAAGCTGAACCTGTTGATCGGTGCCGTTCTTGGCGCAGCAATCGGTGCAGCCATGGCAATTCTTGCCGAGATGTTCGATGCCAAGATCAGCTCGACGGAAGACATCGAGCGCAAGCTTGGCGTCTCTGCCATCGGCTCGGTTCCGCTGATCCGTTCTTCCACCCTGTTTGGTATCGGGCAGTCCAATCCGGCGGACTATCTCGTTGAGAACCCATTATCAGCCTACGCTGAAAGTGTACGATACCTGCGTGCGGCGATCGCCTTCTCTGACCTCGACAGTGAGACCAAGACCGTTGCGATTACCTCGTCTCTGCCGGATGAAGGCAAAACGAGCCTGACGCTCAGCCTCGGTCGCATGTCCGCCATGTCCGGTTCGCGGACAATCGTGATCGATGGTGACTTCCGCCGCCGTCAGCTGACCGAAGCGGCTGGCATGTCGCCTGAAATCGGTTTCATCGAACACCTGTTCGGTGCAGGCCAGCTTTCGGATGCGATCCAGAAAGACAGCAAGACCATGCTGGACATTCTGCCGCTGTCCCAGTCCGGCCACACGCCACACGATGTGTTCGGCACGCGTGCTTCGATGACCTGCTGTCGCGTCTGCGCTCCATGTATGACCTGATCCTGATCGATACAGGGCCGCTGCTGCTGATGGCGGAAGCCCGTGTCGTTGCAGGCAAAGTCGACAAGACGATCCTGATGGTGCGCTGGCGTCACTCAACCCGCGCGGCAGTGAAGCAATCGCTCAGCCTGCTGCGTTCGTTCAATGCAGACATTCTCGGCGCGACCCTGAACATGGTCGACCTGAACCGTCGCCGTCATCACCGTGATCCGGGCGCCAGCTACAAGGCCTACCGCAAGTACTACCAGATGGAGAGCAAGAAGTCGGTCTTCGGCTTTGACCTCAATAGCCATGGGAAGCGGAAGAAGGGTGGGAACCGCCCGGTCGCCATGCAGACACCCGCCCGAGCACGCAAAGGGAAAGCTGAACCGGCCGATCCCGTGGGGTTTGAATAACAGCCGGGAAACGGGACGGATCCATGTCTGGAGATGCGCGGATCGCGAAACCATCCATGGAACGCGAGGCCGCTCAGGTCGCGCGGACCAGGCATGTGGCCTATTTCGGTCATGATGCCGGTGATGCGGCCATCCGCCGGCGCGTCCGCGCCTTTGAGGATGATGGTGTCAGAGTCACCGGGTTCATGATGCGCCGGGCTGATACGGCACCGACAGAATGGGCCAATATAGACCTCGGCCGCACGGCAGATGGTGCTTTCCTTCAGCGTATCCGGCAGGTGTTTGCAGGGGCAGGGATCGCCGCAGGCCATCGTGATGCCTTGGCTGAGGCCGATGTCATCGTCGCACGCAATCTCGACATGCTGGCGTGCGCCTTCCTGGCCAAGCGCAAGGCCGGGCTGGATACGCCCGTGATTTACGAGTCACTCGATATCCACCGCCTGCTGTGCCGCCAGGATGTGATCGGCAAGGCTCTGCGCTGGCTGGAAGGAAGCCTGCTGCACAGGACTAAAGGCCTGATCGTCAGTTCTCCGGCATTCCTGCGGAACCATTTCGAGCGTTACTATCCCGGCCAGTACCGGGCCTTCCTCGTGGAGAACCGTCTGGCAGCCGGGGCTGAATATGGCGTCCGGCCTGTTCCGGAAACGCCAGCTGCAGACCGGCCGCTGCGCCTTGGCTGGGTCGGCGTTCTGCGCTGCCAGCGTTCGCTGGATCTTCTCTGCGCTCTGGCAGATCAGTTTCCGGATAAGCTGGAGGTGCACCTGCATGGTGTCCCGGCCCGTAGGGAAATCCCGGTCTTCGAGCCTGAGATCGCGAAACATCCGAACATGATCTATCATGGTCGTTACAAGTCACCTGAAGATCTGTCGAAGCTCTATGATAGTCTCGATATGGTCTGGGCTGGTGACTTCATGGAAGCGGGCTACAACTCTGTCTGGCTGTTACCGAACCGGATATACGAAGGCGGCTACTATTGCGTGCCCGCCATCGCGCCGGCCGGGACGGAGACGGCGTTCTGGGTCAGCCAGCGCAGTGGCGGCTTCGTCATCGACGAACCGCTGGACGAGACGCTTCCAAAGCTGATTTCGGGCCTCATGGAGCAACGTGAGCCTATCGCCGCATGCGCAAGGGCCTTGGCCGAGTGCCCGGAAGAGGATTTCGTCCAGCCCGACGGTTTCCTGTCGGACATGCTGGACAAGGTCCTGGAAGGGAGTGACCCCGTATGAACGTCATGTCCCGGAAATGAAAGTCTCTGAAGACACGACGCTGCTGTGGGCGAAGGTGTTCTCCGAGGACAAGAGTGCGCCGATCTGGTTTCAGGTCATCGTTACAGGCTGGTTCTTCGCGACCTATATCGAGTTTCCGGCAGTGACCGCAGTCCGCTACCTGCTTGTGGTGGCACTGTTGGGCGTGATCGCGCTTAAGAGCGCTATCGTATTGCCGAACGTGGTGCGGGTCTGGCCTCTATTCGTCATGCCGGCCTTCGCGTTTTCGTCGATCCTGTGGTCGCCCTATCCATCCGAGGCGTTGAAGCAGGGCGTATATTTCATCCTGACGCCTCTTTTCATCATCACAATTATCTCGGTCCTGGATGCACGCCGGGCAATGCGTTGCCTCATGTTTGCAGGCTGGATGGCCGCTTTCATGGTGCTCGCGAAGTTCTCTTCGATTGACTCGGGTGGGCCATACCCTTCGAAGAACTATGTCGCCCTTCAGATGAACTTCATGATGTTGTTCTCGCTGGCTGCCGCGCTGAACAAAAAGGAACTGCTCTGGATCCGGCTGGCCGCGCTACCCTTCATTCCGATGGGCGCCCTTTTTGTTGTGCTGGCGAACTCGGCAACAAACCTTGTGCTGGGCGGAGTAGGCATCATGGGCCTGATTGCGCTGCGTCTTCTGTGGGTGGATATTGGGCGCATCAAGAACGCACGTAGCTTGCTGCTGTTGACTGGTATCGTGTTTGTTTTCTCCATTCTGACCGTCGCGCTCGCCATGCCCGGCGAGGATTTCATGGGGGAGGTTCTGAATGCGCTCGGCAAGGATTCCACATTCAGCGGAAGGAAAGTGATCTGGGCTGCTGGCCGCGTGGTCCAGGACCAGCATCCTATATTCGGTACCGGCCTATCCGGTTTCTGGCAGCCGGATAATGGCGCGGCGCAGTCCATCAATTTCTACGATTACAAGCCTTATGGTACGGCGCTAACCTTCCATAACTCCTATATGGAAGTGCGGGTGCATCTCGGTTACATCGGCTGGGTGCTCTACATTGGTACCTGGATCTGGCAGGGACAGCGCGCAATTCGGAACTGGCTGACCTCGCACGATCTGGAAGCTTCAGCGCTTCTGATGCTGCTTTTGCTGGTTTTCATCACCACATTCACGGAATCGACGCCCTGGGGGGTGTTCAATACGCCGGTCAATATCATGATCCTGGCATCGACGGCCGCCCTCAGCTCAAACCGGCGAAAGTTTGAAGGCTATGTGCCTGTCCGGGTCAGCGAAACCAAAGTTCAGACATCCAGCTGAACCGCAGGTTATGTGTGACTCTCTGAATCCAGCGGAACAGAAGCCTATGCTGATGCCAGAGGCACATGAGCACGATTTTGCCACAATCGGTTTTCTCCCGAACTACCAGAATGTGGGGCCAGCGCGGCGCTTATCGGGGCGACGTTATGCAAATATCGAATAAAACATGTTTGATCGGGCTGGGAAAACGAGGCTGAAGAGAGAAAAGGCGGCCGAAGAGTGTTCGCGTGACATTTCAGTCAGCCATGTATCCCACCCGGTTCAGACACATTCCTGACACGCGTGGAACCAACACTGACAAGCATGCGTATAATTCTGAGCGGGCGTTTAAGACGCCCTTAAGAGTTCGGTGGATTGATAGGCGTGATGAGCAACGTCACTCAATCTGTGTCAGGGAGCAGACCCGTGGTCGATATTGCCAACGCCGCCATTGCGCGTCGCGGCTGGAATGCTGGTGCGCATTCGGATCAGGAAGCTTATGACAAGTGGCCGGTCTGGGCGCGCCTCGGCATCATTGTGGGGCTGAGCGCGTTGCTGTGGGCTGGCATCATCAGTGCCCTGGTGGCCCTGTTCGGCTAAAGCCGCAGATACTTTCGATAACAAAAAAGCCCGGCAACTTGGCCGGGGCTTTTGTTTTCTGGGGGGGGCGCTGAAGTGTCGGCTTTCTTCAGCGAGCGCCACGGGACATCAGGACAGCCGGTACAGTACGCAGCATGATCATGAAGTCGCCAGAGAAGTTGCGGGTGCGGGCATATTTTACGTCCAGCTGCACGCGCTCCTCGTAGCTCGTGTCGCTGCGGCCTTCGACCTGCCAGAGGCCAGTCAGGCCAGGGCGGACAGCGCAGTAGTCACGATAGAACTCACCATATTTGGCGATTTCGTTCTCGACGATCGGGCGGGGGCCAACCAGCGACATCTCACCGCGAAGAATATTCACCAGCTGCGGCAGCTCGTCGATCGACGTCTTGCGGATAAAGCGGCCGAGCGGCGTGATGCGCGGATCATGCGTCAGCTTCTGCGTCTGTTCCCATTCTGCGCGGGCTTCCGGATCCTGTTCCAGGATTTCCTGAAGGCGCTGATCGGCGTTCGAGACCATCGAGCGAAGCTTGTAGCACATGAACGTACGACCGTTACGGCCGTAGCGCTTCTGAGCGTAAACAGCGCGTCCGCCATCCTGAAGACGGATGAGGATGCGACGACGAGCAGAAGCGGCAGCACAAAGATCAGCGCGGTGCCTGCGATGGCAATGTCGAGAATACGTTTGGCACTTGCGGGCGCCTCATGCTCCGCACGTTCGAGGCGCGTCGAGGAGTATGCAGCGGTTTCCGCATGCCGCGAATTGTTTGTCAGTCTAAGACCCATAATCGTCCCCAGAACTCTACCTAAAAGCGCAAGAAATCTTCCCGGAATTCCTCGCGCTCATGCTAACAATCGTTAACTCAGAGAACGAGGAGACCTTTATTTCTTTTTGAGACGTTTGCAATCTGTATACCGGGAATCAGCTGAATATTCGGGCTGATGCCCCGGAATTTCGCCTGATAGGTGAAGTATTTTTCAAGTAATCGGGGCCGGGTGCGCATTTATTAACCAGAATGCCTCGCTTTGAGGTGCTTTGGCGGGTTTGGCTGTCCCGTTACGGGCCAGGGGCGTGCCAATCCGGTACGTAAAAAAAGCGGCAGGACGTTTGTCCTGCCGCTTTGATTCGGTGATCGTTAAGGAACGAAATCAGAAGATACGTTCACCAATCCGCAGCGTGTCGCCCGGGCGGACGACCGTTGAAGTTGTCAGCTCGAATGCCTGCTCTTCACCCGAGTCCACGCTCTTGATGTAGACGACTTTCTTGTTGGCGCGGTAGGTCCATCCACCAGCCGCAGCCACCGCATTCATGACCGTGAGCCCGGAAGTAAACGGATATTCCCCAGGACGGTTCACTTCGCCCAGAATGTAATAAGGACGGTAATTGATGACCTCTGCGCTGACGCGCGGGTTCAGGATATAATCGCCTTCCAGTTTCTCAACGATACGGCTCTCAAGCTGGGGAGTCGTCAGGCCCAGTGCTTCGACCTGGCCGACCAGCGGCATCGAGATGGAGCCAGTACCGTCGACTTCGAACTGACCGGAGAGATCCGGCTGGCCGAATACGGTGATACGAAGTTGATCGCCATTGCCGAGCGTATAGGCGATGGCTGATTGTTGCAGAGCGATTTGCTCGCCCGCTGCGATACGCGGGCCGGACGTGGGGCCGACTGACAGGCGGCAATGCTAAGGAGCAGGCTGCCCAGAATGGCCATGACGAAGGGGCGCAGGAAATTCATCGCTTCTTTTCTCCCAGATTTGGCGGCCCTGCCGCGTAGCAAGACCTATTCCAGAATATCAGGTCGAGAGGAAGGAAACTTCGTCCTTGAAGAGGCGAACAGCTGACAGTTTCCCACTGATAAAGGCGCCGGTATCGAGCCCGATCCGGCGATTGTCGCGGAAGACGCCATCGGTAGGCGTGTGGCCATGAACCACGATCTGGGGAAACTGGTCTGCGTCTTCCAGAAATTCTTCCCGGATCCAGAGCATGTCGCGGACAGTCTGCTCCTGGAGCGAGGCGCCGGGGCGCAGGCCGGCATGTACGAACAGATAGTCACCAGCAACATAATAGTGCTGGAGGCCCTGGTAAAATTTCAGGTGTGCCTCAGGCAGCCTGTTACGGAACTCGGTCCAGACTTTATCCCAGGCGCGCTGATAGGCTTCCATGGCTTCGTGGGACTGCATCGCAGCGCGAGAGTTCTGCGGTGGCTGCAGGCCATAGGAATAAAGCGTTTCGGCGCCGCCATAGCGGACCCATTGTTTCCCGAAACTGACTTCATTCATGAAGCGCAGCAGGGCTTCTTCGTGGTTCCCCATCAGGAAAACCCGTTCAAATGACTGAAGGCGCTCGCTGAGCAGGAATTCGATCACGTCTTTCGATTGCAGGCCGCGATCAATGTAATCCCCAAGAAAAACAAGGGATCGCCTGGTGCCTTCGGGCAGCGATGCGGAATCCTCGTCGATCTGGTCGATCAGCTTTTCCAGAAGGTCGCGGCGGCCGTGAACATCGCCGATAGCATAGATGCATTGTCCATCAGGGGCGCTTGACTTCCGTGTAACGGCAACAGGCGTTTCTTCCCGTGTCTGCACTTCCACCTGTGGCGTCGACCGTCCGATGCCCCGGCGGATGCGTGCGCGCAAAGACGTTGCTGAGCGGGTCAGATTGCTGATCCGCTGCAGGAAGCTTTGCCGGGTCTGATCGGTCGTTTTGCTCATCTGGGTACAATAGTTAACGTTTACTTATAGCGCTTTCTGGAGGGAAACCAATCAATGCGGGAAAATCATGGCCTTGTGCCGGTCAGCACTTCCTTCAGGAAGCCTGCTGCCCAGCTCATGTGTATAGTGCCGGAAATCAAGCCTGCTAGGAGGCCGCAGGGCGAGCGTTTCCAGATTGCGACAGCGACAGAGGTTGCGGCGAGAACACCGGCATAGCCCATTGGAAGAACAAGTGCCGGCAGGAAGAGGGGGGAGGCAACCAACCCGCCAGTGCTGGCCAGTAGCGCGAAGACGGGCAGGGCCTGGCGAACTTTCAGCTTCTGGCCATGTTTGCGCACATTGCGCGCGCGGCCTTTGCCATAGTTGAAGTATTGCTTGGCCAATCGGCCGATAGAGCGCGCGGGATGTAGCGAATACGGATATCGGCATCGAGATAGATCTTCCCGCCTGCCTGAGCGACGCGTTCATCATATTCTGCGTCTTCATTATGCGAGAAGGTTTCGTCGTAGCCGCCAATCTGGCGGTACATGTCAATGGCGAAGCAGCGTGGTGCCCGTGATCCACATAGCCGGATGTCGTTCCGCCCCGGTGTGCGGACCCGCCAGAGCCAAGCGGTGTATCCACGATCCAGGCATTGGCGCGTTCGAAACAGGTGTCACCCACGGCGTCCATAGGGATCACAACCGATGCTGCTCCTGTCGCATGCAGGCTTTCGCGACCGACAGGATGAAGCCAGTCGGGTAAATCGAGTGAGCGTCGCAGCGCACGATGTAGCGTGTGTCATCGCGGCTGGCCTCTGCAACGGCCAGGTTCATCGCGGCTGCCTGCAAGCGTTTCGGATTGTGGATCAGCTGCAGGTTCGGAAATTCCGCGGTGAGGCGCTTGACGATGGCAACCGTGTTGTCCGTGCTTCCTCCATCGGCCACGATGAGGGGAACGTCGCCGAGCAGCGCATCTCCGGCCATCAATGAGCGGATGCATGTCTCAATATGACGCTCTTCGTTCAGCGCCGGAATGACAGCCAGAATCGAGCTGGGCGCCAGCTCAGGCGCTTCATTTGTGTCGATTTCAGCCATTGCGTACGCACCCATGGCGACCTCTGTTGATGTTTTTCTCCTGTGGAGGGAGCAAAAATCGTTCCAGACTGGCATGCAGCCTGTCCGGATCGGCATACCCAACGTCAAGCTTGCCGCGCTGGACGAACCTCATATGGTGGGGCGCAACAGGAGGAGATGCAAAACATGATTGGTGTTGTGGCAAAACTGACCATCCAGCCGGATAAAGAGGCGGAGTTCGAGCAGGTCGGCAAAGACCTGATGGCGAAGGTTAAGGCGAACGAGCCGGGATGCCTGACCTACCAGCTCTACAAGTCGAAGAAAGAGGCTCACGTTTATATCTTCATGGAGCAATATGCCTCTGAAGAAGCCTTCAAGGCACATGGTCAGAGTGACTATTTCAAGGCGGCCGGTCCTGCGCTCGGTGCCTGCCTCGCGGGTGCGCCTGACATCCAGTATTTCGACATCGTGGAATAGGGGCGCGCCATGGACCTTGCCTTCACGCCTGAGGATCGCGCCTTCCAGCAGGAAGTGCGCGACTGGATCGCGGAGAACTATACAGCCGACCTGCGCGCCAAGAGCGCGGCGTCCAGGAACGGTTATCTCGACAAGGAAGGCCAGGTCGCCTGGCAGAAGAAGCTTTACGAGAAAGGCTGGGTCGCTCCGAACTGGCCGGTTGAGCACGGCGGTCCGGGCCTTTCGGCGTCTCAGCGCTATATCCTGAACATGGAGCTTTCGTCTGCGGGGACACCGCCGGTCAGCCCGATGGGGATTGCCATGGTCGCCCCGGTGATCATGCGTTCGGTTCTGAGGAGCAGAAGAAGAAATACCTTCCGCCCATTCTCCGGTCGGATGTCTGGTGGTGCCAGGGGTATTCGGAGCCGGGTTCCGGGTCCGATCTTGCCTCGCTCCAGATGAGCGCTGTGCGCGATGGCGACGATTATGTGCTCAATGGCTCCAAGATCTGGACGACGCACGCCCAGTGGGCCGACATGATCTTCTGTCTCGTGCGGACTTCGAGAGCAGGCAAGGAGCAGGAAGGGATCAGCTTCATCATCTTCCCGATGACCCTGCCGGGCATCAAGATTTCCCCGCTGCCCACGCTTGATGGGCCGGCCGAAGGGGCCCAGGAAATCAATCAGGTCTTCTTTGAAAATGTCCGTGTGCCGATCGCGGAATCCCTCGTCGGGGAAGAGAACAAGGGCTGGACCTACGCCAAGTACCTGCTGCAGTTCGAGCGGGGCAATGCCTACGCGCCAGGGCTGCGCAGCATGCTCAACAAGGCACGCAAGATCGCCAGCGTTGAGGAGAGTGAAGGTGAGGCGCTGATCCGGGATCCGGATTTTGCCCGCAAGCTGGCCCAGCTGGAAATCAAGATCGACGGATTGGACGCGACAGAGCAGCGTATCTTCTCTGCTCTGTCGGCCGGTCAGGCCGTCGGGCCGGAAAGCTCGATGCTGAAATGTGCAGGTTCCGAGACGCAACAGGCGATCACGGAACTCGTTGTCGAGGCGGCTGGTTCCTACGGCGCACCATTCGTGCGGGACAATTTTGCGGTGGCGCGTGCCGGAGCAAATGCGGATCTGCCATTCCCGTCCTACTCGGTCACGGCGGCGCCCAGCTATTTCAATTACCGCAAGACCTCCATCTATGCCGGTTCCAATGAAATCCAGCGGAACATCATGTCTAAGATGGTCCTGGGGCTCTGATCGGCGCGCTCATGTCAGATACCGCTCAGCCTGTCCTCGCGGCCGGTACAGTCAAGCCCGGTTTTCTGACGCGCCTGGCCTTCGGGGTCGGCGGGGCGGCTGAGGGGATCAAGAACAACGGGTTCGATTATGTCCTGTTGTTCTTCTACAGCAATATTCTGGGAGTCGATGCCAGCCTGGTCGGTATGGCGCTTCTGGTTGCCCTTGTGGTGGATGCGATTTCCGATCCCGTTGTCGGGTACTGGTCGGACAATTTGCGCACCCGTTTCGGGCGGCGGCATCCCTTCATGTATGCGGCCCTGATACCCGTGGCGCTGGCCTATTACCTGACATGGAATCCGCCAGAGGGGATGGACGGCAACGCCCTGTTTCCCTGGCTGGTCGCGATGACCATTTTCGTCCGCATCAGCTTCACCTTCTACGAAGTGTCCAGCCAGGCGCTGGCAGCGGAACTGACGCAGGATTACGACACGCGTACCGGCCTGATGTCGCTGCGTTATTTCTTTGCCTGGTTCGGTGGGCTGACCATTCAGATCCTGTTGTTCAAATACCTGCTGATCCCCACACCGGAGATCCCGGTCGGCGTGTTCAATGTCGGTGGATAGAACACTTATGGTTCCATTGCAGCCGTCTGCATCCTAGTGGCCGTGTTCCTCTGCGCCGTGGGCACGCATAGTCATATTCCTCACCTCAAAGCCCCACCGGCGGCCCGCAAGCTGACCTTGAGCCGGATATTTGCCGAGATCTTCGAGACGGTCTCCAATCCATCCTTCCGTGCATTGTTCCTCGCGACCCTGTTCGGCCTGATGGCAACTGGCATTTCCGCGACGCTGAACCAGTACATCAACACGATCTTCTGGGAGTTCGATAACGACCAGATCGCCGGTCTCACGATGGGGGTATATGTCTCTGCTGTGCTTGCCCTGATCATTGCGCCGATTGTCGGCAAGACCATCGGGAAGAAGAAGGGGGCCATCGGCGTTGGAGTCCTGGCGTTCACCATCGCGCCGATGCCGGTTATCCTGCGTTTGCTCGGGCTTCTGCCGCCGAATGGAACCGAGAGCCTCTATACGTTCGTGCTGGCGGTGACGATTTTCGATCTCGCTCTGATCATTACGACCCAGATGCTTATGGGCGCCATGGTCGCCGACATTGTCGAGGATAGCGAACTCCAGACAGGGCGCCGGAATGAGGGCATCTTCTTCGCCGGTATCAGCTTCATCAAGAAGCTCTCGCAAGGTGGCGGTGTGATGATCGCGTCTGTCGTCCTGAGCGTGGCGGGCCTCTCTCAGGGCGGCGGCGCCGCGGCTGCCGGGGCAAACTCTGTTGGTGCGCTTGGTTGGGGATATGCGGTGTCATTGCTTACCGCATGGACGCTCATGATCATTGCGGTCTCCTTTTACCGTATCAGCCGTGAGAGCCATGAGCAGAACCTCGCAGCCCTCGCGGCGAGGGTGGAAGAAGAGACAACCTCCTGAATTTCTGACTGAATTGTCATAAATCGCCGAATTGCTACTTCATCGGCGCCGCAATAGAGCCATAGAGATGATGCACGCTCTCCGCATGACAAGACACGTTTCGAAGTTCCTGGCTGTGGCGGGGCTTTGTGTAGTGGCACTCCTGGTACTTGCGGCCTTACCCTTGATGGCCAACGCCCAGCGATTGCCGGAGACACGTTCTGAAATCGAGCTGACCTTTGCGCCACTGGTGAAGGAAGTCTCGCCCGCCGTGGTGAACGTCTACACGCAGAAAACGGTAAAGACGGGCGTCACGCCGATGGAGATGCTTCTGTATGGAAGCGCAGCGCCGCAGAGCCGCGTGCAGAACTCTCTCGGTTCCGGTGTGATCGTGCGGGAAGACGGCGTGATCGTGACCAACAACCATGTCGTGGAGGGGGCCGACTCCTTCCGGGTCGTGCTCAGCGACCGGCGTGAATACCCGGCCGAACTTGTCCTCAATGACGAGCGGACGGACCTCGCCGTTCTCAAGATCGACACCGATGGCGACAAGCTTCCGGTGCTGCACTTTGCCGACACGCGTGAGGCACAAGTGGGTGACCTGGTCATGGCCATCGGCAACCCGTTCGGTGTCGGCCAGACCGTGACAAGCGGCATCATCTCCGCGACGGCGCGGACGGATGTCGGGATTTCCGACTACTCCTTCTTCATTCAGACCGATGCAGCCGTGAACCCGGGTAACTCCGGCGGGGCGCTTGTGAACATGAAGGGCCAGCTGGTCGGCGTGAACACGGCGATCTTCTCCCGCGGTGGCGGCTCGAATGGCATCGGCTTCGCGATCCCTTCGGAAATGGTGAAACGTGTCGTCGACGCGGCGATGAACGAAGGGACCTTCGTGCGCCCGTGGCTGGGCCTGGCAGCGCAGGCCGTCAGCTTCGACATGGCGAAGGCTCAGGGGCTTTCCCGGCCCATCGGTGTGATGGTCACCGAGGTTTATGATGGGCGGCCCGGCGGACAAGGCGGGCTTGCGCCGGGGCGATCTGGTCACGGCGATCGACGGCCGGGAAGTGTTTGACGAGAAGGGCCTCAAATTCCTCGCGGCAATCCGTAATCCCGGCGAAAAGGCTCAGCTGAACGTGCTGCGCGGTGGCCGTAACCAGGTGATCGGCGTGAAGGTCGAACCGCCACCGGGGGCGACAGAAGCGGACATCGTGCTGATGGAAGGCGATGATGTGTTCAACGGCGCCCGGGTTGTTGAACTCTCTCCGCGCCTCGCTGAAGAGAATGGGTTGGACCCGTTCCAGAAAGGCTCAGGCATTTACGTCCATTCCGTTTCGCGCCGGTCTATCGCCCGCAACTATTTCAGGCCGGGTGACATTATCCGTTCCGTGAATGGCAAGCAGACCAAGACCGTAAAAGAACTGCAGTCCGTACTGCGGGACGCTGGTCGCAGCTGGGATATTGAACTCGACCGCAACGGGCGGACCATCCGTGGGACGATCCGCCTGTAGGCTGGTTCAGTTCGCCTTCGGGTGAAGGATGACGGGCAGGTTGGTGTAGCCCAGCACGAAGTTCGAGAGAACGCGCTCTGGTTCGCCGACAACTTCGACATGTTCGAACCGGTTGAGGATTTCTTCCCACAGGATGCGCAGCTGCATCTCGGCGACGCGGTTGCCCATGCAGCGATGGATGCCAAAGCCGAAAGAGACGTGCCGGCGGGCATTTTGCCGGTCGATGAGGAATTCGTCGGGCCGCTCGATCGCCTCTTCGTCGCGATTGCCTGAGACGTACCACATCACCACCTTGTCGCCCTTGCGGATCTTCTGGCCGCCGAGCTCGGTATCTTCGGTCGCCACGCGGCGCATATGGGCCAGAGGTGTCTGATAACGGATAATCTCTGACACCATGTTCGGGACCAGGGATGGGTCTGCCTTCAGCTTGGCATACTGGTCCGGAAACTGGTTGAGGAAATAGACCCCGCCGGAGATCGAATTCCGCGTCGTGTCGTTTCCGCCCACGATCAGCAGCATGAGGTTGCCGAGCAGTTCGATCGGATTGTTCACCATGTCCTTCGTTTGCGGATCATGGGCGAGCAGGGAGATGAAATCGAACTTGCGCGGCTGGGCGGCGCGCTCATGCCAGAGCTCGGTAAAGCTGGCGAGGCACTCGTTGAGATGCTTCATCCGCCATTCCATGTCGGCCCCGGCCACGCCGACGGCATCTGACGTTGTAGCAACATCAGACCAGAAGGGCAGCTTGTGACGGTGCTCGAAGGGGTAATCGAACAGGGTCGCCAGCATCTGTGTGGTCAGCTCGATGGAGACGCGGTCGACCCAGTTGAATGTCTCGCCAACCGGTAGGCTGTCCAGGATATTGCAGACACGCTGGCGGATCAGGTCTTCCAGCTCCGACAGCTGGCTGGGCGCGACGGCGGGCTGGGCGGCCTTGCGCTGGACATCATGGACCGGCGGATCCTTGGCAATGAACATCGGAGGCTGGAAATCATCTGACGGATCGCCGATCACAATGCTCGGTTCGGAGGAGAACACCTTGTGGTTCGAATCCACCGCGATGATGTCATTGTACTTTGTGACAGACCAATATGCGCCGACAGAGCTTTCAGGACAGTAGTGGACCGGGGCTTCTTTACGCAGCCTGCGGAAATACTCTCCCTGCTTGTTTTGCTGGAAGATCTCTGCCTTTGAGACATCGAACCCTTCCAGGGGCAGGCTCCACGGATCAGGAACCTCCACGTCTATCGACTGTGCAGTGTCGGCCATATTTTCCTCCCTAACAGGCTTTTTCGCCTTATGGGGAGTAGAGTACGTGGGAAGCCCGTCTCTGCAAGCTTTTTACATGGCACCGATTGTTGTGCGGTGCAGCAACCTGTCGTGCCCGGCATAGCTCCGGTCGCCATGTGAAGCAGGCAACGATTGTCCCACATCAACAACATGTCCGGCTCCCATTTGTGCCGGTACTGGAACTCCGGCCGGGTCTGCCAGCGATAGAGTTCGGTGATCAGGTCCCAACCTTCTTCCTGCTCCATTCCGGCAATACCGACGATGTAACCCGCACAGCCGAACACTGCCTGCCGCCCGGTTTCCGGGTGCGTGCGGATAATGTCATGCCGCTCGGTGGCCTCGGCATCTGTGGACGGGTCCGGCTCCCATTTGTGCCGGTACTGGAACTCCGGCCGGGTCTGCCAGCGATAGAGTTCGGTGATCAGGTCCCAACCTTCTTCCTGCTCCATTCCGGC
>LZQP01000029.1_pt1 | contig 18475 bp, 25 predicted proteins | sample 768551 | NCBI WGS metagenome assembly LZQP01 (sample SAMN05207184, study PRJNA324509) | oil field metagenome | isolation source: sample BH-FW-16 from oil reservoir | place: India: Bombay High | collected 2015-12-03
ACGCCTGCAGGCCGGATAAGCGATTCCTTCTCCATAAGGACGCCGAACATGCCAAAAAGCGCCCCGTTTGAACTCGGTTGGGAAGAATGGCTGGCGCTGTGGTCGGCATCGTGGAGAAGGCCTGGCTTGTGAAAGGCTGAGTTGCGGGACGCCTGCAGGCCGGATAAGCGATTCCTTCTCCATAAGGACGCCGAACATGCCAAAAAGCGCCCCGTTTGAACTCGGTTGGGAAGAATGGCTGGCGCTGCCAGACCTGGGCTTGCCCGCCATCAAGGCGAAGATTGATACAGGGGCGAAGACGTCGGCCCTGCATGCCAGCGTGATCGAACCGTTCGGTCCGGTCACCAGCCCGCAGGTGCGCTTCCTGATCCAGCCGGACCCGAACAATCCGGCGCTGGAAGTCACCTGTTCGGCGCCTGTGGTGGACCGGCGTGAAGTCACCAGCTCCAATGGCGAAACAGAGCTGCGTTATGTGATCGAGACAGATGTGCAGATGGGCGACCGGCGTTGGCCGATCCAGCTGACGCTGACCAACCGGGAAAACATGATGTACCGGATGCTGTTCGGCCGCGGGGCCATGCAGCCGGACATGGTGGTGGACCCGAATGAATCCTTCCACATGCCGGAGCTCTCCTACAAGCTCTACAAGGGCCTGCCGAAGAAGAAGCCGGTGCGGCGGCCGCTGCGCATCGCCTTGCTGACGCGGGAGCCGCACAATTATTCCAGCCAGCGCCTTGTCGAAGCTGCGCGTGAGCGCGGGCATGTGATCGAGATGATCGATACGGCGCGTTGCTACATGCAGATCGGCACGCTGGATCCGCAGGTGCATTATGATGGCAAGGCGCTGCCGCGTTATGATGCCGTCATTCCACGGATTGGTGCGAAGATCACAGATTATGGCATGGCGGTGCTGCGCCAGTTTTCGAATACCGGGGCCGTCTGCCTGAACGGGGCGGGGTCTATTGGCCGTTCACGTGACAAGCTTCTGGCCCAACAGCTGCTGGCACGTGCAAAGATCGCCATGCCGGTGACGGCCTTTGCCCACAGCCCGAAAGATACAAAAGACCTGATCGGCCTCGTCGATGGCGCGCCGGTCGTGCTGAAGCTGCTGACTTCGACGCAGGGGCGCGGTGTGGTGCTGGCCGAAACACGCAAGGCGGCAGAGAGCCTGGTCGACGCCTTCCGCGGTCTCGATGCGAACTTCCTGGTTCAGGAATTTGTGGAAGAGGCGGCCGGTGCCGATGTACGGGCTTTTGTCATTGGCAACAAGGTTGTTGGCGCCATGAAACGGCAGGCGCAGAAGGGGGAGTTTCGCTCCAACCTGCATCGCGGTGGGACGGCTTCAAGTATCCGTCTGACGGCGGACGAACGGAGACGGCGCGCGCCGCTGCCAAGGTCCTGGGATTGAACGTGGCGGGTGTGGACCTGCTGCAGACGAAGGACGGACCGAAGGTTCTGGAGGTCAACTCCTCGCCGGGGCTGGAGGGGATCGAGAGCACGACTGGCAAGGACATTGCCGGCATGATTATCGAACACCTGGAGCGTCAGGTCCGCCCGCTTGCCAGTGATCGGGAGACGAATGCCCGCAGCAGCCGGCGCGTCAACGTGAACTGAACAGCTTTCCCTTCTCCGTGATCAGGATGATCACAAGGGATGAGAGGCCGAGCGCGACGAAGCCCAGCATCAGCGGAACGGTCGTCCCATTGTACTGGCTTCCGATCAGCATGCCGATCAGGCTGGATACCGTTGTCGTGGCAAACCCGTAAGCAGCTGATGCCGTTCCGGCGATGGACCTAACGGCTCCATGGCCAGTGCCGAGAAGTTCGATCCCAGCAGCCCAAAACACGCAAAGGTCAGGATGAACAAGGGGTAGAACCAGAGCAGGTTCTCTCCGAAGAAATGCGTGATCAGCGCCGAAAGGGCGGACAGTCCAGTGAACAGGAAGAGGGCTGTGTGGCTGATCCGGCGCATGCCGATTTTCTCGACAAGCCGCGAATTTGTGAAGTTCGCCACGGCCAGCATGCCGGCAATTCCGGAGAACCAGAGAACAAAATCTTCTCCGCGATGAAAGACTTCGCGGAAGACCTGCTCGGATGTGGCGATGAAGGAAAAGAGGGCGCCAAAGACGATGCCCGAAGCGCACATATATCCGAATGTGACCGGGGTGCGTATAACCTGCATGTAGGCGCCGAGCGCATTGCCGACATTCAGCGGCCTGCGGTTCTCCACCGGAAGGGTTTCCGGCAGGCGCGACCATGTCCAGCCCAGCATGAAAATACCGAACACGACCAGCGCGCCGAAGATCCATTCCCATGGTGCCACGAGCAGGATGGCCTGACCTGCCGCCGGGGCGATGATCGGGATGATCATGAAGATCGTCATGACGAGGAGACATGAAGCGGGCCATCCTGACGTCCGGGCAAACAAGTCCCTCACTATCGATACGGCGACGAGGCGTGCGCCCGATGAAAAGACGCCTTGAATGAAGCGTGCAGCCAGCAGGGCATGGAATTCGCGCAGAGTGATGCACAACATCGCCATCAGGATATAGCCGATCAGGCTGATGAAGAGCGGGCCGCGCCGCCCGAACCGGTCAGTGATCGGCCCCCACAGGATCTGCGGGGCACCGAAGCCCAGCACATAGGAGAAGATGATCAGCTGCTGGCGATTGTCGCTTTCGACGCCTTCAGCCGTCAGCCCGACAGCATGAGCAATCTGGTTCAATGCCGGTAGCATGATGTCGATGGCCAGGGCATTCAGCGCCATGAGCCCGGCAACCATCACAACCAGTTCAGACTTCCCGGGTGTGGAAGGGTGTGGCTGCAGGTCAGGCGAGGGTGCCTTGATTTCAGAATCGGGCACCGCGTGCGCCTCTCAAGCCGTTGGGTTTCAGGGAAGAGCTATCTGGACCCGTCAGACAGGCATTACCAGAGCTGCAGGGAAAAACTGTGAGAAAAGCAAAGAGCCCTGCCGGGGCAGCAGGGCTCTCTTTGTTTCCATATGAGGGAAAGCGGATCAGGGCTGCGGACGGACAATGCTGCCTGACAGGTTCATGATCACCTGATCTGCATCGAAATAGGCGGCGTCGTCCGGTTTGGCCCCTTTGCCCATGAGGATTTCAGCCGATGCGATATAGCGCGTCGATTCCCGGTATTCGGCAGGGCCCCAGTAGGGATCATAGTAGCCCCAGCGCGGCCAGAACGGATCATAACCGTAGGGGCGGGTCCGGTAATAGGAGCGCGGGCCATAGTAATAATAGTCGAGATAGAAGTGATCGTAGTAAGGTGAGTAGGCACCACCACCGATCGGCACCATCCGGCTTTCGGCGTCAGTATCACGATGTACGACACGGAAGTGGTCATACCCGTTGAGCTTGGTCAACTCAGCAGCACGATAGAGCAGGTAGGTCTCGACCGTTTTGCGATCCGTCAGGCTGTTGCCGGCAAACTGGACACGGAACCGGTTGTTCTCGATCTGCTGTTCGGAATATCCGCGGCTCGAGGAATCCAGCGCGGCCTGATAAGGGGTCGCCGTCGCACAGGCGGCGAGGATGGATAGAGCGGCGAGACCTGCGATCAATCTAAACTTGGGCATGGGTTTTCAACCTCCGGCGCAAAAGGATCGGTCCTGAATTGGGCCTGCCAGCCTTATGACATACCTGTCTGATATAAGGCTGACGCAGATGAATGCCAGTTGAATACGGTCGCAATATGTCGCCCTTGCTACACATCATCACGGAAAGTTGTGCGGCAGGCCAGGCGTCAAACAATAAAAAAGGCGGCCTTTCCGGGCCGCCTTTCTATCTTGGTGCGTGGCGCGATCAGCCAGCCTTGTAGCCGATGACGGCCTTGATTTCGAGGAATTCCTCAAAGCCTTCTTCGCCCCATTCGCGGCCATTGCCGGATTGGCCATAGCCGCCGAACGGTGCGGTGAAGTCCGGACGTGCGCCGTTGATCTGGATCTGACCGGCGCGGATGCGGTTGGCCACCTTGCGGGCGTCCTCTTCCGGTCCCTGCACGTAACCGGCAAGGCCGTAGACCGTGTCGTTCGCCATGGCGACGGCATCGTCCACGTCTTCATAGGGGATCATGACCAGAACCGGCCCGAAGATTTCCTCGCGGGCAATGGTCATGTCATTGGTGACGTTTGCGAAACGGTCGGACGGGCGAAGTAGCCTTTGTTGAAACCTTCCGGACGGCCCGGGCCACCGGCGACGAGCGTGGCGCCTTCCTTGATGCCGGTTTCGATCAGGTCCTGCACCTTCTGGTACTGGTTGCCGTTGGAGATCGGGCCGATGGCGCCCGGCGTTGCTTCCGCGGGCATCATCACCTTGACGGACTCGGCCGTGGCTTTCGCGATCGCGATGCTTCGTCCTGCTGGTCCTTCTGCACGAACATACGGGACGGCGCGTTACAGGACTGGCCGGAATTGGTCATCATCTGGATGATGCCGCCAGCAACTGCTTTCTTGAGGTCTGCGTTCGGCAGGACGATGTTCGGGCTCTTGCCGCCGAGTTCTTGAGCGACGCGCTTGACGGTCGGGCTGCAGCCTGGGCCACGAGCACGCCAGCCCGGGTCGAACCGGTGAAGCTGACCATGTCGACATCCGGGTGCGAGGACAGGGAGGAGCCGACGCCTGGGCCGTCACCGTTCACAAGGTTGAACACGCCTTTCGGCACACCGGCTTCATGCATGATCTCGGTCAGGATCATGGCATCGATTGGGGCGATCTCGGACGGCTTCAGCACCATGGTGCAACCGGCAGCAATGGCAGGGGCGACTTTGCAGGCGATCTGGTTGATCGGCCAGTTCCATGGCGTGATGAAACCGCAAACGCCGATCGGTTCCTTGCGCAGCAGGGTCGAGCCTTTCAGCTCTTCCCACTCGTAATTGCGCAGGATCTGGCTGTGGTGGCGAAGTGGCCCATGCCGGACGGAACCTGTGCGGCATTGGCAAGCCACATAGGCGCGCCCATTTCGGTGGAGACAGCCTCTGCCAGTTCCGGCAGGCGCTTCTGGATGCCTGCCGCAATTTTGTCGAGCAGGTCGGCGCGGTATTCCACGCTTGTTTGCGAGAAAGCCGGGAAGGCGGCCTTTGCGGCGGCAACGGCCTTGTCGACATCTGCCTGCGAGCCGAGCGAGATCACGGCGAAGTTTTCTTCCGTGGCCGGGTTCTCGACTTCGAGTGTCCGCGGCGTCACGGGATCGACCCACTCACCGTTGATATAGAATTTCAGGTATTCCTTCATGCCACTCGGGCCTCCCTGCAGGTTGTCTGTCTGGAATAACTATAGGGTCAGGGCCCGCCAGCGGCGAGTCCTGACCCTACGATATGTCCTTATTGTAACCGGCCATCAGCGTGGACATTGTCCACGTCATAGGCGGCGAGTGTCGCAAGGTTCACGATGTCGCCGACCGTGGCGCCCAGCGACGCAATCTGCACCGGCTTCTCAAGGCCAAGCAGCATCGGACCGATGACCGTCGCGCGGCTCATCGATTCCAGCAGCTTGGTCGAGATCGAGGCCGCATGAATGGCCGGCATGACCAGCACATTGGCCGGGCCGCTGAGGCGCGAGAAGGGGTACAGCATCCAGTGGTTCGGGTTGAGCGCCACATCCGCAGCCATGTCGCCTTCATATTCGAAGTCGATGCCTTCCATCTTGTCGAGAATGGCGACCGCTTCGCGGACTTTCTCGCCGCGCTCGCCCATCGGATTGCCGAAGGTGGAGTAGGAGAGGAATGCAACGCGCGGCGTGAAGCCGACTGCGCTGACAGCACGGGCCGCTTCGATGGCGATATCGGCAAGTTCCGGGCCCTGCGGCAGTTCGGTGACGCTGGTGTCTGCGATGAACACGGTCTTGCCGCGGTTGATCACCATGGACATGCCGATCACGGCCTGGCCCGGCAGCGGGTCCAGCACCATCTGCGCGTCCTGAAGGGCGACGTCATAATTCCGGGTTACGCCGGTGACCATGCCGTCGGCGTCGCCATTCTTGAGCATGCAGCAACCGAAGACGTTCCGGTCATTGTTCACCAGACGCTGTACGTCGCGCTTGAGGTAACCTTCACGCTGCAGCCGGGCATAGAGCATGTCCGTATAAATCGGATTGCTGTCCGAAAGGCGGGCATTGATGATTTCCAGCGATCCGCTCGGAACGCCCATCATTTCCATGGTCTGCTCGACCTGGGCCTCGCGGCCGATCAGGATCGGGTGGCCAAGGCCCTGGTTCTTGAAGCTATAGGCGGCCCGGACGACGGACGGCTCTTCGCCTTCCGCAAACACGATGCGGCGCTGAACTTCCTTGCAGCGGGCCTGCACACCTTCGAGGAAGGCTGCGGCCGGGTCGGACCGGCGCTTCAGCTGGGCGCGGTAGGCGTCCATGTCTGCGATCGGCTTGCGGGCAACGCCGGTATCCATGGCAGCCTGCGCCACGAAGGGCGGGATGGAAGAGATGAGGCGCGGGTCGAACGGTGTCGGGATGATGTAGTCGCGGCCGAAGGAAGGACGCGAACCGTGATAGGCGGCAGCCACTTCATCCGGCACATCCTCGCGGGCAAGTTCAGCCAGGGCGTAGGCGGCAGCGACTTTCATTTCTTCGTTGATGCTGCGGGCCCTTACGTCCAGCGCGCCGCGGAAGATGTAGGGGAAGCCCAGCACATTGTTGACCTGGTTCGGATAGTCGGACCGGCCCGTTGCGATGATCGCGTCATCGCGTACAGATTTGATCTCTTCCGGCGTGATTTCCGGGTCCGGATTGGCCATTGCGAAAATGATCGGGTTCGCGGCCATGGATTTGACCATGTCTGCGGTCACGGCGCCTTTGGCCGACAGGCCCAGCAGGACATCTGCGCCTTCCATGGCTTCGGCCAGAGTCCGCTTCGTGGTGTTCACGGCAAAGGCGGACTTGAACTGATCCATCCGTTCTGTACGGCCTTCATAGACGACGCCTGTGGAGTCGCACATGAGGATGTTTTCCGCTTTCACGCCGAGGTGACGGATCAGGCCGGCACAGGACAGGCCAGCGGCGCCCGCGCCGGAAACGGCCACTTTCACGTCCTTGAGGTCACGGCCCGTAATCAGGCAGGCATTGATCAGGCCGGCCGCCGCAATGATTGCCGTGCCGTGCTGGTCGTCGTGGAAGACCGGGATGTCGAGTTCTTCACGCAGGCGGCTTTCGATCACGAAACAGTCCGGCGAACCGATGTCCTCAAGGTTGATCCCGCCCCAGGTGTCGCCGATGTTGCGGACAGTGCGGATGAAGTCGTCCGGATCCTTCGTGTTCACCTCGATGTCGATACTGTCGATATCAGCGAAACGTTTGAACAGGACGGATTTGCCTTCCATCACCGGCTTGGACGCCATCGGGCCAAGGTCACCCAGGCCGAGAATGGCGGTGCCGTTCGTGATCACCGCAACCATGTTGCCTTTCGACGTGTAGTCGTAGGCCTTGTCTTCGTCCTCGGCGATGGCGAGCACGGGTACAGCCACGCCCGGGCTGTAGGCCAGCGACAGGTCGCGCTGGGTGCCCATGGGCTTGGTCGGCGCCATGGAGATTTTACCGGCGGTCGGTTTTGAGTGGAAATCTAGGGCTTCCTGGTCGGTGAAGCTGGGGCGCTTGGACGTCATGACAAAGGGTCTGTTCTGGTTCTGGGTTTGGCGCGGGACCCTATGCCGCGCCGGGGGGGCTGCCAACTGTCTAAATTGTCCAAATGCATACCTTTCAGGCATGGCTGGCCTGAAGCTTTGCGAATCCCTTGGCAAACGGCTAGCGTCCGGGCGCCATGGCTGACACTGCGATACCTTCCCAAATGAGCAAGACTTCTGCGCCCACTCCCTTCATGGCGCAATATCTTTCCATAAAGCATCAGCAACCCGATGCGCTTCTGTTCTTTCGTATGGGGGATTTCTACGAACTGTTCTTTGACGATGCCGTCGAGGCAGCGCGGATCCTCGATATCACGCTGACGTCGCGCGGAGAGCATGACGGGAAGCCCATTCCCATGGCGGGCGTTCCTTACCACGCTGCGGAAGGGTATCTGGCGCGCCTGATCAAGGCTGGCTGCCGGGTCGCTGTCTGCGAGCAGACCGAAAGCCCTGCCGAAGCAAAGAAGCGCGGTTCAAAAGCAATCGTTAACCGTGAAATCGTCCGCATCGTGACTCCGGGAACCCTGACGGAGGAGGCGTTGCTGCGGCCCGGCAGGGGCAGGCGCTGGCTGCCATCGCGCTGGGGGCAGGGGGCGCGGAAGGTGCGATTGCCGTCTGTGATGTCTCGACCGGAAAGTTCGATGTCGCGGCCGTGGACCCCACGCGTTGGCGGACATGCTGCTGGCTTGGCCCTTGTCGGAACTTCTGGTTGCCGATGCTGACAGCGGCAAGCCGCCGATCATCTCGGCTGTGGCAGCATCTGCTGCGCCGGTTACTTGGCGTCCGGCGCGTGCCGCGACCCACAAGACTGGCGAGGCCCTGCTGAAAGAGGCCTTCAGCATTGCTGCCATCGACGCGCTTGGCGATTTCAGCCGCACGGAACTCGCCGCCATCGGCCTGTTGCTGGACTACGTGAAACTGACACAGGCAGGCAGCGAGATCCGCCTAGACCCGCCTCGCCGGCCTGACCCGACAGGACACCTCTCCATTGATCCGGCTACGCGGGCGAGCCTTGAGATTGACCGGGCGATGAATGCGCGCGCGAAGGATCATTGCTTGGCACTGTCGACCGGACGGTGACAGCCCCCGGCGCCCGCATGCTGGCCGCGCGGCTTGCCCGCCCGTCGCTGGCGTGGCGGAGATCGAGGCGCGTCTGGATGCAGCAGCATGGTTCGTGGACGACACATCTGCTCTGGAAGACCTTCGCGCCCGCTTACGGCAGGCGCCGGATCTGGAGCGGGCCCGCACACGGCTCAATCTCCGCCGGGGCGGGCCGCGGGACCTGCTGGCCATTTCAAATGCCTTGCAGGCCGCGAGTGATGCGTCAGGCCTGTTGAAGCAGGCGGGTGCGCTGCCGGAGAGGCTGGAGCGCGCTTGCGAACAACTGGACCTGTCCGGCCAGCCGGACCTTGCCGCTCTGGCGGGCGATATTGCCCGAGCGATCAATGAAAGCCCGCCAACCCTGGCGCGTGATGGCGGCTTTGTCGCGCCGGCTGGGACGCTGCGCTGGATGAAGTGCGTGGGCTGCGAGATGACAGCCGCCGGATCATCGCCGAGATGCAGGCCCGGTATGCCGAACAGACCGGCATTTCTGCTTTGAAGGTCAAGTTCAACAATGTGCTTGGCTATTTTGTCGATGTGCCGGCCAAGCATGGCGACACGCTGATGGCGCCGCCCTGGTCGGAAACATTTATTCATCGGCAGACCCTTGCCGGAAATACGCGGTTTTCCACCAGCGAACTGGCCGAACTCGCCGGGCGGATTTCACGTGCGGAGGAGGAAGCCAAGCCCGCGAGCTCGCTATCTTTGACGACCTTTCCGCGCGGGTGTCCGCTGCAAGCCGGGCGCTATCGGCGAGCGCAGAGGCGATCGCCAGTCTGGATGTGGCTGCATCGACAGCGGCCTGGGCTCTGGAAGGGGATGCAATCCGTCCACGGATAGAGTCCGAACCTGTCTTCGAAGCTGAGGGGCTGCGCCACCCCGTGGTGGAGGCCGCGTTGAAAAAGGAAGGCCAGGGCTTTACGGCCAATGCCCTGACACTGGATGCCCGCGGCGAAGCGGCGCCACGTCTTCTGCTGGTGACCGGACCGAACATGGCCGGTAAGTCGACTTATCTGCGCCAATCCGCGCTGGCCGTCATTCTGGCACAGGCCGGGCTTTTCGTCCCGGCCCGGAGCATCCGGCTAGGACTTGCCGACAGGGTGTTCTCCCGCGTCGGCGCATCGGACGATCTTGCGCGTGGACGTTCGACCTTCATGGTCGAAATGGTGGAGACGGCTGCCATCCTTACGCAGGCTACGCCCCGCAGTTTTGTCATTCTGGATGAGGTCGGCCGCGGGACATCCACCTGGGACGGCCTTGCAATTGCCTGGGCAGCTGTGGAGCATCTCCACTCGACCAATGGCTGCCGGGCGCTGTTCGCCACGCACTATCATGAGCTGACATCATTGGCCGACGATCTGTCCGGGGCCGCCAACGCTTCGCTCAAGGCGCGGGAATGGAAGAATGACCTTGTCTTCCTGCATGAGGTGCAGGCTGGCCCTGCAGATCGTTCTTACGGCGTTCAGGTCGCGCGTCTTGCCGGTCTTCCGAAAAAGGCGGTGTCGCGGGCAGCACAGATCCTGAAGCGGCTGGAGTCCGACCCTTCATCGGCAGAGACCCTGCCTCTGTTTGCAGCTGTGCCAATGGCGGTTGAGGAAGACGCGGCGGACGCGCCCGTATCGTCCGCCGCGGGAGACAGGGTCGCGACCCTGCTTGACGGGATTGATCCGGATTCGCTGACACCAAGAGAGGCGCTCAACCTGCTTTACCGCCTGAAAGACGAAGCCGGGAAAGAGGATTGATCGCTAGGCGGACTTTCGAGAAGCGTGAGAATCTGAATGACTGCTGTAAGCGAGTGGTCGTCTTTGATCCTGTCGATCAGCAGTTTCCCATCCCGGCGCAGATTCTTCAGTTTCAGTTCTTGAGTGGCATTCCCTGAGGCCTCGGATGAACCGGAAGTGGTTCATAAAAATAGTCGATCGGCTTTTTGAGGGCGATTGCGACTTCCCGCAAACGGCCGGCAGAGAGGCGGCTTTGACCGGCTTCATATTTCTGGATCTGTTGGAAGGTGACACCTAGCAGCGTGGCGAGTGTCTCCTGTGTAAGGCTCAGCTCGCGCCGTGCCTGACGCATTTTCTTCCCTACAAAGCGATCAGCGTCTGTTGGCTTTCGCGCTTCGCGGCCGTTGGAACTGGCCTGATTGGACATGTTCGCATTCCCGGTTTCGAACCCTTGGTTGTGCAGGAATGCAAAAGACAGGCCGAAAAACAACCCAGAAGTGAAAATATTCTCCCGTCAGTAAGGTCAGGGCGTGCGGAACGACGGGCATATTGCCCGAAGCTGGCTTGCCGAAAGGGAGTAGGTCGCTTTGTTTTTTGGCCCTATTTCGGGTCGAGGCGGATGATGTCATCATCCTCGGTGCTGGCGGCTGGTTCGTCTGCGCCGCCTGCAAACACGGCGCCGGGCACGTCATTGCTGAAATTGACCGAGCCTAACTGGTCTGATCCGATCAGCCGCGGCTCATTCGAGGCGCCGCCGATATTCAGGTTCAGGGTCCCGCCCGCTGCCTGATTGTCACTGAGCGAGCTGGGCAGGGAGAGGTTCAGCGTGCCACCGGTTTCCGCTTCGACCGCCACCGTGTCAGTGCTCTCAGAGGATGTCTTCGGGTTTGATTCCGAACAGGCCACACCGGCAATGGCAAGCGAGGCAACGGCGAAGACGGTCATAAGTTTCATATTCATGCCTCTGATTTTGTCCCTGAGGCTAACGACCTGCAAGCCTCTCCTGCACAGAGTCCCAGAAAATGGCAGGGATATCAATGCCGCTCAGTTTCTTGATGGCCTGCACGCCGGTCGGTGACGTGACATTGATCTCGGTCAGGCGGCCGCCGATCACATCTATGCCCGTCAGGACAAGGCCGCGGCGGCGCAATTCCGGGCCGATCGCCTCACAGATACGCTTGTCGGCATCGCTGAGGTCCGTTTTTTCTGCCGTCCCGCCAACGACCAGGTTGGAGCGGACCTGACCGGATTTCGGGCGGCGGTTCAAAGCGCCGACAGCCTTGCCGTCGACCAGCATGATTCGTTTGTCGCCTTCGCTGACGGCCGGAAGGAAGGCCTGCACCATCACAGGCTCGCGGGATTTGGAGAAGAACAGTTCAAGCAGGGAGTCCAGATTGGAATCGTCTTCCTTCAGGCGGAACACGCCAGCGCCGCCATGACCGTAGAGCGGCTTTACGATGATGTCCTTGTAGCGCCTGCGGAAATCCTCGATGGCGGCGGGGTCGCGGCTGACAAGGGTGGGCGGCATCAGGTCCGGGAACATGAGCGGCAGGATTTTCTCCGGGCTGGAGCGCACGCCGGCCGGGTCGTTCAGAACCAGGGTTTCTCCCGTCACCAGTTCCAGCATGTGGCAGGCGGTAATGTAGGAGAGATCGAAGGGAGGATCCTGGCGCATCAGGATAACGTCGACGTCCTTCGCAAGATCGAGTGTGACGGTCTCGCCGAAGATGCCCGGCGCCCCGGAACGCGCTGGACCTTTGCCGGGCGAACCCGCGCGGTCACGCGCTTGCCTTCCAGGCTCATATCGTGCGGCTGGTAGACGAAAATCTCCATGCCGCGTGCCTGCGCCGTTTCGGCCAGGGCGAAAGTGGTGTCGCCGTCGATATTGACGTGTTCAAGCGGATCCATCTGGATCGCGACGCGAAGGCTCATTGGGCGCTCCCCTTGCAGGAACGCGGGCAGGGCGTCCCGTCAGTAACTTGCGCCGATCAGTTCGGCGTCCGACCCATATGAGGTATCGGAGCCGTTTTGGTAAGAGGTCTGCTGGCCCGTCAGTGCCGGTTCCGGCGTATGGACCTGCGGTTCGCGGATTCGGACATAGGAAACGACCTGTTTCACCCCGGCGACCACGCTGGCTTCCTCGGCGGCCTTTTTCAGTTCCTTGGCCGTACGGGCCGTGCCCATGAGGTAGACCACCCCGTCATAAGTCTCGATGTTGAAATTGACGCTTTTGACAGTCTTCGAACCTATCAGGCGTGCGCGGACTCGTCCGGTGATGACTTCGTCAGACATGTTGGCAATGAACCCGCCCGGGGGCTCAATCTTGATCTCGTTGGCAACATCCTTGGTCAGCGCGGCGCTCCAGGCGATGCCTTCAGCACGGACGCGGTCTTCCGGGTTGTTGACCCGGCCGCTCAGTAGGACCAGCCCGTTGGCAACCTCGACGTCGACCTCAGCATACTTTTCGGAGTTTTCCGACAAGAGCTTCGCCTTGATCTGATTGGACAGGGTGGCATCGTCCAGAGCTTCGCCCATGGTCTTGTCCTGGGCAGCTGTGAGCCCGACGGCGCCGGCTGTACCGACTGCCGCAACCACGCATCCCCCGAGCGGGAGCAGCAGAGTGAGGGACAGGGCAAGGGCGGCGACAGGCAATTTCATGGACAACTCCGGCACAGGGTCAGGTCTTCGGCGAACACTCCGGGCGACTTCTACAGCCGCGTTGGGGCGAAATTCTGGCAATGCAGCGCACGGGCAACGCGTGCACTGCAATAGATGCGACGGTGGCACACAATACGGGTTTCTTCTGGTTGTGAAGCGCCTTGCGTGGTATTATGCGAAGATAAGTAACCAGAAGGAACGAAAACCCTGACTTCCAGCGCTCCGCGGCTCCAGGCCGCAAAGCAGGCCACCGTTGAAGATATCCGCGTCGTGGCCGAGTCTCTCGCAAAGTCCCTTGAAGACGACAAGGCTGAAGATCTTCTCTTCATCGACCTTCAGGGCAAATCCTCGCTTGCCGATTTCATGATCATTGCGTCGGGCCGTTCCGGCCGCCATGTGGCTGCGCTTGCCGATCACATTGCTCAGGAAGCGAAGAAGCTGACCGGTCGCCCGGCCAGCATCGAAGGCATGCCTAATGCGGACTGGGTTCTGATCGATACCGGCGATGTGATCGTCCATCTGTTCCGGCCGGAAGTCCGCGAGTTCTACAATCTGGAAAAGATCTGGGCGCCTGAAGCCGCCCCGGCACGCAGCAAGGCCCATTAGGCGCAATGCGCCTGACTTTCCTGGTGGTCGGCAAGATGAAGTCCGGCCCTGAGCGGGACCTTGTCGATGAATATGTGAAACGTGCGCGCCCGGTTGCGCGGGGCTGGGCTTCCGCGGTGGTCGGCAAGATGAAGTCCGGCCCTGAGCGGGACCTTGTCGATGAATATGTGAAACGTGCGCGCCCGGTTGCGCGGGGCTGGGCTTCCGCGGTATCGAGGAAGTCGAAGTTGCCAGCGGCGGCGGGCTGGATGCCGAAGCTGAGCGCATACTGGACAAGATCCCGGCAGGGGCCCGTGTGCTGCGCCTGGATGAGTTTGGCCCGTCCATGGGCTCCACTGACTTTGCGGACACGCTGGCCGGTTGGCGCGACCAAGGCGTGCCGGACCTCGTTTTTCTTATCGGTGGCGCGGAAGGCTATGGCGACGCAGTCCGCAAGGCGGCGCCGGATACGCTGGCCTTCGGGCCGCAGACCTGGCCGCACCGCTTCGTGCGCGTGATGCTGGCCGAGCAGGTTTACAGGGCGGTGTCGATCCTGGCGGGAACACCTTATCACAAAGCGTGAGTCACATGGCCCGGTAGCTTTTCAGCCCGCGTAAAGCGAGGGTTGCGGGCCGAGGGCGAGTACGAAAAGAAGGCCGGCAAAGGCCGCAAGGGTCGCAAGCGACACCCATCGGGAAATGGCTGGTGTGGCGTTCATCTCCGGTGTCCTTCCTGTCTACCGTCTCTGATGCGCCCGATATGGGGCGGCTTCGCATGATGAACACTTTCTAAACGGAATGGGTTTCATGCGCGGCGTGAATGAGGCAATTTCCGGGCCAGTCGTGACGGCTCTTTCACCTTGTTGATCCGGCCCGGTTCCCGGCCTAGACCTGAGCCGGACGAATGACGGTGCGGGAGACAAGACAGTGTCCGGTTGGCGGGATTTCCTGAAAGTGTACTGGCCGCTGATTGCGGTTGCCGCAGTAGGCCTCGGGGCTGCCCTGCTGCTGATGGATCCGGCGCCGCCGAAGCATATCCGGTTTGCCGCCGGTTCCCCCGGTGGGGCCTATCATGCCTATGCTGAGCGGTATCAGCGTCTCCTGGCAGAGCAGGGAGTAGAGGTCGACCTAGTGGATACGGCAGGCTCGATCGAGAATTTGCGTCTGCTGGACGAGGGAGAAGTTGATGCCGCGCTCGTGCAGGGAGGTCTGGCTTCCCGGCAGGACCGTGAAGAATTGCATTCTCTCGGCGGCCTGTTCCCGGAGCCGTTCTGGGTGTTCGTGCATGCTGGCAACGGCATCAATTCCTTCGGAGACCTGCGTGGCTACCGGTTCGCCATCGGGGCGGAAGGATCGGGAACGCGCTCGCTCGCCCTGGCCCTTCAGGGAGAATTCGGCGGCACATGGCCCGCCAGTGCGCAATTGCCATTGTCCGGCACAGAGGCCGCCGATGCCTTGCGAGCGGGAACGGTGGATGCCGTTGCCTTCGCGGCGTCTGTTGACGCGTCATATGTGCAGCAATTGTTGCGTGATCCCGGCGTCAGCCTTTTGCCGTTCGAACGTGCCCCGGCACTGGCGCGGCGGCAGGCGGCCCTGTCTTATGTGACCTTGCTGCGCGGCGTGGTCGACATTGGCGCCGATATTCCGTCTTCGGATGTCCCGCTGGTGGCGCCGGTGGCCCAGCTTGCCGTCAACAAGGATCTTCACCCCGCAATCGAGGCGCTGTTGATCGATTCAGCCATCGCCATTCATGGCAATGGCTCGCTGATCTCTGAACCCGGAACCTGGCCCGATCCGGACGCGACAGATCTGCCTGTGCCGAACTCGGTGCGGCGGCACTATCAGAACGGGCCCTCCTTCCTGCGCCGGTATTTCTCATTTGACGTCGCGAACTTTCTGGATCGTGCCTGGGTGCTGGCGATCCCGATGTTGACGCTTCTTGTTCCGCTGGTGCGGGCAGCCCCGCCGATCTATCGCTGGCGGGTGCGGCGGAAAATCTATGTCTGGTACAAGGACATCCGCGAGCTGGAAGCGCGCGGCCGCGCCTCTCCGGCACCGGAGGAGCGCACGCAGATCCTCAAGGAGCTGGAAGACCTGCAGCATGAAATCGGTACGGTGGAGGTGCCGCTGTCTTATACCGACGACCTGTATCGCCTGCGCAGCCATGTCGAATTCGTCAAACAGCTGGTGATGAATTCCAGGAATGGTGCGGCCGCGACAGCAGTCAGCGTTTGAGGGTCACCAGGTTTCGCACCAGGGCCGTAGATCCAGTTCGTGTGTCCAGGCCGAACGGTGCTGGTTGTGCAGCCAGACATAGTTTTTTGCGATTTCATCGGGGACCAGCAGCCCGTCGCGTGCGCGGCGTTCGTCTGCATCGGGCAGCGTCTCCCGGATGAAGGCGGAATCGATGGCCCCGTCGATGATGACATGGGCCACATGAATTCCCTTCGGGCCAAGTTCCCGCGCCATGGACTGGGCGAGCGCGCGGAGCGCGTGCTTTGCGCCGGAAAAGGCCGAGAAGCCTGCACCGCCGCGTATGGCGGCTGTCGCGCCGGTGAAGATGATCGTTCCACGCCCTCGCGGGCTCATGATGCGGGCGGCTTCACGGCCTGCCAGAAAGCCGGCGAATGCCGCCATTTCCCACACTTTCTGGTAAACCCGGCTGGTCGTTTCCGTCACGGGAAAGCGGACATTCGCGCCGATATTGAAGATACAGGCTTCGATCGGGCCCACTTCTGCTTCGACCCGATCGAACAGGGCGATGGTTTCCTCTTCGCTGCGGGCGTCGACGCCGAAAGCACGGGCCTTGCCGCCATCTGCCTCTATAGTGGCCACTAGCGTATCAAGGTCTGCCAGATTGCGTGGACGGCGCGTGACACAGGCCGTCAGGCCTTCGCGGGCAAAGGCCTTTGCAATGGCGCCGCCCGTGGCATCGCCTGCGCCAATGATCAGGGCTGCGCCCGTGCTGTGTGCCATGCTGCTGTCTCCTCAATCGTTCAGGAGACGCTTGCGCAGGATAGTGAGTTTGTAAATAGAACTCATAATGAAGCGGCGCTAAACAGGCCTGATCAGCGCTGGCAGGAGGGGCAATAGAAGGTGGAGCGACCGGATTGCACGAGGCGTTTGATAGTCGTTCCGCAGGCGCGGCAGTCTTCGCCTTCGCGGTCGTAGACGGCGAAGCGGTGCTGGAAGTAGCCGAGTTCGCCGCTGGCGCTGGCAAAGTCCGAGATGGAGGATCCGCCGGCCTCGATGGCCTCTGCGATCACGTCATTGATGGCGGGGCAAGCCGGGCGGCGCGCTGGCCGGGGATGCTCTGCGACAGGCGTTTCGGTGAGATCCTGGCCCGCCACAGCGCCTCACAAACATAAATGTTTCCAAGGCCTGCGATGACGGACTGGTCGAGCAGGGCGGCCTTGATCGGGGCCTTCTTGCCCTTGAGGGCGGTGTCCAGGTAGGCGGCTGAGAAATGGTTGCTCAGCGGCTCCGGCCCCATGGCGGTTAACCGTGGATAAGCCTGGAATTGCTCCGCAGGCCAGAGCTCCATGAAGCCGAAGCGGCGGGGGTCATTATAGGTGACTATGTCATGACTATCTAAGACTATAACGACATGATCGTGTGCCGGATCCGTGCCTGTATCGTACTTGTAGCTGCCTGTCCGTTGCCCGCTGACGGTGAACCGGCCGGTCATGCCGAGATGCATCACCAGCACCTCGCCCGATGACAGTTCCACCGTCAGGAATTTCGCGCGGCGGCCAAGACGCACCACCTTGTGTCCGGACACCCGTTCGGCGAAGCGTTCGGGGAAGGGAAAGCGCAGGTCTGCCCGGTTCTGGGTGAGCGACACGATGGTGCGCCCCTCCATGACGGGGGCGAGGCCGCGGCGAACTGTCTCGACTTCGGGTAATTCAGGCATGGTTATGGCATATAGCCTAGGGCGTACGGGGTAACTATGGTGGCGCGCATGTCTGCAGAGCCTGAAACAGAACGCCCGGATACCGAAAGGAAGGTTTCCTTCGGTTTCGAAGAGGTGACCGAGAGCGAGAAGGTGGCACGGGTCAAAACCGTGTTCCGCTCGGTCGCGTCGCGCTACGACCTGATGAACGATCTCATGTCCGCCGGTGTGCACCGCCTGTGGAAGCATGACGCGATGAACCGCGTGAATCCCCAGCCGGGCGAACGCATCTGGATGTGCTGGCGGCACCGGCGAGCTGGCCCGGGCTTTCCTGGATCTTGCCGACAAGGCGGGCAAACGCCGCGGCGTGGACATGCCTGCGACCGCCATCGTGTCCGATATCAATGATGCCATGCTGGAAGCCGGCAAGGCGCGGCCCGACAATGCGAAATGGGGCGACCGGCTGAACTGGGTCTGCGCCGACGGTCAGAACCTGCCCTGGGCCGACCGCAGCTTCGATGTCGTCACCGTCTCTTTCGGCATCCGCAACTTTGCCGACCGCGTGGCGGGGCTGAAGGAATTCCGCCGCGTGCTGAAACCGGGCGGGCGCCTCGCCGTGCTGGAGTTCAGCCACATGACGGCCCCGGCCCTGCAGGCGGCGTATGACACCTACAGTTTCAACGTCATCCCGCAGCTCGGCAGCCTCGTGGCGGGCGACAAGGAAAGCTATCAGTATCTCGTCGAGTCCATCCGCAAGTTTCCCGATCAGGAAACTTCCGGAAGGAGATCGAAGGGCAGGCTTCTCGAACGTGTCCGTCACGAACTATTCCGGCGGCATTGCGGCCCTGCATTTCGGCTGGCCGTCTGACAATGGGT
>LZQP01000030.1_pt1 | contig 18044 bp, 22 predicted proteins | sample 768551 | NCBI WGS metagenome assembly LZQP01 (sample SAMN05207184, study PRJNA324509) | oil field metagenome | isolation source: sample BH-FW-16 from oil reservoir | place: India: Bombay High | collected 2015-12-03
TTCCCCAATCCGAGGTGGCCTGTTTACTAGTGAGAGTCAGCAGACGCTCAGTGGCAACTCCGATTGATTGAAGACGGACAATGTAGCGCTCGATGTGGCACATCTGACAGCGACGAGGTACGAACGTGCTGAATCGTAGCACTCGTGATGCAAGCGAGTAGTGTACATGATCGAGCTCGACGTACGAGCTGTACATCGATCGATGCTCAGACGTACGTAGCTGTACACGATCGATGCTCAGACGTACGTAGCTGTACATCGATCGATGCTCAGACGTACGTAGCTGTACACGATCGATGCTCAGAGACGCACATCCGCCATGCTGGAGGTAGCATTCGCTGTGGCAGACAGCCTCAATCCGCCAGATGTGCATAGTGGGTCATGATCATCCTGGCGACATCGACACAGACCTGGTGGGCATCGCGGTCAGGCTCTTCCAACACCATCTCCATGGCGCTGTAAGCGATTTCGGTTGTCAGACGCGCGGTCGCGATCAGACGCTCCCGGGAAGCCGTATGTCCGCTGGCGATCATTGCGTCGGCAATCTTTTCTGCGACCATATCGCTGGAAGCCAGACGCACTTCGCGCAGAATCGGGATCGCCCGGAGGGCGCGCAGAACGTAGATATTGCCGGGGAACCGACGGGTAATCTCATTGACGCGTTCCTGCAGGCGTACATTGCTTGCCACTGCGTCATCGAAATTATCCGTATTCAGCCCTCCCTCTTCGAGCCACTCGATGACCGCTTCGTCCTGAAGGGTCATGAGGCGTTCACCGAGCTCCCGCAGAATGGCGTATTTGTTCGGGAAGTAACGATAAAGCGCCGGCGGAGATAAACCGGCCTTACGGCAAATCAGGTTCGTGGACAGCTTTTCAAGACCGACCTCATCCAGAAGGTTGCCGGCCGTCTCGAGAATCAACTCGAATGTGTCCTGGGCCCGCGCCTGCTGCGGGTGTTGCTTGGTCGTTGTCACGACTTCGGGCTGTGACCGTTCCTTCTTGCGAGAGGACGGTCTCTTTGGCCTGCTCATTTTTTCGGCGTTCCCCGGACTTTTGTTGCTTATATTACAACCATATACAACAAACACCACAAAACGGTAATTAAAGCTATTGAATTTTAGCTAGTGATCGCTATCCAATTGCACCTTCTGGGAAGGAAGCAAGGAAAGGAATACGCGATGAGGTCTGTATTGATCGGAACGGGCGCACTGGCGCTCATGTGGAGCAGCGCAGCAAACGCTCAGACGGAAACGGAACCGCAGGAAGACGCCACCGCGCGCCTCGAAAGTATTGTGGTTACCGCGCAGAAACGCGCGGAAAACGTTCAGGACGTTCCGATCGCCATCACAGCCCTGTCATCGGCTGCTCTTGAGAAGCAGCGTGTCGCCAACGTCACATCGCTCGACAACCTCGTCCCCGGCCTGCGCATTGCCGCTGCGGACGCCGCTGCCAACCCGAAGATCTTCATTCGCGGCGCGGGCCTCAACGACTTCAACCCGACCTCGTCCAGCGGCGTCGGCCTTTATGCGGATGGCGTCTACATCGGCTCGCCGCTCGCCCAATACGCATCCTTCTTCGACCTGGACCGCGTGGAAGTGCTGCGCGGCCCACAGGGCACGCTTTATGGGCGGAACACGACTGGCGGTGCGATCAATGTCATCGCCAAACGCCCGACCTTCACGCCGGAAGGCTACGCGTCTGTCGAGTACGGCAGCTTCAATGCGCTTGAGGCCAATTTCGGTATCGGCGGCCCGATCGTAAGCGACAAACTCGCCTTCCGTCTTGCCGGTCAATATGTCGAGGACGATGGCTTCAGCACCAACTCGGTGACGGGCAACGACGTAAACGACGCCAAACGCTACGCCATTCGCGGCTCGCTGCTCTACACACCGGACGACAAGACGGACGTCCTGTTCACACTGAACACCTTCGCCAACCGCGGCGGCGCTGTGCAACCAAAGTCACGTCAGCTGTTCCCGGTTGACGCAGCCGCTGCCGGAGCTGACGGCGTATGCAGCCCGGCCTATTATCGCAGCGGCCTATGCACCGATGCAGTGGGCTTTGCAGATACCAATCCCGATCCGTACACCGTCACCTCGAACGTCGAAGGGGAAGACAAGGTCGACTTCTGGTCCGCTGCTCTGAGCATCGACCGGGAAATCGGCGACCTGACGCTTACCTCCATTACAGCCTATCAGGACGTGGAGCGCGACACGCACGAGAATACGGACTCCAGCCCGCTGCAGATGATCGAGGCGTTCTATAAAAATACGCAGGAGCAGTTCTCGCAGGAACTTCGTCTTGCCTCCGATTCTGAGCAGCTGAAATGGGTGCTTGGCGCCTATTACATGCACGATACAACGACCAGCGACAGCGCATACGATATCCTGCGCATGCTGCGTCCATACTTCATTACACCAGAGAACCCGACAGGCGTCAGTCCGGAAAACTCGGTGATTTACCTCGGTTATCCGTACACGCAGAAAACCGACACCTACGCTGTCTTTGGCCAGGCCGATTATGAACTTTCGCCCGGCCTGTACCTCACGGCAGGTCTGCGCTGGTCTGCCGACGAAAAGTCGATGGATTATTCCAGCGTTGCCGAAAGCGTTTTGACCATCTTTTCTTATGATGCGAGCAAAACGTTCAGCGACTGGTCCGGCAAGATTGGCCTTAAGTACGACCTGACAGACACGACCAACGTGTTCGCCAGCTACAGCCGCGGTTACAAGTCCGGCGGCTTCTTCGGTGGCAATGCAGGCAGCCCGGCCGAGTTGCAGCCCTACGCAAACGAAACGGTCGATGCGTACGAAATCGGCTCCAAAAGCGACCTTCTGGACAACCGCCTGAGAATGAACCTCTCCGGGTTCTATTATGACTATCAGGACATCCAGGCCTACTCGACCGTCGAGCGTAATGGCCTCACCGTTCAGGTTCTCGACAATGCTGCGTCGGCTGAGATGTATGGTGCAGAAGCCGAGTTTGTCGCCCGCCCAATGCGCAACCTGGACCTCTCGCTTGGTCTTGCTTGGCTGCACGCAGAGTACGGTGACTACAACTCTCTGGGCGACGACTACTCCGGCAACCAGATGCCGCAATCCCCGGAATTCAGTGTGACGAGCCGCGCGGCGTACACGATCGATCTCGACTCCGGTTTCCAGATCACGCCGAGTGTCGACGTGTCTTACCGCTCGAAGGTTTACTTCGACAGCACCATGCGTGAGCGGCTGTCCGATCCGGAACTCTGGCTTGTGGGCGCAGAGCTGTCCATCATGTCGCCGAGCGGCAAGATTGAGGGCGGCCTCTGGGGCCGGAACCTGACCGATGAGGCCTACCTGACATCGGCCAACCCGATCGACAGCCTCGGGGTTGACCTGCTGACCTATTCACGTCCGCGCAGCGTGGGCGTGTTCCTCCGCTATCGGTACTAGTCCGATGGCGATCATGTCCACCGGGCAGCCAGAGGGGGCGTCCCCCAAGCATCCCCGATGCCGCCTTTGGCTCCCGGAAGCTGGACCCGTTCCGCCTGGTCATGGGCAACCTACCAGGCGGGACGCGATCCCTATATCGGGCTCGTCAATGGCTTCCTCTTCGCGCCATATTTCGCAACCGTGGTTGTGGGAGATGGCGTAAAGGGTCAGGCCATGATTGCCCAGATGGGCATGATTTCGGGCCTTACCGTTGCCCTGGTTGCTCCGGTGCTTGGCTCAACGGTCGACACGCTCGGCCCCCGCAAACCATGGCTCGGCCTTGTGACGATGATGCTCATCCACTGATGATGAGCCTCTGGTTCGCTGCTCCGGGTGGCGCGATCCTCTCCCCATGGGTCGTCGTTGCCATTCTTGGCATGATTTCCATCCTGCTCTCGTGCGGTGAGGTTCTCTTCTCCTCGATGCTGCCATCTGCAGCTGCGCCGCGGATGCGTCCCATGGCTTCCGGTCTGGCGCTGTCTCTTGGCAATGTCACATCGATCATACTTCTCCTGTTCATCCTGTTAGCCCTCATGTTGCCTGACCAGCCGCTTTTCGGCCTGTCAAAAGAAGCACATGAACCAGACCGGATTGTCCCGGTTCTGGTTGCCCTGAACTTTGCCCTCTGCGCCATTCCGCTGTTCCTGTTCAGCAAGGATGCGGCGAAGGTTGGGGGAAAAGCAGACGCAGCCTCCGTCAAGGCCGGCATTGGGTCCCTGATCTCTCTCATACGAAACTGGCGGCAGAATTCCGACGCCATGATCTACCTGCTTGCACGCACATTGGCACAGGATGCTGGCGGGGTGCTGCTAATCCTCTGCGGCGTGTACGCAGCCGGTGTCATGGGCTGGGGCGGAACAGAGATGCTGGTATACGGTCTTCTGGGTTGCGTTGCCGGCCTTATTGGCGGTGTCCTGGCAGGCCTTCTGGACGAAACCTTCGGACCCAAAATTGCCTTCCAGATCGAGATTGCCGGCTCCGTTGTCGGTCTGATCGGCATCATTGGCGCCTCACCCAGCCGGATCCTGTTCATGAATGTCGTTGACCCACAGCCCATCTGGAACGGGCCGATGTTCACCACCCTGCCGGAACTGGTCTTTGTCTTTTTCGGGTTCCTCGGTTTCGTCTTCCAGATTGCCGCCTGGTCTTCCAGCCGCACTCTCCTGACGCGGCTGGCGCCTGCCTCGCAAATGGGGGCCTTCTTCGGTCTCGCAGCCCTGGCCGGAAACTCCACCAGCTGGCTGGGACCGATGTTTGTCGGCATCTTCACCAGCATTTTCCAATCGCAGCAGGCAGGCTTCATCCCTGTCACGATCCTGTTCGCGGTCGGCTTTGTGCTCCTCTTCTTCGTCAAAGGCGGACGGGAGCACGAAAAGGCCTGAGTTTCCTCCCAGAACGTTCAGGCAATGAGAAAGGCGCGGGAGATTTCTCTCCCGCGCCTTTTTTTTCCCGCGCCTTTTTTTGCATGCTTGTGACGGTCTGACGGTTCTAGGCTTTTGTTACCCCAAAACGCTCCATCACGTTCCGTGTAATGACTTCAATATACGGGTCCTTGGCGGCCAGCGCGTGCGCCCACTCCGTCGTTCCGGTATTGAAGACCTCGCCCTTCCCGCGCTTGAAGCTCGCCAGCATGGCATGACCACGCAACAGGCGTTGCTGCATCGCGGGGGAGCTATCGCCGTAAATCGCATCCGCAATGACATCCAGTTTCTCAGGCGGGATCATCGGCGTGTACCCGCTTTCCGGGTCTTCCCCCAGAGTAACTGGCGCGATCCCGATGATTTCCAGGTTTTCCGGCACCCCGCCTACGGTGAGGGATTTCGGCAAACCATCGTCGCCAAACTCGAAGAGGCAGCCATCACTTTCATAGCCGATCAGCGGCACATCCGCGCCAAGCTGGTCACCATAGAACAGGTCTGTCCCCGCAAGGGCCCAGTGCTTGTCGTTGTAGACCGTGAAACCCGCAGAGCCGCGCGAGACGCACATGCCGAGACGGTGGTAGCCACCGAAATTGAAGCTGAGGCCGGTCAGTTCTGCCTCAGGTGCCTTGAAGGCCGGGTGAGACCAGAGATGCGTTGCCAGTTCGGGGCCCACATCTTCCGACTCGAAGCCTTTCCATTTGTGGCAGACATAGGTCTTGCCATCATTCTCCCAACGGACTTTCCAGAAGCAGGTGTTCCCCGAAAGGATCGCGGCATAGCCCCCTCGTCGACGAACCGCTCGACCTGAGCGCGTTCATTTCCGGACCAGTATTCCGAGTGCCCCACGAAGAAGGCAGATGTGTAGCCAGACAGGAGGTCCGGCTCCACATCCAGATCATAGTCCGTGACATAGTCGAAGACGTAACCTTCTTCCTCAGTCCAGGCCGCGAAAGCGTGTTCCCATTTATTCAGGAAGCCTGCCGAGCCGTCATAAGGCGAGATGCGGTGCTGGCGCATCCACTCCGGATTCGCGGCCCAGGGCTGCTCCTTGAACTCACGCTTGCGCATGTTGATCAACCGCGGTGCGCCTTCCGGGGCCGCAATGATCATTTGCGTGAAGGGCCGCTGGGTCGAGAGCACACCAATAGCCTGGTCCATGGCCTGGTCGAATGGAACCTTCCCGGTCATCAAACCCGTGACATTTGAATATGCGTTCGCGCCGCCCCACCAATTATAGGAATTGTAGGTGTTCGTCGCCAGAACCAGTAGCGCCTTGGAACCAGGCTTGCCAAAGGCAGGCTTGATGCAGACGAAGTGATGCGTTTCCTCGCCCGCCGCATCCGTCAGCTTGATATCGTAATAGCCGGTCTTCCAGTCATCTCCGGCAGTGACCTCAAGAGCGACGGGCCAGCCGCAGCCATCCCGGTCAGCATTCGGTGGCACAGGATGATTTCCGGCTTCAACCCCATCCTGCGCCAGAACCAGATCTCGTCCGGCCCCGATGCGTGCGATTTCCAGTCGGCACGGCCCATTCTCGACACTGATGTGGAGGGCAAAGGTTTCACCCGGGCGAAGGCTCAGGCGGTCGGTGTAGCAAGCCAGCATTGGAAGCTCCTGTCAGTCACTAGTCGCGAATATGGTAGCGATCATTACCTTATACGCAAGCACGAAGAGGACGCACCCGCAGGATGACTATTTTTTCTTCTGTCCATAGCTTTTGAAGCGCTCAGCGATGCGGCCCATCTCTTCATCTCCCAAGAGGGTCGCGCCACCTATGGCAAGCGTCCCCCAATAGACCGCAGCCTGTTCCTCAACTTCCTCTGCAATAAGAAGCGCCTGACGAAGTCCTGGCGCGACCACGATCTGTCCATGGTTCGCCATCAGCGCCGCGTATTGTCCGGCAAGTGCTTCACAGACACTCTCCGCAAGATCAGACGATCCGAACGTTGCGTAGGGAGCAACCGGTACGCTCGGTCCGCCGCTGACGGCAACCATGTAATGCAGGGCCGGGATCGGCTTATTCGCGCAGGCAAGCGTGGTGGCAAACCGCGAATGACAATGGACCACCGCATTTGCATCCGGGCGCAACTGAAGCAGTTTCAGGTGCATCAGCCACTCACTGGATGGCTTCATCCCGGCCGGATCATAGCGACCTTCTGCATCCATGCGCACAATATGTTCCGGCTTGAGCGCGGACGGCGGAATCCCTGTCGGCGTTATCAGGACATCATCGCCGAACCGTGCCGATACATTCCCAGACGTGCCACGGTTCAGGCCACGCACATCCATCGCAGCCATGACATCGACAATCTGCTCGCGCAGCTTTGTTTCCAGTTCGTCCATCAAGCCTCTCCCTCCTGAATCGGCAGCGTGTTTATTGCGGCCTCAACCTGTTCAAAGCCTTGCAACTTGCCATAGGTCGCCAGGCCTTGTGCCACCATGGCAGCCGTCGCGGCGGCGAACTTCAGCGCGTCGAAGTCGCCCCAACCTTTCAGGTGCGCCGAAATGAATCCAGCACAGAAAGAGTCGCCGCACGTCGTCGTGTCCACCACATCAATCTTGAAGGCAGGCAGCGCCCGCGTAATTCCCCTGCGGCCATGACAGCCCCGCGACCGCCATCCTTGATGACGCAGTTCTTCGCGCCCATTGCGATGAAATCCGCTGCAGCAGCCTCCAGATCGTCTTGTCCTGTCAGCATCCGTGCTTCGTCAGCACTCGGCAGGAACCAGTCGACATAAGGCAAAATGCGCTTCAGTTCTTCTTTCGCTTCAGGCCGCGGAGCGATGAGGTCACAAGTGACTTCCGCGCCCCCCCGCTTTTGCGGCCTTCAGCAGCTCAGCGCCGGGGCCGCCATCGAAAGTCGGCGCACCAATCGCGCCATAATGGAGGCAGCGAACTCCGGGCGCCTCACTCAGCAGCTTCTCCGTCAAAGGCGGGACAGAGCCAGCCCCCGGTGCGTGGAGGGTCGGGCGCCTGCCTTTATCATCAATCGGGAGGATCGTCGTGGAAGTCGGCACACCTTTCAGGGTCTCAAGGAGACGTGTATCGACCCCCTCTTCCTCCAGAGCAAAGCGCACGAACTTTCCCGTCAGGTCGTCACCAATGGCACCCGCCAGCCCCACTTGCAGGCCGAGACGTGCAGCGACACACGCAGCCCCTGCCGCTGTCCCTGCAGGTGCACACGCAATCTGCTCAATCAGACGGCCGCCTTCATCTTTCGGAATGTCCGTAATTGGCCGCCCAACAACATCCAGCGTTGTCAGGCCAACACAAAGAAGATCCAATTTCATTCCATTTCCTTCCGAATTGACCTTGCGTCCATAACCGCTCGCGGTATGATAGTCAAAACTATCTTATTGAACAGGCGGCGACATCGATATGTGGACAAACTCGGTAGACAAGGCTTTGCGCGAACGAGCAGACGCAGTCATTCCCGGTGGAATGTATGGCCACCAATCGGTCAGGCTGCTTCCTGATGACTATCCACAATTCTTCGACCGCGCCTCCGGGGCCTACCTCTGGGATGCCGATGGCAACCGTTACATTGATTATATGTGCGGCTACGGACCGAACCTGTTTGGCTATGGCCACGAGAAGATTGATGCCTCTTACATAGCGCAGTTGAAAAAGGGAGACACGATGACCGGCCCGGCCGGACTGATGGTCGACCTGGCTGAGCAGATGACCAGCATGGTCACGCACGCCGACTGGGCCATGTTCTGCAAGAACGGCACGGACGCCACCACAATGGCCCTGATGATCGCACGCAACTACACCCGCAAGAACACGATCGTTCTGGCAAAAGGTGCCTATCACGGTGCAGCCCCCTGGTGCACCCCTTTGAAGAACGGCGTTGCCCCGTCCGACCGTGCAAACCAGGTCTTCTATACCTATAATGATGTCGAGAGCCTGGAGGCTGCCGTCAAAGCGGCTGGCAACGACCTTGCCGCAATCTTTGCTTCCCCCATCAAGCACGACACATTTGTCGATCAGGAAGATCCGACACCGGAATATGCCCGGCGCGCGCGTGAACTGTGCGATGAACACGACGCCCTTCTGATTGTCGATGATGTCCGTGCCGGTTTCCGTCTGGCACGCGATTCAAGCTGGTCTCGCGTCGGCATCGAACCGGACCTCTCAAGCTGGGGCAAGGCCATCGCCAACGGCCACCCGATCTCCGCACTGCTCGGTTCGGAAAAGGCCCGAATGGCTGCAGCAACCATCTATGTCACCGGCTCCTTCTGGTTCTCTGCCGCGCCCATGGCCGCCGCAATCGAGACGCTGAAGCTGATCCGCGAGACGGACTATCTTGAACGCACGCAAGCCCTTGGCCAAAGACTGCGGACAGGTCTGGATGAAGCTGCAAACCGTCACGGTTTTGCCCTGCGCCAGACAGGCCCCGCTGAGCTGCCCCTGATCATGTTTGAAGATGATCAGGGGTGTTCGAAAGGCTACGCCTGGAATGAAGCCCTGCTGAAACGCGGGGTCTACTTCCACCCCTGGCATAACATGTTCATGTGTGCGGCCATGACGGAGGCAGACATCGACCATACGCTTCAGGTCGCCGATGATGCCTTCAAGGTGGTCCGCGAGGCCGGCAAGCTTCCGCCGGTCGAAAAGCTCGCCATCCTTGGCATGATTGCCGGAGACCACTAGGCAGAAAGGGGCGGTCTCAGGTCGGCACGCCCCAACTTGCCGCTGCGTAACGCAGATGACGAATCTGCCGGAAGAGAGTATCCGCTCGCCCATGTGATGGAAGGCACCCGCCAACGCCATACCGTGCGACCCGGGCGGAGTTCCTGAACACGACACCCCATAAATCCCCCTCCGGGGCAGCCACCAGCTCGTCCCGGGGTTTTCCAACAGTTCGCCCTATGGCGTAGAGGAGCAAGTACTATGAAAGTGGTCGTTCTGGGCGCAGGTGTCGTCGGTGTGACAACGGCCTACTATGCCGCGCGCGACGGCCATGACGTGACAGTGATCGACCGCATGTCCGGTCCCGCGCTGGAAACGAGCTTCGCGAATGCTGGCGAGATCTCTCCTGGCTATGCTGCCCCATGGGCCTCCCCTGACGTCCCCCAGAAGCTCTCAAATGGCTTTTCATGGAGCATGCTCCCCTGATCGTGCAGTTCCACAGGATCAGCCGGCCATGGTCAGCTGGGGCCTGAGCATGCTGCGCAACTGCACGTCCGCGCGCTATTCGGCCAACAAGGCAAAGATGGTGCGGCTCGCCACCTATAGCCGGGACTTGCTGCGTGAGCTTCGAGCTGAAGAGACCATTGCCTACGACCACCGCTCGCAAGGCACTCTGCAGCTTTTCCGGACGCAGAAACAATACGACGCCGCCGCCCGCGATATGGAAGTCCTGAAGGAAGGCGGCATCGAGTTCGAGCTGCTGGACGCTGCAGGCTGTTGCCAGGCCGAACCGGGGCTCGCCCATGCGGAAGCCCCCCTTGTTGGCGGCCTTCGCCTGCCCGGGGATGAAACTGGCGATTGCTTCAAGTTCACGAACGCCCTGACCGGAGTTGCTGAAACCAGGGGCGTGAAGTTCCGCTGGAATACGACTGTGGACGCCTTCTCGGAATCCGGCGGCAAAGTTAGCGCCCGAATTCGCAATGAGGTTATCGAGGCAGACGCATTCGTGCTCGCGGGTGGCAGCTGGTCACCTATGCTCGCCAGACAAATCGGCATTCGCCTGCCCATTTACCCGGTGAAGGGGTATTCGATCACCCTGCCGATCACAGACGCTTCGCGCGCCCCGCAGTCCACCCTCCTGGACGAAACCTTCAAGGTCGCAACCACACGGCTTGGGGACAGGGTCAGGGTGGGCGGCATGGCAGAGCTTGCCGGTTTTGACCGCAGCCTCAATCCCAAACGCCAACGCACCCTGGAACACTCCGTATTCAGCCTTTTTCCCGACCTGGCGAAAACAGAAGAGCGAAACTTCTGGTGCGGCTTCCGCCCCATGACACCGGACAGCGTCCCCTATATCGGGCGCTCCAAATTCCAGAATCTGTGGCTGAACACGGGCCACGGCACGCTCGGCTGGACAATGTCGTGCGGATCCGCCCGCATCATCGCAGACGGGATATCCGGCCGTGCTTCGAAAGTCGCACCGACCGTTTGATCTGCTGGAGACAACTGGCAAAGTTACGCGCCCCAGCAGGCGGGCTTGCGCTTTCCCGTCATCGGCGCGCATAACGCCTGCATGAAATTTCAATCGACCTCCCGCACCATCGTTTCCGCTCTACTCCTGCTCACGGGAGCCGCATGTGGGAATGATGGCGGAAGCGGTGCCGCCGACACACCTGCCGCCCCAGAGCCAGCTGTGACAGCCATTTGGCCGGAACCCGATCCCGCCACATTGGCGGACGGTCCACACAAACAGCAGGTCCTCTATGGGGAAGCCTGATCCGGGAGACCTACGCGTATCTTGGGGCCGATGTTGCAGATACAGAGATGCGCTTTGCCGGCAACAATCTCGCCTGCAGCTCCTGCCACCTGGATGGCGGGCGTCAACGCTACGGACTATCCTATATCGGCGTTGCAGATGCCTATCCAAGAGACATGGCACGCGAAAACGAAGTCCGGACGCTTACACAGCGGATCAATGGATGCTTCGAGCGCAGCATGAATGGGCGCGCCCTGCCCGTCGATTCCAAGGAAATGGAAGCGATGATTGCTTATATCGGCTTCCTGAGCGAAGCCGCGCCTGCGGGTATGGACGGCCGGGGCGCCCCGTCCTTGCCTTTGCTGGACCGCGCAGCCGATCCCATCCTCGGTGCAGAGGTCTATTCCACGCACTGCGTCATCTGCCACGGAGCAGATGGTCAGGGCAAAGTTCTGGAAGAAGGGCAGCCAGGCTACCTCTATCCTCCGCTTTGGGGCCCAGGCAGCTTCAATAATGGTGCAGGCATGCACCGGGTCATCAAGGCTGCAACATTCATCCGCGCCAACATGCCCCTCGGCGTCACTTACGACTCCCCGGTCCTGACGCCAGAAGAAGCCTATGATGTCGCGGCCTATATCAATGTTCAGGCAAGACCGGAAAAAAGCCACCTGGAACGGGACTATCCGGATCGGACCAGAAAACCCGTTGACGCTCCCTTCCCGCCCTATGCCGACAGCTTCACGCTGGAGCAGCACAAGTTCGGGCCCTGGAAGGAAATTGCCGCCGCCGGGAAGACACAGGACAACAAATAAGGGCTCCGCTTCGCGTTCATGAACGCGGTGGGACATGGACGCAGGGCATCATCCCTCGCACCTGCCGCCAATGCCTTGCCATTACTGGCTTTATGCGGTATCCGCCCGCCTTCAGAAACGATGGCGCCAGGCCGTACGTGTCAGCTTCTCACCTCACCAGGGCGGTGTGGCGGAGTCGAGGGCGAAAGGAAAAACAATGTCAAAACAACAAATTACCTTCAATGTCGAAGTGCGCGAGCGCGTCGGCACCGGCGGCGCACGTGAAGCCCGCAACCAGGGTCTTGTCCCGGGCGTCCTCTATGGCGGCGGTCAGGATCCGGTGGCGATCAACCTGAAGCGCAACGAAGTCATCAAGGCTATCGAAACCGGCCACTTCCTGTCTTCGACCGCAACCCTGGTCCACAAAGGCGAGAAGCAGCTGGTGATCCCGCAGGCCATCCAGATGCACCCGGTGACCGACCAGCCGATGCACGTGGACCTGTTCCGCGTCAGCGCTGACCAGAAAATCAAGGTTGAAGTGCCGGTGCACTTCAAAGGCGAGGAAGCTTCGCCGGGCCTTAAGAAGGGCGGCACGCTCAACGTGGTGCGCCACGCTGTCGAACTGCTCGTTCCGGCCGGCCACATTCCGGAAGCCCTGGAAGCCGACGTCTCCGCTCTGGAAATTGGCGACAACGTGAAAATCTCCGACATCACGCTGCCGGCCGATGCCGAGCCGACCATCACGGATCGCGACTTCACTATCGCAACCATCGCAGGCCGCGGCGGCAAGACAGAATCTGCTGACGATGCAGAAGATGCCGCAGCCGAAGAGAAAGAAGACTAAGTCCCTTCCTCTCGAATACTTTAAGGATCGGCCCGCCCGCACTATGTTGCGAGGCGGGCCGCCCACCCCTACTCCACTCAAGACCGGGCAGGAGGCAACATCCTCATGCTGATCCTTTCCGGACAGGGTAACCCCACAGACCGTTACGCAAAGAACCGGCACAATGCTGGTTTCATCCTGCTGGATGCGCTCCATGCACGGTACCATTTCGGGCCCTGGCGTTCCAAATTCGAAAGCCTGATTGCGGAAGGCACCGTCAGCGGCCACAAGGTGCTGCTGGTCAAACCGCAAACCTATTACAACGAAACCGGCCGCGCGCTTTCCAAAGTGCTGCAGTTCTACAAGCGCCCGTCAGATGACGTGACCGTCTTCTATGAGAGATCGACCTTGCTCCCGGCAGACTGCGGGTCAAGCGCGGCGGCGGGCATTCCGGAAACAATGGTGTTCGTTCGATGATGGCGCATCTCGGCGAGAACTTCCGCCGTGTACGTATCGGTATTGGGCATCCGGGAGACAAGGCCATGGTGATGCCGCACGTCCTGTCCGACTTCACCAAAGCAGACCTGCAATGGTTCGAACCGATGATCGATGCGATCGGCGCGGCCCTGCCCTTCCTGCTGAGTGGCGATGACGAGCGCTTTCAGACCGAAGTCATGCGTCTCGCCCCTGCGCCGAAGCACGATCCGAAACAAACAGCCAGACGCAACGGCGAAGGCTGATCAGGCGTCGATCCTGGCCAGGACAGCCGCTTCGGCAGCTTCAGCCATGGCAACGGCCCCCACCGTCCCGTGCGCAGGCACCGGACTGCGTGCAAGCCCAAGGCATGCAGCGTAGAAGCCCTCATCTGCAGCCCCAGAGGATCGGGAAGCTCAGCGCGATGTCTACCTTGATCTCATAAGGCGTCGTGTTCTGGACCTTGCGCGTCAGGAAGTCGATCGAGATTTCTCCCGAAGGATAAACCACATGCATCGTGCGCTGGCGCTCTGTTGCGGCACGGCTTGCGGTCAGGCGTGCGATACCGCCGCTGGCATAGGTAAACTCTGCCGTGGCCTCGTCGATATGATCCGAATGCACGCGCCGGCCAGTTGCGGTCACGCCAGTGAATTCATTGCCGAGCATCATTGCTGCCAGATCGAGATCGTGGATCATCAGATCCCAGATGACCGAGACATCACCCGCGCGGTTATCAGGTGCAGGCGGGCCAGCGCGCACAGATTCCAGAAGCAAAGGTGCCTCTTCGATTGCCAGCACACCCATGGCGCGCGCAACGAACCTCTCCTGATGACCGACCTGGAGAATACGGCCACGTGCAGCCGCTTCATCAGCCAGGAAGCGTGCCGCCTTGCCTGTCAGCGCCAGAGGCTTTTCCACCAGTACATGGCAGTGCGCTCGATCGCCTCGCGTGCCAGAGTCTCATGCCAGGTAGCCGGCACTGCAATAACAATCGCATCACATGCATCAAGGAAGGCCTTGTAGTCGTCGAAACCTTTGGCGCCGTATTGCTCTGCAATACGCGTCGCACGGGCCAGATCGATATCGTAGATGCCAACCAGATCGGTCTTCACCGAAGCGGCTGCTTTCTGCGCGTGATAATTACCGAATACTCCGGCGCCAGCGACGCCCACCTTCAGCTTCGTCATGTCCTAGCCCTCTGTCTGTTTCGGCATGGCATCCAACAGGCGCCGTATCAAGACTGCGGCACAGCCCTGCCGCAGCGCGTTTCTTCGTAATTCCCCCTTCACAGCCCCGCCTGTTACGCCCAAGTAGGGGCCAATGAGGCAACAAGAAACAACAGGAGGAAACAGGAATGCCTACACTTACCTCAACTGAATGGGCCCTTGCCCGCCGGCCGGTCGGCATGCCCCAACATGCTGATTTCGAGAAGAAAACCGTGGAAGCACCAGAGCCTGGCCCTGGCGAAATTCAGGTGCAGAACGCCTGGATGTCGGTTGATCCCTATATGCGCGGCCGCATGTACGATCGTGAAAGCTATGTGCCGCCTTTCCAGATCGGTGAAACCATGCAGGGCGGCGCTGTCGGCCATGTCACGGCATCCAATCACCCTGACTATCAAGTGGGTGACCTTGTCCAGTCCATGAATGGCTGGCGAACAGCGTGGACGGGCGCCCTGCCAGCGCCATGACGATGAAGCTTCCCAAAGGCACCGGCCTGCCCGACAGCGCCTTCCTCGCGTTGCCGGCATGCCTGGCCTGACCGCCTATGCAGGCATCCTGCGTATCGCTGAGCTGAAGGAAGGCGACACGGTGTTCGTCTCCGGCGCGGCGGGCGCGGTCGGCTCCACCGTCGTCCAGATTGCCAAAATCAAGAACTGCACCGTCATCGGCTCAGCCGGTGGGGCAGACAAATGCGCCTTCGTGAAATCCCTCGGTGCCGATCATGTCATCGACTACAAGGAAGCCAAGGGCTTCGACGGTCTCGTCTCGGCCCTGCGTCAGGCAGCCCCGAAGGTATCGATGTCTATTTCGACAATGTCGGCGGCGACCACCTGACGGCAGCCATCGAGGTTGCCCGCCCGATGGCGCGCTTCGCCGAATGCGGGATGATCGCTCAATATAATGAAACCGGCACGCCGGTTGGCCCCCACAACATTATCCAGGTCGTCGGGAAACAGCTGAAGATCCAGGGCTTCATTGTCTCCAGCCATGTCGATATGCAGCCCGCCTTCCTTGCGGATATGGCCAAATGGATCCCGGCAGGGCAGATGAAGTTCCAGGAGACTGTGATGGAGGGAATCGATAAGGCGCCTGACGCGTTCATCGGTCTCTTCAGCGGAGCCAATACCGGCAAAATGCTCGTAAACTGGATTAGACATGGCGGCCCTTTTTGACGCTTACATCATGGTAGACTGGAGCGCGGCATCGAAGCCCGTTACCGGTGCCAATTCGATCTGGATCGGCATCCTGGCCAAGGATGCCCGTCTGAAACTGCAATTCCGTGCAGTGAACATCGATACGCGTCTCAAAGCCCGCAGCTTCCTTGAGGACATGGTCGGCAAGCTGACAAAGCGTGGCGACCGTGTCCTCCTCGGCTTCGACTTCTCTCTCGGGTATCCGGCAGGCACGGCAGAAGCCCTGGGCCTGAAACTGGATGGCAAGGCACCGTGCAGGCGATGCACGAACATCTTGCTGCCAAGCTGAAAGACAAGCCGGACAATTCCAATGCCCGCTACGCCATCGCGGCCGGCATGAACTATGCAATCTCAAAAGGGCCTTTTCCCTTCTGGGGCGCGCCTGCACGCGATGTCGTTTCCACATTGGGCAGCACGAAGCCGGACTTCGACGGTGCTCCGCTGCCGGAGTACCGCATTGCCGAAGCCTATCTGCGCGACACGAAACAGGGGCAGCCAAAATCGATCTGGCAGCTCGCCTATACCGGTAGTGTCGGCAGCCAGTCCCTCACCGGAATTCCGCATGTGCACGGCCTGCGCCAGACATGGGCGGAATCCCGTATCTGGCCGTTCGAATTTGATGCGACCCAACCGCTGACGGAGGAAGTTCTCTCTGGCGTCAGCGTCGTCATGACCGAAATTTACCCTTCATTGATCAAGGTGACACCCGAATCCGGCGAGACGGCAGATGCTGCCCAGGTCCGCGGAATCGCCTATTACTACGCGTCCCTGGACGAAAAAGGAGCGCTTTCGGCTGCTTTTTCCACAGCCAAAGGCCTGGAAGAGGCACAAAACGCGAAAATTCAGGCCGAAGAGGGCTGGATTCCAGGCATATAGCCCGTGTTTATTGGGAATCCGGCGTGTTCAGGTTTTCCGAATCGTGGACTAGTCGAACCAACGGCGGGGCATCGCCGTTTAACTCAGAGGAGAACCCGTATGAACAAGGGTGAACTTACGAAGGCAGTGGCCGCTGCTTCGGGCCTGTCGCAAAGCGACGCCGGCAAGGCCGTTGATGCTGTATTCGACACGATCGCTGACGCGGTGAAATCGCGTAAGCAGGTCGCCATCGCAGGTTTCGGCACTTTCGCGCCGAAAACCCGCAATGCCCGCACCGGCCGTAACCCGGCAACCGGTGAACCGATCAAGATCCCGGAGAAGACATCGGCTTCCTTCAAGCCGGCCTCCGCGATGAAGGATCTCTAGGACCGGTTCTCCGTTATCGGAACAAGTCCAGAATTCAGGCGGCGTGTCCCTTCAGCGGACGCGCCGCTTTCAGTTCCAGCATCAGTGTCTGCAGCGTACCTGCCACGAACACGCCGATCAGGGCACCTTCCATCATGCCCTTCGCCCCATGCCCCTGCACGATGCCCAACCAGTAACAGGCTGGCAGCATCACGAGGAAAAACGATCCAATGTGAATAAGGCTTGGCGACCAGACGATCTCCTGAGCCCGCAGCGCGAAGGATGCCGTAGCCTGAAGCCCGTCAAACAGGGTCATCACGGACGCCAGGAACAGCAGAGACGCAATGGCCGGAGCGATCCGCACACCATCAATCACCGCATCGTCATTCACCAGAAGACCCGAGAGCGGTCCGCGGAAAATGACAAGGCCCAGCCCCATTGTCACGCCTGTCAGCACCGTGGCCGCAACGCCGAGACGCCCGGCATTGGCGACTTCCTGCTTGTTGCCACGGCCAAAGGCTTCCGCCACGCGAACGCTCGTTGCCGAGGCGATGCCCATGTAGAACATGAAACAGAAGCCGACGAGCTGGATCGTGTAACCATAGACAGTGTTCGCCGCCAGGCTGATCCAGGTCGCGATCGTAAAGGTGAGGTTGAACCCGCCCCATTCCGCCACATTGGAGATGGCCGAACCGATACCGACTTCAAACTGGCGCCGCGCCTCACCCGGCTCTGCCTTCGGCGAAGCGCGGAAGGCCGGGGTCAGGAAGATGACCGCCACGAACATCACCACGCAATCGCATAACGCGAGCCGGTCGTGGCGATGGCAACACCTCTGCGCCCATCCGGGGCAGGCCCAGAACCCGCCGACATAGGCAAGGTCCAGCACGATGTTCAGAAGAACACCGCCATAGCTGATGACGGCCACCAGCGTCGGCCGGCGCAGCGCCTCCAGGTAAAGGCCGCACACGGTCGAAATGGTGAACCCAGGCAGGGCCAGCGCGAGGATGCGCGTCACTGACGCCGTTGAAAGCCTC
>LZQP01000031.1_pt1 | contig 17797 bp, 20 predicted proteins | sample 768551 | NCBI WGS metagenome assembly LZQP01 (sample SAMN05207184, study PRJNA324509) | oil field metagenome | isolation source: sample BH-FW-16 from oil reservoir | place: India: Bombay High | collected 2015-12-03
ATGCCGCCCTCATGCCCGCCAATGGCGCGCTCCGGGTGGGGCATCATTCCGAGCACGCGTCCGTTCGGGCTAAGAATGCCGGCAATGTCGCGCGCCGCACCATTCGGGTTCTGTCCGGGTGCATAACGGAAAGCGACATGTCCTTCACCTTCGATGCGGTCGAGCGTCTCGCTATCGGCAAAGTAGTTGCATCATGGTGGGCAATCGGGATCACGATTTCCTTGTCACCCTGATAGGCACTGGTGAAGGCAGTGTTCGAGGTCTCAACCGTCAGAGCCTGCGGCTTGCAGACAAAATGAAGCGAGGCATTGCGCATGAGAGCGCCGGGCAGGAGGCCCGTTTCACAAAGGATCTGGAAGCCGTTACATACGCCCAGCACATAACCACCGCGCTCGGCATGGGCTTTCAGCTGCGAAATTACCGGCGAATTGCCAGCAATTGCCCCGCAACGCAGATAGTCGCCATAGGAAAAGCCGCCTGGCACCATGACCAGATCGGTGCCCTCAGGGATGGTTCCATCCTTGTGCCAGACCATGGCCGGCGCTTGCCAGTCACCTTCAGGAGCGCGTCGTGAGCGTCACGATCACAGTTCGAACCGGGAAAGACGATGACAGCGGTTTTCATGGCGCAGCCTTTAGCAAGGAGTCGGGGCAAAAGGGAACGGGAAATAGCTCCGCATTAGACTACAAAGCGCAGTTTTTCCCATTTCATGCGCCTCGAAAGATGAAAGCGGCCCCCAGAGCAATGAAAGCAAAGCCTACGGCATGGTTCCAGCCAAGTGGCTCCTTGAGGATCCAGACCGAAAAGCCGCTGAAGACCAGCAGTGTGATGATCTCCTGTATCGTCTTCAGTTGGGCGGTCGAATAGACTCCACTACCGATACGATTGGCCGGTACGGCCAGGAGGTACTCGAATAGCGCGATGCCCCAGCTTGCCAGGATCACGACAAACAAGGGTGCGGTTTTGAACTTCAGATGACCGTACCAGGCGAATGTCATGAACACATTGGATAGCGACAGCATCACGATCGGCAGAACGTAGGCAGGCATAAGAGACGGCTCCAATTGGTTTCATCTATCTTGTGGAGTCCGCACAAAAGAAAACGCCACCCGCAAGCAGGTGGCGTTCGCAATATTAGTTTTGAGCGGCTGGATTAGCGCTTTTCGATCGGAACATAGTCCCGCATCGCGGCGCCGGTGTAGATCTGGCGCGGACGGCCGATCCGTTGCGTCGGATCGTCGATCATTTCGTTGAGCTGCGCAACCCAGCCCACGGTACGGGCGAGGGCGAACAGGACCGTGAACATCTGCTTCGGGAAGCCCATCGCATCGAGGATGATGCCAGAGTAGAAGTCGACGTTCGGATAGAGTTTCTTCTCGATGAAGTACTCGTCCTCAAGAGCGATGCGCTCCAGTTCCATAGCGACTTTCAGGATCGGCGTATCCTTCAGGCCCAGCAGGTCCAGCACTTCGTGTGCCGACTCGCGCATGACTTTCGCGCGGGGGTCGTAGTTCTTGTAGACGCGGTGACCAAAGCCCATCAGGCGGAACGGGTCATTCTTGTCCTTCGCCTTTTCAATGTACTCAGGGATGCGGTCCGCGCTGCCGATCTCATGCAGCATGTTGAGGCATGCTTCATTGGCGCCGCCATGGCTCGGGCCCCAAAGACAGGCAACGCTGCTGCAACAGCGGCAAACGGGTGAGCGCCCGAAGAGCCTGCGAGACGCACGGTGGACGTCGAGGCATTTTGCTCGTGATCGGCGTGCAGGATGAAGAAACGATCCATGGCCTTGGCAATGGCCGGATCCACCTTGTAGTCCTCAGCGCTGACCGAGAAGCACATGTTCAGGAAGTTCTCGGCGTAGGACAGTTCGTTGCGCGGATCGACAAATTTCTGTCCGAGATTGTACTTCAGGATGCGTGCGCAGAGCGTCGGCATCTTGGCGAGGAGGCGGATGGAGCTTAGACGGCGCTCTTCCGGGTCTTCGCTGTCCATGGCGCCCGGATAGAAGGAGGCAAGGCCGCCAACGGTAGCCGTAAGCATGGCCATCGGGTGGCTGTCGCGGCGGAAGCCTTCAAAGAAGCGGTCCATCTGCGTGTGCAGCAGGGTGTGCTGCTTGATGGTGTCGTTGAACACTTCCAGTTCGGAGGTCGTGGGCAGCTCACCGTACAGGATCAGGTGGCAGACTTCCGGGAAGGTCGATTGCTCAGCCAGCTGGCCAATCGGATAACCGCGGTGCAGCAGAACACCTTCGTCACCGTCGATGAAAGTGATCTGGCTTTCGCAGCTCGCGGTCGATGTGAAGCCAGGGTCGAACGTGAAATGGTTCGTTTCGCCGTAAACACGGCGAATATCGATCACATCCGGCCCGTGCGTTCCGGAGAGAACCGGGAGTTCATAGGAATTGCCAGCCACTTCCAGTTTTGCTGTGCCGTGCGGTTTCGTCTTGTTTTCCATCAGCCTTACCCTTCAAACCTTCTTGCTCTTCAGGCGCCCGGAGCAGTTTCCGGCGCCAGTTGATCATCAATTCGTCCAAGCGCTTCGTCCCGGCCGAGCCACTCCAGTACCGGCGCAATATCCGGTGCGGGAAGGCCGCCTGTGAGCGCAGCGCGTAGTGGTTGACCTATCTGCCCATAGATAGGTCTTGTGCAGTGCAATACGAAGTTATCGTCACAGAAATCTGATCTGCCGTCCATTCCGGCAGGCGCTGCAGTTCGTCGCGCAAGCCGCGCAATCGGTCAAGTGCCTCACCTGAGACGGCCTTGCGGGCCTTCTTGTTCAGTTCCAGTGGCCGTTTTGCCAGCAGGAATGCAAAAGACTGCGCCAATTCCGGCAGCGTCGTACCCCGGTCCTTCATGTGGGGCAGGGCTGTCCTCAAGCGTTGTTCCGCTTCGCCGATCGGGCCTTCAGCTTCCCAATAGGGCTTAAGCAGATCAAACAGGCGGTCATCGTCTGCGAGGCGCATGAAATGCGCATTTACCTGGCCGAGCTTGTCAAGGTCCAGCCGTCCCGGGGCACGGTTGATGCCGGAGATATCGAAGGCGGCAATCGCCTCCTCATCCGTAAAGATTTCCTGATCGCCATGGCTCCAGCCAATACGGAGCAGGTAGGCCCGCATGGCTTCAGGGAGGTAGCCCATTTCACGATAGGCCAGGGTCGACAGTGCGCCATGCCGCTTGGAAAGCTTGGCGCCATCAGGGCCGTGTATCATCGGAACGTGCGCCATCTGGGGGATATCCCAGCCCATGGCTTCATAGATAGGGATCTGGCGGAAGGCATTTCGCAGATGATCATCGCCGCGGATGATGTGGGTCACGCTCATATCGTGATCGTCCACCACAACGGCCAGCATATAGGTCGGTGTGCGATCAGCGCGCAGAAGGATCAGGTCATCCAGTTCGCTTGCCTGAATGCGGACCGTGCCCTGAACGCCATCTTCCAGAACGCGCTCTCCATCATCCGGCGCGCGAAGGCGAACCGTATATGGCGCGTCTGGTGAAGGCGGCGGAGCGCCGTCACGCCAGGGCGAACGGTATGGCGCAAGCAGGGCGTGCGCTTCTGCCAGGAGGGCGGCCTTTTCGTCTTCGGAAATCCCTTCCGCTTTGGCAGCGGCGCGCTTTTCTTCACCAAGTTCGCGGCGCGCCTGCAGCTCTTCCTGAGTCGCGTAGCAACGGAAGGCCGTGCCGCGGCGGATCATCTCTTCAGCGACGTCCGCATGCCGACCGGCGCGTTCGAATTGCATTATCGGCGGCTCATCTGAGGTGAGTCCAAGCCACTCCATGCCTTCAAGAATCGCCGCCGTCGCTTCCGGTGTGGAGCGCTCGCGATCGGTGTCTTCGATACGCAGAAGGAACTTCCCGTTGTGATGTTTCGCAAACAGGTAGTTGAAAAGTGCCGTGCGAGCGCCTCCAATGTGAAGCATGCCAGTAGGAGAGGGGGCAAATCGCGTGACGACGTCCATGTCTCGTGAGGGCTCCGGTTAATGCTACAGATGAGGCGTCCCGGCTGGGAGAAACACAAGGTTGCTCCGGAAGGCAAGGGGCTGGCACCAGCTATTGCAGCAGTGTGGACCAGCCTTTGGTCGATAGCGGCTATCGACTCGCGCCCTTTATTGTTCGCTTTTTCCCTCTGCGCGGGAGTTGTGGTCTATTTTTCCCAGCAAAACGAACCTGCAATGGGGATCTGCCTCCTTGCGACAATAAGTGCGGGCATATTCTTTCTGGCCACGCGTTGGGTTTGGCAGCTTTCCCGGCTCAATGTGCCAGCCTTGATTCTGCTCGGACTGACAGGTGGTTACACTGCCGCGACGGTCCGGACGGCCACTGTGGCGGCACCGGTCATTCTGTCCGAAACGCGCCCGCTGATGCTCGAAGGCTGGGTCAGGGAAGTTGAGCCCGGCACCAAGGGAGACAGGTTGCGCATTGAAGTGCACGCCTTGTCGGGGCTCAGCGCAGATGAAACGCCGGCATATGTGAGGGTCACACACCGTTTGAACCTGAACGTGGCGCCCGGGCGGTTCGTGAGGTGCTTTGTCGTCCTGCGTCCACCTCCATCTCCCTCACTCCAGGGGGACTATGATTTTCGCCGTCAGGCCTGGTTCGAACAGCTGGGAGGCGTTGGATATGTCATGGGCCGCTGTCGCGGTGGTCCCCTCGGGGCGCCCAAAGGGACACTGAGGCAGCTATCTCTGGAGGTTTCATCATTTCGTCGGCGGCTGGCAGAGCATGTGAAAGATGCGGCGGGCGAGCGTGCGGGGGCTTTGCTGCGGCGCTGGTCTCCGGAGACGGAGTTCATAGGCGACAGAAGACCAGGAGGCGCTCAGGGCGTCTGGCCTGTCGCACCTGCTCGCTATATCCGGCCTGCATATGGCCATGGTCGGCGGGCTTGTTTTTTTGCTTGTCCGCCGAGCGCTGGCTTTCATCGAGCCACTCGCCCTGCGTGTGGCCGTACAGAAACCGGCAGCCGTCGCGGCCCTGATCGCAAGCTTCATCTACCTCATCATCTCAGGAGACAGTGTATCCACACAACGGGCTTTCATCATGTCGGCTGTCGTGTTTGGCGCGGTCCTGGCTGACCGGGCGGCGCTGAGCCTGCGTTCCTATGCCATCGCCATGATCCTTGTTGAGCTGTTGCAGCCGGAAAGTGTCATGACTCCCGGGTTCCAGATGTCCTTTGCGGCGTCCGGTGCCCTGATCGCGACTTATGACGCCTGGTCCCGGCGCGCGCGGAGCATGAGCGAGTTCTGGGCGCTACCAGCTATACATGGGCTTCCCTGTTCGTGACGTCCCTTGTCGCGGGGACTGCGACGGCTCCCTTCGCGATCTATCATTTCGACCGTGTGGCAGCCTTTGGTTTGCTCGCAAATCTTCTGGCGATGCCAATCGTGACTTTTGTGAGCGCGCCGTTTGCCGCACTGTCCCTGATCCTGACTCCCTTTGGTCTGGGGGATATGGGGCTAAGGTTGTTTGGCTACTCTCTGGAAGCTGTGCTGGCGATTGCGCACTGGTGCGCCAGCTGCCGAGCGCCGCCATGACGCTTCCGAGAGCCATGCCACCCATGACGCTGCTCCTCTGTTCCGGAGCGATCGCCTGCGCGATGGCCGCGCGTGGTGTCGCGCGTATCGCCTTGGCCAGCATATTGTTGATACCTGCCGGGATCGGCTGGCTTCTTGCGCCGGATGTCATTGCCCATTGGGCACCATCAGGAGACCTTTTCCTGAAGGACGAAAGAGGGCAAATGACCCGTTACGAACTGGCAGAAGGCGACGGGCTGGCCCCGTTGCGTTATTCGGATGCAATGACCGGGGAAGAGTGCATGGAGGCGACATGCACTATCCCGCTCGCAGGGCGATCGGGCCAGTTCGCTGAAGCCGTCATAAATGACACGGCTGAGCCCCATGTCACAATTACCAGCGGAGAGCAGTCCATTCGCCTGAGCTGGCAAGATACGCAGGATAGCGGTGGCCTGACTGTAAAAGCAGGCCGAAAGGGCATGACGCTGGAAAAAGTATCTGCGTGCGGGAACCGCCCCTGGCGAGCCTGCCCCTAGTCGTAGCGACGGACCAGCGCGACGAGACGTCCTTGAATGGCGACACGGTCCGGGCCGAAGATACGCGTTTCGTAGGCCGGGTTTGCCGCTTCCAGTGCCACAGACGCCCCTTTGCGGCGTAGACGTTTCAGTGTCGCCTCTTCACCATCGATCAACGCAACCACAATGTCCCCGGTGCTGGCAGATTCCGTGCGACGGCAGATGACGATATCGCCCTCAAGAATGCCGGCATCGATCATTGAGTCACCCTGAACCTCAAGCGCGAAATGTTCCTCGCTGTCAGACAGACCATCTGGCGCGTTTACGTATCCATTGTCTTGCTGGATTGCAGAAATAGGGAGGCCGGCAGCAATCCGGCCGATCAGTGGAACCGTACGCGGTGTGGCTTCAGGTGCTGGCCGACCTGCCGAGACAAGCGCTGGACGGAAATCCTTCCGGCCGCGTGGTGTGGCGCTTGCCACGGCCGATTCCGGTAATTTCAGAACTTCAAGTGCGCGTGCCCGGTGAGCGAGACGGCGGATAAAGCCGCGCTCTTCAAGGGCTGTAATGAGGCGGTGGATACCGGACTTGGATGCGAGATCGAGCGCTTCCTTCATCTCGTCGAAGGACGGGGAAACCCCGGTTTCCTTGATCCGCTCATTGATGAAGAGCAGGAGCTCTTTCTGCTTGCTAGTCAACATGTTGGGCCGCCTCTGGTCCGAATCTGTGTTCACATGTGTTCTACATGTGTTCACGCTTCGGGTCAATCGCCGACGGTGCCGCGCAACTCTGCCACTGCGGCTTGCCGATGGTCACCGCGCTTCATCAGACTCTCGCCGATCAGGAAACGCCGGGCGCCTGTTTTCCTGAGGCGCGCAATATGCTCGGGCGTAAAGATGCCGCTTTCAGCGACCAGGTGCCTGTAAGGCGGTATCAGAGGGGCCAGACGCTCTGTTGTAGAGAGATCCGTCACCATGCGCTTGAGATCCCGGTTGTTCACACCGATCAGCGGGAGGGCAGTCGCAGGGCCCGTTCCAGTTCGTCTTCATTGTGCGTTTCGACCAGCACATCCATGCCATAGCCCCTCGCACAAGCGGTCAGCTCTGCTGCGAGAGCATCCTCAAGGCTCGCCATGATCACCAGAATACAATCCGCCCCCCAGGCCCGCGCTTCAGCTACCTGGATCGGATCGATCATGAAGTCCTTGCGCAGCATCGGAATGCTCACGGCATCACGGATGGCGGCAAAGTCATCGAGCTGCCACCAAAGCTCGGGCCATCCGTCAGGACGGAAAGGCAGGCTGCGCCGCCGGCCTCATACTCTCGTGCAATTGCAATCGGATCCGCACCGGGGAGGATTTCACCAGCCGATGGGCTTTTCCGCTTCAGTTCACAGATGAGCGCATTCTGGTCTTTGTCGGCCACGGCGTCCAAAGCAGCTGCGAAACCGCGCACCTTGCCAGCGTTCTGTGCCCTGGCATCCATGTCGGCAAAACTGGTCGAGCGCTTCAGGTCTGCGACCTCATCGCGCTTGTATTCGATAATCCGGTCGAGCGCTGTCGCCATTACAGGGCTTCGCCTCGTGACAAAGTCACCAGCTTGCGCAGCGTTTGTTTGGCAACGCCGGTATCAATTGCTTCGGCTGCCATGGCGGCTCCGGTTTTCAGATCATTTGCCTTGCCATGCACGTGCAGGCCCGCCGCAGCATTCAACAGGACAGCAGCCCTGAAGGGTGTTTCATGGCCGTCGAGCAATTCCGTGATGGCCATGGCATTTCCGGCAACATCCTCGCTTTCCAGTGCAGAGAGGGGGTGCGTATCCAGACCGGCGTCGGAAGGGTGGACCTCAAATTCGCGCAGCCCGCCATCCTCTGTCACTTCGCACACCTTGCTGGGGCCCGCGATGGACAGTTCGTCAATACCGTCGAGACCATGGACAACCCAGGACCGTTCTGTTCCGAGCCGCCCCAGGGTCTCGGCCATGGGGCGCACCCATTCCGGCGCGAACACGCCCAGCACCTGATGGCAGGCGCCTGCCGGATTGGTGAGGGGCCCAAGCAGGTTGAAGATATTGCGGATACCAAGCTTCGCGCGCACTGGCGCCACATGGCGCATCGCGCTGTGATGCGTGCGGGCATAGAGAAAAGCCACGCCCGCACCATCCAGACAGTCCCGGAACTCATCCTCGCTGATTTCCAGATTCACCCCGAGGGCTTCCAGAACATCAGCGGAGCCTGTCTTGGGTGGAACCGAGCGATTGCCGTGCTTGGCAACGCGGCCACCTGCGGCAGCGATAACGATCGCGGATGCTGTGGAAGTGTTGAGGCTCTTCCAGGGCAGTCCGCCCGTGCCGCATGTATCGAGCAGCGGCCCCTCAACAGAGACCTTCCGCGCATGCTTACGCATGATCGTCGCCCCGGCAGTCAGTTCTTCAGCGGTTTCGCCCCGAACCACGAGCCCCATCAGGAAAGCGCCGATTTCCTCTGGCGAGGCCTCGCCGGAGAGAAGCGCATCAAACGCGCCTTCAAGCATGTCTGCTTCAAGAGGCTGGCGGCGGGCGAGCGCCTTCAGCGCATCGGAGAGAGAAGTATCGGTCATAGGCCGTCACCGATAGCGGGCTTGTGCCGCTCGCTCAATAGTCCAGAAGGGCCAGCACCCCTGCAATAATGCGAAGGGCGAGAGCGCTAAGCTATGAGCCGATAGAGAGCAGGTCGCGGCAAAGCCTGACCCATTCCGGTATTCTCGGAGCATGCGGTTTATTCTGCCGATGGAACCTTTGCGAGAAAGTTCTTGAGCAGGGCATGACCGTGCTCTGTCAGGATGCTTTCCGGGTGAAACTGCACCCCATACACAGGCCGCGTCTTGTGATGCAGGGCCATGATCTCGCCGTCGTCGGTAAAGGCGTCAGCCACCAGGTCTTCCGGCAGGTCCTCCGGACGTACGGCCAGCGAGTGATAGCGAACCACGCGATAGGTTTCAGGCAGCCCCTCGAAAAGGTCGCCACCCTTCTGGTGGATATCAGACAGTTTCCCGTGGCGGATTTCCTTGGCGCCTATGACTTTTCCACCAAAGCTGCGCCGATGGACTGGTGCCCAAGGCAAACTCCCAGAATGGGCATATCTTCCGGCGCCTGTTTGATGAGGTCGACGCAAATGCCTGCCTCGTTCGGGGTGCAAGGGCCGGGGAGAGAAGAATACCGTCAGCCCCGCTTGCGAGCGCTTCGTCCACCGTCAGTTCGTCATTGCGCACAACGGTCGTGTCCGCACCCAGCTCCTCGAGATAGTGAACGAGGTTCCAGGTGAAGCTGTCGTAATTGTCGATGACGAGGATTTTTTTCCGGCTCATTGGTCGAACTCATAGGCTGCCGCCAGTTCGGCCGCGCGCTTCAGGGCGCCGGCTTTATGCTGGGTCTCATCATATTCGTATTGCGGGTCTGAATCGAGCACGACCCGCCGCCGGCCTGAATGTGAAGCTGCCCATCTTTGAGCACCGCAGTGCGCAGAGCGATACAAGTGTCGAGATCGCCGTTCCAGCCGAAATAGCCTACCGCGCCGCCATAAATGCCTCGGGCGTGGGTTTCCATCTCTCGATGATCTGCATGGCACGGATCTTCGGGCTCCCGAAACGGTGCCTGCCGGAAAGCCAGCAAAGAGTGCATCCACCGCATCAAGCCCTTCGCGCAGGTCACCTTCGACATGGCTGACGATGTGCATGACGTGACTGTAGCGCTCAACGATAAACTGTTCCGTAACCTGAACGCTTCCGAAAGCAGCCACACGGCCCACATCATTGCGTCCGAGGTCCAGCAGCATCAGGTGTTCTGCAATTTCTTTCGGATCGTTCAGCAAGCCTTCCGCCCGTTTCGCATCTTCCACCGGATCTCCGGAGCGGGGACGGGTGCCGGCGATCGGACGGATGGCCACGCGGCCATCACGTACGCGCACCAGAATTTCCGGGCTGGAGCCGACAAGGCGAACATCACCAAGATTCATGTGGAACATGAACGCAGACGGATTAAGCCGGCGCAGGGCCCGGTAAAAGCTGATCGACTTCTTGCTGAAGGGCGTTGAAAAGCGCTGACTGGGCACGACCTGAAAGATGTCTCCCGCCTTGATGTATTCCCGGCATGCTTCGACGATTTCGAAGTAGCGTTCCTTGCTTGTATTCGAGACGAGTTCCGCCGGTTCAGCGGCCTGGTCTGCAGGAGGCAACACCGGCAGCGCCTGAAGCCGGCGCTCAATATCGTCGAGCTGCCTGTTGATTTCGTCTTCATTACCACCTTGGACCCGACCGATCAGGAGCAGTTCCTGGTAGATGTGGTCAAAGACGATCACGACCCCCGGGATCACGAGCAACGCCTCAGGCACGTCCAGCACATCCGGCTTCGTGATCGATACCGGCTCGACGTGCTGGATCATGTCGTAACCGACATATCCGAATGCCCCCGACGCCATGGGAGGCAAGTCCTCATCCGTCTCTGCTTGAGCAGATTTCACAAAGGCCCTCAGGGCTTCCACGGGTGTTCCGTCCATGCGCTTGGCATCGGCGAATTCAGCAGTGGTGGCCGTTTCGGCGACACCGTCAGAAATCCGGAACCAGACCTGAGGAGCACCGCCGATGAAGGAATAACGGCCAAGCCGCTCACCGCCTGCAATTGACTCGAACAAGAAGCTGCCCGGTGCATCCACGCCCAGCTTCAGCATCGCCCCTACAGGGGTTTCGACATCCCCGATACGCCGGCGGACAATCAGCTTTGCCTGGCTCATTGGTCTGACGTTATTGAAGCTTTGTAGGCGTTGTACGCCGCGTTGTTGACCTTGAGCTTGATGGCGCTGGCCATTTCATTCTCAATTGCCGTTTCAAGATCGGCATTCAGTGAAGAGATGACATTACTCGAAGCGACGCCATCTGCAGCAACCAGATCCGCCGGGGAAGGGTCGTTCACGGCTTTCAGCTGAACGATCATGTATTTATCGCCTGTACGGTTCGGATAAACGAACACGTCGCCAGCCTCGCCGGAGAAGACCCCGCCAATCGCAGAATTCGGCAGGCCGCTTTCTTCAGCATTCATGCGGGTTATCGCGGCAGGAGGTGCCTCAATGGCGGCCTTAACCGCTTTTGCCTCGGCTTCCAGTGTGGAGGCGCCCGTATCGATCCGGTCCTTGATGCTGTTCACCATGGTCTGGGCGGCTTCACCCTCATTCCGCATGATCAGGGCCGCGCGTACATCATCCTTCACTTCGTCAAAGCTGGGCGTTGAAGGTGCCACAATGTTGCGTGTGGAGACGACATAGGTCGCATCATTGGTCGAATACTGGCTCGATGTTTCGTCCACATTCATGTCGAATGCCTGTTTGAAAGCATCGCCTGCTTCCAGCAGGCCGATCATGGGCAGCCCGTCCTTCGTGTAGCCATTCTGATCGACAGGTTCGAAGGAGATGACCGGCACATTCAGCTCGCCGGCAATCTGGTTGAGATCGAAACCGGCATTGATCGAACGGTCCAGCTCTTCAAGTTTGGCATAAAGGAGTTGCGTGGCCCGCTCCCGAGCAAGGTCTGTGCGGATCTGCTCCGATACGGTCTCGATCGGGAAGACGGCACCGGGTTGAATAGAGACGAGGCGGGCAACAAGCCAGCGCCCATCGCCCATATCCTTGGGCCCGAAGAGCGCACCGCTTTGCTTGCCCGGACCGAACATGGCATCGCGCAGCAACGGATCTTCCATGTCTGCCGCCAGAGCCGTTTTGGATTCGCGGGTCACAACACCCTGCAGAGTGGAGGGGTCTGCGCCGCCCGCGAGCGCTGCGAATGCATCACGCGCCGCGTCGCGGGTCGCGAACATCAATTCGACATAGGTGCGCTGTTCAGGCTCGGAGAAGCGTTCGGATTTACCCGCCTCATAGATGGTCGCGATTTCCTGTTCGGTCACCTCGACCTGGCTCAGATATCTCTGCCGACACCTTGATGACGTCGATGGCGCGACGCTCAGGTTGTTTCAGGGCATCCAGATTCTCATTGTAGAAGGCGAGAACCTCTTCTTCCGTCGGTGCCTTAGGCTTCTCAACGTCTGCGGCATCAAGGATGAACCAGGCCACATCGCGCGATTCGGCGGAGATACCGTGATTGGATGGCTTTGAGGGCCTCCGGCATCATCAGGCCGGCCGTTGTGCCGGTTTGAAGCGCCTTGAGGGTGAGATCGCTTTTCAGCTGGTCTTCGAATTCAGCCTGGGAGAAGCGGTTCTGCGCCAGAACACGCTGATATGTTGCAAGGTCGAGTTCGCCGGTCAGCGGGTTTTTGAAGGCGTCTTCCTTCTTGAGTTCTGCCACGACGGCATCCGTTGAAGGCTCAATGCCGATCTTGGAGGCAAAGCCGAGCATAGTCGTTTGCGACTGCTGTAGCTGGAACACCTGATCCACCATGCCGCGATTCACGGCCTCTTCCTTGGTGATGGGGCTATCGGACTGCTGATTCACGTTCCGCAGGAGCACTTCGATCCGGCGGTCAAAGGCATCGACGGGTACGGAAGCGCTGCCGGCGGCCATCAGGTCGGACCCCAGACCATTGCGGACCTGGTTGAAGATATTCTCAACACCCCACAGCGCCATCCCGACGACAATGATCATGGCGATCAACTTGCCAACAAAGGATTGCGTCAGGCTTTTCATGAGCGCGAGCATGAGGCGTGTACTTTCAACTATTTGCAGGATGGCTCAGTGCTTGCTAGGCGACCCGGCTAAGTCAATCAAGATAGGTAACGCTGATGTCACGGACACTGATAGCCGGAAACTGGAAGATGAACGGGCTACGCGCCTCCCTTGTGGAAATCCTGGCCATTGCCGGTGGGGTGACGCCAGCGAAGGAAAATGTGGAAGCCTTGATCTGCGTTCCGGCCACGCTTCTGATGCAGGCGGCTGATCAGGCGCGTGAAAGCGAGCTCCAGATCGGCGGGGAAACCTGTCACCCGAACGAAAAGGGCGCTCATACAGGCGATATCTCAGCCGAAATGCTGGCAGATGCCGGTGCATCCTATGTCATTGTTGGCCATTCCGAACGCCGGGCAGATCATGCGGAAACAAGTGAAATCGTGGCCGCGCAGGCAGCTGCAGCCCTGCGTGCTGGCATCAAACCGATCATCTGTGTGGGCGAAACGGCAGCCGAACGCGACAGTGGCAAGGCCATTGAAGTCGTGACCGGCATGCTGCAGGCATCGCTTCCGGAAGGGGCCCCGGCAGAGAATCTCGTCATTGCCTACGAACCCGTCTGGGCGATTGGCACGGGCAACGTCGCGACGGTTGAGGCCGTCGATGAAATGCACACCGCACTGCGCAGCACTCTGGTTGAGATCTTTGGCGCGAAAGCAGAGCTTATCCCGATCCTCTATGGCGGCAGCATGAAGCCTGATAATGCAGCGGCACTTCTGGCTGTTAAAAACGTCAATGGCGGCCTGATTGGCGGCGCAAGCTTGAAGGCGGCGGATTTCCTCGCCATCTACGCGGAAGCTTGAATTCTCCCAGTCTGACTGAAGGCAGCACTTGGCCTGCGGCCGCATTGCTATATGCGGGCGCCTTGGACGAAACGTATCGGATTTGTCATGCAGAACGTTATCCTCGTGATTCACATCCTCGCCTGCCTGGTCATGATCGGGCTGGTTCTGGTTCAGAAGTCGGAAGGCGGCGGTCTTGGTATCGGCGGTGGGGGCGGTGGCGCCAACTCGCTGCTCTCAGGCCGTGGTGCAGCCGGCGCTGTGGTGCGTTCGACGATTATCTTTGGTGCAATCTTCTTCATCACCAGCCTTGCATTGACGACTCTTGCCAATCGCGGCCGCGACAGCCGTTCGGATGTTGAGCGCGTGCTTGCCCCGGAAGAGGGGATTCCAGCGCCGACAGACCCGACAGACCTGTTCGATCCGTCCGCTCCGCTGCTGTCCGGTCAGGCGGGCCTGTCCGATGACAGCATCGCTGCTGCTGAAGCCGCGCCTGAGGCGGCCCGGAAACCGCGACTGACCAGACAGCGGATACGGTTCAGCCCGAACCGGAGATGCCTGCCCCTGAAAGCGGAAATCCCCAATAATTCTCGCTCGCATCTGATTTTGATGCGCCTCGCAAAACCGAATCACGGCATCAGGGTGTTCCCATGATCCGCTATATTTCATTACAGGCGGCGTGGTGTCCTCCCTTGGCAAGGGTATCGCTTCCGCCGCCCTCGGCGCATTGCTGCAGTCCCGCGGCTATGGCGTCCGTTTGCGCAAACTCGATCCTTATCTGAACGTCGACCCCGGCACGATGAGCCCCCGCCAGCACGGCGAGGTTTTTGTCACCGACGATGGCGCCGAAACAGACCTCGATCTGGGCCACTATGAGCGCTTTACCGGCGTCTCGGCCCGCCAGTCGGACAACATCACGACCGGCCGCATCTACAAGCACATCATCGAGAAAGAACGCCGCGGCGACTATCTCGGCGCGACGATCCAGGTGATTCCGCACGTCACGAATGAAATCAAGGACTTCGTCCTCTCCGATCCGGGTGAAGGCGTCGACTTCGTACTCTGTGAAATCGGCGGTACGGTCGGCGACATCGAAGGCCTGCCTTTCTTCGAAGCGATCCGCCAACTTGGCCAGGAGCTTGGCCCCGAGCGCGCCTGCTTCATCCACCTCACGCTGCTGCCTTACATTCCCGCCGCCGGCGAGATGAAGACCAAGCCGACCCAGCACTCGGTGAAGGAACTCCGTTCCATCGGGATCCAGCCGCAGGTTCTGCTGTGCCGCTGTGACCGCCCGATTCCGGAGAACGAGAAGGGCAAGATCGCCAGCTTCTGTAACGTTCGTCCGTCCAGCGTTATCGAGGCGCGCGATGTGCGTCACATCTACGACGTGCCGGTCGCTATCACGAGCAGGGCCTCGACCGGGAAGTGCTTGGCCATTTCGGCATCAAGGACGCCCCAGAACCCGATCTGTCCGGCTGGCAGCGGATCGCCAACACGATTCACAATCCGGACGGCGAAGTCTGCGTCGGTCTCGTCGGCAAATATACCGATGTGCCGGATGCCTACAAATCCGTCGCCGAGGCGTCAGCCATGGCGGCCTCGCTAACAATGTCAAAGTCACGGTCAAGCTCATCAATTCCGAGGAATTTGATGATGAGCACCGCCCGCTGGACATTCTCGAAGGCGTGCACGGCATCATCCTGCCAGGCGGCTTTGGTGAGCGTGGCGCCCACGGCAAGATGCGCGCAGCCCGCTTTGCGCGTGAGCGCCGTGTGCCCTGTTTCGGCATCTGTTACGGAATGCAGATGTCCGTCATCGAGCTGCCCGTCACATGGCCGGTATTGAAGACGCCAACACCACCGAAAATGACCCGACGACCAAGTCGCCTCTGGTTGGCCTCATGGAGGAGTGGACCAAGGGCAACGAGAAGGTCACCCGTGACGAGAACACCGACAAGGGCGGCACAATGCGTCTTGGGGCCTATCCGGCACGCCTGAAGCCGGGCAGCAAAGTCGCCGAGATTTACGGCACACTGGACATCTCGGAGCGTCACCGTCACCGGTACGAGGTCAATGCGGCCTATATCAACGCCCTGGAAAAGGCCGGGGGTTTGTTCTCGGGCATGTCGCCGGACGGCACACTCCCGGAAATCTTCGAAATCCCGTCGCATCCCTGGTTCATTGGCGTGCAGTACCACCCGGAACTGAAATCCCGGCCGTTCGAACCACACCCGCTGTTTGCGAGCTTTATCGACGCTGCCGTGAAGCAGAGCCGTCTGGTCTGATCCTCAGGATTTGGACAGCTGGAACTGGCCCACATTGATGCGGCCATCCGTAAAGCCGGCTTCGCAATAGGCGAGATAGAAGTTCCACATCCTGCGGAATGGTTCATCGAAGCCCAAAGTCGCGATCTGGTCCCACGCCCCATTGAAGGCGCGGGACCACTCGCGGCAGGTCCGGGCATAGTCTTGTCCGAAATAGGTGACACCGTCGTGGCGCAGCCCCACGAGCTGGAACTGTTCTTTCAGCGCCTTCTCGCTGGGAAGCATGCCGCCCGGGAATATATGCCGCTGAATGAAGTCAACTCGCTTGCGGTATCTGGGGAACAGCTGGTCATCAATCGTGATGATCTGCAGCGCGGCTCTTCCACGGTCCTTCAGGGATTCAAAGATCTTGCCGAAATAGCTCGGCCAGTATGACTCACCGACAGCTCAAACATCTCAATCGATGCGACACCGTCATATTGCCCCTTGTGATCCCGGTAGTCTTCAAGACGTATTTCGACCCGCTCACCCAGTCCTTCACGCTGCATGCGTTGCAAGGCGTATTCACGCTGAGAGGGAGAAATCGTAAGGCAGGTGACTTTTGCACCTCTTTGTTTGGCGGCGTATTCTGCAAACCCGCCCCAGCCGCAGCCGATCTCAAGAATATTGCTGGAAGGACCAGCACCGATCCGGTCACAGATGTTTCGGTATTTCGCCTGCTGCCCTTGCTCAAGCGACATGTTCGGGCTGTCAAAAACAGCCGAGGAATATGTCATCGAAGGATCGAGCCAGAGTGAGTAGAAATCATTGCCCAGATCGTAGTGGGCCTTGATGTTCTTCCTGGCGCCTTCGCGGGAGTTACGATTAAAGAAGTGCCGGATCTTGTTCAGCCCTCGCACAACGGCACCGCCAACAGCTAATTTTCCCGTGGCTTCGAAATTCGCGGAGAAGAAACGCAATACTTCTGTCAGGTCAGGCGTTGACCATTCGCCATCCATATAGGCTTCCGCAAACCCGACATCGCCTCCCGCCATGGCGCGTTTCACGAAATTGTAGTCATGGATATGTATGATAGCACTCGGACCGCGTTCTGCATTGGAAAACCGGATCTGACGTCCATCGGGCAGGTGGAAAAGAAGCATGCCGCATTGTGTCTTGAGGAGTGCAAAACAGGCAATCCGGAAGCTTGCCGGAACATTGCTCAGGGTCCGGATCGTGCTGGTCGAGGCTATAATTGCTTCGGTCATGTCGGCTCCCTTCTTGAGTAGGGAATTGACGACATTGTGCCAGAAAGCACGAAAGAGTCCAAGAGCTCCGAAAAACGGCGCCATGAATGGGTGGTGTTTTATCCGCTATCGCGTTGGCTTTTCAGGGTTTCGTAGGCATCAAGCGCTTGCTTGCGGCCCTCTTCGTGAGAAATGACCGGTTTCGGATAATCCTCACCAAGTCGTATACCAGCGCGTTCAAGAACGACCTTGTCTGCAGCCCAGGGTGAGTGAAGAAGCTTGTCGGGCAGGCGCGCCAACTCCGGGCACCAGCGTCGGACATATGAGCCATCCTTGTCAAATTTCTGGCCCTGCGTGATCGGGTTGAAGACGCGGAAATAGGGGCAGCATCAGCGCCAGAACCTGCGGTCCATTGCCAGCTCGCCGGATTGGATGCCGGATCTGCGTCCACCAGTGTATCCCAGAACCACGTCTCGCCTTCACGCCAGTGCAGAAGGAGGTGCTTCGTCAGAAAGGATGCCACAATCATCCGCACACGATTGTGCATCCACCCCGTCGCCCACAGCTGCCGCATGCCTGCATCCACAATCGGAAAGCCTGTCAGTCCTCGTTGCCAGGCTTTCAGAGCCGCCGCGTCCACCAGTGTATCCCAGAACCACGTCTCGCCTTCACGCCAGTGCAGAAGGAGGTGCTTCGTCAGAAGGATGCCACAATCATCCGCACACGATTGTGCATCCACCCCGTCGCCCACAGCTGCCGCATGCCTGCATCCACAATCGGAAAGCCTGTCAGTCCTCGT
>LZQP01000032.1_pt1 | contig 17087 bp, 19 predicted proteins | sample 768551 | NCBI WGS metagenome assembly LZQP01 (sample SAMN05207184, study PRJNA324509) | oil field metagenome | isolation source: sample BH-FW-16 from oil reservoir | place: India: Bombay High | collected 2015-12-03
TCTGGCGGCGGGCCATGTCTTTCCGCTATTGCGGGGATGACGTCCGCTATTTCGACAGACCCGGGGCTCTGAAGCAGGCAGGGGGGCTGCGGGCCTGCGGACGTACGTAGTGTACATCGATCGGTACACGGGGCGGGAGGGAACCGGTCAGACCTCTGGCGGCGGGCCATGTCTTTCCGCTATTGCGGGGATGACGTCCGCTATTTCGACAGACCCGGGGCTCTGAAGCAGGCAGGGGGGCTGCGGGCCTGCGCGACGGGGACCGTCTCTTTTCGAAGGATTATCCGGTCGTTTGGCCAAAGCCATGGCCGGGATTCCGTCTCTCGCCAGTTTACGATGCCAGACAGATTGGGTGGGATTTGGAGCGGGCACGTTACACGTGACGGGAAGGTAATCAGATTGCGGAAAGAAGTAATCCAGATCTGGCTTCGAATGAAATTTTTGCTTGACTTGATGGCGGCTGGAAATGTTAGGGCTTGGTGAGGCTCTGTTAACCTGGGCGTTAAGAGCATTTTGTAAACAGGCTGTATTATGTCGCTCGTCCGGACCAAGATGCATTTGTCGAGACTAGTCATCGCTTTGATGACCTGGGCCTGCATAGCGTCTCCGATGAGTGCAGTCGCTGACATCGCGATTGCCTGCGACGATGTCCATCAAGTCTCTGCGGACAGCTATGTGTCCGAAGAAGTTCCTTCCCCGGATACTTCACAGGAAGGGTCAGGCCACCAATTTCATCATTGCGGCAGTTGTCACAATCACATCATCGGCGAAGAGGGTGGCGAAAAGCTTATTGCAGCCTCCACAACTTTGCTTAGCCCGGTTCCCGACCAGAACATGCTTGTGCAGGCCGTTTCGGACGGTCCCTACAGACCTCCTCGAGCTTAGATCCCGACACCTGAAAAGGAGTGCGCAGCGAATGCTGCGCCGTCGATGATTCTATCCGAGGAAAGCATATCCAATGAAAATCCACTTTCGCGGCATGCTTGCCGCGCTCGCTCTGCCCTTTTTGGCGGGGCAAGCCCTCGCAGATGGATGCGGCCCTGCATCTGTCCAGACTTCAAATGCTGAGCAAGGAACCCCACTTACACTTGATGCAGCAGTGAAGCGGGCCGCCCGGGCTGCCCCCGAAGTCCTGTTAGCAGTGCTTGAAGCCAGAGCCGCGTCGGCCGATGCCGATCAGGCCGGGCGCCGGCTCAATCCGTCCGCTTCGATCGAGACTGAAAATTTCGCCGGTACAGGTCCGCTACGAGGTTTCAGCACCGCCGAAAAATACCCTGGTGCTCGAACAGACATTCCGGCTCGGTGGAAAGCGGCGTCTTTCCGAGAGGGCTGCCCGGGCTGAGGCTGCCCTTGCAAGCGCCAGGTGCGAGGTCATGCGTCTTGAATCCCAGACGCTGGCCGGAGAGTTGTTTCTCGATTTGCAGGCAGCCATCGAGATTGCCAAGGTTGCATCCGATGCGGCCAAGCTGGCAGGAGAGTTCTCAGATGTCGTTTCTCGCAGGTGGAAGCGGGAGCATCAGCCCCTCCGGAGCTTGTCCGATCACAGTCTGAGGAAGCGATCCTTCAGGCAGCAGCGGATGCGGCAGCCGGAGAAGTCGAAGCCAGAGCCATTGCTCTGGCCTCTGTCTGGGGACGAGGGGAGGTAGATTTTGTTCTGCCTGATCCTTCCCGTGAGAAATTCGATAAGGCCGAGATCAAAGCAAGCGAAGGCGGACCATCTCACCCAAGGCTGGCAGAGGCAAAGGCTGGGATGGAGGCGCGTCGTGCGGCGGCTGATTTGGCACGCGCAGGTGCCTGGCCGAATGTGACGTTGTCTGCCGGCCTTCGGAATTTTGAACAGACCGGTGACAATGCATTCCTTGCGGGAGTGAGCGTGCCGCTGCCTCTATTCGATCGCAACCAGGATGCGGCGCGAGCAGCCCGGCTCAGATCTCAAGGGGCAGCGTTGAACGCTGATGCCGTGGAAGCCCGTTTGCGTGCGCAGCAAGCGAGCCTTGTTGCCCGCAGCCGCACGTTCAGATCCCGGCTTGACCGTCTTGAAGGGGAGGCGCTCCCCCTGGCCGAGCAAGCCTATGCCGCGGCAGCGGAAGGATACCGGGTCGGCAAGTTCGACCTAACCGCAACACTCGATGCGCGCCGGAGCCTGATAGAGACGCGCTCAGCGGTCATAGACGCACGGCTTTCGCTTGAAATCGAAACCTTGCGGTTGCGCGCCCTGATCGGCGCAGCACCATTTGATGGAGATACCCAATGAACAGGAACATGTTGTTTGCGGCGTTTCTGACACCCGCATTCCTCTATCTTTCGGCGTGCAGCGGCGATGCCGCAGGCGCCGGCTCGCCAGCAGAAAAACGCTGCCGGGAAGGAAGAGAGACAAGATCGCGCTGATCAATATGAGATGCACGATGAAGATGACGACCATCAGGCGCCGGACCATGTAGAGTTGAGCCCGGCAGAGACCAAAGCTGCCGGTATCGTGGTCGGCAAGGCCGCTCTCGGGCGCATCTCCGGAGATCTCGAGCTTCCGGCTGAGATCCGGTTTGACGCTGACAGGATCGCCCGGGTTTCCCCCAAAGTCGAAGGGGTCGTCGCCCGTCTCTATGCCGGAGAAGGAGATACGATCGGGCCCGGTGCGACGCTTGCTCTTCTGACAAGCCGGGAACTTGCTGGCCTCAAGGCCGACTTCCTGAATGCGGTGACGACCGAACGCCTTGCCAAAGCTGAATTGGACCGCGAAGAGCGTCTTTTCCAGCAGAAAATTACCGCGAAGGCTGATGTGCAGTCAGCCAGGGCCGCTTTTGCAGCGGCCAATGCCCAACGGGAGGCTGCTGAGAACAGGTTGCATGCTGTCGGTATCGGACATGAAGTTCTGGACCGTCTTGACGGTGCGAAGGACGGTGCGCTGTCGCAAGCCTATGTGACGTCGCCGATCGCCGGAAAAATCATCCGCCGCACGTTCGCTGGGCGAAACCGTTTCGGCTGGAGGCGAGCCGATGTTTGTTGTCATCGACGATAGCGTCGTCTGGGCCGACATTGCTGTGTACAAGGATGACCTTGGTAAGGTTGATGCGGGTCTGGCAGTTTCGCTCCGGCGGGAAACCGGCGAAAGTCTGGCCGAAGGGACCATTGCGACTGTGCTGCCGATCATTGACGAGACATCACGGACGGCGACGGCCCGGGTTATCGTCGACAATGCTGATCATCGCCTGAAGCCCGGCCAGTTTCTTACCGCACATATCGAAACAGGCGGGTCTGAGACATCCGTCCGGGTTCCGTCTGGCGCGATTGTCGAGGTCGAGGGCAGGCAATCTGTCTTTGTGCCAACAGACGACGGCTTCAAGCCCACAGAAGTTATGGCAGGCGGAAGCGCGAATGGATTCACGCAGGTTCTTTCCGGCCTCGAAGCCGGCGATGCACTCGTGACAGACGGGGCCTTCACCCTCAAGGCCCAGCTCGAAAAGACGCCTTTGGCGACGGCCACGCGCACTAGGAGACGGTAGAAATGTTCAATCTCATGCACCGCCTTGCCGGTGGCCAGCTGCTTGCGGTCATTGCGGTTATTGCCCTTGCAATCGGCGGACTGTTCGCGTTCCGGAGCCTTCCGTCGATGCGTTCCCCGATCCCTCGCCGTCACTGGTTCAGGTATTCACCGAGACCGAAGGTCTTTCCCCCGAAGAAGTGGAGCGGTATGTCACCTATCCGATTGAAACGGCCATGTCCGGACTTCCCAAGGTTGAGGAAATCCGTTCGACTTCGAACTTCGGGCTTTCCGTCGTCAACATCTATTTTGAAGACGGCACCGATGTCTATTTCGCCCGGCAGGTCGTCGGCGAGCGTCTCGGCGAAGCGACGGACGCCATCCCGCAAGGGTTCGGGACTCCGATAATGGGGCCCATCTCAACCGGTCTCGGAATCATCATGTATTACCGCCTTGTCGATGAGACGGGCGAACGATCGCTCGTCGAACTGCGAGAGATTGCGGACTGGATGATCAAGTACCCCTTCAGTCTGTGGAGGGGTGACCGAAGTGCTCTCGCTCGGCGGATTTGAGAAACAATACCAAGTGCGCCTCGATCCGGACCAGCTGACCTCCTACCATCTGGGTGTTGCAGACGTGATCGACGCCCTTGAAGCGGCTAACCGGACGGCGGGGGCTCAATTCATCGAAGTCGGCGCTGAACAATACACCGTCCGCGGTGTTGGCCTGGCGAGAACATTAGACGATCTTCGCGACACGCCGGTCAGAACCATTGATGGACGCACCATCCGCGTCCGCGACCTTAGTGAAGTAGAAATTGGCGGCGGCGTCCGGCAAGGTCTTGCAACAGCCAATGGAGAAGGCGAGGCGGTCGCCGGTCTTGTGCTAAAGCTCTATGGGTCGAATACGTCAGACGTCATCGAGAACGCGAAGTCGCGTTTTGAAGAAATCAACGCCTCGCTTCCCGATGGTGTGAAGGCGATCCCCTATTATGATCAGGGCACGCTTGTCCAGAAAGCGGCGGCAACGGTTACGACCGCGCTCTGGCAGGGGGCCTTGCTTGTCGCAATCATCGTGTTTGCGTTTCTCGGTGGATGGCGGCCGAGCCTAGTTGTGGTCTTGTCGGTCCCGTTCTCGGTCGGGTTTGCCTTCATCGCGATGAACGCGCTTGGCATCGGCGCGAACCTCATGACGCTCGGCGGAGTTGCCATCGCGATTGGCATGATGGTCGATGGGGCGATCGTGATCGCTGAGAATGTCGATCGGGGATTCAGGGAACGATCAGAGGGCGAGGATGCGCGCACGACGGTCGCGCGGGCCAGTACGGAAGTGATCGCGCCCTTGATCGCGGCGGTGGCTGTTGTCATCATCGTGTTCCTGCCGCTCTTTTCGCTGCAGGGAACCGAAGGCAAGACGTTCCGGCCCCTGGCAGCGTCAGCTGCGCTCGCCATGACCGGTTCGCTGATCTATGCGGCGCTGATTGCGCCTGCCATGGCGCTTGGCCTGATGCGTCCATCGGGCAAGACAGAGACCGCTGAGAAAGGCCGGTTGACGCGGTTCATGAAGCCACTCGCAGCCTTTTTTGTTCGCCGACGGATGGCTGCAATCTGCCTTGCAGGACTGTTACTTCTGGCTGGCGGTCTTGCAGCGACGCGGCTTGGGTCGGAGTTCACGCCGGCGCTTGAGGAAGGCGATGTCCTGCTGCGGGTCACAATGGCGCCGTCAATTTCACTGACGGAAGCCAAGGCCATTTCAACCCGCATCGAAAGTCGGCTGCTGCGTTCCTTTCCGGAAATCGACTCGATTGTCAGCCGTATCGGGCGCGGAGAAGTCGGTGCCCATGCCGACCCTGTCAACAGTATCGAGGCCTTTGTGGCCCTGAAGCCCAGAGAGGACTGGCGGGACGGTATGAGCCAGATGACCTTCGGGCTGCAATCTCTGACAGCCTCGGTTCCTTCCCGGGTATCCGGGCCAATGTCGGACAGCCGATTGCGATGTCTGTGGACGAATTGCTGACCGGCACCAAGGCGCAGCTCGCGGTCAAGATCTTCGGGCCGGACACCATTGTCCTGCTGGAAAGTTCACAAGAACTGCAGTCCATCCTTCAGGATGTTCCGGGTGCAAGTGACGTCCAGGCCGACCAGATCACCGGCGCGCCGCAGCTTGTCGTGTCACTCAACCGGACAGCGCTCGGCCGGTATGGTCTCAGCATCGAAGAGGCGCTGGATGCCCTTCAGTCAGGCGTTGGCGGCGCGGAGGCAGGTGCGGTCTTCGAAGGTGTACGCCAGTTCCCGGTGGTCGTTCGCTTTGCAGAGGAGGACCGCAACACACCGGCGGCGATCGGGCGGATCATTCTGGAATCGGAGAGCGGTGCACGCATTCCGCTGGAGAGTGTCGCCGACATTCGCGAGATTGTCGGGCCACGGCAGATCACGCGCGAGAATGGCGAGCGGTTCATCACTGTCCAGCTGAATGTCCGGGGCCGGGATATCGGCAGCTATGTCAGCGAAGCACAGGAGGATGTCGGGGCGGAACTCGATCTACCTGCGGGCTACCGGTTGAGTGGGGCGGTCAGTTTGAACTGCAGCAGGAGGCCAATCAGCGCTTTGCGGTCGTGATCCCGATCACGCTCGCTATCGTGTTCCTTATCCTGTTGCTGACCTTCGGCCGAATGAAATCTGCCATTCTGATCTTGCTCAACATCCCGCTCGCCTTGACAGGCGGCACGATGGCGCTCTGGGTCAGCGGCTTGCCTGTGTCAGTGCCAGCGACAGTCGGATTCATTGCCTTGTTCGGGATCGCGCTTGGCAACGGTATGGTGCTTGTCAGTTTCATGGACGATTTTGCCAGGGCTGGCCGGAATCTGGATGAACTGGCCATCGAGGCAGCTGGACTGAGAGCCCGGCCTGTCCTCATGACGGCCCTGACCACGCGCTCGGCCTTGCGCCCTTGCTTTTCGCGACTGGCGTTGGCGCCGAGGTTCAACGTCCACTTGCCACGGTTGTCATGGGAGGGCTTGTCTCTTCGACCGTGCTGACTTTGCTGGTGCTGCCAGCGCTTCATCGTTGGTTCGCTCCGAGGCCTGAGGCGCACCACTCTCTGATTGAGGCGGAACATGTGCATCCTTCTCCGGTGTGATGGCCCAATCCCGAGTGCTTGAGTGTACCCGCGCTCCAGGCTTGGGGCGCGGGTATTCTTTTTTGATACGGCGAATGAATTCGGACGGATTTGGAATGCGAGTTGCGGTCGCCGGACGCGCGCGAGTGCACGTGCCTTGTGACAAGCGCTGTAATTGTCATTCGTGTGCGGATATGACGGGCTTGAACGCACTGGAGGTTTCAGCACCAATCAATGCCTTTGCTCGTTCCTGAAATCATCAATTGTTTCAACTTCACGAGGACAGGTGATATCGCCTTCTTGCATGTTGGATATCGGGCCTATACACCGTAGTCAGGGATAACGGCCTTCGAAGCGGTCAGGTGATCAGCAGCGACCCGGCGAAAACAATTTGATGTGGTGTCGGGCACAAGGTGTTGATGTCAGTTGCATCGCGCCGGGGTCCCTTCAAGTGATATTGCAGAAATTTTGAGCGGACAGCTTTGATGATCCCGATCCATGAGCGGATACGTTCCGATATAGAAACAAAAATCCTGCACGGTAAGCTCAAACCCGGAGACAGGCTCCCGGTCGAGCGCGATCTCATGTCTGAATATGATTGTTCAAGGATGACAGTGAACAAGGCTGTATCACGTCTTGTCGCTACCGGGTTTGTTGAGCGGCGCCGAAAGGCGGGGAGTTTCGTTGCGAGTCCCCGCGCATACGCAATGGTTCTCGATATTCCCGATTTAGCGAGAGAGGTTCGTGAAAGTGGGCAGACCTATCGGTTTCGAATGATCCATCGCGAGATTTGCAATGCGTCAAAAGCTCAGAGTGCGCTTGAAACTGATGGCGAGGTTCTCTGGATTATTGGCTCGCATATGGCAGACGGTGTTCCCTTTGCGTATGAAAACCGTACGGTGAACCTGGATGCTGTGCCTGAGATCGGCGACGCGGTTTTTGATCCTGATGGACCTGGCACATGGCTGCTGGAAAATGTCCCGTGGACCGAGGCTGAAACCCGGATCTCGGCGACGGGAGCCAGCAAGGACCAAGCCCGGTCGCTCGACGTCGAATTGAATACACCCTGCCTGAGCGTATCTCGCAGGACATGGCGTGGCGGCGAACATATTACCGCCGTCCAGCAGCTTTTTCCCGGTGATTCCTACAGCCTGGTTGCACGTTTCGGCGCAGAAAAGACCTAGCATCCATCCGACATGGGGCGGTCCTCCTGGCCGATGATTGTGCATTTCTGTCTGGCAGTCGGGATTCAAGGTGTAGCCGACTTGATTGAAATATAATGTCTATACAAAAACTTGACGGGCAGGGGAGCGACCTGCAAGCTTGGGGTGGTCATAAACCCGGGGATGTTCGCTGCATGCGTTTCACAGGAACAAGTACAGACGATCCGGGCCCGCTGTTGCCGTTTCGACAGATGTCCCACTCGGGTCGGTGCATGCATGCTCGAGCCAAAGGGGAGAGACGATGGCCGCAATGTCACGATTGGAGCGGTCCGTGTCGTGATCGGTATTTTCCAACGGGACGGGGTGCCGTGCATCAATGCGGTATCCCGCCAAATCCAGACTCAAAGAAAGGAACATGATATGAAACTCGCTGCGTTATTGTTTTGTTGCGTTCTTCCGTTGTCGGCGTATGCTCAAGAGAGCAGTTCGCACCACCCCCATGATGAGGGGGGCATTCGCACGATCATGAGGCTGGCACCTCGGCCGGGGCGATTGAAGCGTTTACCGTTCCGGCCTCTGAAGTGTCGCCAGAATACCTGCAGCTTGCCACCAATGTCGAAGTCATTCCAAACATTGAAACGGCGGTAACAGCTCCGTCAGCCATTATGACTCATGAAGGGCTTTTTGGTCCATTGCTGTTCGCTGAGCAGACACGTGCATTTTTTATCGAACTGCAGCCGGGAATGTTTCTTGCCGAGCACCCGCACGACACCGGAAGTATCGTCTACACGGTGCGGGGCAGATGGGTGCTGGCAAGTGAAGGCAAGCGACAGGTCATGGAGAGTGGGTCGTTGTTTCGCTTCGGTGACGGCATGCCTACCGGTTGGGAAGCCCCATTCGGCGAAGGTGCGCTCCTCCTCATTGTGAAGCCCAAAGGCGATTCCACAGACTATGAAGTATTTCATCACGGTATCGAAGACATGCGGGAAATGGTGGAGGCCGATCGTCAGTCGGGCGGGGCATATTACTACAATGCTCTGAAATCAGACCATCCGGCAATTTTGTTTGCACACAGCGTAAATCCGGATTTGACAAGGTCCTTGAATCTATCGATTGATCGGAAACGCAGCCATGAAGAAGAGTCTTGCAAAACTGGCGGCAGTCACGGTTCTCGCGCTTGTTGGCGCGGGAACCAATTCACTCGCTGCCAACTCTGAAGCCCGAGCAGATCAGCCCGCGAACTGGACGATCAATGAGGCAGTTGATGTCAATGCAATCAATTCGGACCTGGTGCCGGGACGCCCGACGATTGATGTAGGTATTTATTTTCCTTCCAATTTCGACCCCGGCTTTGACAAGGTCACTCTTCCTGCGATGTTGGACAGTTTCATGTCCGCCAAGGAAATTTATGCTCCAGCAGGCGTGCAGCTGAACTTGCTCTGGGTGAAGTCCGGCGAAGTCGATCCGCGTTTCCTTGCGATCCAGGCAAACGAAATTCCGCGTATTCCTGATACTGAGTATGTCAACCTGTATGTCTCATCAAGGCGGCATCCGGCGGAGCTGACGGAGATGGCCAAGTCTGCCTTTGAAAGCGTAATTGAGCCAGATGAGGATAATAGCCGCACAATCTACCTGGTTGCGCTCCAGGATGTGATATTCCCCTTTCTGGAAGTATCAGAGGGGCGCAACTGGACTATGAAGATGGTCAGGACGGGCGGGCTGTCGTTTCCCACCTATTCATATGGTGATACGCTACCGGAGCGCCTTCGTGGCGTGATTACGATAACCAATTTGTCAAAGCCCAGCCGGTTGAGGAGGACAATTGCTCATGAAATCGGCCACAAGGCCATGAATGTGAGTCATGAGTACAAGGCCACCGATCCTGCGCACGAAATCTACGATGAGGGTGGGTTGATGCTGTATGGATCGGGCGAAGACATTCCATCCGGGCGTGAGGGCCGCTGGCACCTGGAGCGTTTGCTCATGTCGCCTTTCGTCTACAGGCGCGACGCGGAGGGAAAGAAGGTATGGAACGAGGATTATAAGGAAGGGGGGCATTATTACGACCCGCTTTATGGTGAGAAGGTCGTCGATTTTCCGGGTGTATCGGGTATGGACCCTGATTGGTAAATCATGGCAGGCAAGCTAATTTATCTGATGGAGTTGGAGCGATGCATGGCTGCCGTCCGGGGGTGAGCCAGGTCAGATAGTTGTCTCGATCCGGTACCCCCGGCAAAAATTAGCCTCACCGAAGTAATCGCTTCCTGCTTGTTGCGAGTTGTCCGCTCAATGACAAACAATGCCTCGCCTTCTTCACAGGAGAGCAGCTCAGCTTCTGTCTTGCTGGCCGACATGGCGGAAAACTTGATTTCGCCTTCCGTGAACGGGACATGTGTCACAAGCCATTCATTCGGGCTGATTTCATTGAAGATCGACATGTCTTCAGCTGAAACCCATTTTGGATTCAGCCAGCGGTCTTCAAGCACATAGGGCCGGCCATCCGCTGTATGTATACAGACTATATGTTGAACGCGGGTGCGCCTTCCGGATTCCATGACATCGCTGATTCTCGCAGGTGGCGGGACCCTTTCGGAGCGGATCAGTTCATAGCCGTATTCCTGTCCCTTGTCTGCAATTTCCTGGCGTATGACGGGAATATGCATGGTCGCCTTGCGGACCGGGTGGGTCGCGACACGCGTGCCGGCCTTGCGGCGCCGGTCGAGCAGGCCTTCGTCCGCCAGGTTCTGCAGCGCGCGGTTCACCGTTGCCCGCGCGCAACCGAATTCCTGGGCAAGATCGGCCTCGTTCGGGATGAGTCGCGGGTTTCCATCGCCGCGAATGGATCCGGGCCAAGACTTCCTTCTGGACCGATTGCCAGCTTCTGAATGGCGTATCAGTCATAGGGCATCCCTGAGTTCACTCATTGTCCTGCGGTACTTCTCCACGATTTCATCCCGGCTGACGTGGTGTCCTTCCCTGACCAGGTGGCGTCCGGCGGACCAGACGTCCGTGACGAGACCATCGTCGCCTGCGAAAATATAGCTGTCCAGCAACGTGTCGCCTTCGAGGCCGGCCAGGCAGACGCTGTCCATGTCGAGCGCGAGAAGGTCCGCCAGAGCGCCTTCCTCTATCCGGCCGCTGTTGCGTCCGGCGGCCGCCGCTCCGCCTTTCGAAATGGCTTCGAAGAGCGTTCGCCCCGTCGAATGACCTGACCGCGACAGCACGGCGCGGGCATGGTCTCTCAGGCGCTGGGAGTATTCCAGGGCCCTCAATTCTTCTGCCAGGGAGATGCGGATGTTCGAATCCGATCCGATCGCGATTGCGCCGTCATGATCGAACCAGGGGCCCGCTTCGAAGATTCCATCTCCGAGATTGGCCTCGGTAAGGGGCAGATGCCCGCGACCGCGCCTGAGCGGGCAAGACGGACGGCCTCCGACTGTTCCATCCGGGTGCAGTGAACGAGGCACCATCTGGGGCCGGCATTGCAATTGTCCAGGAACCAGGTGACCGGACGAGTGCCATAGCGTTCCAGCACTTCGTCGACCTCTTCCTGCTGCTCTGCCAGGTGCATGTGAACCGGGCCGGCGGGCAGGAGCTGTTCGACCCCTGCCATGTCTTTGTCCGCAACAGCCCGGAGGCTATGGGGGGCAACACCCAACCGGCAATCCGCCGGCAGGCTTCGCATGGTGTCCTGTACCTCATCAACAAGCCGCGCGAACCGGTCGAAATCGTTGCCAAACCGGACCTGGCCAGGTCCCAGGGGACGTCTGTCGCATCCGCCATACTGGTAGAGAACCGGCAAAGCGTGAGCCCGGCGCCGCTCGTGGTGGCTGCCGCGGCGACGCGTTCTGACATTTCCGCCAGCTTTCCATAGGGAGTCCCGTCCGGCTGGTGATGGAGATAGTGGAATTCGACGCTCGCAGCATAGCCGGCTTCAAGCATTTCCATCTGAACAAATGCCGTGATGTCTTCAATGTGACGAGGCGTCAGCCGTTCCAGGAACCGGAACATCAATTTGCGCCACGTCCAGAAATTGTCCCTTCCATCAGGGCCGCGGCGCTCGGTCAGTCCGGCATGGTGCGCTGGAAGGCATGCGAATGAATATTGGCGGGTGAGGGGAGAAGCAGGCCGGTCCGGGTGCCTTCCGGGGGCTGTCCTGAACGGACGGAAAGGATGGCGCCTTCATGCTTATGTCCACGCGGACCCCATCGGACCACCCGTCCGGCAGGAGCGCTTTTTTCGCCCAGATGACCGTCATTACATCTTTCCTAGCCAAATATTATGTATATACATATGCAGCAGACCGTATCCTCAGGCAACAGGAAATCATGTTACTGACGCACGCAAAGCTCGCGACGCTGGAAGGAAATGAGCCGTACGGACTCGTTCCGGATGGGGCCGTCTGGATAAAGGATGGGCAGTTGCGATGGGTCGGAACGTGCGCGGATATTCCTGAAGCTGCCCGGACGGACGAACACCTGGATCTGGAAGGGCGCCTTGTTACGCCAGGCCTTGTGGATTGCCATACCCATATCGTTCACGCAGGAAACCGGTCCGCCGAATTCGAGGCGCGTCTGAACGGGGCATCCTATGAGGAAATTTCCCGTTCCGGAGGCGGCATCGTCTCGACCGTGGAAGCGACCCGGGCTGCAAGCGAGGCGGATCTTCTGAGATCGGCCCTGTTGCGTGTGGACGCCCTGATTGCGGAAGGGGTGACAACGCTCGAGATCAAGTCCGGTTACGGGCTGGACATAGAGACCGAGCTGAAGATGCTTCGTGTGGCGCGGCAGGTGGAAAAGGTGCGGCCGCTCCGGGTCCGTACCACTTTCCTTGGAGCCCATACGCTGCCTCGCGAATATGCGGGGCGCCCGGACGATTACCTTCGGATGTCTGCCTTCCGGCAATGGAAGCGCAAAGGCCGAGGGTCTGGCCGATGCGGTGGATGGTTCTGCGAGACCATTGCCTTTTCGCCGCAAGACATCCGGACCGTGTTCGAAAAAGCGCGGACGCTCGGCTTGCCCGTGAAGCTGCACGCCGAGCAATTGTCCTGGTTGGGCGGCGCACGCCTTGCCGCAGAATATGCCGCGCTCTCGTGTGACCATCTGGAATATGCAACGCCGGAAGATGCCGAGGCGATGCAGCGTCATGGGAGTATAGCGGTCCTGCTTCCGGGCGCATTTTACTTCCTCCAGGAAACGCGGCTGCCGCCCGTATCGGCATTCCGCGAACATGACGTCCCCATGGCGATTGCGACGGACTGCAATCCGGGTTCCTCACCGATGACCTCGCTTCTGAGCGCGATGAACATGTCCTGCGTCCTGTTTCGTCTGACGCCTGAAGAAGCGCTGCGCGGCGTCACCCGGAATGGCGCGATGGCGCTTGGCCTGGAGGATGTCGGGCGCATGCATGCAGGGCAGTCTGCAGATCTTGCGGTCTGGGATGTGGAACATCCTGCCGAATTGTCCTGCCGGATCGGTTTCAATCCATTGTACAAGCGCATTTTTTGTGGAGAGGTCACATGATTGTCCTGGAACCTGGCGCCACGGGCCTGGCGGCGCTGGAAAATATCTGGCGCTCGGACGTGCCTGTCAGGCTTGCGGAGCGGGCCCGCAAGGATGTCGACCGGGCCGCAGGCGTGGTCGCGCGGGTAGCTGAAGGCGAGCAGGCCATTTATGGCGTGAACACCGGCTTTGGAAAACTTGCCAGCATCAAGATTGCACCGGCCGACACGGCCAGGCTGCAGCGCAACCTTGTCCTGTCCCATTGCTGTGGTGTTGGTGACCCGCTGGAGCCTGCCACCGTGAGGCTCATGATGGTGCTGAAACTCCTGTCGATCGGCCGCGGTGCGTCTGGTGTATCCTGGCAGGTCGCGGTGCTGATCGAGAGAATGGTCAGCGAAGGCGTCCTGCCCATCATCCCCGAGCAGGGCTCTGTCGGGGCATCTGGTGATCTGGCGCCGCTGGCGCATATGGCGGCGGCGATGATGGGAGAGGGGGAAGTCTTCTTTCAGGGGCGCCGGATGCCGGCCAGGGTGGGCCTGGAGGCAGCGGGCCTGTCGCCCGTGGAATTCGGTGCCAAGGAAGGCCTGGGCCTGATCAATGGAACGCAGTTTTCAACGGCCTGCGCGCTTGCGGGATTGTTCGATGCCAAACGGAACCTGCTGCAATCCCTTGTTTCCTCCGCGCTCTCGACAGATGCGGTCATGGGGTCGACAGCGCCATTCCTTGCGGAAATACACGAGTTGCGGGGGCATCCCGGACAAAAGCGCGTTGCGCGGGCGATCCGTGACATCATTGAGGGTCGGAAATCCGGGACAGCCATCGCGAAGGGGATGGACGGGTCCAGGATCCTATTGCATCCGATGCCAGCCGCAGGTGACTGGCGCCGCGCTGGACCTTCTCGATATGGCGGGACGGACGCTGGAGATCGAAGCCAACGCCGTATCCGACAATCCGCTTGTCCTGGTCGAGCGGAACGAAATCGTTTCGGGCGGAAACTTCCATGCCGAACCGGTCGCGTTCGCGGCGGACATGATCGCATTGGCGATCGCCGAAATCGGCGCCATCGCGCAGCGGCGGATCGCAGTCATGGTCGACCCGGCCCTGTCCTTCCACTTGCCGCCATTCCTGACCCGGGCTCCCGGGCTGAATTCCGGCATGATGATCGCCGAGGTCACGTCAGCAGCTCTCATGAGCGAAAACAAGCACATCGCAAATCCGTGTTCGACCGATTCCACGCCCACTTCCGCAAACCAGGAGGACCACGTGTCCATGGCGGCCCATGGCGCGCGCCGGCTTGGCAGGATGAACCGGAATCTCAGCATGATCCTGTCGGTGGAATTTCTTTGCGCGGCGCAAAGCGTGGAGTTTCGCGAACCGCTGAGGACCAGCCCCGCATTGAGGGATGTTCTCGCTGCAATCCGGGCGAGGGTTCCGAGACTGGACGAAGACCGGTTTCTGGCGCCGGATCTTGCAGAAATGAATACCTTGTGCGGGACGCAGCCCTGTCGCGGCAGCAGGACTGCCCGAAAGTGTCGACGGGGTTGCTGCATGAGACCCGTCGATATCAAGTCCGGAGAGGGCGCGATCGTCCTTGGCGTTCCGCACAGCGGGACATACCTGCCGCCCGATATTTACGCAAACCTGCGGCCGCCGGCCCGTTCCCTTGCCGATACCGATTGGCATGCGGACAGGCTGTATGCTGATTTATTGCCGGATGCGACCGTCGTCAGGGCAAACTTTCACAGATACCTGATCGACGCGAACAGGGATCCGGACGGAAGCCCGCTCTATGACGGCGCGAACACGACCGACCTTGTTCCGATGACGGATTTTGACGGGAACGCAATCTGGGAGGAGCGCCCGGGCGCACAGATATCGAAACCCGTCTTGCAGCCTGGCACCATCCCTATCATGCCGCGCTGGCCGGGGAACTGGAGCGGGTGCGTCGGAAGCATGGTCTCGCCGTCCTGGTGGACTGTCACTCGATCCGATCCCGGATCCCTTTCCTGTTCGATGGGGTGCTCCCGGACATCAATCTTGGAACCAATCTCGGAACTTCGTGCGACGAGCGCATTGCGGAAGCCGCCGTGAACGCGTGCCGGAACGGGGGGGATTACACATTTGTTCGCGACGGGCGGTTCCGAGGGGGGTGGACAACCCGCCATTATGGCCGCCCCGGCAATGGGGTCCATGCGATCCAGATCGAACTGGCCCAGGCAAACTATCTCGCAAGCGAGTGTGTGCCATTTGAATATGACTCTGCCAGGGCGGAACGCCTGCGCAGTCATCTGAGAGGGATACTCAGAGCCATTGAAGATGCAACGACCGAAATGGGACAAAGCCATGAATAATAACCGGCACAATCAACGCGATGTATTTCCACCCACAGGAAAGGAAATCACCGCAAAAAGCTGGCAGACCGAAGCGCCTATGCGCATGCTGATGAACAATCTTCATCCCGACGTGGCAGAAAACCCGCACGAACTTGTCGTCTATGGCGGGATCGGGCGGGCTGCCCGGACATGGAAGGATTTTGACCGCATTGTCGAGACGCTCCAGCGTCTTGAAGACAATGAAACGCTCCTTGTTCAGTCCGGCAAGCCTGTCGGCGTTTTTCGGACGCATGAGGACGCACCGCGCGTCTTGATCGCGAATTCGAACCTGGTGCCCCACTGGGCCAATTGGGATCATTTCAATGAACTGGACCGGAAGGGGCTGGCCATGTACGGCCAGATGACGGCTGGTTCGTGGATCTATATCGGGTCCCAGGGGATCGTGCAGGGCACGTACGAAACCTTCATGGAGGCCGGCCGCCAGCATTATGGCGGCGAGCTGTCGGGCGCTGGATCCTGACGGGCGGTCTTGGCGGCATGGGGGGCGCCCAACCCCTGGCTGCGGTCATGGCGGGCGCTGTTGCCTGGCTGTGGAATGCGACGAGACCCGTGTCGATTTTCGCCTGAGGACGGGGTACCTGGATCACAAGACCCATTCTCTCGATGAGGCGCTCGACCTGATTGCGCAATGGACAGCGGCCGGTGAAGCGAAGTCCGTCGGACTCATCGGCAATGCCGCCGACATATTCCCGGAAATATTCGACCGCGGTGTGCGGCCAGACATGGTGACCGATCAGACGAGCGCGCATGATCCGGTTCATGGCTATCTGCCGCAGGGATGGAGTGTTGCCGAGTGGCGTGAACGTCAGGAAAGCGACCCGAAGGCGTCGAACTTGCCGCACGTGCGAGTATGAAGGCACATGTGGAGGCGATGGTGAATTTCTGGGATGCCGGTGTCCCGACGTTCGACTATGGCAACAATATCCGGCAGGTCGCAAAGGAAGAGGGGCTTTCCACTGCATTCGACTTCCCCGGATTTGTACCTGCCTATATCCGGCCTCTCTTCTGCCGTGGCATCGGGCCCTTCCGCTGGTGCGCCCTGTCGGGGGATCCGGAAGATATCTACAAGACCGACGCGAAAGTTCGGGAACTTGTCAATGATCCGCACCTGCACAACTGGCTCGACATGGCGCGAAGCCGCATTTCGTTCCAGGGGCTGCCAGCGCGGATCTGCTGGGTCGGGCTTGGGGTCAGGCACAGACTAGGTCTTGCCTTCAACGAGATGGTGCGAAAGGGAGAATTGTCCGCCCCCATCGTTATCGGCCGCGACCATCTGGATTCCGGCTCTGTCGCGTCACCGAACCGGGAACGGAAGGCATGCGGATGGATCGGATGCTGTATCCGACTGGCCGCTTCTGAATGCGCTCCTCAATACCGCATCCGGGGCGACCTGGGTCTCGCTGCATCATGGCGGCGGTGTGGGCATGGGCTTTTC
>LZQP01000033.1_pt1 | contig 16945 bp, 23 predicted proteins | sample 768551 | NCBI WGS metagenome assembly LZQP01 (sample SAMN05207184, study PRJNA324509) | oil field metagenome | isolation source: sample BH-FW-16 from oil reservoir | place: India: Bombay High | collected 2015-12-03
TGACTTGTCGTCATCGCCATACATGCCCACCGGGGAATAGGCGTTGCGCGCCGAATGGATGGCATGCCGCCCTTCGAGCTTCTGGCGGAGCGCGTCCGGCATCTGTTCGAGCGCCATGTACTGATTGGCAAACAGCGTGTCGCCCCCACTCTGGGGAATAGTGATGCCAAACAGGCAGGTGCCGGCCGGTGGTCGCTTCTGGAAGCTCCAGTCTGAGTGCCAGCTTTCGGCAAAGATGGGCCCTGTCTCGTCGGCTGTGCGCTTGACCGCAATGATGTGTGGGTGCCCTTCGATTGGAGCAATGAATGGGTCGTCGCCAAACGGTCCGAAGTATTGCGTAAATCGCTCAAGGTCCGAATTAGTCATCTTCTGGTCCGGGAAAGACAGGACCTGATGGTCCAGCCATGCCTGCCGGATCCCGGCGATCGTGTCGTCTGTCAGGGGCTGGGTCAGGTCCACGCCGCGCACAGTCGCGCCGCAGGCTGCCCGGATGGTGTAATCTCCAGGCTCATATGCGTTTCCTCCAAGGAGGATCTTACCACAGCGCGCCTGCTCGCCTAGAACACGGGCCATGAGCGATCTTTTTGAAGCTGCCGGCATGTCTGAAGGGGCCCCGCGCCCGCTCGCAGACCGGCTGCGTCCGCAGAAACTGTCGGAAGTTGTAGGTCAGGACCATCTGGTCGGTCCTGAGGGCTCGCTCACGCGGATGCTGCAGGCAAAGCGCCTGTCGTCCATCATTTTCTGGGGACCGCCCGGCGTCGGCAAGACAACCATTGCCCGCTTGCTGGCGCAGGAAACCGATCTCGAATTCGAGGCGATCAGCGCGATCTTCTCTGGGGTCAAAGACCTGCGGGCCGCCTTTGACCGGGCCGAGGCGCGCCGCAAGGTGGGCAAAGGCACGCTGTTGTTTGTCGATGAGATCCACCGGTTCAACAAAGCGCAGCAGGATGGCTTCCTGCCCTTCGTCGAAAGCGGGGTGGTCACTCTGGTAGGGGCGACGACCGAAAACCCGAGCTTTGAAATCAACGGAGCGCTCCTCTCCCGTTGCCAGGTCCTGGTGCTTAAGCGCCTGGAGGAAGGGGCTCTCAGGGAGCTCATCGGCCGGGCAGAAGCCCTTGAAGGACGCCCCCTGCCTGTCGTTGAAGAAGCGGTGGCGCCTATCCTTGCTATGGCGGACGGAGATGGGCGTTACCTGCTCAACATTGTCGAGCAGGTTTATGCGCTGGCCGGACCGAAATCCATTCTGAGTTTGGCGCAGGTCACCTCCGGCTTGCAGAAGCGCGCCCCGGCTTATGACAAGACCGGGGATGGGCACTACAACCTCATCTCGGCATTGCACAAATCGGTACGCGGTTCTGATCCTGATGCTGCGCTCTACTGGTTCGCGCGGATGATCGACGGCGGGGAGGACCCGCTTTACCTGGCCCGCCGGCTTGTACGTATGGCCAGCGAGGATATTGGTCTGGCTGACCCGACGGCGTTGATGGTGACAAGCGAAGCGGCCAGGGCTTATGAGCGCCTGGGCTCTGCCCGAGGGAGAACTTGCTTTGGCGCACGCTGTCATCCACCTGGCCACGGCGCCGAAATCCAACGCGGCTTATGTGGCGTGGAAAGCGGCGCTCCGCTCTGCGCGTGAAACAGGCAGCCTGATGCCACCGAAACACATTCTGAACGCGCCGACGAAGATGATGAAAGATCAGGGCTATGGCGCCGGCTATGCCTATGATCATGATACGGAAGAAGGCGTGTCCGGGCAGAATTATTTTCCGGATGAGATGGCACGGCAAACCTTTTACCAGCCAAAAGGGGAGGGCCGTGAAAAGCCGATTGCCGAGCGTTTGGCCTGGATTGCAAAAATCCGGGAGAGAAAGGGCGGTTCGTGACACGCAATCGTCCGGTTCCGAAAGTCAGCGCGAAAGACGCAACATTTGTTCGCAGCCTGGTTCTCTACGAGGATGACAAGGTGATCGTGTTCGACAAACCTTCTGGTCTGGCCGTGCAAGCAGGTGGTGGCGTAAAACAATCGCTGGATGGGTTGCTCGCGGCCTTCGCCAAATCGAATGGCAAGCGCCCCCGCCTTGTTCATCGTCTCGATCAGGGAACATCCGGCGTTGTGGTGACGGCGCGCACTCAACCGGCTGCTGCGTCCCTCTCGGAAGAGTTTGCATCGCGCCGGACAGAAAAGACCTATCTCGCTCTGGTGCGTGGTTTTTTACCGGCAGCAGACGCGGGCGTGTGTGAGACGCCGCTGGTGAAAGTGGAGGAAGGCGGGCGTTCGCGCATGATTGCGGCCAAACCCGGCCGAAAGGGCGCGCAGTCTGCACTAACGCATTGGCGCGTCTTGTCGCGCAATGGCGATGTGGCGTTGATTGAAGCGCGTCCCGAAACAGGGCGCATGCATCAGATTCGCGCACATCTCTCCATTGCTGGAATGCCCATTCTTGGCGACTGGCTATATGGTACGGGGCTGAGGGAGCCGCGCGGCTGATGCTGCATGCGGCTCGTCTGAAAGTCCGTCATCCGGATGGAGGTGTCATGAGCTTTGAGGCGCCTGTGCCGGAAGACTTCGCAGCGCTTGCCCGCCAGCTCGGGCTTCAGTCCGGTTTGTAATAATCACGATACCAGTCAACAAAGGACTGGATTCCGTCACGGACATCTGTGGTGGGAACATATCCTGTCAGTGCCTTCAACAGGCTGACATCGGCATATGTCTGCTTCACGTCACCGGGTTGCATGTCCAGCATGTTCTTGACGGCGGTGCGGCCGATCGAAGTTTCGATGGCTTCGATATAATCCATTAGGCGGACAGGTTCGTTGTGGCCAATATTCACGAGTCGATAGGGAGCAACGGGGCTCAGTGAGTCATTGCGTGTAACTGGCTCACCTTTTACGGGCGGTTTGTCCATCAGTCGGCGGATGGCTTCGACCAGGTCGTCGACATAGGTGAAATCCCGCATCAGATCACCGTGATTGTAGACGTCGATTGGCTGACCCTTGAAGATGCGGTCCGTGAACAGGAAGAAGGCCATGTCCGGGCGCCCCCAGGGGCCGTATACGCTGAAGAAGCGCAGCAGGGTGGTTGGGGTGCCGTACAGGTGCGAGTGGCTGTGCGCGATCAGTTCGCTGGAAAGCTTCGTCGCCGCATAGATCGTCAGCGGGTGGGGGCGGCATCCGTCTCTTCAAACGGGAATTTTTGATTGGCGCCGTATGCGGAAGAAGTGGATGCAAGCACAAGGTGCCTGATGTTGTGCTGGCGTGCCAGCTCAATGACATTGAACGAGCCCACGATATTTGAAGAAATGTATTCGCGCGGGTGGTCCAGGCTGTATCGCACCCCGGCCTGCGCAGCGAGATGGACGACGATGTCTGGCGCGCTGTCCTGAAACGCAGCAGTCATTGCTGCTTCGTCCTCGACCTTGACCTCATGCATGCGGAAATTTTCGTACGCGGCCAGGCGTTTCACGCGGTCGCGCTTGAGCGAGACATCGTAATAAGGAGTGAAGCAGTCGACGCCTGTGACGTCGTGCCCTTCTTTTGCGAGCCTCAGAGACAGTTCGCTGCCAATGAAGCCGGCGGCGCCGGTGACGAGGATTTTCATGCGTGTGCCCTGTTCTTGGCTCCCGGGCTATATGATCGCAGCCGTCCGTACAAGCATAGGAAACCGTAATGAAGAAAAGGCCTCCCGAATGTCCGGAAGGCCTTTCACTGTCAGGTGTTTGTCAGGCGAAGCCGCTTAGCGCTCACGGATTCGCGGGCCGATGGCTTGGGCCTCACCGGCATTGACGGCGCGTGCCGTGGCCAGCTCTTCCAGCAGCATCTGCACATGCTTGTCGTTTGTGAGGCTGGAAATAGCTGCCATCGACTCTGCCGTTTCGGAAGAGGCGCCGAAGAAGGCTTCCAGAGCCTCGAAGCCGCTCTTGCGGTGCGGGTAGTAGATCAGGCGAGGCGTGGCATCGGCATCAATGCCGGCCAGTGCCTTTGCCTTCTCGATGGCATCGGTGAAGCTGCCGATCTCGTCGACGAGGCCGCGTTGCAGTGCATCTTCACCACTCCACACATGGCCGCGCGCCACATCATGAACCTGATCGTAGGTCATGCCACGGCCATCGGCGACGATGCCGACAAAGCGGTCATAGCCACGCTTCAGGGAGGCTTTGACTTCGGCTTCCTGTTCCGGCGTGAACTTGTCCATGCCGTAGGCATCGGCGAACTCACCACCCACCGAGATGGTGTCGAACGTGATGCCCAATTTGTTGAAGCCGCCTTCAAGGGCGAACTTGCCGCCGAAGATGCCGATGGAGCCGGTAATGGTCGAGCGGTTTGCCACGATGTAGTCGGCGCCAGCCGAAACATAATAGCCACCCGACGCTGCCAGCGAGCCCATCGAGACCACGACCGGTTTGCCTTTCGCCTGGACGCGTTCAATGGCGTTCCAGATCTGATCGGATGCGGTTGGCGAGCCTCCGGGGCTGTCGACGCGGAAGACGATCGCCTTCACCTTGTCATTGTCGCCAGCATCCAGAATGGCGCGGGCAATCGTGTCAGAGGCAAATGCCGGTGCAGATTCGAAGGGCGAGCCGGAGTCTGCACTGCCTGTCACCACGGCGCCTTCACCACCAACCACCGCGATGGCAGGGGCTTTCAGTGGGAGGGACGGCGGAGTGTAGCTGACGAGATCGACGAATTCCGCATCCTTGCCAGCCTTCTCCTTAGCGGCATCTTCTGCCTGCTCGGGATAGCCTTCCTTGTCCATCAGCTTCAGCGAGACGACTTGCTCGGCAGTCATCGGGCCGCCTTCAAGCGCGGATTTGACCTCTGCAACCGTCAGGCCGCGATCTGCGGCGATATCATCCAGTGATGCAGTCCACAGGGACTCGGCCAGCTGGGTCATCGCCTCGCGGTGCGGCTCAGTATAGCCGGCCTCATTATAAGAGTTCGGCGCGTTCTTGTATTCGTAGAAGGGGTAGATTTCCGGGGTCACGTCAATCTTGTCGAAGAGGCCCTTGAGGAATTCCGTTTCAAACGTCACGCCAGCGGAGAAGACTTCTGACCCAGGCTGGATCCAGATTTCGTCGGCCGGTGTGATGGAGCGCAGCGCTGAGGGGCCGCTCACACCGAACGTGCCTTGTGTGTGCGCAATGACGAACTTCCGGAGTCGCGGAAGCTAAGCAGGGCCTCACGAAGTTCCTCGGCGCGAGAGCTTCCGATTCCGACTGTTGCCCCCTCAGATACAGGCCTTTCACGGTGTCATCGGTTTCAGCTGCCTTAAGTTTGGTCAAAAGGTCTATAAAACCGGGCGTTGCTGAAAAAGCTGCAATCCCGCTTGTCGGGGCCTGATCGGTAAATTCCGTGTTCAGGTCCAGCGATAGGACGATGTTGTCGGGTGTGTCTGGCGCGGAGGATGTCGCTCCCACAATGATGCTGACGAAGAAGAGTGTCATTAGCACGATAAAGAGGATCATGGCGACGAAGGCGCCAGCCATCGAAAGGAGGAAAGTTCTCATAGGGGTGTGGTCTCCGGTACTGACCAAAGGAGAAGTGCTCATGCTGGATATTGTCGATAATCGATAAAATGTAAAGGTTCGGCTCTGCTAACGGGCGAAATTTGCAGCAAAACGCCCATACAGCGAAAGAAGTACTGAATTGCTATGCGAACAGGTGTTGCCTCCGGGAAAAAGAGTGGCTATCTCGCGCCTCCGTTGGGGTGTCGCCAAGTGGTAAGGCACCGGTTTTGGTACCGGCATTCCCAGGTTCGAATCCTGCACCCCAGCCACTCTTTCTGGATAGCGCCTGCGGGCGCTTCCTAATCAAATCCCATCGCCCGTTTAATTGCATTTGTAACAAATGCACGCTCGTTTGCACTGCACGCGATGTGTTGCGTTCGTGCAGGCGCGGGATATTTTCTAAATGAATCGTAAAGCCTTGTTGATCGTGTCACAGAGGGTTGTTAGCGTCCGGTTTCGCAGCTAAGGGCTTTGCCGCGGGCCTGCTAGAAAAGCAGGTCATTCAGGGATCAATGACAGAGGGCGGACAACGTCCCGCAAAAACTCAGGGGAGGTGTTGGGCGGTCTCCGTCTCTCTGCTTCCAAGGGAACTTGCCTCTTTTGTGTGTGAGGTATTGTAAAGGACCGGGACGCTCTCGTTAGCGGGGCGCCCGTATGTCGGATTTCCCGCGCAACACCAGCGCGACCGTTTGGAGAGTGAGAGGCAAACCTCATGAAGAAACTTCTGTCACCAGCTCGCGGCGTGATTGCCGCGGCGCTTATGCGCAGGGCTGGCCATTCCGGCTCAGGCCCAATTGCGCCAGGCGCTCGATGTCGGCGAACAGGCGACCCGCAAGGCAGAGCAGGTCCAGAACCAGATCAACCAGCTGGACGACGAGCGCACCGACATGGTTCGCGAGTACCGTACACTCCTGCAGCGTCGTGACGCCGCAGACCTGTACGCGAAACAGCAGGAACTGGTTGTTGCCTCGCAGCGTGAGGAAATCGCCTCGCTCACCGAGCAGCTCGCTCGATCGACGACATCACCGCTCAGACTGTTCCGATGCTTCTCGCATGGTCGAAGATCTCAAGGCTTTCGTCGCCGCCGATCTGCCGTTCAAGAAAGTTGAGCGTTCCGCGCGCCTCGAAGCGCTCGACGGCATCATGTCACAGCCCGACGTGACCCCGGCCGAACAATACCGCCTGATCATGGAAGCCTATCAGGCTGAAATGGAATACGGCCGCACGATCAGCACCTGGCAGGAAGAGATCGACATCAACGGCAATCCGACGACCGTGGACATGTTCCTCTATGGTCGCGTTGCGCTCGTATATGTCGCTCCAAACGGCAAGGCTGCCCGTTTCAACCGTTCCACGGGTGATTGGGAAGCGCTTCCGAGCAAATATGTTGCCGACATCGAGAAAGCCATCCGCGTGGCTCAGGCCAAGGCGCAACAGACTGTTCTGTTTGCTCCGGTCCAGAAGTTCCAGGTCCAGTAAGGCCCGGCTCAGAGAACTAAGAGGAAAACCGTTATGTTGAATTTCAAATCCTCGCTGAAGGCTCTGGGTGCAGCATCGCTGCTCGGCCTTAGCGCAATGACCCTGGCGGCACCGGCGTCCGCCCAGTCGCTGGCTGACGTGCTCAAGCGCGTTCAGGCCGACTCGAATGAAATGACCGCTGAGAATCAGCAACGTCTGAAAGAATTCCAGCAGGACAAGAACGCCCAGGCTGCCAAAATGGCTGACGCCCAGGCCGCCCTGAACGCTGCTGAAAGCCGTGGCCGCGCGCTCGGTACGGAGTTCGATGCAAACGAAGCAACCCTGGCTGATCTGGAGGGGCAGGTCACCGCTCAGGCTGGTGACTTCCAGGAGCTGCTCGGCCAGTTCCGTTCGGCTGCTGGTGAGACCATGCCGGAAATCGCGAACTCCTTCGCGAACTTCGACTATCAGGGCCGTGTTGAGGGCATCGCCGAAATCGCTGAAGCCCGTACGCTTCCGAACCGCGCTCAGCTTGAGCGTCTGCCGAAAGCCATGCTCCAGGAGATGATCGCTCAGTCGGAAGTGAAAGCCTTCACCTCCACTGTCGACGGTGTCGGCCCGGACAGCTCGAACGCTGATGTCGAACTGTGGCGCGTCGGTGTGTTCACCGCTGCCACCACGGACGGCACCAAATTTGTCGAAGTCAAAAGAAAGACAACGGCGAAACCTTCCTGCAAGCATTCAAGACCAGCCGGCTGGCTCTTATGGTGCTTCCATGAAAGCGCTCATCAATGCTGGTCCCGACCAGCTGGTCCGCGGCCCGGTCGATCCGTCTAAAGGTAACCTGTTCGGTATTCTCGGCGACCTGCCGGTTCTCAGCGACCGTATCAAGCAAGGTGGTCCGGTTGGTGCCGTGATCATGGTCCTGCTGGCCATCGGTCTGGTTATCGGTGTCTACAAGATCTTCACCCTCACCACGATGGGCAGTGCCATGCGCAAGACGGCGAAAACCCGTCAGGCTGGCGACGCAATCCGCTGGCTCGCCTGTTCGAAACCTACGAGCAGAACCGCGGTGCAGACATCGAAACGCTGGAGCTCAAGCTCGACGAACAGATCCTTCGTGAATCGCCGCGCATCGAACGCCTCAACGACATCGTGAAGGTTCTGTCCTCCCGTGTCGCCGCTGCTCGGTCTGCTCGGTACGGTTGTCGGTATGATCATCACCTTCACCGCCATCACCATCTACGGTGCCGGTGATCCGAAGCTGATGGCTGGCGGTATCTCGGTCGCTCTTATGACCACCGTGTTCGGTCTCGTGTCTGCAATTCCGCTGCTGCTGGTTCACGCCATCATCTCTTCGATGGCGCGTGGCAATCAGCAGATCCTCGACGAACAGGCTGCTGGTCTGATCGCCGAGAAAGCGGAATCCCTGAGTGGGGCGGCTTAAGCCGCTCCACGTAGCCTCAGTGAGGAGGAACCCATATGGGTTTGCTAGATCTACAAGCTTTCCTCGACCGAGGCGGTCCGGTGTTGCTGGTCATTATGTTCGCAACATTCGTGATGTGGGCGCTAATTCTGGAACGGGTTTTCTATTTCAGGTTCGCTCACAAACAGGTGGCTGCCGAGGCAATTGCGGAGTGGCGTTCGCGCTCCGACAGGAAGTCCAAATTTGCGCACTGGGTCCGCGAGAAGCTGGTCTCTGAAGTTCGCATGAAAGCCGAACAGAATGTGAGCCTGACCAAGGCAATGGTGGCCTTGGCACCGCTGCTCGGTCTGCTCGGAACCGTGACCGGGATGGTCGCCGTGTTCGACGTCATGGCGATCACCAATGGTGCAGACGCAAAGGCCATGTCGGCCGGTGTGTCCCGCGCCACGATCCCGACCATGGCGGGCATGGTTGCCTCGCTGTCCGGTATTCTCTTCACCTCCGGCATGGACCGCCGCGTCGCGCGTTCGGTTCAGCAGGTTGACGATGCGATGGAGATTGGCTGATGAGAGGTCGTACACATAATGCCCCGGATGAGGCCGAAGTCGACCTCACGCCGATGCTGGATGTTGTCTTCATCCTGCTCATCTTCTTCATCGTGACCTCAACCTTCGCGCAGGAAAAAGCGATTGGCCTTGAGCCGCCGCCGCCGCCTGCTCCGGAGAACGCGGATCAGCAACAGTCTGTGCCTGCCATCCTGATCTATGTGGACGAGTCCAACATGATCACGGTCAACGGTCGTAACACTGATATCGGATCCGTTCGGGCCAATATCGAGCGTGTGCGTGCCGAAACGCCGGATAGCCAGGTCATAATTCAGGCACATCCGCGTGCGAAGAGTGGGGTCATCGTCCTTATCCGGGACGCTGCCTATAACGCCGGCTATCAGACGGGGGTTAACCTCGTTCTGTCGCAGGACAATTAAGAGGAGCACCCAATGGCACGCAGAAAACGCCAAGCTTACGCTTCCGGGGGTGCAGAGGATGTGAACCTCACGCCGATGCTCGACGTGGTCTTCATTCTTCTGATCTTCTTCATTGTGACGGCGCAGTTCATCAAGGAACCGGGTGTGGCAATCATCCGTCCTGAAGTGGACAACAAGGCAGAAGCCAAGCCGCTCGCCATTCTGATCGCGATCAATAGCGAGAGCGAGATTTTCATCGACAAGAAGCTGGTCCCACCAGAGGAAGTTGGCTTTACCATCAAGCAGATGCGTGAAGACAACCCCCGCGGTGAGATCGTCGTCCAGGCCGATGTGAACTCGTCTGCCGAAACGCTTGTCGACGTGATGGAGACCATCAACCGGCTTGATGGTGCAACAGCCATCAATATCTCGGCCAAGCTTGACTAGGAGAACGCCATGTTCACTAATCCCCTGACGAGACTTCTGGTTGGTATCGCTATCGCTATTCCGATCGTCTATCTTCTCTTCATCATCATGAGCCAGCTCATCTCAGTGAAGGAAGTGAACCTCGAGAAGAGCGAGCAGCGGGTCCTGACCGCTATCACGCCACAGAAATCGGACTCGGAAGTGCGTACGCGCCAGCGTGCGAAACCGAAGCGGATCGACTCGGCCCAAAAGCCGCCGCCGCCGCCAAAGGTTTCGGCCACGAAGTCGAACATCAACCTGCCAACACCGAAAATCGAAGGTGCTGCCCCGACTGAGCTGAACCTCGGTCGAATGCAGTCCCTGGCGATTGACCCGGTGGCGATCTCGGACCGTGACGCACAGCCGATCCGTCCGCCGATGCCGTCTTATCCGCAACGTGCGGCTGAGCGTGGCACCCGAGGGCAGCTGTGAGGTGCGCTTCAACGTGGATACGCGTGGACGTCCTTACGATGTGGTCGCAACCTGCACGGATCCAATCTTTGTTCGCGAAGCTGAGCGCGCCGTGAGCAAGGTGGAATTCGCACCGAAGATCGTGCGCGGTAAGGCTGCTGAGCGTAAGAACGTGGTCTACCCGCTGGAATTCAAACTCCAGTAACCCGCGAATATCTTTGCGATTATTTGGAAGGGCGCTCTTCGGGGCGCCCTTTCTGTTTTGGCGGGGGCGGTAGGGGGGGGAATGCTTCGCTTCGTTCGCCAGGACAGCCCAGTGCAGGTTGGGGCTCAAGTCGACGCTGCGCGGTTTTGCAACCTTGCAGTATTCAAAATCATTGTTGCGGCTCAGGTTTCCCTTGCGTCACTATGGAGAACATGTAATAAAATAACCTAACAAAAGGAGGAAAGGAATGATTGCATCACAAAATTTTGGCGTTGCAGGTGGTTCTCTCGCAGCATCATCTGATTCAAGAGCCTCTCTGGCCGCGAGGGCAACTCAGGGGCGGGAGTTCAGGTTCATCATGTCTCTTGTCCCGGCTGCAGCTGTGACGCTTGGGCTGTTTGTAACCATGACCCAGCTGATCCGGACTGATGAAGTGGTTCTGGTTGAAAAGCCGCAGCGAGTGCTGTCGAAGGTCACGCCTGAGCACGTGGAATCTGAGCCCATTCGATCCATCCGCGAACACGCTCCGCCGGTGGAGGTCCTGCTTCCGCCGCTTCCGCCTGTGTCAAAGACTGCCAGCAAAGTTGAGGGCACGCCTGTTCCAGTCTTTGAGGCGCAGGACTGGGGACTGACGCATGAGACAATCCGGATCCAGCCGCCGGCGCCGCAGCCTGTCGGAGAGCGTATTGCGCAGGCGATCCGTCCTCCTGTCGCATCCTATCCCAGGGACATGGCAGCCAAGGGGCAGGAAGGAACCTGCGACGTCCATTTCAGCCTGAGTACGCGCGGCTTGCCCTATGATGTGACGGCTCGCTGTTCGCATCGCGGATTCGAAAAAGAGGCCATCCGGGCGGTGAGCCGAACCGAGTTCCTGCCAGAAATCAGGCAGGGAGTGCCTGTCGAGTCGCACAATTATGTCTATCCGATGGAATTCAAGCTTCACTGATATGGAATCAGCGCTCCGGGATGTGTATCAGCATTGACGAGACGGTCACGACCGAACCATATCAGGGGCGAGTCACGACCAAGCTGGAAACAGGTCATTTGGCGCAGATAAAAAGCTAAGATGCCGCGCTGAAGTCCTTGATCCTGCCGGGCAATTCCGGTTGATTGGGCACAACTCCGCTACGCCAGCGGTCAGGAGAGGAATTATGGGTATCAGATCTGTTCTCAAGGGCGCCGTCATTGCCGGCTTCATGGTGTCAGTTGGCGCCGGGTCGGCACTTGCTCAGGCCACTTGTGAGGAAACAGAGTTCTCGTCGAAAACCGGCCAGCTCTATCTGGACGCCGAACAAGCGGCGATGACGAACAAGGACTACACAACGGCAGGCAACAAGCTGAATCAGCTCAAGCAAATGGGGCTGAACTGCTACGAAGAAGGCGCTGTCCTGAAGCTGTCGGCTTACATCAACATTCAGAACGGCAACCGCCAGGCTGCTGTGAATGACCTGCTGTCCGCCCTGAACAAGGGGTACATCCCGGCACAGGACAAGGCGCAGACTTACTACAACATTGCCCAGATCTACCTGCAGGAAGAGGACATCGGTAAGTCCCTCGAATACATGAACAAATGGCAGCAGGCTGGCGGCAAGCCGGACCGCACCCAGAAATGGCAGCTTGCGGTCCTCTACCAGCGGGTCGACAATTTCAAGGAAGCCATCAAGTGGGGTGAGATGGTCAAAGCCGAAGACGGCTCCAAATATGACCAACAGCTCTATGACCTGCTGATCTTCCTCTACAACCAGGTGGACGACAAGGCGAAGCTCGCTTCGATCCTGGAAGAGGTGGTTGCCCACAACCCGACCGAACGGAAGTATTGGGATGCGATTGCCGGTAACTACTTTGCCAGCAACGAAGAGCGTCGCGCGTTTGAGGTTCAGAAGGCGATGTATCTCGCCGGCATGCTGAAGACCGAAGACGAAATCATGCGCATCGTGAACTTCTACAACCGCTTCAACGTGCCGTATCAGGCGCGAAGATCCTTGAGAAGGAAATGAATGCGGGCCGTGTGTCGAAGAACCTCGACCATCTTGAGCTTCTGGCGAACCTCTATCAGGTCGCGCGTGAGCACGAGAAAGCTATCCCGGTCATCCAGGCTGCTGCTGAAGCTGGCGGCGGTGGTGCAATGTATGAACGCCTCGGCCGTTCCTATGCTGACCTGCAACAGTGGGAAAAAGCTGAGAACGCGCTTCAGAAAGCCCTGAGCATGGGCGGCGTGAAAGACGTTGGCACGGCATGGGTCCAGATCGGCCAGTCGCGTTACGAGCGTAATGATCGTGCCGGTGCCCGCGAGGCCTTCCGCAAAGCCAACAACCGCGCTGGCAGCAGCTGGGTGGCCTTCATGGACTCCGAAGAGGCAACGGCTCTGGCACTTGATTGCTTCAAGTATCAGTCGGCCCTGCTCAACGTGCAGAACGAAGCCAAGATCTGTAAGAGCCTCTCGGTTCTGGGTGAAGATCAGATGACGGATAACTGTAAGGACGTGAACGAGCGTCTGGACATCGCCGAGAAGGCTTTCAACGAAGCGCCTTCCTGTAAAGGTCAGCAGACCTGATCCGGTCCTGAGCTTGGAATTTGAAAAGCCCTGGCAAATTGCCGGGGTTTTTGCTTTTTGGGGGGAGGAAGTCTCGGTGGTCTTAATTGTAGGCGCTGAGGATTTCATCGACGGCGCGCTCAAGATCCTTCAGGGTCGAGACATGTGTGATCTGGGCGCAGAAGGGCGCGTAACGGGGATGACGCTGTCGCCGGTACCCCAGAGGCCGGGGCCTTCCGGGTTCAGCCAGATGACGCGCTTTGCCCGGCTGGCGAACTCCCGGAACAGGTCGACGCGCGGATCTCCGTAATTGGAGCGTGCATCGCCCAGCACGAGCAGGGTCGTGCGACGGTCTATGATCTGTTCGTGATGGATCTTCAGGTCTGACCAGGCCTGACCATAGCTGGTTGAGCCCATGCCGTATTCGCGCAGGATCTTTGCCATCGCGGTTTCGAAATCGTTCTGCTCCAGACATCGTCGACCGAGCCGAGCCGGAAGGAGAAGGCAAAAGCGTGCAGATCCGGCACGACATCCTTCATCGACCAGAGCAGCAGGAGCAGGAAGCGCACATATTGCGCGACTGAGCCCGAGACATCGCAGATCACGACAATCTTCGGCCTGTCCTTGCGCTTCTGCCGCCAGACCACATTGAAGGGCACACCGTCAAAGCCGGCATTGGCGCGCATTGTCCGGCGCACATCCAGCTGGCCGCGATTGCGCCGGCGTTTGCGGCGGGAGTGTTTGACGGCGAGGCGCTTGGCGATCTTCGCGATCAGGCGCTTCATCCGTTCCATGTCACTCCGGTCGAGGGCGGAGAGTTTCTTCTCTGCGGCGTAGTCGTCTCGGAATTGTTGCGTCTCTCCGGCGCCGAAGACCTGGAAGGCTTTCTCGGCGCGTTCACGGGCGCGCAGGGTGGCATCGCGGCGAACGTCGATCAGGCGCTGGGCTTCGGCGTCGCCTTCCTGTCCGCCTTGTTGCAGCGCCTCCAGCAGGCGGGCCTGAAGGGATTCCCCACCATCTGTTTCAGCATCTGTTGGGCGTAATAGGCGACCTGAGTGGAGAAGCGGATATCGTCGACCCCGGATGCTTCGGCAGCCTTTTCCAGCGCGAGGGAAATCGCGGTCTCGTCGCCGGACTCCATCAGTTCGGCAAGGTCCGGGCTCTCTCCTTCGGTAGAAGGGGCGGATGAGGTGTCGGCTTCTTTCTGTTCCGCCTGGCTGCCGGCATCCTTTCGGGAGAAATAGAGTTCGAACAATTCGTCGAAGGTGATTTTCTCTTCCGGAGATTTTGCGAGAACGCAGGCGAGAGAGTCCTTCAGCATGCCGCGGTCGGCATAGCCGACCAGCTTCAGCGTGTTGGCCGCATCCAGCGCTTCGCCGGTGGAGACCCGCACTTCGGAAGAGCGCAGGGCACGGATGAAGTTTGTCAGCGGGCGTTCCATTGCCCCGTCCTTCCCTCCGGTTTAGCCAAGGTCCGGATAGCCGGATGCTGTCCGGCTGCCCGGCTTCTGTGCGGCGGCTTCGCGCAGCATTTTCGGGATTTCCGGGGCAACCACGGCAATGTCGCTTTCATGTTTCAGAAGAACATTCAGCGTGTCGCGGACGAAGGTGTCGTCCAGGGCTGTGGCGTGGAGCAGAAGCAGCGTTTTTGCCCAATCCACCGTTTCGGCGATGGAGGGGCGTTTCTTGATGTCGACTTCGCGGATGGACTGAACGAAGGAAACCATCTGATCCAGCAGCGCTTCCTCGATGCCGTCGACGCGGGCGCGGACGATGCGGCGTTCGCGGGCGTGGTCGGGGAAGCCGATATGAAGGTGCAGGCAGCGGCGTTTCAGGCGTCGCCCAGTTCGCGCACATTGTTCGAGGTCAGAATAACCAGCGGCGGCACATTGGCGGCAATGGTCCCGATCTCCGGCACGGTCACCTGATAGTCCGAGAGGACTTCCAGCAGGAAGGCTTCAAACTCCTCATCCGACTTGTCGATCTCGTCGATCAGCAGGACGGAGCCGGCTTCCTGTTTCATCGCGGTCAGCAGCGGGCGGGATTCCAGGAACTGCTCGGAGAAGAACAGGTCTTCGAAGGATGAGAGCCGGCCGAGGGAGGCTTCCAGCGTACCGGCATCGCCGATCACGTCGTTCAGCTTCTCCTTCAGGATCTGCGTGTAGAGCAGTTGCTTGCCATACTTCCATTCGTAGAGCGCCTTGCCTTCATCGAGACCCTCATAGCATTGCAGGCGCAGCAGCGGCAGGTCGAGCCAGCGCGAGAGCGAGGCTGCCAGATCTGTCTTGCCGACACCGGCCGGGCCTTCGATCAGGATCGGCTTGCGCAGGCCATGGGCCAGGAAAACAGCCGTCGAAATCTGCTTCGTGGAGATATAGCCCACGCCTTCGAGGCCCGCAGTAATTGCGTCAACGGAAGTCATCGGCTCGTAGCCGGTGGTAAGGTCTTTTGCCATGCTTCAGGGGTAGGGCCGGGGGCGAAGGCTGGCAAGACATATCGCGGGGGAAGCGGGGGGCGAGGATTATAGCCCTTTGCCGCGTCATCCTTCGACTTCGCTCAGGATGAGTCCGCACTTGTTGAGCGCTCATGCTGAGCGAAGTCGAAGCACGCGCGCGGGCTAACCCAGCACCTTCACCCGGCAACGCCCCTGGCGCTCCGGCAAATAGGTCTGATTGTAGGGTGATGTCAGCTGGAATCCGGCCAGCTTTTCAGCGCCTCGATCAGCTGCACGGTCAGGCCGCCGGAAACGAGGGCAATCGCCGCCGGCATGCGGTGCGCATTCGGGATGGGCGGTACATGCGGCCGGGCTTCGCCCGCGGCCTGCCATCGCTGGATGGTGCGGGCGAGCCGCCGTGCCCGGCGCTTGTGGTGCTTCAGCGTGTCCAGCATGGCCTGCCAGCGGGCGATCAGCGGCGCGGCGGGCACCGGGCCACGCATGGGCGCAGTGACCGGCCCCTTTAGGAAATGCGGGCATGAACGCGATGGCGCAGGCACCATTGTGAAGACATAGCGGTATTCTGCATCTTCTTTCTTCGGTTCATAATAATTGCTGCCAATGCGCGGCTTCAGAGGCGCCAGCTCCATCTGCAGCGCCATCAGGAAGATCAGACGGCGGAGCAGAACGGCCAGCCGCTTCAGTTCCGCCCTCACCTTCCGGTTCACCGACTTCGCAATCGTCTCAGGCGTCTTGAACAGATCGGCATTCACGCCCGCCTCGGCAATCGCGCGGGCGAGCGTGTAAAGGCCTGAGAGAGAAAATCGGTGCGCTCTGTCATGGCGCGGAGCGTGCCATGGGGACCTGTCCGGGAGGATAGAGGCACCGGCTTTCCGCGCGCTGTGTAATAGGTCCGGGCGCGCGATGGTGGGGATCACCCCGCTCAACCCACCCATTCCGCATTTTCCAGCACTCCGGATCGGATCAACGATGCCAGGTCATGACCGGCAGAGACATGGCCATGTCTTTGTCATGACCATACGTGACTAACCATGATCATACCGGACTATGACGGATCATGAGCGATTACGGCGGGCGACTGCGGCGGCGCGGGGGATGGCCCTCGCAGCCCGTTTCCCCTTTAAGGAAAGTTTTCCTGCACGCTGAGGGCGGAGGAGACGCCCAAAATTATCCTTCCGGTTCCCCTGCCGGGGCGTGGATTACATGCTTTGGGTGGGATATGTTATCCCAACTGCCAGGGGACATGCAGGCAATGACTGACGGGACTTCGCGTACAACCATCGTCCTGACCACACGGGACCGCTACAGCCTGATACGGGACTCGATCGCGAGCCTTTATGACAATACGGACGAGCCGTTTGACCTGATCGTGGTGACCGGCGCGGCACCCGGCCGTGTCAGGCAATGGTGCGATGCGGAAGCGGCTCGCCGGGGCTTCCGTCACATTGCCGTGGACAGGCCGCTGACACCGGCAGAAGCACGCAATGTCGCATTGCACATGCGGGGGGCGAATATATCGCCTTTG
>LZQP01000034.1_pt1 | contig 16838 bp, 20 predicted proteins | sample 768551 | NCBI WGS metagenome assembly LZQP01 (sample SAMN05207184, study PRJNA324509) | oil field metagenome | isolation source: sample BH-FW-16 from oil reservoir | place: India: Bombay High | collected 2015-12-03
CCTTCATCGCCGCCAAGATGCGCAGCAGGCGGTGTCGAGGTCTTCCAGGTCGTGAAGCCGCTCACGCAGGTACGGATCGCGCGCATTCTGCAGGCGGGCCCGGTGTTCCCGGCGCGCCCGGTCGATCGAGGCTTCCGCCGAGAGGCCCGAGCGGACACCTTCCTGCAGCTTCTCGGCCCAGGACGGATCGTGTGCCAGCAGGCGGTATGTTTCCATCACATCGCGCGGGTCATCGCCCAGCACGGCCCCGTCGATTGCCATCATCCGGTCGATCGACGCCTTGAGCCCGATCAGCGCCCGCGTCAGACGCTTGGCCTCGACTTCCTGGTCGCCGGCAAAGAACTTCGCCGCCGGCACGACGGGGTCATGCAGCACGGCGCGGCCATAGCCGAGCCCTTCGCAGAACACACGCCCGCGCAGCGAAGCCGGATTGCGCGTGCGCTTATGCCCGGCGCCATTGTCGAGATGCTCTGGATCAATGCGGTCCACGATCTCCGCCAGCACCATGGCGATGGTCTGCAGCGAATCGATTTCCTCATCGCCATAAACCCGCTCGGTCCGGTTCTGGACCGTAAGCACGCCAATCACCCGGCCGCCGCGCAGGATTGGCACGCCCAGGAAGGCGTGGAACGGGTCCTCCCCCGTTTCCGGGCGATACGAAAAGGACGGATGCCGCGGGGCATCCTGAATGGCCATCGGCTCGGCCCGGCGGGAAACGAGGCCGACAAGGCCCTCATTGGCCGACAGGCGGGTATTCCCGACGGCTTCCGGCTTCAGGCCCTCGGTGGCAATCAGGATCAGCTGCCCGCCGCGATGGCGCAGATAGATCGAGCAGACATCCGCCACCATGGTGGAGGCGATCAGCCGGACCACATTGTCGAGCCGGGAACGTGTCTCACCGTCTTCCGCCATGATCTGGCGGAGGCGATTCATCAGCAGACGCGTGGCAGGCAGGTTGTAGGCCATCTAGGACCTGCTTGTCGCAAGCGCCCTCACTCGGCGTCAAGGCCGAAGGCGGTATGCAATGCTCTCACGGCCAATTCGGTATAGGGCGCGGCAATCAGAACCGAGATCTTGATCTCGGAGGTCGCGATGACGTCGATGTTGATGTTCTTCTCGGAAAGCGCGCGGAACATGGTCTCGGCAACGCCGGTATGGCTCTTCATGCCGACGCCGATGATCGAGACCTTGGAGACGTCACGGGTGACCTCCATCGACTCGAAGCCGATCTCGTCCTTCATCTTTTCCAGCGTTTCCTTGGCGAAGGGGCTGTCGCGGTCGGTGCAGGTGAACACCATGTTGGCCCGGTCCGGACCGCGGGCATTGGCCTGCACGATCATGTCGACATTGATCCCGGCCTGCGCCAGCACGGCGAACAGTTTCGCCGACACGCCCGGCTTGTCCGGCATGCCGTAAAGGGTGACCTTTGCCTCATCACGCGAATAGGCGACGCCGCTGACAACCTGCTTTTCCACGATTTCTTCCTCTGCGCAGACTAGGGTTCCGGGATTGGGCTCGCCGGGCTTCAGGAAGCTGGAGAGCACGCGCACCGGCACGTTATGGTTCATGGCCATTTCGACAGAGCGGGTCTGCAGGACCTTGGCGCCCAGCGAGGCCATTTCGAGCATTCCTCGAACGAGATTTTTTCGATCCGCCGCGCCTTCGGCACGATGCGCGGGTCGGTCGTGTAGACGCCGTCGACATCGGTGTAGATGTCGCAGACCTTGGCGTTCAGCGCGGCGGCCACGGCCACGGCGCTGGTGTCGGAGCCGCCCCGGCCGAGCGTTGCCACGCGCTCGTCCTCGGTCACGCCTGGAAGCCGCGATCACGGCGATCTCACCAGCATCAATCGAGTCCGGCAGGCGGGAATCGTCAAAGCCCATGATGCGGGCCTTGCCGTGGCTCTTGTTGGTTTTCAGCTTCAGCTGCCAGCCGAGCCAGGAGCGTGCCTTCAGGCCGCGCTTGCGCAGCGCCAGGGCCAGCAGACCGGCCGTCACCTGTTCGCCCGAGGCCACGACGACGTCATATTCATCATCGAACAGCTCGCGCGGCAGGTTGTTGCCCGCTGCCCCTTCGGCCAGTGCGACCAGCTTGTTGGTCTCGCCGGACATAGCCGAGACAACCACAGCCAGGTGCTCACCCTTCTCGGCGCGCGCCTTCACGATTTCGGCCACGTTCGCAATGCGATCGAGGTCTCCCACCGAGGTGCCGCCAAACTTCAGTACCGTGCGCGCCATTTCGCCCTATATCCTGTAGAAACGGGTTTACCCTTATTAGCGCCCTCATAGGGGCTGTTCGAAGCCGGATCAAACAGGTTTGCTAGACTATGGTGAAAACAATCGAAGGCTCCCTAGGGGCACCCCGCACCCCCAGCATCGACCCGGCAGAAGTGGAAAAATTTTCCTCCATCGCTGCAGAATGGTGGGAACCCAAAGGGTAAATTTCGCCCTCTTCACAGATTTAACCCCGTTCGCTTGCGCTTCATCCGCGAGACGGCAGAGCAGCATTTCGGGATCGCGCCGGGCAAGGTTAGGCCCTTGGAAGGATTGAGATTACTCGACATCGGCTGCGGCGGCGGGCTGGTCTGCGAACCGATGGCGCGGCTTGGCGCGTCCGTCACCGGCGTCGACGCCTCGGAAGCCAACATCAAGACGGCCCTCACCCACGCGCAGGAAGAAGGGCTGCAAATCGACTATCGCGCCGGGACAGCCGAAGGCCTGATCGATGCCGGCGAGCCGCCTTTCGACATGGTGCTGAACCTCGAAGTGGTCGAACATGTCGCAGACCCGGCGCAGTTCCTGAAGGACACGGCGAGCCTGGTCCGCCCCGGCGGGCTGATGATCGTGGCGACCCTCAACAAGACCGCCAAGGCGCTGGCGACCGCCGTTGTCGGGGCCGAATATGTGCTCGGCTGGCTACCGCGCGGCACGCATGACTGGTCGAAATTCCTGCCACCGGAAACCGTGCGCGATGCGCTGACTGAAGGCGGACTGGAACCGGAAGCGGCAATTGGCGTTTCCTACGCACCCCTGACCGGGGCCTGGCGCCTCAGCGAAGACACCTCGGTCAATTACATGATTGTTGCCCCCAGACCTGAAAGGCAGGCCGGATAAATGAGTGAACTCCCCACCCCACAGGATGTCATCGACTACTGGATCGGGGGCGCCGCTGCTTCGCCGGATGCGGCAGGTGAGAAGCACAAGCTCTGGTTCGGCAAATCGGCGGAGACCGACACCGAGATCCGCACACGCTTCGGCGAGTTGCTGGAGACGCTTTGCCATCTGCCCGCAGCGGAGGACTGGGCCGCCCGTGGCCCGCGCGGCCGTCTCGCCGCAATCATCGTGCTCGACCAGTTCAGCCGGAACCTGTTCCGCGACAATGCGCGCGCCTTGCGCAGGACGATCTCGCCCTGCTGCTCTGCAAGGACGGCCTCGCCCTGGGTCAGGACAAGGGCCTGTCGGAGGCTGAACGGATCTTCTTCTACCTGCCGCTCGAACATTCCGAAGCGCCGGAAGACCAGGACGCCTCGGTCGCCAAATTCACGGACCTGCTGGTCGAGTCCCGCGAAGGCTTCCGCAGCCTGGTCGAGAACACGCTGCAATATGCCAAGGCCCACAAGGACGTGATCGACCAGTTCGGCCGCTTCCCGCACCGCAACAAGGCCCTCGGCCGGGAGTCGACAGAGGCTGAGAAAGAGTGGCTGGCGGAAGGCGGCGGTTTCTAGTCCAGCACTTCCGGTCCGCGCGGGTCCAGCGACTTGCTGATTTCCTGCTGCATCGCCCGGTTGAAGGGATAGCGGGAGGCCGCAAGGGCAGCGAGCAGATAGAGCGCACCGGGCAGGACGCAAAACACCAGCAGCAGGCCCTGAATGGCCTCCGGCGAATTGTCCTGTGTCGGGTGGAAGCCCGCGATCTGCCCGAGGATGAGATATCCGACGCCGAAAGCCAGGCTATTGCCGACCTTGTAGGCGCTGGTCACCGCCGCGTAATAGATGCCGGACCGGTTCTCGCCAGTCCGGGAGGCCTGCCACTCCACCACGTCCGCCGTCATCGACCGGGTCAGCACGATGGGCGCGCTGAAGGCCGCACCATTGAAGAAGGCCCCGATAAAGAGCGGCCAGAACCCGCCGACCTGGCCCGCGATATAATAGATGATGAAGCTGCAGAACGAAGTCAGCACGGCGATCTTGAAGGCAACGCTCTTCTCCGTCCGGGCGGCCAGCTTCAGCCAGAACGGCAGGGCGCAGACCGCATCAGGAAGAAGAACATCAGGATAAGGCTGGACATGCCATCAGACAGGCCAAAGACGAATTCCGCCACGAACAGATAGTTGGCCGACGTCACCGCGATGGCCGTCCCGGTCAGCAGTTCCAGCAGCAGGATGTGCCCCAGATACTTGTTGCCGAGTGCTGCAATGAAGGGCCGCAGGCGAAACTTCTGGGCCGCGCCCTTGTCGCCGCGCACGGCCTCATCCGGAACAAAGGTGCAGGCCAGGAAGGCCGTCAGCGGCAGGGAGAACAAAAGCACCCAGCCCATCACGGCCACTTGTCCCATCCGCCCGATCCCGAAGCCTGCAAGCTCCAGCACCGCCGGGATTGCCAGCAGGGCCAGCATGGAAAGCACGCTGATGATTTCGGCCCACTGGAAGAAACGCGACCGGTCGTCATAGTCGAGCGCGATGGCCGGCACCCAGGCCGAACGCGCCGTCTGCAGCAGGGTGAAGCCGATATAGAAGAGTAGCATCCAGCCGACGAAATAGGCCGGTCCCTCCCCCACGCTCGGCATGTAGACGAAATAGGTTGCCAGCCCCAGGATCGGCACCGAGAGCACGACCCAATGGCGTACCCGCCCCCATGGGCTGCGATAGCGGTCGACCAGGTAGCCCATCACCGGATCGGTGAAGATGTCCCAGAAGCGCAGCAGCATGAAGAGAATGCCGGTCAGTTCCAGGCCGAGGCCGACTTCCCGTGCATAGAGCGGGGCAAGATACACCCCCACGGGCAAGCCGACGCCGCCAGCGGCAGACTCAGGGACGAAAATGCAAGAACCCTCGGAAGGGACAGGCGCTTGGCCGGAGCGTCAGTCATATTTGCATGATTGCCGTGCAAAATCGTGACGGCCAAGTCATTTTTTAGGCAAGTGCGGCTTGACGAACCTAGGGTGAATGGTGACGGTTCGCGCCCTGTGCTGAGGAGGGCCTGACATTGCTGAAGAAAATCCTGCTGGGGCTTGGCGCCCTGTTTGTTCTGATTGTCGGGATCGTCCTCTATCGTACCTTCACCTATGGCGGCGCTCCGGTCGGCGACCGGGTCGAGCTGCCGGAAGCCCCTGCCATTTCCGCTGACACGGCGGCCGGCCACCTTGCCGAAGCGATCCGGTTCAGAACCATCACGCTGGCCAGCGGCGACCCGCGCCCCGGCCAGGAAGGCCCGTGGCTGGAACTGCATGACTGGCTGGAAGCGACCTATCCGGCCGCCCATGCTGCCATGACCAAGGAAATCGTGCCCGGCACGCTGACCCTGCTTTACACCTGGCAGGGCTCTGATCCCTCACTGAAGCCGCTGCTGCTGATGGCGCACCAGGATGTCGTGCCGGTCAATATCGGTACCGAAGGCGACTGGACCGGCGCGCCCTTCGCCGGGGATATTATCGACGGCTATGTCTATGGACGCGGCGCCCTCGACGACAAGAGCAACCTGATCGGCATCATGGAAGCCGTGGACGCTCTGGCGAAATCCGGTTTCCAGCCGAAGCGTACCATCATCCTCCAGTTCGGGCATGACGAGGAAGTCCTCGGCGCCGGTGCCGAAGCCAGTATCGCGCTGCTCAAATCGCGCGGCATCGAACCTGTCATGGCCATCGACGAAGGCTTCGCCATCCTCGACCCGTCGCCGCTGACCGGCGCGAAAATGGGCATGATCGGCGTCTCCGAAAAAGGCTATGTGACGCTTCAGGTCACCTCGGTCGGCACGGGCGGTCACTCCTCCATGCCGCCGCGCGATTCCGCGAACGTGCAACTTGGCAAGGCGATCGTCGCGCTCGACGAAAACCAGATGCCGGCCGATTTCACCAAGCCGCCAGTCTCTGACCTGCTGCGCGCCTCGGCTGGCGACATGCCCTTCATGCAGAAGATGGCCCTTGCAAACATGTGGCTGTTCGGCGGCATGGTGGAGAAGTCCTTCTCCGCGACGCCTGCGGGCAATGCCATGGTGCGCACCACGACGGCGCCGACCATGCTGTCCGGCTCCGCCAAGGAAAACGTTCTGCCTCAGCGCTCGACCGCCATGGTGAACTTCCGTGTCCATCCGAACGATACGGTGGAAGACGTGGTGGCGCATGTGAAGGACGTGACCAAGGGCATTGACGGTATTGAAGTCGGCACGCCGGAAGATGGCGGCAGCGCGGCCTCGCCGGTCTCGCCCACAGACGGCCGCCCCTATGCCGTGCTGGCCAGCGTCGCCGAAGCCACCGGTGACGGCGCGCCTGTCGCCCCGGCCCTGGTGATCGGCGCGACCGACGGACGTTACGCCACGGCGATCACGCCGCGCGTCTATCGCTTCTCCCCGGCCGTTCTGACCCCAATGGATCTGACCGGTTTCCACGGCACGAACGAGCGCATGTCAGTCGAGAATATGGGCCGCATCTCCAAGGCTTCGCCCAGATCATCGTCGCCATGGACCAGGGCGACTGATCCGGATCAGTCTACGGACCATATAAGGAACAGCAGCGGCCAGCCCGGAGAGCAGGACCAGCCGCTGCTCCCCCTCTACTCCGCCGGGACAGCCGGCGCAGCCTGGCGGTAGGCTGACGCGTCTGTTGTGAACTCGGCATGGCCGTAGCGCACAAGCAACCGGCGGAGCTTGGCGACGAGGTGACGGTCCACAAGCCCGCGCAGGCCCGGCACTTTCAGTGCCGCCTTGTAGATCGCCATTTTCGCCGCAATCATCGGAAACAGGACAGCCGCCACGGCATAATCCAGCGGTCCGACCGGCACGCCGATATCGCGCGCCATCTGGCTGTTGCCACCCAGGAAGTGCTGCACCAGGACCAGCCGCGCCAGCCGCCGCTCCAGGGCATTGTGGATCTGGTTGCCGATGGATTTTGTCGGCGGCAGATAGGTCGACAGCGTCGCCCGCACCAATGCCCCGCACGTTTCATCGTCAAACCCGGCGCGGATCGACGCGCTGCGCGCATTCATGATGTCGATGATGCCCTGCGGCGTATCCATCAGCAGGTCTTCCGGCAAGCCCAGCAGGTAACAGCGATAGCGGCTGAACTCCACGCGGGCGCGCTCTTCGGCCGTGAACTCCGTCCGCCCCTCATCCATCATCTTGTAGGCCAGCAGGAACACGTCGATCAGGCCCGCCGGCATCTGGTCCACCTGAGGGATCGGAATACCGTAGACGGACTGGTCCCATCCCTTCACGCGGCGCAGCACGTTGAAGCGCACCATGGAGTGCATCAGGCGCACCATGGCGGCGGCCTTGAACCCTCCCGCGCGGCTCCAGCGCGCCCGGCAGGGTCGTGACGGTGAAGAAGGTCGCCGTCTCATTCACCCGGCGTGAGGCCGTCGAATGGCTGAGCGTGCCGGTCAGCGCCATCGGCAAGGCCGTATACTTGTTCAGGAAGGTGGCAAGGAACGCCCCGCGGATCATCAAGGGCGACGTTTCCGCCATAGGCAACCGGTTCAGCCGCGCGCCTTCACGCACAAGGTCCATGTCCAGCCAGTCCGGCTTCACTTCCATTTCCGCAATCAGGGCGGCCAGCTCCGGCGGCGCATCCGGCACAGCCTCGATGCCTTCGTCACAGGCCGTGGTCAGCATGTCGACCAGGCGCTTGAAACCATATTGCGGCATCAGCGCGGCATAGGCATCCGAAGGAATGTCCCCCAGCATCGTATAGGCCTTCACCCGCGCCACCATGTCGGCGGGTGGCGGCGGAAACTTCTTCGCATACTCCTTCATGGAGCTGACGGTGATATCGTCCGTATAGCGCTCAGGCACCAGCGAGAAATCCACGTCTCCATACATGACCGGCAGTGCCGTTTTCTGGAGTTCAATGCGCTTGTGCACATCTTCGAGCGATGCGGTCATTCCTGGTCTCCGGTTGCGTTTCAGACGCGTCAGACTCCATAATGTAAGAAATCCTCAGATTTTCCATTCGCATCTGGGGTCACGCCCTCATGCCCAGACCGGACACGCTCAAGTGGCTGAAAAGAAAAGAAGAAACCCGAAACAGGCCCGCGCTCGCGCCACGGTGGACGCCATTCTGGAGGCAGCCTTTCAGATTCTGGAGAGCGATGGCCTCGCCCATCTCACCACCAGCCGCATCGCAGACCGGGCGGGCGTCTCCATTGGCACGCTCTACCAGTATTTCCCTGACCGGGAGGCGATCCTGCTGGAAATGGGGCAGCGCCACAGCGACGCCATGCGCGAGAAGATCACCTCTATCCTGCTCGGATCGCCAGAGACAGGCCCAGAGACAGGCCCAGAGACAGGCAACGTGCGCGCCATCGTCCGGGCGCTCATGGAAGGCGTACAGGGATCGGCCGAAACCCGCATGGTCCTGTCAGATGCCCTCTTCCGCACAGGCGGCGAAGCGAAGTTGGCCGCCAGCACCTGACCTTTCTCGACTCCATCAGTGGACGGGCGGAATTCGACTTCGCCCTTGGCAAGGAATCCGCCTTCATCCTGACCCATGCCGTCATCTACCTGCTGCGCGCCGCTGCAGCCGAACCTGAACTGGCGCTGGATACAGGTGTGCTGGAAGACGAACTCGTTGCACTGATGGAAAGCTATCTCGCAAACCTCGCGGCACGCGCCCACCGGGGCGAACTCAGCCCCCGTTGAAGTGCCCGTGGATGCGTTCGGCGAGGGCTTCGTTGACGCCTTCGACTTCCATCAGGTCCGCCACTTTTGCGCGGGAGACACCCTTGGCCGATCCGAAATGGTGGAGCAGTGCCTTCTTCCGCGCGGGGCCGATGCCTTCGATCTCGTCCAGCGGTGATTTGCCGATGGCAGCCGAGCGCTTCTGGCGGTGTGCGCCGATGGCCCAGCGGTGCGCCTCGTCGCGCAGGCGCTGGAGGTAATAGAGCACCGGCGCATTTTCCGGCAGTTTGAAGGGCGCCCTGCCCGGCCGGAAGAACTGTTCCCGGCCCGCATTGCGGTCCACGCCCTTGGCGATGGAGACCAGCGTCACATCGTCCGGTGTCAGACCAATTTCCGCCAGCGCCTCGATCACGGCATTCAGCTGGCCAAGGCCGCCATCGATCAGCACGAGGTCCGGCCAGTTGGAGGCGTCACCCTCCTCCCGCTCCTTCTTGGCGCGATTGAAACGGCGGCGCATCACTTCGCGCATCATGCCGTAATCGTCGCCGGGCTCGATCGCCGTGTCCTTGATGTTGAACTTGCGATAGGCGTTCTTCATGAAGCTTCCGGCCCCGCCACCACCATGCCGCCCACGGCATTCGTGCCCTGGATGTGGGAGTTGTCGTAGATCTCGATCCGCTCCGGCGGCTTCTCAAGCTCGAACACTTTCGCCACCTCGTTCAGGAGGCGCGCCTGGCTCGCCGTTTCCGACAGCTTGCGCGTCACCGCTTCGCTTGCATTGCGCGCGGCCTGCGCGACGAGGTCTTTCTTGCTGCCGCGCTCCGGCCTCCGGATTTCCACCTTGCGGTTGGCTTTCAGGCTCAGCGCATCTGCGATCAGCTCCGCCTGTTCCGGCATGTCGGAGAGAGGATCAGCCGCGGCGGCGGGCGCTTGTCGTAGAACTGCACGAGGAAGGCGCTCAGCACTTCCTCCGCCGTCTGATCTCGCTCATGGCGCGGATAGTGCGCCGTTGCGCCCCAGTTCTGCCCCGCGCGGATAAAGAAGACCTGCACACAGGACACGCCGCCCTCCATGGCGATGGCGAAGATGTCGGCTTCCTCGATATCGTCCGGGTTCACATCCTGGCTGCCGCGCACATGGGCGATGGCGCGGATACGGTCGCGCAGGGCGGCGGCGCGTTCGAAGTCCATCGCTTCGGCGGCGTCTTCCATCTCCTTCGCAAGGCGCTTCTGCAGGTCCGCTCCCTTCCCGCGCAGGAAGTCTGCGGCCTCATTGGCCAGCTCCTGATAGTCGGGAATAGAGATCAGCCCGACGCAGGGCGCGGCGCAGCGCTTGATCTGGTGCAGCATGCAGGGCCTCGTGCGGGCATTGTAGACGCTGTCCTCGCAGGTGCGCAGCAGGAAGGCCTTCTGCAGCGTGTCGAGCGTGCGCATCACCGCGCCTGCGCTGGCGAAGGGGCCGAAATAGTCCCCCTGGTCCTGTTTCGATCCGCGATATTTCTTGATCTGCGGCGCTTCATGGTCGCGCCGGATCAGGATGTAGGGAAAGGATTTGTCGTCCCGCAGCAGCACGTTGAAGCGCGGCTTCAGGCTCTTGATGAGGCTTGCTTCCAGCAGCAGCGCCTCGGTCTCGCTTTCGGTAACGACGAATTCCATCCGCCGCGTCAGCGCGATCATCCGCGCGATGCGCTGGGTGTGGCCGCCAAGGCGGGCATAGTTCGAGACACGCGCCTTCAGGTTCCGCGCCTTGCCGACATACAGCACCTCATCGGCGTCCCCGTACATGCGGTAGACGCCCGGCTTTGCCGGCAGGCGGGTCAGATTGTCCTTGATGACGTCCACACCCCGCAAGGGGCGGCGCCCGGCGATTCAGTCTCCATGCCCTGCAAATAGGCGAGCCGGCGCATGAATGCGAGCGCTAGAGGATGCTGCGTATGAAGTCTTCGTTCACGAAGTTGCGCGGGTCGTATGGCGTATCGAGCAGCATTCCCACCAGGAAGCTGAACGTGACGACCAGGATAAAAGATCCCGTGAAATTACGGGTCTTGCCAGGCACCCGCTCGCGGGAGGCAGATTTGACCAGAACCAGAAGGAACAGCATCAGGATGAAAGCGCCGAGCCCGATCAGCCGCTCCACATCCGAAAGCCGACCGAACCAGTGCGTTATATCGCCGACAAGGTCGCGGACCATGTCGATGAATTCCTGCTCTGCCTTCTCATATACCGTTTGAGACGACATCTTTCTTATTGCCCTTTTTATCCTTCCATACGGAAGAAGCCCCTCCAGGCGACGCGCATCATGGCACATTGCGCTTAACGGGCCTGCCCGCTCCTGAAGCCGGATTTTCTGGTCTGCGTCAGGTTTTCGTTAACCGCCAAAATGCCCGAAATGACGCGGAGGCGGGGCTTGCCGCCGCGCGCCGCGAAGCGTATGGCGGGCGCGGCCGGATGCTTCTGTCCGGCCGGACATCCGAGGACTTTCCATGGCTGCTGATATCCGCCTGTCGGACGCGCTGGACCGCGTCAAACCTTCCGCCACCATCGCCGTCACCACCAAGGCCGCCGAGCTGAAACGCGCTGGCCATGACGTGATTGGCCTCGCGCCGGCGAACCCGATTTCGACACGCCGGACAATATCAAGGAAGCCGCCATCCGCGCGATCCACGAAGGCAAGACCAAGTACACGCCTGCCGACGGCCTGCCGGAGCTGAAGGAAGCCATTTGCGGCAAGTTCAAGCGCGAGAACGGCCTGACCTACACGCCCGCGCAGATCCACGTCGCACCGGGCGGCAAGCCGGTCATCTACAACGCCCTTGTCGCCACGCTGAACCCCGGCGACGAAGTCATCTGCCCGGCCCCCTACTGGGTGTCCTATCCGGAAATGGTGCTGATGGCGGGCGGCGAGCCGTGAAGGTCGAATGCGGCCCGAACTCCAGCTACAAGCTGACGCCGGAAGCGCTGGAAGCGGCGATCACGCCGAAGACCAAATGGCTGATCCTGAACTCGCCGTCGAACCCGACCGGCGCGGCCTATACCCGTGAGGAGCTGAAGGCGCTCGCCGACGTCCTTCTGCGCCATCCGCAGGTCTGGGTAATGACCGACGACATGTACGAACACCTCGTCTATGACGATTTCGAGTTCACCACGATCGCCCAGGTGGAGCCCGCCCTGTGGGAGCGCACGCTGACCATCAACGGCGTCTCCAAGGCCTATGCCATGACCGGCTGGCGCATCGGCTATGCCGGCGGGCCGGACAAGATCATCAAGGCCATGGGCAAGGTGATCAGCCAGACGACCTCCAACCCCTGCTCGATCAGCCAGTATGCCGCCATCGAGGCCCTGAACGGCCCGCAGGACTTCCTGCCCGTCCGCAAGGCCGCCTACCAGGCGCGCCGCGACATGGTGGTCGAAGGGCTGAACAAATGCCCCGGCCTGCACTGCCCCACCCCCGAAGGTGCTTTCTATGTCTATCCGTCCTGCGCGGGCGTGATCGGCAAGACAGCCCCGTCCGGCAAGGTGATCGAAACCGATGAGGATTTCGCCTCGGAGCTGCTGGAAACCGAAAAGGTCGCCGTCGTGTTCGGCGCGGCCTTCGGCCTCTCCCCTGCCTTCCGCGTGTCCTACGCCACGTCGGACGCAGCCCTGAAAGAGGCCCTCATCCGGATTCAGCGCTTCTGCGAAGCCCTGAAATAGATTTTTTCTATACGTCGCCTGCGACCATTTAATTGGCTGCATTCGCGGCCAATCCCCATATGGTCAAGGTAACGAGAAGGAGAAATTTCATGCCTATCGACATCGGACTGACCGAAGCTGAGCGCCAGAGCTCCGTGGATGCCCTGAAGAAACTGCTGGGCGAAACCTACGCGCTCTACGCCAAGACCCATGGCTATCACTGGAACGTGACCGGCCCGCGCTTCCAGGCGCTGCACACCATGTTCGAGACCCAGTACAATGACCTCTGGGCATCACTCGACGAAATCGCCGAACGCATCCGGGCGCTCGGACATTTTGCGCCGGGCTCCCCCGGCGAGATGATGGACCTGGCGTCGATCAAGCCGGACAATGGCATCCCGGACGCAAACGACATGGTTGCCAATCTGGTGAAAGGCCATGAAGCGATCAGCCGCGTGGCCAAGCAAGGCCTGAAAGTGGCAGAGGAAAGCGGCGACGCCGTCACCGCCGACCTGTTCACCCAGCGCGCCCAGATTGCCGAGAAAACAGCCTGGATGCTGCGCGCCAGCATCTGACGTCCGGCGTCCTTGAACAAACCGCTTGCGCGGCGGCCAAAACGTCATAACCGTTTCGCCATCATGGATGGCTGAGACGGGAGATCTGGCGGATGGTCGCTGCGCTTGCGGTTTATATCGTGCTGCAATTTGCCATCGCAATCTGGGCCAGCCGGTTCGTCAATTCCGAAGCCGATTACTTTGTCGCCGGGCGCCGGTTCGGTGTACTGATGGTCGGCGTCTCGGTCTTCGCCACCTGGTTCGGGGCGGAGACGGTTATGGGCGCCTCGGGCGCCATTGCCGAGGAAGGCCTGGCCGGCGGGCGCGCAGACCCGTTCGGCTACACGCTCTGCCTGATCGGCATGGCGCTGTTCCTCGCCTACAAGCTGCGCGCGTCCGGCGTGATGACCTTCCCGGACTATATGCAGCTGCGCTTCGGGCAGCGGGCGGAGGTTACCGCCGCCGTGCTCACCATTCCCACCTCGATCATCTGGGCCTCCGCCCAGCTGCTCGCCATGGGCCAGATCCTGTCCGAAACAGCGGGCATAGACCTTGGTTTCGCCCTCTTCGCCGGGGCCGTGATCATCATCGCCTACACGACCATTGGCGGTCTTCTGGGCGACGCAATGACCGACATGGTGCAGGGCGCCGTGATGATGACCGGTCTCGTCATCCTGCTGGTCACCGTGCTCGCGACCGGCGACTTCTCCTTCTCCCATATCGGGCCGGAACAGCTGCAATGGCGCCTCACGGAGGAGGACGGCACGAAGGAAAGCTGGCTCTCGACGATTGATGCCTGGATGATCCCCATTGTCGGCTCACTTGTGGCGCAGGAGGCGATCTCCCGTTTCCTTGGCGCAAAATCCGCCAGCATTGCCCGCAAGGCTGTTACCTCGCCTCGGGGCTTTACCTGGTTCTGGGCGCCATCCCGCTCATCATCGGCCTGCTCGGCCATGCGGCGGGATTTGAAGCGGACAGCACCGACAGCTACCTGCCGGAACTCGCGCGGCAATACCTCTCCCCGCTCATGTACACCGTGCTGATGGGGGCGCTGATCTCGGCCATCCTGTCGACGGTGGACACGACGCTCCTCGCCGTCTCCGCCATTGCCAGCCGGAACCTGATCGAGCGGGTGGCGCGCAACCTGCCGGAACCTCGCAAACTGCTCTTCGGCCGCTCGCTCACCCTGCTCGCCGGTCTCCTTGCCTATGCGATTGCGGCCTCGGGCGAGACCATCAAGGGGCTTGTCGAAATCGCCTCCGCCTTCGGGTCAGCCGGCATCGCGGTGGCGTTGCTGATCGGACTGCATTCCAAATTTGGACGCGAGATGGCGGCCCTCGGCGCCATGGTGGCCGGCGCACTGGCCAGTTTCTTCGGTGAGGGCATGCCGGCCTGGTTCATCAGCCTGTTCGATGAGGCTGCGGCGGACTCCATGCCCGGTTGGACGCAAGGGTATGAGGGGTCATACTTGTTCGCCGTACTCGCCGCATTGGCGGTCTATATCGTGATTGGCGGGCTGGAATCCCGCGGCCTGATTGAAGATCGAAAAAAAAGCCCGGCTGCGATTGACGCGCCGGGCTTGTGAGTATCGGGTCCCGAAGGGGGAGGAAACGCCCAATCGGAGGAAGGATTGGGTAATGCCCGGGACCCTTGGCATAACGCCTAGATAGGCCCTTTTCGCAGGCGCACAACCACCACCCCGTCAGATCAATCATGCAAAAATGCATGATTAACGCACGTTCATCTAGACCGGTCGCATGGCTACCCGGCGCAGCTGTTCTGTCTCAGCTGTTACGAAATCCCGGAACGCGGCAACCCGCTTGGACCGGCGCAGATCGCTCGGGTAGATAAAATAGAGATCGAAGACCGGGCCCACATTGTCCGGCAGAACCTTCACCAGACGCGGCATGGTGGAGGCCATGTAGTCCGGCACGTCGGCAATGCCGAGACCGGCATCGACGGCACGCAGCATGGCAAAGACATTGTTGACCTTCAGCGTCGCCGGGCGCGGCGGGGCGTCGTCGCGGCCGACGCGGCAGGCAAAGCTCATCTCCTGCAGCGGCGAGGTCTCATCGCCATAGGCAATGATGCGGTGATTATCGAGGTCCTGCGGCGTGCGCGGCATGCCGTTCGCCTTCAGGTATTCCGGGGAAGCGTAAAGGTTCGTCGCCACGGTGCCGAGCTTGCGCTGGATCAGGTCAGCCTTGTCGGCGGCCCACAGGCGGATGGCGCACTCGGCCTCCAGCTTCAGGAGGTCGTATTCCCGGTCTTCCAGGCGCAGGTCGAGGTACAGGTCCGGGTGCTTTTTCACAAAGCCGCCCAGGCGCGGCACCAGCAGGTGGAGCCGAAGGCCACCGGGGCGGACACGATCAGCTCCCTTGCGGGTTCCTGCTGGTCGCGCAGGGCCGTATTCGCCGAAGCGGCGGCCTGCGCCATCTCCATCGTGGACCGGAACAGCGTATGCCCGGCATCGGTCAGCACCAGGCCGCGCGCATGACGCTGGAACAGCGAGACGCCCAGCGTCTCCTCCAGCGCCGCGATCTGGCGCGAAACGGCCGATTGCGAGATGCCCAGCCGGTCGCCGGCGGAGGTCAGGCTGCCCGCTTCCGCGGCAGCGTGGAAAGATCTTAGCTTACCCCAGTCCATCAGTGACTTGTGACCGTTTCTTGTCGTTGCGGCAAGGGCCTAACCGGCATCCTTCAGCGCTGCCTCTTTCACCGCCGCAATTCCGGCGAGGCGGCGATCCGCTGGACTTCCTGCAGCAGGATGTCGAGATCGGCACGCGCAGTGCGGTGGTTGGTGATGTTCACGCGGATGGCGAGGCGCCCCTTGAGGCGCGTGGTGGACGGCGCGGCGATCCCCTGCTCCTGCAGCTGGATGACGATCTCGTCATTCATTGCGTCCAGCACGGCATCGGAAAGGCCCGGCTCGGTATGGCGGAAGCAGCAGATGTTCAGTGCCACTGGCGCCAGCAGCTCAAGCCCCGGCGTCTTCTCAACCTGTTCGCCCAGATAAGACGCCTGATAGCAATTGCGCTCGATCATGCGGCCGAGGCGATCGGTGCCGAATTCCGCGATCTGCGCCCACACTTTCAGGGCACGGAAACCGCGCGACAGTTCCGGCCCGTATTCGACAGGCCACGGATTACCGCCCGCAAGGCCGCGCTCCTTGGCCTTCAGATAGTCCGGCCGGTCAGTAAAGGCGGCGCGGTGCAGCTTCTCGTCCCGGATCAGGGCGAAGCCTGCGTCATAGTTCACGTGCAGCCATTTATGGAAATCAAAGGCCAGCGAGTCCGCGCGCTTCACGCCCGTCAGGCGACCCTTCACCCGGTCGCTCAGCACACCGAGCGAACCGAAGGCGCCATCAATGTGGAACCACATGCTTTCCTCGGCGGCGAGATCGGCGAGGTCTTCCAGCGGGTCGATCGCGCCGACATTCACCGTGCCCGCCGTACCGATCAGGATGAAGGGCGTGAGGCCCGCTTCCCGGTCAGCGGCGATGGCGGCCTTGAGGGCGTCCATGTCTATTTCAAAGCGGTCATTCGCCGGGATCTTGCGCAGCGCATCGGTGCCAAGGCCCAAGAGGTCAAACGCACGGGCCACGCAGGAATGCGTCTCGGTCGAGGTGTAGCCGACGAGGCCATGCCCGCAGATGCCTTCCTTGCGGCTGTGGAAGTTCAGCCGCGCATCACGCGCCACCTTCACCGCGATGATCGTCGCGATGGATGTGCCGGAGACGACAATGCCGCTCGCGGTCTCCGGGAACTCGAACAATTCCCGGCACCAG
>LZQP01000035.1_pt1 | contig 16502 bp, 26 predicted proteins | sample 768551 | NCBI WGS metagenome assembly LZQP01 (sample SAMN05207184, study PRJNA324509) | oil field metagenome | isolation source: sample BH-FW-16 from oil reservoir | place: India: Bombay High | collected 2015-12-03
GCGCGTGTCGAAGCCGAACCGGGCCGACAATGAGCCGTTGATCTGCGCCGTCAGTGCCAGGCCATTTGAGAGCTGGGTCGACTCCTCCGCATAGAGGACGTGTCCGTCGACTTGTAACCTTCCTGAGGGTTGGTGTCATAGCGCGTGTCGAAGCCGAACCGGGCCGACAATGAGCCGTTGATCTGCGCCGTCAGTGCCAGGCCATTTGAGAGCTGGGTCGACTCCTCCGCATAGAGGACATCGGTATTGTTCGACAGCGTTACCTTGTCGTTCAGCGCCCAGGCAAATTTCGACTTGCCTACGAAACCCACCGACGTCACCGTTTCCGCGGGCGTGATCACGACACCGCCCAGGTCATCCGTCGTCACGGTGCGCTTGATCTCGTCCACCTTCACACCGGGACCGCCACGGACAACCCAGGTGACAGGCTCAATCCCGAGGAAGCGGTAGCCGAGGCCCGCACCGACAAAACTGCGACTATCAAAGCCGGTGAACTGGTCGACCTCATAGGAACCTCGGGCAAAGGAAAACACGCGCTCGCTCAACTCGTAGTCAATATTCGTTCCAAGGAAGACGCGGTTGCGGCTCTCTTCGCCATCCTGCTCCCCATAATCGACCTGGCCTTGGATGCCGTAATCCCAGGAGCCGGTGACATGATCCACATCGAAGGTGACCCCCACGTCACGCGTGTCCGTGTTCCCGCTGGTCATGCCGGCACTCAGAGCGCCTTCGCCGGACCAGCCTTCCACCTTTTCGTCACTCGCATGCGCTGTTGCGAACAATCCCGTAAGCACGGCACCCGCAGCCGCGCAGATAATATACTTCATTGGCACATCCCTATTTCATGGAACGCTTATCCTGCTCCGCATGACGCAAGATTAGCGAAACTGAGGCAAACTGGAGGCAGACGATTCGCCCGGCTTCTCCACCCCCTTTGTCTCGCATCCTGTCGTAAATACGCACTTAAAAAGAAATACATCCAACACCTCCGTGTCCGGATGTATGTTCAGTGCCATGTCGCGCAAGCATCTGAGACCTGACGCAAGTCCTCACCTTGAGAGGCAATCAAGCTCCCTGGTGGACACCACTTATGCTCTAGGTGCGACCGCTTACTTCCTTGCCTTGGGCGCCTTGGGGCCGAGGGAGGACACTTTCGATGGGTCCGGCGTCTTGGGCGAATACTTGCACCATTCGGCGATCACACAGCGCCAGCACTCCGGCGTACGCGCCTTGCAGACATACCGTCCGTGCAGGATCAGCCAGTGGTGGGCGCCCTTCTTCCATTGCGGCGGCGTTACCCGTTCAAGCCCCGCCTCCACTTCGTCGGGCGTCTTGCCGGGGGCAAGCCCCGTGCGATTGGACACCCGGAAGATGTGCGTATCGACGGCGATGGTCGGCTCGCCAAAGACTTCGTTCATGACGACATTCGCCGTCTTGCGCCCGACCCCGGCAGGCGGGTCAGCGCCTCCCTTGTCCGCGGCACCTCTCCGCCGAACTCGTCGATCAGCATCTGGCTGAGCGCGATGACGTTCTTCGCCTTGTTCCGCCACAAGCCGATCGTCTTGATATGCTCGGCGACGCCCTCTTCGCCCAGCGCCAGCATCTTTTCCGGCGTATCCGCAATAGCGAACAGCTTCCGCGTGGCCTTGTTGACCCCCACATCCGTTGCCTGCGCCGACAAGGCGACGGCCACCAGCAGGGTGAACGGGCTGGTATATTCAAGCTCCGTCTTTGGGTCCGGCCGGTCATGGGCCAGAGCGGCGAATATCTTCTCGGTCTTTTCGGGCCCCAGCGTGCGGGGCGCGCGCTTTTTCCCGGGTTTCTTCTGCGGCGATTCGGTCATGCAATTTGTCTGTCAGGCCGCTTCCGGCTGGGCAAGAGCGTGATAAGTATTGTTCCTGATGCCTGACACCGACGAGATCGTCTATTTTGACGCAATCCTGACCCCAAACCGTTCCCTGTCGGAGCGGGGTTCGCGATTGTCATGAGCATTGTCGGCGTTGTGAGCTTCCTGACGGGCATGGCTTTCCTGTCCATGGGGGCAATTCCCGTTATCGGTTTCTTCGGCCTGGATGCGCTTGCCATCTGGTTCGCCTTCCGCTGGTCATTCCGCAAGCAACGGGAAGAAACCCGGATCCGCATCACAGCCAGCAGCCTGGACATGCTCCACCGCAAGGCCAATGGCGCCGAGAAGAGCGTCAGCGTTCCTTCCGGTTTTGCCCGCGTGGAACTGGCCGAGCCCCTGAGCTCCGATTCGTGGCTGCGCGTGGAACATGGCCGCACAGGCTGGGTCATCGGGCGCTTCCTCACCCTGCCAGAGCGAAAATCCCTGGCCGATGCCATGAAAATGGCCCTCCACCGCGCAAGACTTGAGCGTCATATCGCGTAAAAAATGACGCAAGCGTCATGGTTTTTTCAGAATGACCATGATATACACGCCTCAAGCGAGCAGACCGGTGCCCAGGGAGACCGGCTAATAGGAGGAAAAAATGGCTGCCGACACAGTTCACCAAATCGACCACCCGGCCCTTGAACGGCCGAAAGTTTCCGAGCGCGAGCCTCTGCATGAAGGCTATCTGCGCATCGGTGAGGAAGTGCCGCCGGCTCCAGTCTGGACCTGAAAACCCTCGACCTCGTCGATGGCGAAATCTGGCGCCAGAACAAGATGTGGGATCGCTTCGATCGCCTGCGCAAGGAAGACCCGGTTCACTACACGCCGGACTCCTTTGTTGGCCCTTACTGGTCCGTCACCACCTATGAAGACATCATGGCCGTGGATACCGACCACAAGCGCTTCTCTTCCAGCTGGGAACATGGCGGCATCACGCTTGGCGAACCGCTGGAAGACTTCGAACTACCGATGTTCATCGCCATGGACGAACCGCGCCACTCCGAACAGCGCAAAACCGTCCAGCCGGCTGTCGCGCCGAACATGCTGAAAGAGTATGAGCCGCTGATCCGCTCGCGGACGCAGGGCCTCCTCGACACGCTTCCGGTGAATGAGCCGTTCGACTGGGTCGACACGGTCTCCATCGAGCTGACCACGATGATGCTCGCCACCCTGTTCGACTTCCCGTTCGAGAACCGCCGCCAGCTGACCCGCTGGTCCGACGTCGTCACGAACATGCACAATCCGGACATCTGCCCGGGCGGTGAGGAACAGTGGCGCCGCGAAATGATGGAATGCCTGACCACGTTCATGCAGATCTTCCAGGAACGTCAGGCGATCCCGCAGAAGAACGACCTGATGAGCCTGCTTGCCCATGGCGAGAAGACCCGGAACATGACGCCGATGGAACTGCTCGGCAACGTGATCCTGCTGATCGTTGGCGGCAATGACACGACCCGCAACACGATGACGGCCTCGGTCTGGGCGTTGAACAAGTATCCGGAACAGTTCGAGAAACTGAAGGGCGACCTGTCGCTGATCCCGAACATGGTCTCGGAAACGATCCGCTGGCAGACGCCGCTGGCCTTCATGCGCCGTACGGCACTGGAGGATGTCCAGATCCGCGACAAGCTCATCAAGAAAGGTGAGCAGGTCGCCATGTGGTACATCTCCGGCAACCGTGACGAAGCCTTCTGGGACAAGCCGAACGATTACATCATCGACCGCGCGGATGCCCGCCGCCACCTGTCCTTCGGCTTCGGCATCCACCGCTGCGTCGGTAACCGCCTTGGCGAGCTTCAGCTGCAGATCCTGTGGCAGGAACTGATGGAGCGCTTCTCGCACATCGAAGTGCTTGCCGAGCCGTCCTACACATCCGGCGCCTTTGTCCACGGGTACACCTGGATGCCGGTGATCCTCCACCCGAAATAAGTCACGGGTCACAAGCCTGTTGGCTGACCCGGCGACAAGCCTTTAGACCTCCCGTCAGAATATGACGGGAGGTTTTTTTTCATGGACGTTTCCAAAGCAGTCGACCAACGCATCTCCACCCGGGCCTTCCTGCCCGATGCCTTGCCTGAAGCCGAAGTCCGCGAATGGCTGAGCCTCGCCCAGCACGCGCCGTCCGGCGGCAATGTGCAGCCCTGGCGAACGATCGCCGTGACGGGACAGGCGAAGGATGACGTCATCGCCATGGCAGCCCCCATTCTTGCCGCCGATCCACGCGGCCAGAAAACCGACCGCCCGATTTACCCGAAAGACCTGTGGGAGCCCTATGAGGCTCGCCGGCGCCGGGTTGGCGAAATGATGTACGAAGCCCTCGGCATTCCGCGCGAAGACCGCGCCGGACGCATCGCCTGGTTCTCTAACAATTTCCGCTTCTTCGGTGCCCCGATGGCCCTGTTCCTGGTGATCGACGAGCGCATGGGCCACGGTCAATGGGGCCATGCCGGCATGTATCTGCAAACCCTTGCCCTGCTAGCGGAAGAGCGCGGCTGGGGCACGTGCTTCCAGGAATGCTGGGGCGTGTTGCGTCCGGCCCTGAAGGAGCACTTCAACCTGGCACCGACCGAGATGATCTGGTGCGGGGTTGCCGTCGGCAAGCCGGACAAGTCACACCCGGTGAACTCCCTGCGCGCCGAACGTGCCAGCCTGGACGAGATAGCCGAGTTTCACGGTTTCTAGATTCCGCCGTATTCCTGCCTGAAGCGCGTGATCAGCTCACACCATGCTGACACGCCGCTCCATGCTCGTCTCGACGCTGGCCCTGCCGCTGCTACCGGAGACGTTCGGCGAGACATCCCTGCCCTTTGCAGCCCGCCTTGCACATGCTGCCCGGCAGCAGATTGGAGTGACGCGGAGCTACGACCCGGCCTATATCCGCCTCGACTATCCCATGGGGGATGTCGACCGCGCGACCGGCGTTTGCACCGACGTGGTGATCCGAGCCTATCGCGACGCCTTCGACGTGGACCTGCAGCAATTGGTTCACGAAGACATGAAAATCGCTTTTGCCGACTATCCCACGATCTGGGGCCTAAGCCGGCCTGACCGGAATATCGACCACCGCCGCGTGCCAAACCTTGAACGCTTTCTTGAACGCCGGGGTGCGAGCCTGCCTGTGCCATTGACGCTCGACGGCTGGAAACCGGGAGATCTTTACACGATGCGCCTTGGCGGGCGCCTCCCCCATATCGGGATTGTCTCCGACCGCCTGACCGAGACGGGCCATCCTTATGTGATCCACAATATCGGCGGCGGCACTCAGGAAGAGGATATTCTCGCATGTTCGATGATGAACGCCGCTTTCGCTACGACGTCACGGCCTAGGGCGCACCCAGTCTATTCGTCATCACCCCATTCGGAGATGGGCTGGTCAGGCGTACGCTCTTCCTTGCGCAGCCGCATGACGGCTGCCTTGATATCGTCGCGGTCGAACTCTTTTTCATCTTCTGCGGACCGGGCAGGCGCACGCGTGTAGGCAAAGACACTGATGCCCTCGCCTTCCTCTTCGTCCTCAGACGACTCGGCAACACGCTCTTCAGGCGCGGCATCCTCAGCGAAGCCTTCCGCCACCGGATCATCCATCTCCGGTACTTCGGAAGAACTCTCTTCTTCCGCCGCATCGTCCATGAAATCTGTCACAAAGGACTCGATCTCGTCCGTATCGCCGCCAGCATCAACCAGCAGCTCCTCTTCACTGAGCGCCTCTTCATCCGGCATCTGGAAGCCGGCAGGAATGACATCGGACAACAGCCCTTCTGCCTCAAGATCTGCCTTGCCCGGCAAAGTGTTCAGGCTTTCGAGACCGAAATGCTCCAGGAACGCATCCGTTGTGCCATAGGTAAGCGGCTGTCCCGGCGTCTTGCGCCGCCCTTTGATCCGGATCCAGCCGGTTTCCATCAACGTATCAATCACAGCCTTGGAGACCGCCACACCGCGCACGGCCTCGATCTCTGCCCGTGTCACGGGTTGGCCATAGGCAATGATGGCCAGTGTTTCGAGTGATGCCTGGCTGAGCTTCTTCTGAACCTGACGCTCTTCCACGAACAGGTAAGACAGGTCCTGCGCCGTCTGGAAGCGCCATTTGCCCGCCACTTCAACAAGGTTCACGCCGCGGTTCACATACAGGGCACGCAGCGTCATCAGCACTTCAGCCGCTTCCACGCCATGCGGCAGGATTTCAGCGATCTGCGCCGCAGACATCGGTTCGCCAGCGGCAAACAGAACAGCCTCCGCCCGGCGCACGCCTTCGGCAAGCGCTTCATTCATGTCCTCATGCAGCGCTTCTTCCGACCCGGCGGAAAGCCAGCGCGAGTTGCGTCACCGCACTCGGTTTTTCTTCGGCTGGCGTTTCGTCGTTCATCTTCGTCTTCTCAAGCATCGGCATGGCTTCCCCCTTGCGGGTGGTTTTGCGCATTACGCAGGTATAGTGGCGCAAAATGGGCGTCTTGCCGAACGTCGACCTCACCATCCCTGACAAGCTCAAGCGCGGCAGAGAACACGCTGGCCGTAACAGAGCGTGTGGGCAGCTCCGGATCGACATCCGTCATCGTCAGGCTGATCTCATTCAGCGATGCCCACTGTGACAGCTGTCCACGCAACTGGCGGAGCGTTGTGCGCGCCAGCTCAAGCGGCAGGACCAGCTGCTGCTCAATCACATGAGGCCGCTCTTTCTCCCGCCGGTCACGGATCGCACCGAATGCCTGCGTGAGTTCATAGAGGCTGGCATTCCACTCGGTATGGCGGATCACCTTGGGCTGCTCCGGCGCGCCGCGCAGGAACACGACATTGTCGAGAAGCGGCCCGGCCTGCAGCTCCTTCACCGCATCGCGCATCGCGTCGAGGCGCTTCAGGCGGAATGCGAGGCGGGCGGCCATTTCCTCGCCCGAGGGTTCATCTTCCTCTGCCTTTTCCGGTTTCGGCAGCAAGAGGCGTGACTTCATGAAGGCCAGCCACGACGCCATCAACAGGTAGTCGGCTGCCAGATCCATCCGGCGTTTCTTCGCGTCTTCGATGAAGACGAGATATTGCTCAGCAAGGTCCAGCATGGACAGGTGAAGCAGGTCCACCTTCTGCCGGCGGGCCAGCTCCAGCAACAGGTGCAGCGGGCCTTCATAGCCGCCGACGTCAACACGGAAATGTCCTGAAGATCGGCATCGTCCATGTCGGACGACGCGTTTCCATGTTGATGCGTCGGTGCTCATGCGCGGCTCTCCGGTGCCGGGATAAGCTCGTGGAACCGCTGCCAGGCAGAAGCCAGCTCGACAGGTTCGGATTGTTTGGCAATCGCGTCGGCTGCCGAGGCTCTTTCAGCCGCCTTGCCAGCCAGAACGGGTGCAGCTTCAGCGACTTGCGTCATTTCCGCGAGGATTTCATCGGCATCCTTGAGAAAGCCAGAACAGTGCAACAGCACATCACAGCCAGCCGCAATCGACGCATGCGCGCGATCAGCCAGGCTCCCGCCCAGCGCCTTCATTCCCAGATCATCCGTCATCAGGAGCCCATCAAACCCGATTCGCCCCCTTATGATCTCCTGAATCATGTAGGGCGAAACCGTCGCGGCCACGCCGGGATCGTATGCCTCGTAAGCAATGTGTGCTGTCATCGCCATGGGTGCATCAGCAACCCGCGCGAAGGCCTCGAAGTCTTTCGACATCTCATTGTCGCCTGCAGTGACACGAGGCAGCTCAAGGTGGCTGTCCGCCATGGAGCGGCCATGTCCCGGGATATGCTTGATCACCCCCGCAACACCGCCGGCACGCAGCCCTTCCAGCGCCACCCGCGCCAGATCGGCCACCTGCGCAGGCTCAGTCCCGAACGCCCTATCGCCAATCACGTCATGCGCCCCCGGCACGGTAGATCGACCACGGGCGCACAGTCAGCATGAATGGAAAGAGCCGCCAGTTCCGAAGCGATCAGGCGATGGCCGAGCAGCAGGCCTCGCGCCCCAACTCAGGGTCTTTCTCATAGAGCGCGGCATAGTCTGCGCCACGCGGAAACAGCGGCCATTCAGGCGCCTTCAGGCGGGCAACGCTGCCCCCTTCCTGATCAATAAAGATCAGGGTTTCACGCCCGGTCGCAACCCAGATATCGGCCACAAGCCTTCGCACCTGGCTGCGGGACACACAGGACCGGCCCATGAGAATCACGCCCCACGGGTCCTGATCCCTGAAAAGAGCCGCCTCGCCTGCCGTCAGAACAGGTCCCGATACGCTGAGAATACAGGCCTTCGCCACTATCCGGTCACCACAATGCAATTGCCGCCTTTGGCCTTCAGCGCGCTGCAGAAGGCATCCGCTTCCGATTTTTCGACAAAGGCGCCAACGCGCAAGCGGTAGAACACACCCTTGGCACCAAGATCGGCACGCTGGATGCGCTTACCGGCGCCGCGGTACAGCTCGGGATACTCGGTGGCAGATTTGCGCCATTCGGCCTCCGCGGCGTCCTCTGAACGGAAAGCGGCAACCTGCACCATGTATTGGCCACTTTCACTGAACGCGAATTGTGGGCTCACTTCGCGTGGCGGTGGCGGCGGTGGCGTGCGCACGGTCTGGACCGGCTCCATTGACGCCATATCCACACCGCGATCCGGCTGGCTAAGGTCGGCCAGCGCCGCCACATCGTCAGCGACGGAATTCGGCATGCCATTGTCCGGATCGTTGCCATCCTCATCGTCATTAGCACTGGGGCGCAGCTCAATCGGCGGGCCGCCCTGCAACAGGTCCGGTTCCTCATCGCCACTGAGGTCGGCGACCTCCACATCCCTTTCAGATGCATCCATCTGATCGTAGAACCGCTTGTCGGTATCGCGGACTTCAAGACCGCCACGCTCGTCCGGCACGCGTTTGTAGGGCTGCGCATCCGCGATCACGCTCGGCAGGCCAGCGCCATTGGAGCGCACCCCTTGCCGGTACGTGTTCCAGACGACGGCCCCAAAGACCAGCAACACGCCGATCGCCAATGCGAGGATCAGTGGACCACGCGCCGTTTCATCGTCGCGGATCTCGAATCCCCGGTAATCATCTTCGAATGGTGAGGCCTCATCGGCGCTGTAACGGTAGCGACTCATGAAACGTCCCTTCAGCACTATTTCCCGAGGTTAATTTTTAGGCCCCGTTCGTTAACGCCAATTGAACAGCCCCCCGTCAGAGGCCAGGCGATTACAGGGTATCCCCAATGTTTCTGCAGTGATTGGGGGGGCTCAGCCGAGCGTGCTGAGGTCACACAGGCGGCGGTGCTCCTCAATGGCATAACCGTCGGTCATGCCGGCAATGTAGTCACACACGATTCGCGCGCGGCGGAAGGCATCGGCCTGGGTCGCATCCTGCCGCCAGGGAGACGGTAATGTCTGGGGCTCAGCCGTGAACCCATCAAACAGCTCCACCAGGATCCGCTTCGCCTTGGAGCGCATGCGGTTGACCTTGTAGTGCTTGTACATGCGCTCGAAGAGGAAGGCCCTGAGGGCCCGCTGCTTGTCAGCGAGTTCCTCACTGAACCCGACCAGAGGCTCTCCCAGCGCGCGCACTTCGGCCGCACTGGCAGGCTGCAGCCGTTTCACGCGGCGGCGGGTCTCGTCGACCAGATCATTGATCCAGATGCCGATCAGCTGTCGCACCGCCTCATAAGTGACCATGCGGTCAGTTAGATGCGGGTATTCTATTTTCACGCCCCGAAACACATCGCCCACGATGGGCAGCTCCATCAAATCCTGGATCGTGAAGAGCCCGGCCGCGATTCCGTCATCAATGTCGTGATTGTTGTAGGCAATATCGTCCGAAAGCGCCGCGACCTGCGCCTCAGGCCCGGCATACTGATCCAGCTCCAGGTCTTCTATTCTGGAGAATTCACGGAACGCTGCCGGAAGATCGGAAATGCCGGTCTCGCCGTCGATCAGCGGCCCATTGTGCTTTACGAGGCCCTCCAGCATTTCCCAGGTCAGATTCAGCCGTCGAAATTGGGGTAGCGAACTTCCAGCCGCGTAACGACGCGCAGAGTCTGTGCGTTATGGTCAAAGCCATCGAACGGCTCCATGCAGGCATCCAGCTGGTCCTCCCCCGCATGGCCGAAGGGTGGGTGGCCGATATCATGCGCCAGAGCGAGAGCTTCTGCGAGATCCTCGTCCAGCCCCAGCGTCCGCGAGATACTGCGCGCGATCTGCGCCACTTCCAGGGAATGGGTCAGACGCGTGCGGAAATGATCACCCTCATGGGCCACGAAAACCTGTGTTTTCTGCTTCAGCCGCCGGAAGGCGTCGAGTGAATGATCCGGTCCCGGTCACGCTGGAACGGCGTGCGCGTGCTGATGGAGCCTCGTCATAATACCGCCCCCGGCTATCTTCGTGACGCGTGGCATACACGGCTCTCTTTTCCATCGGTCCAAACGTCCCTATCTATTGGCCATGAGCACAACAACTGCCCCTGATGTGACCCTTACGGCCTCGGCTGCCAAGCGCATTAATGCGATTCTGCCAAACAGGACGGTGCAGACTATCTGCGCGTGTCTGTTGAAGGCGGCGGCTGTTCCGGCTTCTCGTACAAATTCGATTTCGCCTCGGAGGCGAACCCTGACGACCTTCTCGTCGAGCGAGATGGTGCGAAGGTTCTGATTGATGAGATGAGCCTCGAATTCCTGCATGGCTCGGAGATTGACTTCTCGACCGAGCTGATCGGCGCAGCGTTCAAGATCAACAATCCGAACGCCACAGCGGCCTGCGGCTGCGGAACCAGCTTTTCGATCTGACGCCGGGTCACCGCTCGCCCCCGCACGGCCTTCGCGTTAGGGTTTGCCCTGCAGGAGGACCGTCATGAGCCACGCACGCCCTTTTACCGTCTCCATCCCGGACGCAAAACTCGCCGCAATCCGGGAACGGATTGCCGCTTACAGATGGTTTCCGGCCCCGGAAAACGAACAGGGCTTTGCCTATGGCATGTCCACGCCGGTACTACAGGACCTCTGCAAATACTGGCTGAGCGATTATGACTGGCGTGCTCAGGAAGACCTGCTCAACAAGCATCCGAACTTCAAGGCAGATGTCGCGGGCATGGAAATCCATTTCATCCATGGTTGTGGGCGAAGCGAGGCTAAGCGCCCACTCCTCCTGACTCATGGCTGGCCGGGCTCCTATTTCGAGTTCTGGGATGCCATCGAACCGCTCGCGTTCCCATCGCGCCATGGCGGTGATCCCGCCGATGCGTTTGACCTCGTTATTCCAAGCCTGCCGGGCTACGCCTTTTCTCAAAAGCCTACGTCACCTATGGGCCAACGCGCCACGGCCGCCTTGTGGGACGAATTGATGCGGGAGGTTCTCGGATACAAGACCTATCTTGCCCAAGGAGGCGACTGGGGCAGCCTTGTGACATCATGGCTCGGCCTCAATCATGGCGCGCATGACAAGAAAGGCGGCTGCCTGGGGATACACCTCAACATGATAGGCTTTCGGCCAACACCACCTGCTCCGAACACGGAAGAAGAAGTCCAATGGCTCGCACACATGCAAGGCGCCATGCAGACAGAAGGCGCCTACTTCATGGAACAGGCAACCAAGCCGCAGACACTCGCCATGGCCCTGATGGACTCGCCGGTCGGAACAGCAGCATGGATCCTCGAAAGTTCCACGGATGGTCAGACCTGCGGGACGGAGACCTTTATTCCGTCTACACACGAGACCAGCTGCTGACGAACGTGATGCTCTACCTTGTCAATGACGCCATCGCCACCAGTGTCTGGTACTATAATGCCCTGTTCCAGGAAGGGGGCGTTCAACTGCCCGAAGGGGTCCGCTGCGAAACACCAACCGGCTTTGCGAATTTCCCCGGCGAGAAAGTCTATACGGCGCCCCCAAGAAGCTGGGTCGAGCGAGCATATAACCTCACGCATTGGCGAGACATGCCAAAGGGCGGTCACTTCGCTGCGATGGAAAAGCCGTCCCTGTTTGTCGATGAAGTCAGGACGTGGGCGCGCACGCTTGCTTAGGGGCGCAGGTCACGTCCGACATTGTCCAGCACGGCATTGGCGAATTTCGCCTCCGACTCCTCGAAGAAGTCATGCGCAAGCGAGACATATTCATCCATGATCACGGCATGGGAGAGGTGCTGGTGAACGATGAATTCACCTGCACCCGCACGCAACAGGGCGCGCATGGTTGCATCGAGCGGGTCAGCTTCCAGCCAGAAGCAAGGCGTTTCAGGATTGCTTTGTCGATTTCCGCCTGATTGTTCACCACACCATTGACAATGGATTTGAAGAGATCCGGATCTGCCTCTTCCACCGGCTCCTCGTCTGGACCGATGCCGAGTTTGTCTTCCATGAAGGCACGAATGGTCTCGCGCGCTGACTTGCCGGTCTGCTCCATAGCATAGAGCGCCTGCACAGCGGCAAGACGCGCGCCTGCCCGGCGCGCGCGTGTCACTTCAAACGGAAACTTCTGGTCGCTCAACGAATGAGTTCCTTGCGGAATTTGATCATGGAGAGGCAAGCATTGGCCGCATCCGCACCCTTGTTGCCACGTTTGCGGTCAGCACGAGCCAGCGCCTGGGCTTCGTTCTCGACAGTCAGGATACCATAACCGATCGCCTGACGGCGATTGACAATCAGATCCATCAGGCCGCGAGCGCTTTCGCCACAGACATAATCATAGTGGGTGGTCTCGCCGCGGATCACGCAGCCAAGCGCAACCGCACCGTCGAAACGGCCGGAATCCGCCGCCATGGCGATCAGGCCCGGCAGCTCGAATGCGCCCGGCACTTCCATGATGGTGACTTTCGCGTCAGCCGCCTCCAGCACTTCCATCGCGCCAGCCAGCAGCTCTTCCGAAATATGTTTGTAGTAATGCGAAACCGCGATCAGAACCCGGTCAGCCATCAGTTTGTCTCCTCATTGAGGCGGCGCCACCCCTCTATTGTCATGCCGTATCCGTCAAGCCCTGCAACGCGGGTCGGCTGCGTATCGGACAGATAGATCATCTTGCGGACGCCCAGCTCCCGCAGGATCTGTGCCCCGATACCGTATTCACGCAAGGGCGCTGTCGGATCCTTCGGGCTGGAGGTTTTGAGGCCCAGCCGTTCAGCAATGGAGTCCGGTTGCATCGTGTTCACGAACACGACGACACCCGGCTCTTCTGCCTCTGCAATGATGCGCATGGCCCGCTCGACCAGCCCCTGCCGGGGCCCACGCTCGCCCAGGATATCCGCCAGGACATCCGTGCGGTGGACACGCACAAGCGTGGTAGAGTCCGGCTTGATGGTACCGTGAACGATGGCAATGTGCTCGGAATTGTCGAGGACATTACGGAAACAAACCGTCTTGAATCCGTCGCCATAGGCCGACTCCAGCGGTGCTTCGACCCGGCGTTCCAGGAAACGGTCATTCTGACGGCGCCATGCGATCAGATCGGCAATCGTACCGATTTTCAGATTGTGAAGCTGCGCAAAAGAGACGAGGTCCGGCAGGCGCGCCATGGAGCCGTCTTCGTTCATGATCTCGCAGATCACGCCGGCCGGGTAAAGGCCGGCCATACGCGAAATATCGACCGCCGCTTCCGTATGCCCGGCGCGGACCAGCGTGCCGCCATCCCTGGCGACCAGCGGGAAAACGTGCCCCGGCGAGACGATGTCGTCATAGTCCTTGGTCGGGTCGATCGCGACAGCGATGGTCTTCGCGCGGTCATGCGCAGAGATACCGGTCGTGACGCCCTCTTTTGCCTCGATGGACACGGTAAAGGCGGTGCCCATGCTTTCCCGGTTGTTACGGGTCATCATGTCGAGGTTCAGCGTATGCGCACGCTCCTGCGTCATGGCGAGGCAGATCAGCCCCGGCCGTGCCGCGCCATGAAGTTTACCTGCTCTGGCGTCGCAAAATTCGCCGGGATGATGAGGTCACCCTCATTCTCGCGGTCTTCGGCATCGACCAAATGAACATCCGCCCATTCCGGGCATCCTCGATGATCTCGTCGATCGAGGAGATCGCGTGCTTGAACTCGTCTGACATTGTTTCACTGCCCTTCCGGTGCGTCTGCACCGATCATGCGGGCCACGTAACGTGCCAGCATATCGATCTCAAGGTTTACACGGCTGCCCGGCTGCAGTTCGGACAGTGTGGTCACTTCCCAAGTGTGTGGAATGACGGCGACCTGGAAGTCACCGTTCGGCAAGGCATCTGCCACGGTTAGCGAAACGCCATTCACCGCTGCGGACCCCTTGGTCGCAAAATACTTCGCAAGCGCCACTGGCGGACGGATCGTGATCCGGCGGCTCTGGCCTTCCGGTTCGATGGAGACAATCTCGCCCACGCCATCGACATGACCGAAAACGAAATGGCCGCCCAGCTCATCGCCCAATTTCAGGCTTTGCTCCAGGTTCACCCGTGCACCTTCGTTCCAGTCACCGAGAACTGTCTTTGCAAGGGTCTCCGGTACAGCCTCTACAGCGAACCAGGCGCCGCGTTCGCCCTGCCCCATATCGACGACTGTCAAACACACGCCGGAATGCATGATCGACGCACCCATGGCGATGTCTTCCAGTGCGAACCCGCTTTCGACCTCGAACCGCGTCAGGCCGTTGCGATGTTCCGCCTTACGGACAGTGCCGACGTCAGTAACGAGACCTGTAAACATGGGAAAACGACCTTCGGAGACTTTTGCTAAGAACGAACATAAGTGTTCAGAACGTCATCCCCAATGCGTTCCGTCGCGACAGGTTTCCACCGTGTCGCATCCGACAGGGTCTGAAGGCCAAGACCGCCAAGTGCTGGCAGGCCATCACCACCAATCAGGATCGGCGCAACGAACCAGGCGATTTCATCGACCAGGCCCGCACGCACAAAGCTCGCAGCAAGCGTACCGCCGCCCTCTATGAGCAGAGAAGAAATTCCCTCTGCCGCAGCCCGGCGGAGCATGTCTTTCACATCCATGCGTACGCCATTGCCGCAACGCCAGACCTCTACGCCGCTACGCGCCAGGAAATCCTGCGGCTGGCCGTTCGTCGCTACGACAACCCGGCCGCTTGAGACTGACTGGACAAGACGCGAGCTCAGCGGAGTGCGGCCATTGGAGTCCGCCACGATCCGCACAGGCTGGGTCTTTGGCATGGGCACAGTACGAGCCGTCAAGAGCGGGTCATCGGCCAGAACCGTGCCGATACCGACAAGAATGGCATCGTGTGATGCACGCAGTTCATGCCCACGGGCCCGGGACTCACTGGACGTGATCCACTGGCTCGTTCCGTCGGCAAGCGCGATGCGCGCATCCAGCGACGTGGCGAGCTTCAGCGTGACGCGCACGCTGCTCATTCGTCCGCGAAGTCCTCTTCGTCCTCGAGCGATGCCTTTTCGATGAACTGGGCAAAATCACTCGGATCACGGAAGTCTTTGTAGACGCTGGCAAACCTCACATAGCCGACCGGGTCGACCATACGCAGTGCTTCCATCGCCAGTTCGCCAACGTCGTTTGAAGCGACTTCAGGCTCACCAGCGCTTTCCAGCTTGCGGACGATGCCGGAAACCATCTGATCAATCTGCTCCCGGTCCACCGGCCGTTTTCGCAGCGCGATCGTGATGGAGCGCGCGAGGCGTTCCCGATCAAAAGGCACGCGTTTGCCATCGCGCTTCACCACTGTGATCTCACGCAGCTGTACGCGTTCGAAGGTGGTGAAACGGGCGCCGCAACTCTCGCAGACCCTGCGGCGGCGCACAGCGGTATCGTCTTCAGCCGAGCGGCTGTCTTTTACCGATGTGTTCTCAGACCCGCAGAATGGACAGCGCAAACCCGATCAGCCTCCCAGACCGCCATAAATTGGAAACTGCGCCGTCAGCGCCTTCACCTCTTCGCGGATGCGATCTTCAGTAGACGCACTGTCTCCGCTGGAGACGCGTCGACGATCTCGCCAATCCAGTTACCGATCTGCGTGAATTCTTCAGAGCCGAAGCCGCGCGTCGTGCCTGCCGGGGAACCGACACGGATACCGCTGGTGACAGTCGGCTTCTCCGGGTCGAACGGTACACCATTCTTGTTGCAGGTGATGTAGGCGCGGCCAAGAGCAGCCTCGGCATCCTTGCCGGTCACTTTTTTGGGGCGCAGGTCAATCAGTGCAAGGTGCGTATCAGTACCGCCGGAAACAACATCAAGACCGCTCGCCTTTGCTGCGGCGGCCATCGCGCGGGCATTGGTGACGATCTGTGCCGCATACTGCTTGAACGAGGGCTGCAGCGCCTCGCCGAATGCCACGGCCTTGGCAGCGATAACGTGCATCAGCGGGCCACCCTGAATGCCGGGGAAGATGGCCGAGTTGATCTTCTTGGCCAGTTTCTCGTCATTGGTCAGGATCATGCCGCCACGCGGACCACGCAGGGTTTTATGCGTCGTGGTGGTCACCACATCGGCATAAGACAGCGGGCTGGGACATCGATCGATGTACAGCTACGTACGTCTGAGCATCGATCGATGTACACTACGTACGCTGAGCATCGATCGATGTACAGCTACGTACTCTGAGCATCGACATGTACAGCTACTACGTCTCACGATCGATGTACACACGTTGCGGAGGCATCAGATGTACAGCTCAGTCTCAGTCCTGTAGCAAGTTACCTCTGAGATCCATGACACTCCAGCGCCAGG